>Ga0116141_10001988_pt1 | contig 17628 bp, 14 predicted proteins | sample AD_UKC097_MetaG_FD_89744 | JGI IMG/M metagenome (GOLD analysis project Ga0116141, IMG submission 89744) | Active sludge microbial communities of municipal wastewater-treating anaerobic digesters from USA - AD_UKC097_MetaG | ecosystem: Engineered > Bioreactor > Anaerobic > Digestate | place: USA...
CTCGAGGAGGCGATCGCGATGCTGGTCGCCGCCCGAGACCTGGGGTGGTCGGCCTTCGTGGGCGGCATGGTCGAGAGCGGGGTCGGCCGGGCGGCGAATATCCCGCATCCCGCATTCTGTTCAGCGCCGCGATGGACACACTGCCGCAATTTGGTGCATTGGTAACGAACGGTCAGGAAGAATTGGCATCCCTGGCCTATCTGATCACCCTGCGTTGGGTTGAGGCAAATGGAGAAATCATTCAGGAAGTGGGAGAATACTACGAGAGTCGCTTAAGAGATCTTGCAGATAAATACTCGGACCGTGTTTGCGCAATCGAAGGAAAACGTCATTTAGCGGGCATTTATTTTCATGATTTAAATCCCGCTAGATCATTCGTTGAATATTTAAATCAGGCCGGTTTGGATATCAGTGTCCAGACTTACAAGAGCGGATGCCCGCCTTGCGCACTGACTAAATTACCCTTGATAGCCGGATTCGAGGTTGTGGATTTTGTTGTGGATACGATGGACCGGGCGCTGGGCGAGAGCGCATGAACATGCGCCACGCATTTCCCTTTGAGGAAAACAATACCAATGCGAAAATCTGTCTACCTTGGAATCGACTTCGGGACTACCGTCCTGAAGATCTGTGCATTCGATTCCGCAACAGGACACATCCTGGCTCATGCCTCAGAGAATTTGAAAGTCCGTCATTCCGCAAACGGCGGACGGGAACAGAGAATACCGTCTATCAACCGGATTTTCTCGGATCTCGTGCATGAAATTCAAATCCAACTTGGTGCAAGGTGGAATCGCGTGGAAAGCATCGGTCTCGCGGCCCAGGGGGGAAGCACCCTGATTGCGGATCGCAAGACAGGCAAACCTCTAACCTCCATGATTCTGTGGAATGATGGACGAACGCATGGGTACACGGAAACACTCGCTGAAGAGATTCCTCTACAATATCGAAGAAAGCATTTATTCTGCGATTCCCTTCCGGCTGGACTGGGCCGTCTACTCTGGCTGAGCGAGACTAGACCGGGATTATTTCACGAGAATCATATTCATATCGGCGCAGGAGAATATCTATATTTCACATTGACAAATATCTGGCGGCAAGATCCTGGGAATGCTATTCAAATCGGTTCGTATCATGCGGCGAAAAAGAGACTCGATTCCTTCCTGTTTCGGCGGATCGCGGTCCCGCTTTCCTTTGTCGCCTCCCTGCGTCGCGGGCATGAGACCGCACCGTTATCTCTACAGGGTGCTCGCCTGCTGGGGCTGCCTGAAGGAATTCCGGTGGCCGGTCCCTATATCGACCAGGAATCGGGATTCCTGTCGGCGGCTCGTGTCTCCAAACGTCCGCTTCATTGTTCACTGGGCACTGCATGGGTGGGCAATTTCGTTTTGCCGGATGAGACAACCGGCTTCTCGCCAACTCAACTCGTCTTGCCTTCCCCACTCGGTCGTGGAAGGCTCATCGTTCAACCGTTACTGACCGGAAATACCGCATGGGATTGGGGATTGCGCACATTTGCCGACAATAATCTCAGAACCGCTATCGCCAAAGCAACCCGCATTTTCTCTAAATCACTACTGCCGAGAGATGGATTGGTCGCGTTTCCCTGGTTCTCACAGCCGAATCCGCTTTACTCTTCCAGCCACGGAGCCGGAGGATTTTTCGGATTGGACGCCCAAACAACACCGGACGACCAGTTACGTGCTCTGGCGGCGGGAATGGCCTTTGAATTGCGGCGAGTGTTCGGTTCCCTCATTGAATCCGACCGCGTCGACAGCATTGTATTGGGCGGCGGCGCAAGTAAGGGAACTTATTTTCAAGAAATGATCGCCGGATTGTTTTCCCCTGTCCCGGTGTTCCGGCAGATGGAAGAGGAATTTTCGACGGCACGAGGCACTATTTTCTCTTTCGATCCGAACGTCTCTCAAACGAAAAGCCGGTTGATATGTCCTCCCGATAGTGCCCTGCTGATGAAAATTCGGCATCATTATGATTACTATCTCAAGACAATAAGTAGACTTTACCCGCTTTGCGCCACAGGCAAAGCATTCTCATTTGCCGAGAGGGAATAATGAACCGTCAGCCAAAAATCGGATTGCTGCCCCTTTACCTGGAACTGTATGACAAGACACAGCCTGAATTGCGCAAGTGTTTCGAGCCTTTTCTTGAAACGATTGTCAACGGATTTGTCTCGGAGAATGTGCAAACCGTTCGCGCGAAGATTTGCCGCCTTGCATCCGAATTTCACACCGCCGTGCAGCAATTCCGGGACGAAAATGTCGACTTGATCGTCACCGTGCATCTGGCTTATTCCCCGTCACTGGAGGTAATCGACGCACTCCGGTCGGCAGGAATCCCCATATTGATCCTGGATACAACACCGGATTACGATTTCGGGTTAAATGTAGATCCCGCGAAAATCATGATGAATCACGGAATTCACGGCGTTCAGGATTTGGCCTGCATGATGCACCGTAAAGAGATTCCCTACGAAATCGTTGCGGGGCATGTCAGCGGATCGAATGTGTTGAAACGAGCAGCCGGTGTCGCCCGTGCGGCCTGTGCGGCGCGGATTCTGTATGAGACCAGAGCACTCCGCGTGGGCAAAATATTCGAAGGGATGGGCGACTTTTCCGTTCCCGATCAACTACTATCCGAGGTTTTCGGAACGATAACGGACGAAATTACAGCGGAGGACCTGTTCGCTGAGATTCAGGCGGTCTCTTCAGAGAATATCAATCAGGAGATTCGTTTCGATCATAAACAATTTCGCGTAGATATTCTGGAACAAGTGCATAAGCGGTCTGTTCGGGTGGGGCTGGGACTTCGACAGGTTCTCGCAAAGGGGAATTACAATGCGTTCAGCGTAAATTTCCTGGCGTTTCAAGGCGGACCGAATTCGCCGGAGACGGTTCCATTTCTGGAAATCTCAAAGGCCATGCAGCGTGGCCTCGGGTATGCCGGAGAAGGCGACCTGTTGACCGCCTGCCTAGTCGGTGCACTGAACGGCGCTTTCGGCAGAACAACATTTACAGAGATTTTCTGCCCGGATTGGAAAGGCGAATCCCTTTTCATTTCCCACATGGGCGAGATCAACCCGGCTGTGGCGGAAGGAAAGGCTCTCCTCTGCGAGAAAGAATTCCCGTGGACACCTGCCGGAAATCCAGCCGTACTCACCTGCGCACCTGCTCCCGGCCCGGCGGTACTCGTCAATCTTGCTCCCGGCCCTGCGTCTACATTTCATTTGATTATTGCCCCGGTCGAAGTTCTTCCCGATACAAATCGCCCCGAATTTCAATCGACCGTTCGTGGTTGGATTCGCCCCCGCTGTCCCCTGCCGGAATTTCTGGAACAATACTCCCGTGCAGGAGGCACACATCACAGCGCCCTTATCCTCGGAGATCAGACGGAATTCCTGAACGTTTTTGCGGTTTATGCCGGATTGAATAAAACAATAATCTCCTGAAAACCGAGATGAATTCATGAACGAACTTGCTCAGTTCCCCCTTTCATTCCTGGATTATGCGGCATTCGCCGCCTATTTTGTGGTTCTCTGTTGGATCGGATATTGGGTTGGCCGAAAAGAAAAGGTCGATTCCGACGACTATTTTCTCGCCGGACGGACTCTGCCCTGGTACGTTGTCGGAGGCTCGTTCATCGCCTCCAATATCAGTTCCGAACATTTTATCGGAATGATTGGCAGCGCGTTCATTTACGGAATCTGCGTGGCCGCATTCGAATGGACTAATGTCGGTTCATTCTCACTCCTCATCTGGTTCTTCATTCCTTTCCTTCTGGTAACACGGATCTTTACAATCCCGGAGTTTCTGGAACGGCGATTCCATCCCTTCCTTCGACAGTTTTTTGCCATTGTGACTGTCATCAGCAATATCGTGGCGTTTCTGGCTGCCGTTCTGTACGGCGGCGGCCTGGCACTGCATAAGCTGTTCGGCTGGAATCTGTGGTTTGCGATTGTTGTATTGGGTGTCGTGGCAGGAAGCTGGGCAATTTACGGAGGACTAAAATCCGTTGCCTGGACTGATTTCTTCACCGTGATCATCATGCTGGTGGGTGGATTGATGGTAACGCTGCTCGGCCTGTACATGCTTTCGGGTGATTCTCATTCCCTGGTTGATGGTTTTCGGGTGATGCTCGAACGGAACCAGGCGAAGGGCGGAGTGTGGAAGGAGGCGGTTCTTCAAAACGCCCGGCAAATGGTCCATCAGGATCAGTACAACCGGCTTTCCGTGGTACAGCCGATCACACACAGGGTTGTTCCGTGGCCTTCTCTGATTTTCGGGGTGTTCACATTGAGCATCTGGTACAACGTCCTCAATCAATTCATGATTCAACGAGTCCTCGGCGCAAAGAATATGTACCATGCACGTATGGGGATTGTTTTTGCTGGATTTATGAAGATCTTCATGCCGGTCATCGTGGTATTTCCGGGACTGATTCTGTTCGCCCGCTTTCCGGAGGTTCTGCAAATGCCCTGGGAACAAGTGCAACCGGAGGCGGATAAAGGATACGTCTCCATGCTGCAGATGCTGGTTCCTGTTGGGCTTCGGGGACTATTTCTTGCTGCCCTTTTCGGAGCGATCCAATCGACAGTCAATTCCGTATTGAACTCGACCGCCACGATATTCACTTTGGACATATATAAACAATGGATTCGCAAAAATGCGACCGAACGGCATCTGGTACACATGGGTATGTGGTCTTCTGTCATTATTCTTATTCTTTCCATTGTGCTTGCAGGATATGTCAATCGAATCGAGGGAAGCCTCTTCGTTTATATTCAGACGCTGTATGCCTTTTTCGCGCCGCCTTTTTCGGCCATTTTCATTCTGGGCATTCTCTTTCGTCGGATCAATGGCCCCGGCGCCATCGCGGCGGTCGTCTTTGGATTTGTATTCGGGATACTCATAAAGATCTATGTGGGAATCCCCGGGCATCCAACCTGGCTGGAGCCGTTCAGCAATCAATCCCTCGTGAACTGGCTCTTCTGCCTCTTCATTTGCGTATCGGTCAGTCTCGCAACCGCAAGACCCGCGCCGGAACAGATCACGGATCAGTTGACTATCAACTGGAGAAAATTGAACCTCTTCGAGGAACTCGGCACCGCGTGGTACAATCATGTCGTATTATGGTGGCTGATTTTCGCTGTGGGAGTCGTTGGGTTGATGATTGTGTTTTCGGGACTGTTGTTCTGATTGTCCTCACCCCCCGCCCCCCTCTCCAAGTATGGAGAGGGGGAGAAAAGGAGAACAATTGAATGTGGAAAGAAACGACAAAACGTGAACGCAATATGAAAATATTCCGCGAGGAATTGGACGAATTTCTTCCGACTTCCATTCTGGATTTTCATGTCCATATTCTCAACAGCGGTGTTGTGCCTGCCGGTGAGAGATTCGATTGTGCCGGGCATCCAATCGAAAAGTACGACTTGGAGGATCTTACTTGCGATTTGGCGGATCTCTATCCTGGAAGAGCCGTGTCCGCCGTTTGTTTCGGATTTCCGGATGTCCGATATGATCTTCAGAAAAGCAACAACTATCTGGCAGAAAAATGCGACGGGATTCGGTTTTTCCCGTTTCGTTTATTCGATCCACATGAATCGTCCGACGCTTTTCAAAAGGACCTGGAGACAAGGCGATTTGTGGGGATCAAGCCCTATCCCGATTATGTGCGAAGATCGAACATTAACGATGTCGAAATCCGGGAAATGCTGCCGGATTGGGCGATGGAGACGGTGAATGCGCTGGGCTTAATCGTCATGCTCCACATCCCCAGGAAAGCGCGGCTTGCAGATCCATTGAACCAATCTCAAATCATCGAATTATGTGCGAAATATCCAAGAGCGAAAATTGTTCTGGCCCACATCGGCAGGGCATATTTTCTGAAGAACATCACTGGAAATCTGGAGAATCTGAAGGATATTCCGAATCTGTTTTTCGATCTTACAATGGTCAGTAATTGGGAGGTACTGGAATATCTTTTCCAGCGGGTAGACGGCAGCAAGATCTTTTACGGCACGGATATCCCCCTGGGGCTTGCTCCCGGAAAATCGGTAGAGATCAACGATCAGTATACGTACGTCACGCCGGTCGCCTGGCATTTGTCGATCTCGGACGACCACGGAAAACTGGTGTTTACCTCCTTCATTTACGAGGAAATCCGCGCTATTAAAAAAGCCGTGCAGCGCCTCGGTCTTGGAAGGTCCTTTGTGGAAGGCATGTTCTATTCCAACGGGATGAGGCTGTTGACAGCAAGGAACAGCATATGAGAATGAACGTTGGCGGTCAGGACAGGAGTTACACAGTTGTTGTGAGTCGTGAAGAGGACGGGCGGTATTCGGCATGTATCCCAGCTCTGAATGATGTGGCCAGTTTTGGGGATACCCTACCGGAAGCCCTCAGGATGGTGGAAGAGGCCGCAACTCTCTACCTGGAGACAATTCGGGACATGGGACAGCCAATCCCTCCCGATCCCGAAGGGATCGAATTTGCGTAGCCGTAGGTGAAACCTGCGGTTTCCTCACACCCTTTCCCAGCATCTCCTCTCCGCCGAACGATACGCGATATCCATCACCCGCTGAATCTCCGCCGCTTCGGGGATCGTCGGTGCGGCTTTCGCCTTTCCCGCGATGGCGGCCAGGAAATTGTGCAGACAGCCCACGTGCGCCCGAAGCCAGCCGATATTGATCGCGGGCGGATTGAACTTGCCACCGGGATCGGGATACCGGCTCACCGTCTCGATCCTCTTGAATCCCCGCATTCCGCCTATCGGTTCGCCCGCATCGCGGGTGTCGTAAACCTCCAGCCAGTTGGGATCCATCAGGTTGAAACGGATGGCCCCCTTCTCGCCGTGGATCTCCACGCGAATTTCATCATTCGCCCCGGTGGCGAGCTTCGTGGCCTCCACTGTTCCGAGTGCACCTTCTTGAGTCCGCAGGCACATCACCACATGGTCGTCCGCCTCCACCGGGACCATCTCCCCGGTCTTGGGATCGGGTCGCTCCGGGAACGCGATCAGGGTTGCCGCCGAGACTTCCGCAAACGGCCCGATCAACCAGTTCACCAGGTCCAAAACATGCGAACCCAGATCGTACAGCACACCCCCGCCGCCTTTGGACTTGTCCAGTTTCCACCCCATCGGCTTGTTGGGATTGATTGAACTGGCGTGAAGATAAGAGGCACGGAAACTCAGCACCCGTCCGAGAAAGCCTTCCTCCACCAGCTGTCTCGCCCGCATGGTGCAGGGATAGAAACGATTCTGCAGCGCAACCTGGGTTACCAGCCCCTCTCCGTATGTTTCCAACGCTGCAAGCATCGCCTGACAGTCCTCATAGCTCGCCCCCAACGGCTTGTCGCAATACACGTGCTTGCCTGCCCGGATCGCCCGAACCACCTGGTCCCGGTGCAGGACGTTCGGAGTGCAAACATGGATAATGTGGATATCGTCGCGGGCAAGAAGTCCCTCAAAATCCAGCACCGCAAACTCGAATCCACCGATCCGCATCGCCTCCTCGATACTCTCCTTACGACGCACGCAGACCCCTTTCAAGGTATATCGAAGAGGCGGTTCTGTATAAAAAAAGGGAATTGTCCGATAGGCGTACGTATGGGTTTTGCCCATAAACCCAAATCCGATGATCCCGACTCCATATTCTCGATCGCTCACTATTCCTGCTCCTTTCACCTGATTGCAGTGCTGAATTGCCCGGTCCTGTCCATCATCACAGAAGACCGACAGGACTCAAGGCCTATTCTACGGTTCGCGTCTTGCGCATGGTATACTTTTTGGCGTTTATTGTGAAAAATCCCCGAACTCATGCATGGCAAGCCCAGGAACAGAGGACGAGTGCGATGAAAAAGGACCAGACAGATACACAGAAACGGAAAGATCATACAAAATGCTCCCGCCGGGATTTCCTGGAGCGAAGCGGCGCTGCCCTGGCAGTTTCAACCTTTGCGACCCGCTCTGCCCTGGCCGCATACACACCCCCAAATAAAGTGCGCATTGGCGTGGTCGGGGGCGGATTCGGATGCAGCTTCCAGTGGCATCTGCATCCTGACTGCGAGGTTGTGGCCGTTTCCGATCTGCTCCCGGAACGCCGGGAACGTCTGGTCAAGACCTACGGATGCCAGAAGGTCTATAACTCACTTGCGGAACTGGTGAAAGACAAAGATATCGATGCGGTGGCCGTTTTCACGGACGGCCCACTGCATGTCGAGCATGTTGCCGAGGCCATGAAACACGGCAAACACGCAATCAGCGCCGTGCCCGCTGCCTACGGAACCATGGAACAGGCGGAAATGCTGGCGGATACGGTCAAGAAATACGGCTTGACCTATATGATGGCCGAAACCAGCTATTTCCAGCAGAAAACCATCTCCGCGCGCAAGTTCCAGGAAGAGGGGAAATTCGGCGAGATCTTCTATTGCGAATCGGAATACCAGCATGACGGGCTGGAGGGACTGTACTTCGACAAGGACGGCAAAAGAACCTGGCGATACGGCATGGCCCCCATGCACTATCCCACCCATTGCACCGCGCACCTGATCAGTGTTACCGGTGAGCGCTTGACCGAGGTAGTCTGTCACGGCTGGGGCGATGACAGTCCCATCCTGAAAGACAACGTGTACAACAACCCGTTCTGGACCGGATCCGCCATGTTCCGAACGGACCGGGGCCACGGATTCCGTATGAATGTCTGGTGGAAAGGCGCTCATCGCGGCTGCGAACGCGCACAATGGATCGGAACAAAAATGAGTTTCTACTCCGAACACCCGAACGGAATGAAATCCGTCCTTGTACGCACCGGCAATCAGACGGAAAAAGACGATGCGGGTTTTGTGAGAAATCTACCGCAGTTCGAGGAATATCCCCAGCCGGAATGGTGGAACACCGACATGCTGCCGGAACCGCTTCGAATCAACACCGGGCACGAAGGCTCCCATGCCTTTCTGACACACGAATTTATTGAAGCGTTGAGTCAGGGCCGTCGCCCGATGGTTGATGTTTATGAAGCGCTCTCGTATACCGTGCCGGGGATCATTGCGCACCAGTCGGCACTTCAAGAAGGCGCTTTGTTGAAGATCCCGCAATTCCAGCGTCCGGAGTGATTGCGTCGAATCATTCCATAAGGAGAAAACACGTGCATACGGCAGTCAGAATTTGTATCATCCTATCGGTTCTTGTCGGTACGCCTTCTCTTTGGGCACAGGATCAAGCGGCCACTGAACTGCTGCACGAGGTAGCCTCCAAAGGCTGGATCGCATACAACGCGCGAAGCGAAAATGGAACGTGGGATCTGTTTCTCTCGCGACCGGACGGATCGCATCGGCTGAACATCACCAACACTCCGGACTACGAAGAAGTGGCACCTCGCTTCTCGCCGGACAACACCAGGATTCTGTATCGCCGTCTGCTGCAAGGAAAGCCTATCAATCACGACCTGTGGGGATTCGAAGGAGAGTTGTGCATCTCCGACTCCGACGGAAACAACCTGCAAGTCATCGGCAAAGACGGGGAATATCCTTGGGCATCCTGGTCTCCGGATGGAAAGCAGATCTTGTGCCTGACCCGGAAAGCCATTCAAATTGTGGATCTGGCCACTAAGAAAGTTCTCCGTGAATTTCCACGACAAGGAATCTATCAACAACTATTCTGGTCGCCGGACGGAAAATGGTTGATCGGGACAGGCAATGTGCAGGGCAAGAATTGGCGTGTCGTTCGAATCAACGCCGAATCGGGCGAGCTGAATGTTGTCACACTAACCCAGAGCTGCACACCGGATTGGTTCCCCGATTCCGTCCGAGTCATTTATTCTACCCGGCCGGAAAATCAAAAAAGTAACAAAGGGTACGGATGGACCCAGCTCTTTTTTGCGGATGGGAACGGAGAAAATCCGCAGCTGATTTACGCAGAAGAAGGCTACCACGTTTATGGTGGAACCGTATCACCTGATGCCAAGTACGTGCTTTTCACGAAATTCCCTGACGACGGCGGCGGAGCCGAAGGTTCCGGAGCACCGGTATACCTCATGCGCATGGCCGATGCGCCAACGATTCACGGTGAAAGTCCGGAACTTCGAAGTCAGTATCCCAGTGCCAAGAACGGCACGATTGCACATCTCTTCCAAGGATGGGAACCCTGTTGGACATACGCGGAAATAATCAAAGAAAAGTAGTATTCCCGAATCCAATTCCTCTCGCCTTGAGTGGTCTTCTTCTGGCCGGACTTCTTCCGATGCTGGTTCTTTGTCTTCTCTCCTGCGGGCAAAAACCGGATTCCGGCGAAGACGCGAAGGTCACCTCGATGGGCAGTTATGAGGTAACAGCGAAATTGGCGGAAATTCGCGGCGAATTTCCCGACGATCCCCTGTACGATTACGCCTATCTTATGAAATACGAGATCTTGCAGGTGCATCGCGGGATCATCGATTCCAATGTCATTTATGTCGGGCACTACAAGCCGTTGAAACCACGCGATGGTGTAGCCGATGTCCGCTCCGGTGAAATCGGTGGAAATCTGAAGACATTCCGCGTCGGAGATATCCACCGGATGGCGCTCGAAGTTCCCATTGAGGACTACTTCCTGGGCGGCATCATGAACCCGTATTCCGAGGAATACTCCGGACCTGTTCACTGGGCTGTCTGGACCAACCTGGTGATTCAATAGACTCCCATGATTTTCACATCCCATATCTTCATTTTCTATTTCCTTCCACTCGTCCTGTTGATCTATTACGCTCTTCCGGCAAAGCGAAATTTCTTCCTGCTGGTAGCAAGCTACATCTTTTACGGATGGTGGGATCCCCGGTTTGTCCTGTTGATGTTTCTGGCTACTTTCGTGAACTATCTATGCGGCAGGATGATCACCGCCTCTCCTGTCGGATCGCCCAAGCGCTACCCGCCGCTTCTCGCGTCCGTGGTGATCTGCCTGAGCATGTTGGGATTCTTCAAATACTTTATGTTCATGCAGAATAACCTCAATTTCCTTTTGAAGGTCCTCGGGTCGGAGGCCTTCTCGATCTACCAGGTAACCCTCCCGATCGGAATATCCTTTTACATTTTCCAGAGCCTCAGTTACACCGTCGATGTGTATCGCGGGGATTCCCCGCCGGTCCGCACCTTCTGGGATTTCGCTTGTTTCGTTGCACTCTTTCCACAGTTGATTGCAGGCCCGATTGTCCGATACAACACGGTCGCGGACCAGCTGGTCTATCGCGAACACAACTTAAATAAATTCACCTCCGGCGCAGCCCTCTTTATTCTCGGCTTTGCGAAAAAACTGTTTCTTGCGAATATGATCGGTCAGGCCGCCGATGCCGCATTCGGCGCGGAGACTCTGACCACCCTCGATGCCTGGTTTGGCGTGATCGCGTACGCCTTTCAAATCTATTTCGACTTCTCCGGCTACTCTGACATGGCCATCGGCCTCGGACGAATGTTTGGATTTGAGTTTCCACGAAATTTCAATGCTCCCTACCTTGCCGACAGCATTACCGATTTTTGGCGACGATGGCACATTTCTCTCTCAACATTCCTTCGCGATTATCTCTATATACCATTAGGCGGGAATCGCGTCGGTCCCCGCCGGACTTACATCAACCTCACTCTCGTGATGCTCCTCGGCGGACTTTGGCATGGCGCCAGCTGGGTCTTTGTAATCTGGGGAGCCTATCACGGCCTGTTTCTCGCATTTGAGCGCTGGCGGGGAAAAGAAAGCGTCTACAACATCCTGCCGAAACCCGTCCGCATCGCCATTACATTCGTCCTGGTGCTGTTCTCCTGGGTTTTGTTTCGTTGCCCCACTTTGGAAGGTGCGGTTCAATTCTTCAAGGCCATGTTCGGAATTGCCACAGCAGAAGGCGGTTCGATTCTGCTGGCGGGCGAATTGTACACGCAAGGAAATTTCCTTATGATGGGATTGTGCGCGATCCTTGCCTTCCAGCCGATTCAGGCGTTCGATTGGGTGAAAAATCTAACTTGGCTCAGGATGGGTTTCCTGATCGTTCTCTTTTGCTTTGCCCTGATGACCATGTTCGCTCAGTCCTTCAATCCTTTCCTGTATTACCAATTCTAGGAGAAATGACATGCACCTGAGCCGACCAAAAATGTTATTTCTGAGTATGTCGTTTCTGCTAGTCATTTTTGGCGCCCCGATTACTCAGTCCATAATAGAATTGGCCCGTCGTGAACGCCCGCAATGGATCGACATTCTCCTCCAATCTCCAACGGCGTCGAATCTGCGACGATTTGAAAACGATTTGGAAAGGCTGAGTTGGTTCTCCCAGAAATTACAACCTGTTATGCGATACCTTCAATTCGTCGTTCTCAAGGATGCCGGAGAGAAGGCAATCCTGGGCAAAAACGGCTGGTTCTTCTACAAAACCGGCGTTCGTTACCTGACCGAGCCTTGGCCTCCCCGTGGGCACTCCCCGCAGAAATATGATGATCCGCTTCCTGCTATACTTCGTTTCCGCGATGATCTGCTCAAACGCGGAATCCAATTACTCGTCATTCCTGCGCCAAATAAGTCCAGCATTTATCCTGAAAAACTGACATCAAGAGCCGAGAATACTTCCCATCCCATATACGCGCACACTATTCGAGTCATGGATCAGCTCCGCGCAAACAAAGTAGATATGTTCGATCTATTTGACCTGTACTCATCCCGGAAGAGCCATCTGCGCTGCTACCTGCCGCAGGATACCCACTGGTCGCCGGAGGGAATGCATCTCGCTGCAAGAACCGTTGCGGAAACTCTTGTGAATCGCGGTTGGATTACTGAGGGCAATAATCAATTTGACTTGAAACCTGTCACGTTCGCTCGATACGGGGACATCCTTCGAATGCTGTCGAATCCCAGGATCGAACGTCGTTATTCCCCGGAGGAATTGCACTGCACGCAGGTTGTTCGATCTCAGGACGGCGAACCGTTCTCACCCACACTGAATGCGGAAATTCTCGTACTCGGCGATAGTTTTCTTAGAATATATGAACAGGACGAACCGAAATCCGCCGGATTTACGGCTCACCTGGCGTATGAGCTGCAGCGCCCGATTGCTGCGATCATCAGCGACGGTGGCGCGTCCACTGTTGTCCGCCAGCAACTGAGCCGAAAACCCGATCTGCTTACAAATAAGAAAGTCGTGATTTGGGAATTTGTCGAACGAGATATCCGTTATGGCCTGGATGGCTGGAAGGTAATCCCATTGTCTCAATCTCCGGCCATTTGATTTCTCCCGACATGGCCCATTGTTCAATTACTACGCGTCGAGGTCCCGTGATGGTGAAATCCCATCCCCAGAGGCTTGGCAAATGTTACTTCTCTCCATGATCCCGGACCGCTATTCTTTGCCGAGGCCACCGGTCCAATTGACTACTAGCCTTCTTCTGCTTTGTGTCATTTGCGATTTCCCCTTCGCGGAAATCCCTGTCTCAACTAATGAGCCGTCCGGGAGATTCCTCCGGGAGTGGCTTGTCTGCGGACCTTTTCCGAATCCACCGGCGGACAATCAGGATCGTGACGCCCATCATCCGGCTTTCCTTCTCGACCAACTTGAAAGCACTGGCGGAGAGAGCAATCTGGAGATTCAGGAAGGATTAGCCGCAGCATTCAGCGATACGACTGCAACCTGGATTCGATATCGCGCGGAAAGGGATGAGATCGGCCTGGATGACGCTGTCGGATCGGGTGACGGCATTCTGGCCTATGCCTTTTGTGAAGTGGACTCTGCCACTACTCAGCCCTGTCTTTTGACTATCGGATCGAACGACGGATGTCGCGTTCGGCTGAACGGCGAGATTGTCTGGGATCGCCCGTCCGGTCGCCCCGCACTCGCAGATGAGGATATCGTGCCGGTGCTTCTGCAGCAGGGGCGGAATCGTCTTCTCCTGAAAATCGAAAATCGCGGAAAGCGATGGTCCTTCTTCTGTAGACTTCTGCCTCTCACAACTGATCGAACCACCGCCGATCTCTCTCAATTATTCCGACTGGACTATGATAAAAACAGTCTCCCTGTCCTTCGCACGTCGAATCCTGAATTCTTCAGAAATTGTCTTGCTCGGAAAGTACAACTGACCGTTACAAGGAGCGGAGCACCTGGCGCCATCGTGTGGGAAGATGAATTGCCGGAGAGCGGAACCGTCACGATACCACTGGACAGCACATATTACGCGGAATATCTTCTGAATATCTCTGCTTGGTTACTGGGGGGAAATGTCTATGAGGATCAAATAAAATTCTCTGTCGGAACGCCGGTGAATTATATCCTGTTCTCCGACGGTGGAACCGCCTATGAAATTGTGATTGCAGATCGGGCGTCTGAATCCGAATGGTGGGCAGCACAGGAATTGCAGCATTGGCTGGCGGAAATCGGGGGTTGTTCCTTTCCCATTCGCACGACCTCGAATCGAAGGCGCGCGAAGCATCGAATCCTTATCGGCTACAATCCGGAGTCGTCCATACTCCTTGGAGAATTTCATCAGAAACCTGAAGATTCCGATGAATCCTTCACATACAGGAATATCGGCCCTGATGTGGTTATCTGGGGTGGGCGGCAGCGCGGAAGCATGTACGGTATATTTTCATTCCTGGAGCGTGAATTTCACTGCCGCTGGTATGCGCCCGACGCGACATCGGTCCCACGGAGAAATTCGTACGCTTTTTCCTACCTGTCTCACTCGGAAAGTCCCGCAATCCGTCTGAGGGATATGGATTATTTCGAGGCCTCCGATCCCGCATGGATGGCACGGAATCGTATCAACAGCGATGCCGCATCCGGAACGGCTGTTGTGCTCAACGAAGACGGTAATCCGGGTGTTGCCGCGACCCTGCTCCGCCAAATCGGTGGTCTGGATTCCTATTGGGGCGTGCATACCTTGGGAAAACTCATGCCACATTGGGAGTTCTATGCAGCCCATCTGGAATACTTCAGCTTAATCAACGGCAAAAGACTCTATATTCCAAATGATTCGCAACTCTGTATGACGAATCCGGACGTTCTTCAGATCGTCACCGCGCGCATCCTCGATGTTATTCGCGAGCAGCCACAGCATTTGATGTATTGCGTTTCGCAAAACGATGGGGACAATCCGTGCCAGTGCGACGAATGCCGGGCAATGGTCCGCGAATACGGCGGGGAATCCGGCTTAGTTCTCTGGTTTGTGAATCAGGTGGCCGATTCCGTCGGGCGGGAATTCCCCGATAAATACATCAGCACGCTTGCCTATCACTACACGCAGTCCCCCCCGAAGAATATACGCCCGCGAGATAATGTAGTTATTCGTTTGTGTAATTTTCACGGATGTTTTTCACACCCTCTCACCGAAGAGTGCGAGCGAAATGCATCATTCGTTCTTGACGTTGAGGGCTGGAGCAAAATCGCACCGCATTTGTTTATTTGGGATTACGTAGTCAGCTTTTCTCATTACCCCCTGCCGTTTCCCAACTTGAAGACGATTCCGGAGCATATTCGGTTCTATCGGGATCACAATGCTCTCGGCTACTATCCCCAGGCCGTTTCTACAACACGAGGCGGAGAATTTGCCGAGCTCCGCGCTTACCTGCTGGCGAAGTGGATGTGGAATCCCGATCTCGATTTCGATCTTCTCCTTGATGATTTTCTCGTCGGATATTATCGATCCGCAGCCCCATACATCCGCGACTATATCGAGCTGCTGCACAGCCGTATCACCCCCAGCCTGCACGTGACGGAATACCTCAAGCCGGAGCAAGCACCTTTTACGGATCGTTTTCTCCTGAAGGCAGAATCCATTTTTGATGAGGCGGAACGAGCCGCCGATGATGATGTGATTCTTCATCGTGTACAGGCCGCCCGATTCCCTGTAATGTATCTGAAATGTTACCGGATGCCTTCCCTGGCAAAAAAAGACGGAACGTTCGAACGTGTCTGGAAAATAATTCAGACCACTCCCGTCACTCGACTTTCAGATCTTCCCGAATATGACCTGGAGGCGTTCCACAAAATGATGGAACAAGCGAACTAGAGACTCCCAATCCGAACGATTGTCTCATTCTTCTGGGATTCCCAGGTCCTTGCGAAACTGGTTATAGAGATCCTCTACCTCTGTCATACTGTCGATCTTCCGATAATAGAGCCGGATCGGAACGGAAACCTCATCCCCCGATTTGACATCATGCCCAACCAGGGATAGATCGTGGGCGGGTGCGAACGTGTTTGGAGAGAGGCCCATGCATTCGCGAGGATCTGCCATTTGAATCAGCGCATACCCGGTCTCATCATCCCTTGTGACCAGGACGGGCAGATCGTAGGTCCCGTCCACAACCTTCGGGCGTAACGTTTCGGGAAACCAGCTCCAGCGCCCGTCCATAACCATTTCCGCGTGTGTCTTTGTCTTTGCCAGGAACATCTGCCAGCCCTGTTCCGGCTGCAGACGAATCCACAGTCCGCCGGTCCTGACGAGTGGCGGAGTCGGCTGTTGCATATAGGATGCCACAAAGGCCTCAAATCCGCGATAATCCGCGCCAAAACGAAATGTAAAAAGAGCAGAAATATATTCCGCACTCGAAAAATCATATTTGAGAGAAGTCTCGACTTTCCATTCATCCGTCGCGCTGAAAACAATAGTGACGCTTTGCCCTTCCGTACGGTATTGCTGCAGGTGCTTTTTCCTCGGAAGAAACTGTCCGTGCGCATCCGCACAGACATAATGTTCAAGATTCAATGTGCACAGTCCGCTCTTTGTAATCGGCTGGTTCTGGTAGCCGGAAATCACCAGGCCGTGATAAGTCCCGACAGGCCGGATGAATCCGCGCATTCCTCCGCATTGGAATTCATAAACCGGCGGCTCCAATATAAGATTGGGCGTATCCGCTCCGGCATTCACACAGCTCAATCCGAGAATCAAGGCAATGATTTCCATGGGAAGCCTCCATAATGTGATTTGTTGCCATTCTCTCCCGCGATCCCTGACATGTCAATCGGTATGCATCCTGTGTTGAGCAACATGGGTTCTCCAGGCAGCCCGGGATCAGGCAGAGAACAGATTATCCGCTTGTGCATAGACCGAAAGAAGTTTCCTTCCCCACAGACGCACGGTTTCCCACACAATTTCCCGCTCATCCCAGGCATTCCACTGTGCGAAAAGATCCGTAGTGACATCCACATCCCTCCAATTGTCATAAAGCCGAAGAAAATTAAGGATAGACTCTCCCTTGGAATTCACGTGGATTCCGTTGCAATTCAACACATCCCGAACCAGAGCGAACATACTCTCGCATAGCGCGAAGGTAAGCACATCCGCCATTTCCTCCCTTGGGATTGGCTGACCAAGCGCAAGTCGGGCTTCCTTACAATTGATCGCATCCAGCGCCGCCTCCATCGTATCGGCATTCACAATCGGAGCCAATCTATCAAATACCTCTTTCGTCCCCGACCAGTTCGCGGCGCTTCCTGAACCAGTATCTGCTCGTTTCCTTTCCGATTCGGATACAGGTCCTCCGTAATCAATCCCTGACGATATGCATCCTTAAGTAAATAAACGAAATCGTCCAGACGCACATAATCAATAGCATATTCTTTCAATCCGTCAATTACAGCCTTGATCCGCTCCGGCCCCACGGAGATGTTGC
>Ga0116141_10001989_pt1 | contig 17625 bp, 10 predicted proteins | sample AD_UKC097_MetaG_FD_89744 | JGI IMG/M metagenome (GOLD analysis project Ga0116141, IMG submission 89744) | Active sludge microbial communities of municipal wastewater-treating anaerobic digesters from USA - AD_UKC097_MetaG | ecosystem: Engineered > Bioreactor > Anaerobic > Digestate | place: USA...
AAAAGAGTTCCCGCGCCCGGCGTCGCCCATACTCGACAATCTCCGTGCGCCATGCAGCATCCTCGCGAATCCGCTGGATTGCAGCAACCAGCACATCCACGTCATTTTCCGGGAACAACAGATCCTCCCGCCCCAGAACCTCCGGAATTGCGCCGGAGGACGAGCCGAACGCCGGAACACCAAGGGCCATGGCCTCAATCAGGACCCGCCCCAGCTGCTCCGACCAGCCCGGCATCGTTCGGGAAGGCAGGACCAGCAGATCAAACGAGGCCAGATGACCGACAACCTCTTCTTCAGAAATCGAGGAAACCCATCGTACACGATTCTCCACATGACACTCATTCGCCAGATTCCGAAATGTGCCTTCATCCGCACCGCTGCCGATCAGGATCAACTCCGCGTCAGGCAATTGCTCCATGGCGCGGATCAGAAGATCGACCCCTTTCATTTCCAGCATCCGTCCGATGTACCCCACGGTGAGAGGTCGATCGAGGTCTTTTGCAGCAACGGGAGATTGAAAGTACCATGCACTCACACCATACGGGATCACAGCGGTCGGTTTGTCGTATCCCTTTTGGCGCAAAACCGTCTCGGCCATTTGGGTGGCACATACGGCTCCCACCGAAATCCGATGCACCCAACGGTCAATCCGGGCATACACAGGCGACAGCCGCGAGGGATACTTCCACGGTCGGTAGATGTTCTCCCACGTGTAGAACAGTAGATCGAAACAACCCATAAGAGGCCTGAGAAAGGCCGTCTCCCCGGAAACCAGCGCCCACGGCTCCTCCAATAACTGAACGACATCCGGTTTGACATCCCGCAAAACACGAAGCAGGCCGCCGGAATAGAAATGGCGTGCATAATACCCCGGAAAACAAACCGTTCCCCGGTGAGGTACATACCGTTCATCGCCATGATCGACCCAGGAAACCGTCCGGTCATTCTCCACCCAGCGGCTTGGCCCAAACACGTGGAGTTCGACCTTCGGCAAGGAAGCAAACGCCTGATGCCGCTCATGCGCAGAGGCCAGCCCTGCGGTCTTGTCGATGATGAGAAGACGCATGAAATTGAAAGGCGGGAGCCGCGCTCCCGCACTCCAGGGTCAAGGTCAGGAATTAGAAGTCAAACGGATCGTCGCTTTTCTTCCGACCGTTCGATTCACCGTTCCTGTCCGACTCGCCAAACGAATAATCGGAAGTCCCATACGAGGAGGTTTCCTCCGGCTCTTCCGATGTCCGGCTTGCGTATGCATCCAACGGGCTGGGAGCTTCGGGAATCACCGGCCGGCGTGAACCACGTCGGCGCAGGAGGGTGATCAACAGAAACAGGATGACTACCCCGCCGACGCCACCGACAATACCGAGAGTCAGCGTGGTGTATCGTTTCAGAATAGTCAGATTCACCACAGCAGGCGTCGGATCGAAATTCCCGGCCGGGTCCACGGCACGCACCGATGCGTTATACCCCCAGGAATAGAAAGACAGCGGTTTGGTGACAATCCAGTCTTTTCCGGCGGGTAGGGGTGCATCCTGCCAACGTTCATCCCCCAGATGATATTGGAAAAACCGGATCGGTTTGGGTTGACCATCCTCTCCGATAGCCGGATCGGTTCCTTCCAGGGTCACAATCGGGTATCCCCCGGATTCGCTCCAACGGTACTCAAATACAGCCGTCGTCTCCGGAGGAGTTCGATCCACGGTGAACTGGGCGGATTCCTCCGGAGTCTTGTTTCCGGCAGGGTCCACCGCCCAGATCGTGATGGTATGCTTTCCTTCCTCGATATTCTTCAGAACAGTCTTGCCCTCTGTTCCGTGGGTCTGCGGCGCTCCGTCATCGAGCTTGGAGAAAAAGTTGAACGCCACCTGTGCGCCGGTATCGTCCAGGCCCTCCCAGGAAACGGGAATTTCATCCTGGTTGGTGTATGCGGGGGGCTGCTCCACAAACCGGACCTCCAGGCCAACCTTGACGATCACTTTGGTCTCGTCCGGTGTCGCATCAATGTTTTCCCGTGCATCCATGGAGCGAACACGCAGTGTATGCTCGCCATTGGCGAGCTTCGCGAACTCGTAAGTGCGTTCGGGGAAGAACGCAGACCACTCTCCGTCGTCCAACTGAACCGCGTATTGGAGTTCCTCCGGCTTCTGCGTGTTATCTTTCCCGGTGAATTCAATGGAATGACTGCGCGTATTGATCGTGGGAGGCGCGTCCGGCTTGTTCAGGATCTGGGTATCCGGCGCGGCCTGGAACGTGTTGAACTTAAATTCGGACGCCGGTTCCTGAATGTTACCGGCCACATCCATGGCACGAATACAGAACGCATACTCGCCATCGGGAGGAGTTTCGATCACAACATAGGGTTCTTTCGCAAAAGAAGACCAGGGATTCTGGTTAATCCTGTGCGAGTAAGTCAGTTGCGCATTCTCCGAAATGTTGTCATTGGCCGTCCAGGCAAACCGGATCTGGGGTTCGTTCACATTGGGGTCGCTGGGCGCGGTGATTTGAGTCGTGGGCCGGATACTGTCGGTCCGCATGTAGGAAATCCAGCTGTTTTCCGATTCTCCGGCGCTCCAGGCGATATGATAAACATCCTCGGAAATAGCCAGCCTGGGAGTTGTGCGAAGGTAATAGGGAACGGTGAGTATCTTGGTCTGCTCATCCAGCTGTTCCCGGAAGTTGATCTCCACCGCCTGATAGGGAGCACGACGCGACCACACCGCGCGACGTCCCCCCGCCGTCGAGACGACGTCGACCACCATCCGGGAATCGAATTGCTGCGTCCCGCCGAAATATTCGGCCCAGGTTTGGCCCTGGTCGGCACTGATGGAAGTCTGGATTTCCGTATCCTTGTTCAGAGTCAGGAAAAACTGTCCGTTCTCCGGACCATACACCTGAAAAATACTCGGCATTTTCTCGGCAAACACTTCTTTGATACGACGCGGCGGAGTAAATGCATTGTCGGCTTCATTGTAAAAACAGGAGAGCACGGTGACATGCACATTCAGGCCAGACTGCTGCGTGTCTCCGAGTTCCATCTTTCCCAATCCTGCTTCGATGCTATCGGGGGACCAATCAGTCCGCTCGTTGAGATTGACCGAACCCAGTGTGGTTTCCAGGGGGATCTCCTGCCACACAAGCAGCGCACTGCTGCCGATTGAAAGAAAACGTGGGGACAGGCAATGATTGGGACTTTGGGCAATCTGTTTTGGAGGAGTCCAGGTCTTTCCGCCATCCGCGCTTCGAGAGGCGAACATTTGGCGTGCCCGCGTCTGGTTCATCTCGACGATGGACGGCCAGGCAACAACAACCTCGTCCTTCACAATGGCAATCGCGGGTGAAAAGTTGATCGGAAGATTCCCGCTCAACACCATCGGCTCGGCCCAATTCTTGCCCCCGTCACGTGAAATGAGCATCTTCAACGCCCCTTCCGCATACGCCACAAACACAAGATCCCCCTTTGCCGCTAGAGCCGGGTAGTACCATTGAATCGTGGGGGAGGTCACCAGGCGGCGTTCCTCAGACCACCCCTTCTCCAATCCCCGAATGGTGGATGTCTGTGACAGCGAGGAATCGACTTTTGCCGTCTCCTGATCCTTTGAAGTCGCGTCCGTCTTGGGTACCTGCATCCTGGTTGCGCCCGTCTTGAATGCAATCGGATACGGAACAGCAGGTTGGCCAACGGGACTCTGGAAATTCTGAAACTTATCGCTATTGATGCTGATCCAATACTCCTTGTTCGGTTTCAGATCGACCGGAAGCACACAGGTACGCCGATCGAGCCACCGCACTCGCTTTTTCGGATCTCCCGGATAGGTCGGGCCACCGCCTACCCAGGAATGGCTGTCCCGCATCATATCCTGGTCGAAAACCACACGGATTTCTTTCAGCCCCGGATCGACATCGGTTGCGCCATTGTCGGGGATCGCCTCGATAACCTTGGGGGGTGGCGTCTTGAAATCACCGGTCTTGAATTCGATGGGGTATGGTTCGGCCGGTTCACTGTTTGCATTCTGAAATCCCCTAAAGCGGTCGCTATTGATGCTCAATTTGTATTCCCGGTTGGGAGCGAGTTGGATCGGAGTCAGGCAGGTACGGGCATCTTGCCATTTGGGCATCTTCCCCTGTGCACCCGGGAAAGTCGGTCCTGTGCTGACTACGGAAACGCCACGTGGATTCATGTCTTGATCGAACACAATCCGCATCTCTTTGAGGGTCGGATCGATATCGGTCGCGCCATTGTCGGGAGAGGCCTCGATCACCTTCGGAGGGGCGGCTGCCACAAGACCGGAGCAGGTCAACACCGCCACCAGAATAAGGATGAACCGGAGAAAATCGCCTGTGCGGTTTCCTCCCGGTTGATCGGATGTCGATTGAACTCTGCAGCGCAAGAAAGACTTTGTGTTCGTGTTCATTCAGGGTCTCTCTCTGAATCTGAAATTGGGGATAATTGAGCGCGATATTCGCTGTATTCCGTTACTCTGAGTTTATCAAAAGATCGTACCACTGTCCGCCGTTTATCCCTAGGATGATGCAGACAGTTCCACGACCAGGCGTTCGAGAGCGGTTTCGGGAGCACCGGCACTGCTTTTCAGGATATCATCGGTGGCGCGGATTCGGGCCAATCCCCGGTCCAGGTTTTCCAGGCTGAACCCGGAACCCTGCTGGATGGTCGCTTGAAGCGGATAGCCCTCCAGCCCGGTCGCTTCCGACCACTTGTTACGCGGAATGCCTTCCGCTTCCGCCGTGCGGACTGCCCACATCTGGCGGAACAGCCGCGCCAGCATCCCCAGTACAAGCACCGGCTCGACACCCTGCTCGAAGATCCTCCGCAGGTTCATCAGAGCCGTTTCGGAATCTCTGGCCGCTACATTGCGCGTGATGGTCCAGACATCCTCCTCCGGGTCCGTCGCCAGCAGGGATCGACAAGTCGCCAGGTCCACCCATCCCCTGGGACCTGCGTAGAGAATGATTTTATCCAGCTCGGAAAGCGCCTCCAGACCCCGCGTTCCGACATGCTCCAGCAGCAAATTGAGCGCGTCCGCATCGAGGCCGACTTCAGCCTTTTTCAGACGTTCAACCGCCATTGCCTTCACCTCCGACGGCCCCGGAGGTTTCAATTCGACATTGGGGATCTTGTCCATAATCTCTTTGAGGGCTTTTTTGGGGGATTTCTTCGATCCCAGAATCAAGACCAGAACACAGTCCTCCGCAGGAGTCCTTGTATACGACAACACCGCCTCCAGGTCCTCCGCCGTGGCTTTCTCAATCTGGTGCAGGACAACAACTCTTCGAGGCGTAAACAGCGAGGACGATGCGGCATCCACAAGGGCATTAGCCGTTTCGCCCTGGCCTGCATCATATTCCCGCCGCTCGCAGTTGTTCTCTCCGCCGAAACGGTCCACCAGCTGACGGAGCGTCTGTCGAATGCGGAACGAATCCGTTCCGATACAGAGCAAAACCGGAGATTGGGGCAGAAGGTCTTTCTTGCTTGAGGTCGGACGAGCCGGCGGCATGGTGAATCACCAGCCGTCCAGGAAACGGCTGATGATCTGATCCGCCAGAACGCTGCCGATATCCCGTTGTCGTTCGATACTGGGTTCATTGGTCAGGAGAAACGGGCCACGGGCTTGAAATTCGGTTTCCTGCATCATCACCCGCCCGTCATCCGCATCCACCATCCGGGCGTACAAAACAAGGGTCATGTCATAGCCGACGGCTCGATCCAGGTCCGTAAAGCTGAGCGGCTCGATCTCCACGGAGGTGATTCGGCCCTCCAGCATAACATCCGCGTGAGAGCGGTCCGTCACCCGCAGTCGCCGATCCCGCAGAAAGGCCTGAATGACGGACGCCGTAATCGTCTCTTCCAGGCCCGGTTCCATGGTCTCATTCTTGAACACCGGTATGGCGACGGAGCGGTACTCCTCACCCAGGACGGTCTCACGGGTCGTGCCACATGAGACGGCCATCAACACCGCCAGAACTACCACTCCAAACAAATATCGGTTCATGGATCGAAACGCCCCCTCTTTCGGAGTCGGGCAAGAATAAGCGATTTTCGCCGCAACGGCAAGCCGGATGAGCCGGATCAGCGATTCTTCTCGCGTTCCACCAGGGCGCGGATCTTCTGGGGTAGTCCGAACAGGTTGATGAATCCTTCCGCGTCCGCCTGGTTGTACACCGCATCTTCTTCAAAGGTCGCAAAGTCCTTACGGAACAGGGAGTTCGGTGACTTCCGACCTGCGACGATGATGTTCCCTTTGTACAGTTTCAGCTTGACTGTGCCGGTTACCAGGCGCTCGGTACGCTCGAGGAACGCATCCAGCGATTCCTTGAGAGAACTGAACCACTGCCCGTTATAAACCAGCTCGGCATATCGTTCCGCCAGCATCAGGCGGGCATGAAGGGTATCCCGGTCCACCACGAGAGAGACGAGTTCGCGATGCGCTGCATAAAGTACTGTGGCGGCAGGACTCTCATAAACCCCACGGGACTTCATTCCCACCAGCCGATTCTCCACAAGGTCCACTCGACCGACCCCATTCTCCCCGGCAATTCGGTTCAGCTCAATGACCAGATCCACCGGCCCCACCCGTTGACCATTCAGAGACACCGGCAGCCCCGCCTCGAAATCCAGCGTGACAAGCGCAGGCCTGTCCGGCGCGTCCTGGGGATCTTTTGTCAGAATGAACATATCTTTCGGCGGTTCATTCCACGGGTCTTCCAGGATGCCTCCCTCAAACGAGAGATGCCACATGTTCCGATCCATGGAATAGGGCTTCTCGGCGGTCACCGGGATGGGGATGTTATATTTCCTGGCGTACGCGATGGCATCCTGACGGGAGCGAATCTCCCATTCGCGCCAGGGGGCAACGATTTTCATTTCCGGCGCAAGCGCTTTGTAAGTCAGCTCAAACCGGACCTGATCGTTTCCCTTTCCGGTCGCTCCATGGGAAAGCGCATCCGCTCCCTCTTTCCTGGCAACCTCCACCTGCTTCTTGGCGATCAGCGGACGTGCCAGGGAGGTCGCCAGAAGGTACTTCCGCTCGTAGACGGCATCCGCCTGCATGACCGGGAATGCATAGTCCCGCAGGAATTCCTCGCGGAGATCTTCAATGTAGATTTTCGAGGCCCCCGAATCGATGGCCTTCTTGTTCAACGGCTCCAGTTCTTCCCCCTGGCCCAGATCCGCCGCAAAGGCAATAACCTCGCAACGGTAATTCTCCACGAGCCAGCGAATAATGACCGAGGTGTCCAAACCGCCGGAATAGGCCAAAACGATCTTCTGAATACCTTTTTTCATTGCGGGGTCCTCCGAAACGGGTCACGGCTTGAACAAGCGGCGGAAAATCCGAACACGACGGATGACCTTGATCTGATAGAGAATACGGCACTCCGCCCGATAGCCTGTGTTGTCCCAACTAGAATTCTGATATCCTACACAAGCCGAGCCGGAAACGAGAGACTTCCCACATTCCGACTCGGATATACAAGTCATCGCAAACGCGACTCCGTCGGGGCCGGTGATGGGGGCAAAGAAAGTGGGCGAGAGGTTCCTCCCCCGAAGATCGGGGGAGGTCAGGTGGGGTTGACCGGGTAGTACAAAACTCCCCGGCGTGCCTGTCGATGGGCAATTGAGAGCGATCTTTCTTAGGAAAAACAACCCAAAAAGACATTCAGAAAAATCAGATAAATTCGATTGCGTAGAATTGTAAATTGACTTGAATTGGTGTAATCTACTGTTTGTTTAATGCCTGTAATCATGGGATTTGTGCCTGCCCCCCGAGGGTGAGAAGAGCAGCTGTGAGGCTCTCTGACGAATGACGAATCTGCCGATTGGCCCGTATGATTCGAGGCATTCGGATTCAACAAGAATTGGGGTTTTCTCCAAGATTCAGTGTATTTCCGATACGATCGGAGGATTTAAGCGATCGTGACATTCCCTTTCCCGCGAAGTGTGGAATGGCCATGGGGATATAGGAGATGAAGAAAAAATCCGAAGCCATGCGAAAGATGGACGCTTCCGAGGCACAGCGCGTCGTGCGGATGCACGAAGCCGCTCGTGAACTCGAAGAGGCAAAACGCGATGTCGCCATTCGAATGGAAGCGGGTCTGACCGTGGAACCGACCGGAATGGCAGACACCGAAATCGGCAGCATTATTGCGGCCGGTATGTCCCCTAAGCAAGCCTCAGCGGAAATCCAGAGAATCTTTAATGAATTCATGAACACCCTCGCGGAGTACGTCTTTCACCCCATCCAGCGAAGACGGTTCTTTCCGGACAGGAAAGCCGCCTACCTCGTGGGCCTGTTGAAGGGGGCCGGATACAGCATGCAGGCCGCGGCGGCCATGGACATTTTCAAAGATCGCGTGAAACAAAAACAGGGCGGGAAAATGCCGAGCATCACCGAAAAAACCGGCCTGTTCGGCAAAACCACCAGTCGACCCATGAAATTAGGGGAAATCGTCAACCGGTTTGAGGTGGAGGAGAACCTCCCTCCCGAAGATCTCCAATCACTGACCGGGTATGCCGGAACCCAGCGGGGGCTCCTGGATTACGTCCGCGCTTCCCTCTTCGATGAGGAAGAAATCCGTGACCCGATCAAACGCAACCAACGAAAACAACTCACGGCCTTCCTGAAGGGTGCCAAACTCCTGAATCCCGCCACCAATGACCGCCAGGAGAAAGTGGTTGTGGCATGTCTCTTGACCCCCGATACCTATCAACCGAAATCCATGGAGGACATTGATCGAATCCTCCGATTTCGGGGACTTCTCTCAAAAGGCACCCAATATCTCAAACAGAGAGTAGAAGCGTTGGAGGCGGCTCAGGCGGCAGAAGCGACAGCAGACGAAGACGCTTCAGAGTAGAATTCGCATATCGGTTTCCTCTTTTCGGAGGTTGAATTTTTCGATTGATCTGGTATATTCATCGCGAATTCTTACATGGATGATTGACAGGGAGAAAAGAGGGATCGATATTCGGAGGTTGTTCAAGCCTATTCGATTTGTCCTCAGGAACCATCGATCCCCCGCTGTCAAACACGAAAGTAGTATTCGATCCCTCGAGGAAAATGATGGGGGATCGCAAAGTCAAAGAGCCTATTGTTCGGGATATTTTCTATGCATCATCAAGATTTAATAACTTCGCGGGCGGCGTTTCATTCCGATTCCACAACCCCGGGGAAGTCTGTCGGTATGGTCCGGAATATGTCCGGTCCCAGAAGAGTTCTATTGGTGTATCCGGAATCTCCACGGATGACCTACTGGAGTTTCAGCACAGCGCTGAAAATGATCGGGAAAAAAAGTGCCTTTCCGCCGCTCGGTCTGGCCACAATCGCCGCCATGCTGCCGGATTCCTGTGAATGTCGCCTCCTGGACCTGAATGTGGAGCCGCTGACCGACCGGGATCTGGATTGGGCCGATGTCGTATTCCTCTCGGCCATGATTGTCCAGAGAGAATCCTTCGATGAAGTCCGGAAACGAGCAAACCAGCAGGGTGTGCCCGTGGTCGCCGGAGGACCGTATCCCTCAAGCGATTATCCGGCATTGGAGGGAATCGACCATTTTGTGATCGGTGAGGCGGAAGAGATACTCCCCCGCTTCTGGTCCGATTTCGTGCAGGGGAAGGCAAAACGGGCCTACGCCCGACCGGTTTCACAGCGGGAGGTGGACGCGATCCTGGCCCATTTCGGCAATGATACCGATGTGGAATTGTGCGAAGATCGTCCGGATATCAACCGGACTCCGATTCCTCGATTTGATCTCCTCCGGATGAAAGCCTATCGAAGCATGGCTGTGCAAGCCTCACGGGGCTGCCCGATCGGATGCGAATTCTGCGATATCTGGCGTCGGTTCGGACGGAAACCGCGATTCAAATCACCCGAGAAATTCCTCGAAGAACTGGAATCTTTGTACCGCTTGAACTGGCGGGGTGTTGTGTTTGTGGTAGATGATAATTTTATCGGCAACCGCAACCGCGCGAAGGAACTCCTGTGGGCAATGCGGGACTGGCAAATCAGCCACGGATATCCTTTTCTGTTCTTCACCGAAGGAACCCTGACCATTGCCGACGATGATGAACTGCTGCAGGGATTCCGCGACGCGGGATTCGACATGGTATTTGTCGGGATTGAAACCCCGTCCGAGGAAAGCCTTCGCGAAACCCGCAAGCATATCAACAATCTCGGCAGCATGGCCGATAAGGTCGAAAAGATGCAGCGGACCGGTCTGATGGTCACCTCCGGCTTTATTCTCGGATTCGACAACGATCCGGACAATATCGCGGATCTGATGATCGAATTTATTCAGAATCTTGGAATTCCCGTGGCCATGGTCGGGCTGATGCAGGCCCTGCCGGAAACCGATTTGCATGACCGACTGGAATCCGAAGGACGGCTGCTAAGCAAAGCCTCTGGAAATAACACCCATTGTTTCCAGACGAATTTCCAAACCCGTCGTCCGATGGAACAGGTCTCCGCTGACTATCAGAGAATCCTTCAGGCAATCTACCCCTCGGATCTGAAAGCCTATTTTCAGCGGTGTGCCGTGCTGCGGGATCGATGGCGTCTCCCCAAGAAAGCCTTTCGGATTGCATGGAGCGAGTCTCGCGCGTTCTTATACTATATGGCAACCCTTCTTTTTCGGCCCTATCGCCGGAGCGCGATCAAATTCCTTTTGGAGACCCTCTGGCGAAAACCGAGTTTCCTGGTTGATGCCATCAGTCTGGGAGTTCAAGGGCACCATTTCCGCCAGATTACGTATTCGGCTTTCGAGGCGGATCGGCTGCAGCAGTACTTCCTGGAAAAACGTGTTGCTTTCTCGCGGGTATTGAGACAATATATGGACGGGACAGCCCAGTCCAAAGAGGCAATCCTGGCCGAGTTCCGGCGGTTCCGAGACGAAACGCTTCAAGAAGCCCGACGAAAGGTCGAAAAACTTCATAAAGACGCACAGGCCACCATCGGGAGTGAATACGAACGGTTCGCCATGGAGATCAATGACATGTATCAGCAAGCCGTTCAGCATCTTCTCCTGGGTGTATCCGCCATGCCCCAACAGGATGAGATCCACGCCTGATCTACTCCGCTGGTACACGTAACTCAACTATCTTTACAGAGATTCCAGTGACTGGAAGCCCATGACGCCCTCTCCCTCCGGGAGAGGGTTGGGGTGAGGGTGGCTTCGGATGCCGGCAGTATCCCGCCTGATGCCATTCTTGCCTGGCGGTATGTAAGGCCAATTCGTTTACGGAACTCTAAATCCGTGGGTCAAGAATGGGACCAAGATACGACTGAAATGGTTCCGGCACATCCTGTGGACCGATCCCCCGTATGGTGATCTTGCCTTCAATTCTCCGGGTTTGCGACAGGGAGATACGATCCTCCGCCGACGGACGATGGTACTTGGTTCCCAGTCCGGAAATCAGACGGTTCCACCGGACCTCAACATGCTCACCGTTCGGCTTGCACTGCACATGAGCCGGTTTCGACGGAACGATGCCCACTCCATAGCCGTCCTCGTCATTCCAGGATGCCCACTGCACATTTCCCTTGTTGCCCGCGCAGAACGGCTCGCCGGTCCAGAACGAGAAGTATCCTTTCAACGCAGCGATATGACGATCCGGGTACCAGCAATTCGGTCCGTATCCCTGCCAGCAGAAACGGCTCAGGGACTTGGGAACCTCGAACCGCAGTCCGTATTCGGGAAGTTCACAATCCAATCCGACGGCCTCCAGGCGATAGGCAATCTCCACAGCGGCTTGGTCGGGGAATGAATAGGTAAGCTCCAGGTCGAATCCGGCACTGGAATCCACCGTCGAGCGGTAAGAATGCCTGGCAATGAGTGTCTTTCCGCTCCGTCTGACCTGGGATCGATCCTTCTGAAGTTCCAGGTTCACCAGGCGCGCACCACCGAACAGGGCGTTTTCCTTGTCCCAAACCTGTTCGGAAAAACTCCGACCACGAAAAACATTCGGTAACAGGGGACCGTACAGCACCTCCTTGCCGTGTGAAGTAACCGAAATCAACTCGCCGGTGTCGCCGTTCATGGCAAGCCCAAGCGGACCCGCTGACACACTGGTGATCGGTCCGGCAGCAATTTCGACGGATTCTTTTCGATAGTCAGGTGGAATCTGGTTCGGTTCCCTGATTTCCAGATCGACTCGGCTGCGACTGACCTCGATTCCTCTCCAGTCGGTAAATGTCACCAGCAGGCAGGCATCTTCCGGGTGTGCGAATTCCTTGGGGACTTGTGCGGGAACCGAGACGCTTCGAGTGTGATGCGGCGGACATTCAACCGGTATGACGCCGCTTCGCAGCTGTTTTCGTCCGTCGAATAAAAACCAAGTCACAAGAATTCGGCTCAAATCTGTGAAATCATACCGATTCTCAATATTCAAAGTGATTTTTTTCTTGCCCGACTGGGACGGAAGAATTGTCTCCTGAATCCGTACCGGGCAGTAGATCGCCTTGGTTTCGTAATATTCCGGCTGCGGAATACGATCGGAAGAAACAATGCCATCGGTTCCCTTGATCCCCTGCGCATCCACAACGGTGTTCTCATCCACCCAATAGTCGGCCTGGATATCGGTGGCCGTCCCGGACTGAATCAGCGGATCGGCCTTTGCATTCCATACCTCCCTTCCTTCAACTTTCCGGCGAATCCCACGGTCCGACCAGAGCCAGATCATGCCACCGGCGCACTTCTCGTATTGACGAACTTTTTCCCAGACATCCTGCAACCCGCCGCACCCATTCCCCAGTGCGTGGGAAAATGCGGCCATGATGACCGGGCGGGAAACCGACCCCTGGGGAGGCTGACAGAGCTTCGCCAGATCATCCCCGGTCGGAAAATGAGGAGCCAGAATATCCACTTCCGATGGAAGGTTCTCTTCATCCCGCTGAGGACACAGCACAGGACGGCTCGGATCCATCGCTTTCACCAGGCTGATAATCTCGCGCGTCATCCCGGTATACGGATTCTCATTCCCGATACTCCAGGCGAGAATGGACGGATGGCTCCGATCGCGTGTGACAACCGCCCGACCACGGATCAGGAAATACGGCAAATATCGGGTATCCCAAAGAAGATGCTCGGCAAAATCGAACGGAACCTCCTCGATGACATACAAACCCAGCTCATCGCACAGCTCGATGAATCGCTCGTCCGGTGGATGAAACAGCGTTCGAACCGCATTGATATTCGCCGCCTTCATCAGTTGAATGTCTTTCCGCCAGAGTGCTTGATTGAATGCGGCACCGGCAGCAGGATCGAGTTCGTCCCAGCACACGCCTTTCAATTTGATCGGAACGCCGTTTAACGTAAAAACACCACCCTGGATCTGCACCGACCGAAATCCCACCCGTCTGGTCACTTGCTCGCCCAGCCTTTTCTCAAACTGCAGCGAGACTGTCAGTGTGGCAAGAACCGGCAACTCCGCCGACCACGGCTGAACATTCGGGATCGACTCATCCCACTCCAGGTGCGGAGAAGGAATCTCCTGGCCGGAAACCTGCACCGTCTTCTCTCGTCGTAGCAACTCGGTTCCCTGCGGACCGGTCAGGCGGATCTCCCCGGTTACCGTCTCCGTCCGCGTGTGAGATGGAGGAAAGGAATCCAGGGCCATCTGAACCCGCAACCGACCGGACTGATCCTTGGGATTGTAATCCGCCCGAACAAACAGGTCCTGAATAAAAGACTGCGGTTTTCGAATCAGCGTAACCGGACGATAAATGCCCGAAAGGCTCCAGGTATCGAAACAATCAAGCGAACAAATCTCCGGCGCTTTCACCACACGCACAGCCAGGGTATTCTCGGCTCCATACTCCAGAATCTGGGCGACCTGAACTTCAAACGGAGTAAATCCGCTCCAGTTCGATCCCACTTCCCGACCGTTGATCCATACCGTGGACCCAAATGAAACTCCCTCAAACCGGATATACACCACGCTGTCTTTCCATTCCGCCGGAAGAAAGAACTTGCGTCGATATAATCCCATGAGATTGGAGCGCGAACCGAACTCCGGTTCCTCAAAACCATACATCTCCCAATTCCCGGGAACCGGCACTTCGGGCCAGTCGGAGTCGTCATACTCCGACGCTGTGAAACCGGCGAAATCGGCAAAGCCCCTGTTATCGACAACACGCAATTTCCAGGCTCCGTCCAGGGAAAGAAAACTATTCGACTGATTCGATATCGGCACCGCGCTCACACAAAGAGACAACAGGACCATCGGTGAAACCAGCCGAAGAACTTGTATGATTATCCGTTGAAGGTTCATAACAGGACCTCGGACCTCCAGTCGTATACAAACCGTTCGGCAATGGTGGCGGTTGACGGGGCCGGAATCAAGAGAAGCAAGCAAATGGGAACCGGGTGGCACCGGCATCTTGCCGGTGGAGAAGATCATGAGAAAAACGGCGGTGTTAATGAGCGGAGGCGTAGACAGCAGCGTGGCGGCACTGCTGTTGAGAGACCGAGGCTATGAGGTCCTTGGTTTGACCATCGAGATTGATCAATCGAACTGCCCGGTAGAGAGAGCGCAATCCATGGCCCGGATTCTTGGGCTGGAACACCATGCGCTTGCACTTTCGGACTTCTTTCAGGAAGCGGTGATCGAGCCGTTCCTGGAGGCGTATCGTGCCGGGCGAACGCCCAATCCCTGCTTTCGCTGCAATCCCAGGCTGAAATTCGGCAAGTGCTTCGAAATCGCCCGGGAAATGGGAGCCGAATGGATCGCCACCGGCCATTACGCGCGCATTCTCCCGACAGACCGTGGGATGCGAATCGCCAAGGGACTGGACTCATCGAAAGACCAGAGCTATTTCCTTGCAGGAGTTCCGGCGGCAATGTTGGAGAACATCCTGTTCCCCAACGGCGAATTGACAAAGGAACAGGTCCGAGAGATCGCGCGGGAACACAACCTTCCTGTCGCCGATAGTGAGGAAAGCCAGGAGATCTGCTTCACGCCGGGTGGAGATGTTCATGCTTTCCTGGAAGGGCGATTGGAGGGGCGAGCGGGGAATATCGTGGACTGTTCGGGCACGGTGCTGGGCTGTCACCGGGGAATTGTGCATTACACTGTGGGCCAGCGGAAAGGATTGGGATTGGCTGGGGGGCCGTATTATGTTCGGGCACTGGATGCGGAGAAGAATCAGGTGCTTGTCGGCAGGCATGAGGAACTGCTTGCGCGGAGAGTTTATGCGATTGAGGCAAACTTCTACGCTCCTGTTACAGAGGGAACGTGCGGACAAGCCAAAATCCGGTCTCGCCACACCGCCGCTCCCTGTACGGTTATCCGGGCAACCAAAGAGACGTTTGCCGTGGAATTCACGGAACCGCAGTGGGGCGTCGCACCCGGCCAGGCGCTTGTCCTTTATGATGGAGACATCATTCTCGCAGGTGGCATAATCGACCGCTGGGATCTCGCCTGATTGCGGATTGCGGATTGCGGATTGCGGATTGCGGGAGCCAGACTCCCTCCCCGTTCACGGGGAGGGGTGGGGTGGGGGTTCTTCTGCACTTCATCACAACTGCAAATTACGTCATTATGAACTTCAATCCTGAACGAAAGGTATTCACCCATGCGTCTCCATTCCCTATTGATCGCCCTCTTTGCATGTTCCATGGTGGTCACGATGTTCGCTCTGCCACCATTCGAAACCGTTGTGATCGACTCGGATATCAAACTCGGCTATAACCTGACCCTGGCCGATATCGACGGGGACGGGAAACAGGACATTGTGGGTCTGGCGGAATCCGGTCCAGGATATGTCGCCTGGTACAAGAATCCGAACTGGCAGAAGTTCCGTATCACACCGGAGACCGTTCAGTCTCCAATTGATGCCCAGGTACAGGACATCGACGGGGATGGCGATCTCGACATCGCGGTGGCGCATGACTTTCAGTACACCGATGACACTCCGAAAGGCGCGGTAAGCTGGCTGGAGAACACCGGAAAATGGGATGAACCCTGGCCTGTACATCCGATTGGGTCCGAACCGACCCTGCACCGGATACGCTGGATCGATCTGGATGGGGATAAGAAACCGGAACTTCTTTCGGCCCCCATTCTCGGCCCCGGCTCGCAGAAACCGCTATACATCGCCACCCCGATACGCCTGGAAGCCTTTACGATTCCGAACGACCTGTCTGCTCCCTCATGGCAGGAACGACTGGTAGATGATTCCCTTCGGTTGGACCACGGCCTGACTGTTCTCGATTGGGATAATGATGATCGAGACGATTTCCTCACTGCAAGCCATGAAGGAATTACGCTATTCCTCAATAAAGAATCCGGCTTGCAGCGCCATGTTCTCAACCAGGGATTTCGATCCGACAATGGCGATCAGGGTTCCAGTGAAGTCCGCCGGGGTTTCCTTGGAAAGAACAAGCCGTTCCTGGCAGCCATTGAGCCTCGCCACGGGCATCAACTTGTGGTTTATCTTCCCCCGAAATCCGGTGATACCTGGCAACGTGTAGTTCTGGACGAGACCCTCAAAACCGGCCACGCGCTGGCTTGTGGCGATCTGGACAATGACGGCGACGATGAAATTGCAGCCGGATATCGCGGCGAGGGAACCAGCCTGTTCCTGTATGAATCCGCAAATCCTCAGGGAACCGAGTGGGTCCGAACGCCGTTAGACGAAGGCGGAATCGCCGCGAATAGCTGTGTGTTCTTTGACTTTGACGGAGACGGGGACCAGGACATTGCCTGCATCGGCGGCTCCACGAATAACCTTAAGTTGTATGTCAATCAGATGAAGAAATAGCGGGTGGGGGATTGTGCGTTTTCGGGGGATTGGAACTGGAATAAGCAGGTAAAAAACCCGTGAATTGCGTATGGAAAATGATGAGTAGACGCATATTTACAATTTCGTTTCTAGTCGTTGTGATCGGCAGTTCATCGGCTGTTGGTGAGGCATTGGCATTCAACCGTGGCGAAAGAGTGATTGTTTCAACCGATATCGGCGGGAGTGATGAGGATGATATTCAATCAATGATTCATTTCCTCATGTATGCCGATTTGTTTGATATTGAGGGATTGATCTCCTCACCGACCAAAGCCGGGCGGAAGGCGGATATTCTGAAAGTGATCGATGCGTATGAAGAAGATTATCCGAAATTAAAGAATGTCTCTGAAAAGTTCCCGCCGCCGGATGTCTTGCGTGAAATCAGCAAGCAAGGCGCAATGGATCCCGCACCGGCAGCAGGATACGATCAACCGACGGAAGGTTCCGAATGGATCATTCAACAGGCACATAAGGATGATTCTCGTCCGTTGTATGTTCTGGTGTGGGGATCGATTACCGATGTGGCACAGGCGCTACATGACGATCCCGGTATCAAGAATCGAATCCGGGTCTATTTTATCTCAAGTTGGAATCGGCGTAGTGATCCGCATTCGTTTGATTACATCGATGAGCATCATCCCGATACATGGATGATCCAATGTGAAACCACTTTTCGAGGCTGGTATGTGGGAGGAAATCAGACGGGGGATTTGGGAAATGAATCTTTTGTCGCCGAGCATATTCAGGGACATGGGGCATTGGGGAACACCTTCTATCCCCTGAAGAACAGGCAGATCAAAATGGGTGATACTCCTTCTGTTGCTTGGTTGATGAC
>Ga0116141_10001991_pt1 | contig 17624 bp, 15 predicted proteins | sample AD_UKC097_MetaG_FD_89744 | JGI IMG/M metagenome (GOLD analysis project Ga0116141, IMG submission 89744) | Active sludge microbial communities of municipal wastewater-treating anaerobic digesters from USA - AD_UKC097_MetaG | ecosystem: Engineered > Bioreactor > Anaerobic > Digestate | place: USA...
CCTGGCGATGGGTCTCAGCGGTTGGTCGGACGGGCAGCAGGCCGCCGCTCCCTTCACCTATCCGGAAACCGAGATCGGGCGGCGCGTGGCCGGATACGTACGCGCCTTCAATGATCCCAACGAAGGGGCGCTGCGCGCGTTCCTCACCGACAACCTCGCGCCGGCGGCACTTGCCCAGCTGTCTGTGAAAAACCGGCTGGAGACGCTGCGGCGGATCAAGGAAGACACCGGCACACTCGAGCCGGTCCGGGTCCGGGCCGCCGGCGCGGCGACCATCACCCTCACCGCCCGCACCGCCAAAGGCGAATGGCTCGAAATGGCTTTTGCGTTCGAGCCCGAGCCGCCGCACCGGCTGCTGGGCGTCCGGTTCGGGCTCCAGGACAGCCCGCCGGGCCCGGACGAACCGGAGACGCCTATCACCGAGGCCGAGCTCGTGGAGAAACTGGAACAGCTTCTCGTCGATCGCACGAGCCGGGACGAGTTCTCCGGCGTCGTCCTGCTGACCCGGGGCGCCACACCCGTCTTTCAGAAGGCCTATGGCTTGGCGAGCCGGGAGTACAACGCGCCAAACCGGCTGGACACCCGCTTCAACCTGGGTTCCATCAACAAGTTCATCACCCAGATCGCCATCGAGCAGCTCGCCGGAAAGGGCAAGCTTCAACTCGACGCGCCCATCGGCATCTACCTGCCCGATTACCCGAACCCGGATGCCGCGGCAAAGGTCACGGTGCGGCACCTCCTGGACATGACGGGCGGCATCGGTGACTTCTTCGGCGAACGCTATGCCGCCACCCCCAAGGATCGCATCCGGAACCTGTCCGACTACCTGCCGTTGTTCGCCGCCGAGCCGCTCCGCTTCGAGCCGGGCGCCCGCCGCGAGTACTCCAACGGCGGCTACGTCGTGCTGGGGCTCGTCATTGAAAAAGTGTCCGGACAGAGCTACTTCGATTACGTGCGCGAGCATATCTACGGGCCCGCCGGGATGAGCGACAGCGGCCATCTTGAAACGGACATCCCCGTTCCGAACGTGGCCAGCGGCTACACCCGCCTCTGGGGCGGCGGCGAGCACTCCGGGGAGCCCCGCCGCAACAACCTCTACACCCGTCCCTGCCGGGGCAGTTCCGCCGGCGGCGGCTACGCCACGGCGGGAGACCTGCTGAAGCTGGTGGAAGCTTTGAAGGCGGGCCGCATGGGCGCGCCGGAGCGATCCAGGCAGATCACCGAGGCCGGTCTCGGCATTGCCGGCGGTGCGCCGGGGATCAACGCGATGGTGGAAGTGGACGCCGGGAAGGGGTACACCCTGGTGGTCCTGTCGAACTACGATCCACCTGTCGCGATGGAAGTGGCTCGACAGGTCAGGAGCTGGCTGGCCCGCCTGGCGCCTTCCACCCCCCCCGGCTGAGTGATGGCCGGGGGACGAGGACGCGCCGCTAACGGACCGTCCGGACCAGCCGGAAACCCGTGGCGGCACCGTCGCCCACAGGCGCAGGAACGGGCGGCCGTCGGCGCGGCCGGGCCCGCAGGCAGAATCCGTCCTCCACTGCCGGCGGCAAGCCGCGCCGACTTGAAGCAACAAGGCTTGAAAACCATATTAGCGGGAAATTGGCATTCTGCGTGTATAAGTGTATAGTACGGCGATCGATACCAATTGTCGAAGAATATGGCCACTCTCATATTGAAGTCGGTAGGTATGCTCCGGTTCCAGCGGGAGGTGCGCGATGGGATGTCTGGGAGTGGTGGTCAGCTTGATGCTGATGCTGGTTGTGGGTCTGGCGCCGGACGGGTTGCGTTCCCTGTTGCTTCCCTGGCTGAACTGGGTGGCCGATAGCCCGGTGATAGCGATTGCCGCCTTCCTGCTGGGCATGCGGGGACTCACTTTGGCGGCGGAAATCCTGACCCCAAAGCAATTCTATAACTACAGTGACGAATTCTTTGATTTAGCACAGCCCAGCTTCCGCACCTGGTTTGTCCCCCTGCTGCAAGCGGCGGTCGTCCTGGTCGCCAGTTCGCTGCTTCCAGTTGCCGGATCCTTCCAGTTATCGCATTCGGTCCAGGTCGGAAAACCGGAGGTCCAGGAATTGATGGGTTTCCAATACACGGTGACCCGATACCGGAATGTTCTGAGCGCGGAGGCCGTGACCGCTCTGTTCGTGGCCGCTGTCCTGGCGCTGTCGCTCTGGCTGGCGATGGTCGCGGTCAGTCTGCTCGCCCGCAGGTGGTTCAGCCGGCGCGCCCCCGACGGGTATCAGCTGGGAGAGCTGAGGAAAACCTGTCGGTCGTTCCGGTCCCTCAATCTGGACAATGACGATGTCAAGTACCGGGTCCGGGAGGCGGTGGCCGGCGGCGTCGCCTTTTTCTTCCTGTGGGGCGAAGGCGGCCCCTTGAACATGACCTTGCTCGCCGGCTTTGCGGCCGCGCGCCTCCTCACCTTGCCAATGGTGGAGTACCTATCGGTTCGCGCTTTCGTGCGGGCGGACAGACAACGGGCGGCGACCGCCCCACGGTGACAAACGATCAGCGGCAAAACGTCCGCCTGATGACCATTCCCTGCCGGCCAGCTTCCAGCGAGGCGGATTCCACGGGTCCGGCTGGCCCGTCTGCAGCAGCGTTTGGAATAACTTCTTGACATCACCCCGGAGGCGAAAATAGCATCGATCATAATCGGTATAGATGAAACGCGTAGGGAGGAAACGTCGATGAGAAACCAGATCCTTCGCTGGGTCAGCCTGGGGTTCGGGTCAGTGCTGCTGCTGATGGTCGGGGCTGTCGCACCCCTGGCCGCTCCTGACGATGCGCCGGCCACTTTGCCGGTGGCCGGTCTCCGGTTCGAGGTGTTCAAGGCGGAGGCAGGAGCGAACACCCTGTCTCGGAGCTCGATCCTGCTGATGTGGTCGATGGGAACCGGCGTGGACGGGTTGAAGGGCGGCACGTTTGCCTGGCTGGAGGGACCGACGGATGAATACCCCGGGTGGGTCAGCCCGGACGGGCGGGTGATGTCCGCCCTGGCTGGCGGTCATTTTTCGCGGAACATGATGGGCCACCCGATGCTCGAGTTCGCCGAGGTCGAAGGGGCGGTGCTTTACCAAGCCAAGGCCGGCGAGGAATATTTGGAACGGATATCCGGCAGCATCGTCGCCACCGAAGTCTCATTCGAACATGAGGGGACGATGCACAAGGGCAAACACCTCGTGTTTACCGGAAAGGATTGCAGCAGTGAATCTCAACGGCTCCTCCAACTCTTCGGCGTGGCGGTCCGGGGCCGGGCCGGCCGGGTGAAACTGTTCAGGGAAAGTGGGGAGAGAGGACGGTTCTCTTGTCCGGCCATGGTCGGTCTGGACGGCCGGGTGGTCAAAATTCTCGGCGATCACTGGTCGCTCGAAATCCCCCCGGTGGAGAAGTAGCGGGCGGGCGGCAACGCGACATCGACTTCCGTTGTCCGACGCAGAGGAGCGAATGCTAAAACCTGGGCGAGAATGAAGGCGGCAGGCAATGGGCGGCTTGCTGCCTATACGCACTGTCGCGTGTTTGGGACGATAACAGCTTCGGTACCGGGGTGCAAAACGAGTATGTGGAACACACTGAAAATCTTCCTGGCCCAACTGATCCTTATAGGAATGATCCTGCCTGTGCACGGGCAAGGCGATCGGCTCCAGGAAACGGCTATCCAGGTAAAACCGGGGCAGGGCGTGGCGGTGGCCGCCGCATACGACCCCAAGGTTCCTGGCCCTCACCGGCTCGTGTTGCTCGACGCATCCGACCAATTTCACGCCTGGAACAGCGAGCTTCCTACCGACTGGAAACCCGACCGGGTGGCCGAACTCGAACTGGTGGTCCGCCTCGACAGGGAGCGGAAGTCATTGGAAACCGTGCAATATCAGGGCGGGCCCCCCATCACGAGCTTCAAGTATGACCTGGACATTCAAGTCCTGGAGGCGCGTACCGGCCGGCTGCTGGACTCGTTCGTTCTGCGGGGATCAGAGCCAAGGCGTTTTCCCAAGAAGGCACCGGTCCACCAGATAAGTCTGGACGGGCTCCCGGTTGTCTACCTGGAACTGGAAGAGGCGCTCCGACAGTTTGTGAAACCGTTGGAACCGCCCCCGGACATGCGGTTTGTCCGGATTGAGCCGGGTATTTTCACCATGGGCTCGCCCTCGTCGGATAAGGATCGCGGGGTTGACGAGAACCGGCACCAGGTGACCCTGACCCGAGGGTTCTGGATGCAGGCGACGGAAGTGACGCAGTGGCAGTGGCGATGGGTCATGGGCTCCAATCCGTCCAGGTTCCGAGGAGACAACCGGCCGGTCGAGATGGTGTCGTGGGACGATTGTCAGGAGTTCATCCGCAGACTGAACCGGCAGGATCCCGGGAAGAACTACCGGCTGCCCACTGAGGCGGAGTGGGAATACGCCTGTCGGGCAGGAAGCGGCGACGGAATGTATGGAGAACGGGACACGATCGCCTGGTGCTGGGAAAACGCCGGCGGCAAATCACACCCCACCGGTCGATTAAAGCCGAACGCATGGGGTCTGTATGACATGATCGGCAATGTATGGGAATGGTGTGCCGACCGGTACGGCCAATATCCCGTCCGCCCGGTGACCGATCCGATCGGGCCGAAGCGCGGCAAGGAACGGGTACGGCGCGGCGGCGGCTGGTACGGCGTATCTTACTATTGTCGAGCGACCCAGCGCAGTTCCTACGAGCCGGTTGTTTACCGGGACGATACTGGATTCCGGCTGGTGCGGCAGGATGCCGCCGACCTGGATGCGGCCCGGGCCGCCGAAACAGAGAAGCGGTTGAAGCAAAACCAGTTGGAGGAAACTCGAAAGAGGGAGGAACAGCGGCAGGCCGAAGCGGAAACAGCCAGAAAATGGGAACAACAGCGACGTGCCCAAGCCGAAGAAGCCAAGCAACAGGCTTCAGAAACCGAGAACACGCGGCTCCGCTGGCAGGCGGAGATCGCCCAGATGGTTCTCGAGGACAGGGCGGTTGCCGACAAATTGGGCCTGACGTTCACCTGGATCCCGGCCGGTTCTTTTCTGATGGGATCGCCGGGTGTGGAACCGGGACGCAACGCCGATGAAATCCAGCACCCGGTGACCCTGACCAGAGGATTCTGGATGCAGACAACGGAAGTTACCCAGGCCCAGTGGAAAGCAGTCATGGGCGACTATTCTGCGGATTTTCAGGGAGACCGATTCCCGGCCGCCGACGTGTCATGGGACGACTGCCAGGAATTCATCCGCCGGCTGAACGAAACGGACCCCGGGAAGAATTACCGCCTCCCCACCGAAGCCGAGTGGGAACATGCCTGCCGGGCCGCCGCGACAACGGTTTATTACTGCGGCACCCGGCTGGACGTCAAGGAGGCGAATTTCGAGAGAGATCGGATCTCGACGACGCCCGTGGGCAGCTACCCGCCCAACGCGCTGGGGCTGTTCGATATGGCCGGTAACGTGTCCGAGTGGTGCGCGGACTGGTATGGCCCCTACCCCACCGAGGCGGTGACGGATCCGACCGGCCCGTCGTCAGGATCCAAGCGAGTCTCGCGTGGTGGATGCTGGCAGGATCGCTGGTGGTATTGCCGATCCGCCAGCCGCAACGCGTATTACCCTGATTTCCGCTATTCCGGCCAGGGTTTCCGCTTGATCCGAGACCGATAATGCCTGGAGCCAGACTAAAACAACTTATCGAATTCTAAAAAATTGGAAGGGATTGGGCAGATAGTTGAGGACATTCGATTGAACTTTTTGACCTCGGATGGAGCATTGGATCAGCCCCATCAGGCGAATTGACAGGAATGAAGTGCACGTCGGATTTCAATTGCAAATGGGGACATCCATATTTCTCCCCGTGTCATCAGCTCTGTCCTTTTTCCGCCGCTCTGTCCTTTTTCCGCCGCTGCGGCGCGGCTCGTTTTACCTCGCGCTGCTGTCGTGCACGAGTTCAGCCACGACAGGATCGAGTACCTCGCGCACTCCGTGCGCGAGTTCAGCTACGGCAGGATCAAGCAGTCTGCCGAAGCAACCGCCGTGCAGCATCCGGGATTTGCCACAACGTACCGCTGGAATCCCTCATATCCTGCCCCTGGAATCCCCAACCTCTTGCAGATGGAACTCGCGGCCGGAGGCCGTGAAGTACTTTCGGCGCGCATTCATTTGGATGAAGCTGCCTGGCGCGCGCGCGATGATTATGGACGTGAGCCGGCATCACCGCCAACTCCACCAGGCGAAATTCATATCGCGCGGCTACTTCTCGAATGACATGAGCCACATACCGTCCCATTCTTCCCACCAGCACAAGCCAGCGGGTTTTCGGGCATGGCTATAATCAATGAGCGATTAGACTGTGATCGATTCAAAACGAATCGGCGCTTTCGATCATGATCGAGACGCCCTGCCCGACGCCGATGCACATGGTACACAGCGCGCGGCGGTGCAAGCGGCCGGCAATCTGGTGCGCGGCGGTTACAACCAGCCTGGCACCGCTCATTCCCAGCGGATGGCCGAGCGCAATGGCGCCGCCCTGGGGATTGACGCGCGGATCGTCGTCCGTGACATTCAGTTTTCTCAGGCATCCGAGTGCCTGCGCGGCGAACGCTTCGTTCAGTTCGATCAGATCGATATCGCTGAGTTTCAGGTTCAGCCGGGCAAGCAATTTCTCTGTCGCCGGCACCGGTCCGAGTCCCATCACACGAGGCAAAACGCCGGCGGCCGCCATCCGGCTGATTCGGGCGATAGGCTTCAGATTGTACCGTTTCACGGCGGATCCGGAAGCGATGATGAGCGCCGCGGCACCGTCGTTCACTCCCGAGGAATTGCCGGCGGTAATGGTTCCGTTCTTGCCGGTCAACGGTTTCAGGGCGTCCAGTTTTTCAATCGACGTAGCGCGCGGATGCTCATCGGTTGTGACGGTCAGCGGATCACCCTTGGGTTGCGGGATGACCACCGGAACGATTTCCCGGGCGAGCGAACCGTTCTTCTGTGCCGCCAGGGCTTTTTCCTGGCTGCGCAGGGCAAAAGCGTCCTGGTCCGCGCGGCTGACTGACATGTCCGTCGCGATGTTCTCGGCGGTCTGCATCATCGATTCGGTACCGTATTTTTCGTCCATCGCCTTGTTGACAAACCGCCAGCCTATGGTCGTATCGTACAGCATGATATTCCGCGAGAACGGTTCTGTCGCCTTGTCCATGACGAACGGCGCGCGTGACATGCTCTCCACCCCCCCGGCGATCACGAGTTCGGCGTCGCCGGTACGGATCATCCGTGAGGCAATCCCGACCGCCTCCATGCCGGAACCGCACAGCCGGTTGACCGTCACGCCCGGAACGGTTCCCGGGAAATCCGCCAGTAGAAGAGCCATGCGGGCCACGTTGCGGTTGTCTTCACCGGCCTGGTTCGCGCATCCGAAAACGACGTCGTCGACCGCATTCCAATCGATCTGCGGATTCCTTTCCATCAGCGCCCGGAGCGGAACCGCCGCCAGGTCGTCCGTACGTACGGAGGATAGCGCCCCGCCGTAACGCCCGATGGGCGTGCGGAGCGCGTCGCAAATAAATACTTCGCTCATAATTGTGTCACACCGTTTGATTGTGGATGCGTTCCAACGGGGGTTTGATCATGCGGAAACCACTCTCGAGGGCGCTTGTCAGCATATCGATTTCCTTTTGCGTGGTAACGGTCGACAGCATGGCCGAAAACGTTCCGGTCATGATCACGCGCTGTTCATAGAGATGATCGAGCATGGCGGTGACCAGCCGGGATATTTCCTTGGATTCGAATGTATCCCGGTAAGAGGCCGGTGGCGTCGCGCGCAGGTGAATGCGGAACATCGATCCGGAACCGGTAATGCAGGCGGGCACCTGGACGGTTTTGATGACGTCGTTGATCTGCGCGACGGCGTTTTTTGTCAGCGCATTCAGACGATTGACCGTTTCCTGGTCGTACATTTTCATCGCCACGTGGCCGGCGGTCATGGTGACCGGGTTCGCCGAAAATGTCCCCGACAGCGGAAACAGCAGTCTGCTTTCCGTCGGGTCGAGCACTTTCATGACGTCCCGCCGTCCTGCCAGCGCGCCGACCGGGAAACCGCCGCCGATGATCTTGCCGATCGACGTTATGTCCGGCTTGGTAGAATAACATTCCTGGGCGCCGCGGTAATTCAACCTGAACGATATCACTTCGTCGAACGCCAGGAGCGCGCCGTTTTTCACCGTCCATCGGCGCAGCGCCTCGATGAATTCATCGGTCGCCGTAATCAGTCCCACACGGTGCGGACAGGGGTCGATGAGAACGCAGGCGATATCCCCGGCGCGGCGGTCGAGAATTTTCAGCGTGCGCTCGATATCGTTGAACGGAAAAATGATGACATTGTCCGTGACGGCTTTGGGCGTTCCGTGAGCCAGAGGCACGCTGTTCGGCGCGCCGATATCGCCCCAGTTTGCCGGATTCGGCAGCTGGCTGACTTCGGCAAAATCGTAACCGCCGTGATAGGCGCCTTCGGCTTTCGCGATCGCCGGCCTGCCCGTGTATGCCCGCGCCGCCTTGATCATGTACATCACCGCTTCCGTTCCGGAATTGACAAAGCGGATCTGCTCGAAGGACGGCACCCGTTCGCACAGCAGTTGCGCGTACCGAATTTCCGCCTCGGTAGCCAGCGTGAATCCCGTACCGCTTTGGATTTGTTCCATCACGGCTTTTACAATCGCCGGGTGAGAATGGCCGTGGATCATTGAGGCCATGTTGTTCGCGAAATCCACACGTACGACGCCGTTAATGTCGGTAATATAACAGCCCGACGCCTTCATCGCGTAATGCGGATGCGGCTTGCGGAATACCGCGTTCCGGCTGATGCCGCCCGGCAGGACTTGCCTGGCTTGCCGATACAGTTCTTCCTCGTTCGCCGGAGAAATGGTTTTTTGATCGGTGCTCTGCATGAAAAAATCGCTTTAGTTATCGATGATGATATACGTTGTTAATGCGGCGTTTGCATGACCACCATCAGGCCGGCCGATGAAGCTTTACTTCCGTCCGTTCCTGCACCTGCTCAAAACTCACGCCGGGAGCGGTTTCGCGGACATATAATCCGCCTTCTTTCACATCGACCACGGCGAGATTGGTATAGATGCGGTTCACGACGCCTTTTCCGGTCAGCGGATATGTGCATCGTTCCACAACCTTTGGTTCGCCGTTTTTCGTCGTATGCTGCATCACAACCAGCACGGTCTTGACGCCGGCCACTAGATCCATCGCGCCGCCGACGGCGGGCACCTCCGACGGATCGCCGGTCGACCAATTCGCCAGATCGCCTTCCGATGAAACCTGGAACGCGCCCAGAACACAAATATCAACATGTCGTCCGCGAATCATGGTGAAACTGTCGGCGTGATGAAAGAAACATGCGCCGGGGATCGCCGTCACGCATTTTTTCCCGGCATTCACCAGTTCCGGGTCCTCTTTCCCCGGTTCCGGAGCGGGCCCCATTCCCAGCAATCCGTTTTCGGTATGAAAGATAAATTCTTTGCCCTGCGGTACATAATTGGCCACGAGTTCCGGAATGCCGATGCCAAGATTGACGTACGCGCCGTCCGGAATGTCCTGCGCGACTTTCTGCGCCAGCTCCTGGTTGGTCCAGCCTTTTATATTGTCTCCGGTTACCATGGATACCTCCGGTTTTCGGCATTGAGTTTGGATTCTTCCAGAGGCTCGGGGACTTCAACGACACGGTGAACGAAGATGCCCGGCGTGACGACTGTTTCGGGGTCGATTTCCCCGAGATCTTTCATCGTGCGGCACTGGACGATCGTGATGTTCGCGGCGGTGCACATCACCGGCCCAAAGTTGCGGGCGGTCTTGTTGTAGACGAGATTGCCGTAGCGGTCGGCCGCCCGGCATTTGACGAGCGCGAAATCGGCTTTGATCGCGCGTTCCATCACATACGTCTGCCCGTCGAACACGCGGATTTCTTTTCCTTCGGCGAGCGGCGTATGCAACGACGTCGGAGTGTAAAACGCGGGAATGCCCGCGCCTCCCGTCCGGATGCGCTCGGCCAGCGTACCTTGGGGAACCAGTTCCAGCTCGATTTCTCTTTTGGCGTACAGCTCGGCGAATACCGTCGAGCCGACCGTCTTCGGGAACGAACAGATCACTTTCCGCACCCGCCGGTTTTCGATCAGGGCGGCGAGCCCGACATGCCCGCTGCCGGCGTTATTGCTGATGACCGTCAGGTTTTTCGCGCCCTGGTCGATGAGCGCGTGGATGAGTTCGATGGGGCTTCCCGCCTCGCCGAATCCGCTGATCAGGACGGAGGAACCGTCGGATATGTCCTTGACCGATTCCGCGGCGGTTGGAATAATTTTATTGATCATAACCAAATCCGTTTCAGTTGGTTTTGTTCTTTTGACGGGACTCAAGCGCCTGATGAAGTTGCCGCTCGATTTCGATCAGTTCGTCATGGTAAAAATATTGTTCGGCGCCGTATGGTTTGAGCTTCTCGATGGTATTTTCTTTTTCATCGTATTTTGCCAGAAAGACGCGGTCCATCCATTCCATATTGCGCGCTTCGTTAAATTTCAGCACAAACACTTTTTCGCCGTTGATCTCGGTCGTGCCGAGCAGCGATATCTTCCCGGAGGACGACGTCATGGATATGTAGCGTGACGGGCGGCTGATGGAAGGCAGTGAACGGTAAATTTTACTGAACACTTTGTCGATATCCGCGAGCGGAGCGGTGAAATAATGATGTTCGCCGGTCGGTCGGGCGCAGTACATGGAATGGAAACCCACGGAAAGCATCGCGAGGAGGTTGCCGAGATCAATCCAGTTCTGCGCCGAGCGGTCGACGTCCACTGTTCCGTTTTCATCGGTAAAGAGGCTGATATGGTTCATGATGGGACTCTGACTTTTCACTGTGACGCCATGCGCTTTGAGCCGCCGGATCGCGGCCAGCGTGCTGGGATTGATCACCTCGCGCGGCGTCGAAAAATGCGCCATCCAAAGTATCTGGACGCCGCCGTTATACACCTGATTGAACAATGACAGCATATTGTTGTATCCGGAACTGATGATCATCTCCGGATTAAACGTCAGCGCGCGGGAACCCAGCCGGACGGTGCGAATATGCATCAATTCGGGATCCTGTAAAATCGGTAGAACATACTCGCGAAACCGCTCATAGGGAATGAATCCTGCGTCGCCTCCGGTAATCAGCATATCCGTGATTTCCCGGTGCCGTTTCATGTAATCGTGCACCTGGCGGATATCATCCTGCAAAAACATATCCTCGTCGCCGCGGACCTGCGCGTGGCGGAAGCAATAACTGCAGAAAGTGAAGCAGTTTTGTGTCGTCTTATCGAAAATCAGCTGGCATTGCGGGTATTTGTGCTGGCCGCCCTTCAGGATCTCGATTTCTCCATGATCGTTCTCGAACCACGGCTTGTTTAACTTCTGCTTGCCGTCGTGTGGATTCGTTCTGGTCTTGTACGCTTCGGCAATATCTCTCCTTTCCCCGGCGGTTTTGGCGTTTTGATACGCTTTGACGACATCGTGGGGGATCATCCCGGGCTGCGGAAATACCAGCTGAAAGATGGAATCATCGGTAAAATTGTTCCAGTTGATCATATTCAGGATATGACGGGTTGCCAGGAACCGGTAAACTTCGATGAACAGCTCCCGCTCCGGGATATGGCCGATGTCGATGCCGGCCCGGTTCAGAAGTTCGGTAATTGCCCGGAATCCTTTCAGTCCGCTGTACTGTGTCTTATCGTTGAAGAGAAAAGGTCTCGTTTCCAGAAGGTTGGAATATTGCGGATATGCGCCCTGAATCCGGTTCAGGAGACCGAGAGGCAGCAGGTTTTCACTATCGATAATATCCACCATATCTTCAGGATAGCCGCACCGTTCCATCATTTTGATCACATCGGACGAATCGATGAACGATTTCCTGATATTCCCTTCCGGGTCTGGCGTATGAAGATTGGCCGGTTGTTCGGATGGATTCAGCGTTGCGCTCATATTAAAAAAATCTCCTTATATCGGAATCACCGTTTCAAAGCATCGGATTCGTGGAAATCCATAACAGCATGGACTCCTCAGGCGAATGATTAATGATGGTGTGCGGTAATCCGGAATGATAAAAAAAACTGTCCTGCATATCCAACGAATAATCCTGCGCTCCCATGCGGATGATGAAATGTCCCCTGAGCGCGAAATAAAAGCTTTGTCCGGGCATGGGCAGGATCAGTTTTTCGGAAGTGGTTCCCGGAGGAAAAACGAGCAGGTGAGGTTCAATGAGCTTCTGCGGATCATGCAGAGATAGTAAAAACAAGGCAACGCCCTGTTCGTTCGCCTGCACAAATTTTTTTTCTGAAAATTTCTGGACTGGGTTTCTCTCAAACGATTCGTTTTCGCCGATCAAATTGCCCACCGATGTTTGCAACGCGGTCGCGATTTTTTTCAGCGTTACAATTGAAGGAAACGCTTTGGCTCTTTCAATCTGTGATATCAGGCTGGCTGTAACTCCGACAGCATTCGCCAAATCATTGACTTGAATCGCCAGTTGCTTCCTTCTGTTTCTGATTCTTTTTCCAATTTGATTCATAAACACATACACTCAAGACAAATTAAGCAACATTTAATAAAAATTAAAAATAATTTAATTCACAAATCAAGTCAAGAAAAATCGGATATTTTCATTGACAGGATGATTCTGCAGGAAGATCAACGTGAAATCGCTGGCAACGATCATCAGCCCGTGCCCGTTGAGGCAGGAGGCGGCCTGTTCGCGGGACGAACCGCAGCCGAGATTCTCATCGTCGAGAGTCACGATGTCCCAGGGAATTTCCCTGATTTTCAGTTATTAATTCCGGTGCCGCTGTCGGAGTTCCGCTGTATCTTCCCCTGCCCGATGCTGGCGCGGCTTCAATCCGTTTCATAATCACGGCTTCCCCGGACCTCCCGGCCCGGGCGATCCGCCGCGGCCCGTTGAATCTCGCGCTGCTGCCGCGCGCGAGTTCGGCCACGGCAGGATCAGTCGATCTGCCGAAGCAACCGCCATGCAGCATCCGGATTCCGTCACAACGTGCCGGCGAACATCCATTATTCTACTGCTTGGATCCCGCGCACGCTGCCTTCCGAATCTCCTCGATCTTGCAGATGGAACTCGCGGCCGGAGGCCGCGAGGTACTACGATCTTGCAGATGGAGCTCGCGGCCGGAGGCCGCGAGGTACTTTGAAAGTACCTCGCGCACTCCGTGCGCGAGTTCGGCTACGGAAGGATCAAGCGGTCTGCGGGTGCATCCGCCGCGCAGCATCCGGATTCCGTCACAACGTGCCGGCGAACATCCATTATTCTACTGCTTGGATCCCGCGCACGCTGCCTTCCGAATCTCCTCGATCCTGCAGATGGCACTCGCGGCCGCCAGGCCACGAGGCAATTCCGGCGCACGGGGCGGGCAGTCCGTCAGCTCGACTGCGGTCATCCTTCGCCTGCGGGACGGCTCTTTTGGGCGGCGGCGGCAAGGGCGAATGCGTAAAAGTACGCGCGCCAAGATTGTTCCGTCGAGCAGAACTCGTTGTCCCCCCCAAAAAAGTCCAGCAGCGCTTCCCGCAGCCGGGTCATCTCCTTGAGTCGCAACCGGTGCCGGGGATCGGCGATGGTGAGTCCCAGCAGCTCCAGCGCCCGCTCCACGGCCAGTCGGCTGTATTCCGGGTGGCCTTTTTCTCTCCAATTCAGGGCCCGTTCGACCTCGCTGCCGACATGGGCCAGCTGTTCCATGAGGGAGAACGTCCGCCAGCGCCCGGCCGCCAGAGATGGGTGTGCAACGGCTGTCATTTCACCAGTTCCTCGACGATTTTCAATATTGCGTCCCGGATCTCCGGATTGTCGACGCCGCGCGATCTGTTCCCCTGCGAAGGCCTGATGTTGATGACCGAATCAAATTCGATGCGATCCGGCATTCCCAAATCCGGGTAGATATTGATCCCCCAAAGATCTTCCTGTTGGGAGCCGGATTCGAGGAGGAGCGCCTCTTCGTCGGCATGAAGCTCGCCGTTGACAGCCAGGATCTTCCTGTTCACGTCCACCACGGCTTTGACAAAATTCCCAAACAGGCCTTCAGCCATGCGTTTGAAGTCGTCGAGTGACACCGGCGCATCGATGATTTTCATGTGTTCTTTATACCACAGTCCACGCGGTCAGCGGATGTGCAGCTCCCACCAGGCGCGCAGCCGCGCCCGGTGGCGGCCCGGCACCAGCACCAGGTGGTTGCCGAGCGGCGCGGTCAGCAGCTCCGCCGCGTCCGGCGGATCGATCCGCAGCGCCACCTGGGTCCGGCAGAGCCCGTCGGCCGTTCCGGCGGCGGTGATCTCGCCTTCGGCCAGCCAGAGCGCCTCCAGGTCCCGCCCGCCCACGCGCAGCAGCGTCACCGGGCCGGGCCGGAAGGTTCCCTGGACTCCGACGCCCACGCCCGACTCGAAGTGGGTGCGGAGCCGGTAGCCGTCCACCAGGCGGAACGGCACGGTGCAGTGGGCCAGGCCCAGCTTCCCGGCGGCCGGGACGATCCGGTACGGGTTGGCCATCCAGGCGCGGCGCCCCAGCAGGCGGTCGGCCAGGAGCAGGCCCAGGGCACTGCACAGGTCCCCCTCGCACCCCGCCACGATGCCGTCGTCGGCCAGCCAGGCCAGGGCCAGGCAGCCGGTGACCGACCGCTCACGGATCAGGTCGAAGCAGCGCACGGTGAGCGCGTCCAGCCGTTCCTCCTCAACCAGCGCGGCCAGCGCGGCCCAGACCCGGGCGGACGCCCCCACCGCCGCCTCGTCCGGCTCGCCGGCGCCGGCGGCTCCGGCGATTGTCTTCGCGGCCCGCTCGGCGCCCGCGTCCGGCGGCAGAACGGCCAGGCGGTCATAGAGCCAGTCCACGGGCAACTTCACCACCGTCGGCCCCCAGCGGCGGCGCATCGCCGCCGGATCGGGGAAGCTGGCCACCAGCCATTCCGACGGCGCGCCCAACAGTCCGATGCGGCACGCCGCCAGCGCCCGGGCCGCCCGCACGCCCGCCAGCGCCTCCGCCACGTACTCCCAGCCGATGGCGTCGCCGGCCCCGTCCAGAAACAGGATCCGCCCCCGGAGGCCGTCCGACTGCAGGCGGGCCAGCGCCTCGAGCGCGGCCGGCAGGGAGTTGTGCCCGGGGTGCGCCAGGAGCAGCACCGGCCGGGCCCGGTCGCCGGCGCCGGTGCGCGCCGCGAGTTCCAGAACCGCGTGCTCGGTGCCCCCGGTGCCCACCAGGATCAGCGCCGGCGCCTCATCGGTCACGGCCTCGGGCAGGCTCGGCTGGCCGCCCATGGCGTCGAGGGCGCGTGTGAAGGCCGACACGGCCTGGTGCAGGGCGGTGGCGTCGTGCAGCGGCGACGCGACGACGGTGTAGACGAACGGCTGGCTCATGCTCTCTCCACATCCGGTGATGGCGCCATTGTCCGACATCCCCGGCTCCGGCGCAAGCCGGATGCGCGTCCCCTGTGCGACGGCCGCCTCGCCCGGCCGGCTGACGGCGCCCCCATTTTTTGACCCGCTTCGCTGCGTGTGATTGACTCCCCGCCGGCGCAGGATATAATCGCCACAGGCCTGAATCCACACGGCGGTGCCACATGGTCAAACGCCTTTCGGTCATCGACACCGAGCGGTGCGTCGGCTGCCAGTCCTGTATGTTCGCGTGCGTGCGACGCACGGGCCACGGCGGCCTCGGCGGCGCTTGCATCGGGGTGCGCTCCGCCGGCGGCATCCGGCGCGGCTTCCTGGTGGTGGTGTGCCGCGCCTGTCCCGATCCGCCCTGCGCCAAGGTGTGCCCGGTGGACGCGCTGTCGGCGCGGCCCGGCGGAGGAGTCCGGCTCAAGAACGAGCTGTGCATCGGTTGCGGCAACTGCGCCCGCGCCTGCCCCTTCGGCGCCATCTTCTGGGACGACGCGGCCGACAAACCGCTGGTCTGCGTGTACTGCGGCTACTGCGCCGGTTACTGCCCCTACGGCGTCATTGCGCTCGAGGACATGGAACCGGAGGTGCCCGTTGAACGCTGACACCACCCTCCACCGCGTGCTGTACATCGACCTGGCCCGGCGGCGCTTCGAGGTCCGGGAGCGGCCCGACGTCTTCCGCGACGGCCTCGGCGGCACCGGGGCCGCCATCCGTCTTCTGGAAGAAGAGTGTCCGGCCGGCGCTGATCCGATGGGGCCGGACAACCCCATCGTCATGGCGGTGGGCCCGCTCGTGGGCCTCTTCCCGCTGGCGTCCAAGACGGTGGCCATGTTCAAGTCGCCGCTCACCGGCAACCTGGGCGAGAGCCACGCCGGCGGCCGCAGCGCCGTGGCCATCCGTTCCGCCGGCTACGGCGCGCTGGTGATCCGCGGCGCCAGCGCCTCGCCGGTCTACCTGTCGGTGGACGGGCACGGCGTCCGCTTCCGCGACGCCTCGGCGCTGTGGGGCATGCGCAGCGCCGCCACCGTGGGCACGGTGATCCGCGCCCGCGAGGCCGGCGCCGGCGCCCGCTCCATCATGCGCATCGGCCGCGCCGGCGAGCGGGGCGTGCGCTACGCCTGCGTCGTCACCGAGACCTACCGCCATTTCGGCCGCCTGGGCCTGGGCGCCGTGTTCGGCGCCAAAAAGCTCAAGGCGCTGGTGGTGAGCGGCCGCCGCGCGTTCGACGTCCCCGACCGCAAGGCCTACCGCGACGCTTACGACGCCGTCTACCACGCGGCGGTGGATTCGCCGCTCATGAAGAAGTACCACGACCTGGGCACGGCCATCAACGTGCTGCCCCTTCACGCGTCCGGCGGCCTGCCCACGCGGAACCTGCAATCGGGCCAGTTCGAGGGCGCCGAGGCGATCTCGGCCGAGGCGCTGGCCAAGGGGTACCTCGGCCGGCGGATCGCCTGCACCCACTGCCCCGTGGCATGCATCCACCTGGCGACGCTCCGCCTGCCTTATCCCAACGATCCCTACTTTTTCAAGACCCTGATGATCGGCTACGATCACGAGCCGGTCTACGCCATGGGCAGCATGCTGGGCATCGGCGACCCGGCCGGGCTGCTGCGGCTGCTCGACGAGGCGGAGATCCACGGCTTCGATGTCATGAGCGCGGGCGTGGCCCTGGCCTGGGCGACGGAGGCGCTGGCCCGCGGGCTGATCTCCACCGCCGACACCGACGGCCTGGCCCTGGCCTTCGGCGACGCCGACACCTACATCGCCGCCATGGGCCGGATCGTCCGCCAGCCCACCGACTTCTACCGGGCGCTGGCCCGCGGCACCGCCCACGCGGCCGCGGTTTACGGCGGAGCCGATTTCGCCCTCACCTTCGGCGGCAACGAGATGCCCGGTTACCACACCGGCCCCATCGGCCACCTCGGCTACCTCGTGGGCGCCCGCCACAGCCACCTGGACAACGCCGGTTACAGCGTCGACCAGAAGACCGCCGCCAAGGGCGAGCACCTCACGCCGGAGCAGGCCGCCGACGCACTGCTCGAGGAGGAACGCTGGCGCCAGGTGCTGACCAGCCTGGTCGTTTGCCTCTTCGCCCGGGGCGTCTACGATTCCGCGACCGTGATCCGGGCGCTGGCCGCCGCCGGGGTGGAGACCACG
>Ga0116141_10001992_pt1 | contig 17623 bp, 7 predicted proteins | sample AD_UKC097_MetaG_FD_89744 | JGI IMG/M metagenome (GOLD analysis project Ga0116141, IMG submission 89744) | Active sludge microbial communities of municipal wastewater-treating anaerobic digesters from USA - AD_UKC097_MetaG | ecosystem: Engineered > Bioreactor > Anaerobic > Digestate | place: USA...
ATCGCGTTTGGATAGGTTCAAGGCCGGTTTGAGACCAAACATGATCGTGGCGATCAGACAGATTCCGAGGGTTGCTCCGAATACGCGCATGTCAAATGAGGTGGGGATTTGAATCACCTCATCACTCACGGCCAGCGCCAGCCAGGCATTGAACATGCGGATGCCCACCAAGCTGGGGATCAACGCCAGCACTGCTCCCAACAGCGCCAACAGAAGCGACTCGATCAACAACTGCCGTATGATGCGTAGACGTCCGCCTCCCATGGCCAACCGAATGGCGATTTCCCGTTGTCTGTCTGTCCCCTGTGCGTTGAGCATGTTCGCGAGGTTCAGGCAGGCAATGAGGAGAACAGCAAAGGAAATCGCCATCAAGACCATACTCCATTGCCTCATCCCTTTCTGCACGCGATCATCTTCCCCTAACGAGAGTTTGCCCAACCGGGTGAGAACCAGCCTGGCATTGTCCTTCAATCGGTAGTCTACGGAGTTGTTCTTCCATCGGGTATTCATTTGCTCTTTGAGGCGTGCACCCAACATCTGGAGCCTTGCCTCGGCCGCCGCCATGTCCAGATCAGGCTTGAGTCGTCCTATCAACCCGTTTAGCGGATAGGGTCGATCGCGATGGCGACGATCGACCAGGCCGTAAGCCCCAAGGGGCAGCCAAATATCCGGCCCATGAAGCATCGTGCCGGTGAATCCCTCGGGCGCCACACCGATGATCCGACAAGGCTGGGCGTTGATGTGCGCGACTTGGCCCGCCACATTGGGATCGCCACCCAGTGTCTGCCAGGTCCGGTGGCTCAGCACCACGACCGGTTCCGCGCCATGCCGCTCTTCCTCAGGCAGGAAGGTCCGTCCATGAATCGGATTCACCCCCAACGCGGAAAAGTAGTTGGCCGAAACGTACGCAATACGCATCTCGCTGACCACAGCCCCCTGAAGCCAGGTGCCGCGGCTTCCCATACCGCCGCCGACGGCTATTAGATCACTAAACGCCGGATTGTCGTCTCGTATATCGGTATAGTCTTCATAGCGGAAACCAGGGGAACCCTGTATGCCGCAGTACACCAAGCGGTCCGGATCTTTGACCTGCATGGGCCGAAACACCAACATATTAACCACAGAGAACATGACGGTATTGGCGCTGATGCCAATGGCCAGTGTGATCAGGGCAATCGCTGTGAACCCCGGCGACTTTCTCAGCATCCGGACGCCGTATCGAATGTCTTGCCACAGTGCTATCATGGTTTATCGTGCCTTTCCGAGCAGTTGCTCGGGTGTGATTTCGCCGTCCATCCAGCCGTCTTTGAGCTGGATGATGCGCCGGCCATACGCGGCGTATTCCTCGTTGTGCGTCACCTGGATGATCGTGGCGCCCTCCTCATTGAGCCGCTTGAACAGCTTCATGATCTCCCGTCCCTGGGTCGAGTGCAGGTTGCCGGTGGGCTCGTCGGCCAGGATCAGCTTGGGACTGGCGACCACGGCGCGGGCGATGGCGACGAGTTGCTGCTGGCCGCCGGAAAGCTGGCTCGGATAGAGGTCCTTCTTGCCCACGATGCCGAAGCGGTCCAGCGTGTCACAGACGATCGCCGCCCGCTGCGATGCCTTGACGTTGCGATAGGACAGCGGCACGTCGAGGTTCTCGTACACCGTCAGGCTGTCGAGCAGATTGAACGCCTGGAACACGAAGCCCACGTATTGGCGGTTCAGGGCCTGACGGTCTTTGGGCTTGAGCGCGTGCACCGCCTGACCGTCCAGGGTGTACTCCCCTTCCCAGTCGTGGTCCAGCATGCCCACGATGTTCAGCAGCGTGCTCTTGCCGGCCGCCGACGGCCCCATGATCGTGATGAACTCGCCCTCGGCGATCTGGAGGTTGATCTGCCGCAGCACATACGTGAATCCCGCCTTGGTCTTGTAGCTCTTCTCAACATTCTTCAAACGAATCATTGCACGTCCTCATTTCAACTGGGGCCAGGGGCCAGGGCTCGGGGGTCAGGATACGGCCTGCCCGATCCCTGAACCCCGACCCCTGATCCCTGTGTTTCATTCATGCCGCAGCGCCACCATCGGATCGACCTTCGCCGCGCGGCGGGCGGGGAGATAGCTTGCCAGCAGCGCCACAGCGATCAACAGCAGCGAGGCGGCGCCGTACGTGAGCGGGTCCCAGGGACTGAGGCGAAACAGGAGGCTCGACAGCACGCGCGCCACGACGACGGTGCCGGCCAGACCGGCTGCCGCACCGATCAGCACCGGCAACAGACCGCTGCCCAGCACAAGTCTGAGGATGTCCTTCGCATCAGCACCGAGCGCGACGCGTATGCCGAACTCCTGTGTCCTGCGGGAGACAACGTACCGCGTGACCGCATAGATGCCGACCGTCGACAGGAACAGCGCCGCGGCCGCAAAGACGGCCAGGAAGGATGTGATCATGCGCCGCGTAACCGTGTACCGGCCCTGAATCTGCTCCAGCGTCTGTACGTCCATGAGAGGGTAGCGTGGTTCGATCTGGCGCACGATATCCTTGACGGCCGCAGCGACTCGCCCCGGATCACCTTCGGTCCGCAGGATCAGGGTAGGTGTCGAAGACGGCCGCTGAAACAGCGGCCGATAGACTTGCATGGCCGAGCCGCCCTCAATGCCATCGTTCTTGACCTGAGCAACCACACCGACGATCTCGAACCATGCCTCATTGGGGTCCGGACTCTTGCCGTACTGGATGCGTCTGCCGATTACATCTCCCTGCGGCCAGTAGTGTCTCGCCAGCGTCTCGTCGACGACAACCACCAGTTTCGAATCGGCGCGATCCTCTTCATTGAACGTGCGGCCCTGGAGCAGGCGAATGCCCATCGTCTCGAAATAGCCGGGGCTCACGACCTTATAGAGAACAGGGAGCTGTTCAGCCGAAGCAGCCGGGACTCCCTCGGCACACGCGTACCACTTCCAGCCGGTGAACAATGGGAAAGACAAGGCGACCTTCTCCACACCGGGGATCGCCCGAGTGCGGTCGAGCAGTTCGCGGCATTTCTCCGCATTGCCCCCCAGGGCCACACGGGCCGTCAGGGTGTTCCGCGCATCGAATCCCGGGTCCGCGGTCACGACGTTGACGAAGCTCCGAACCATCAGACCCGCGGCCACGAGAAGGACCACCGTCAGTGCCACCTCGGTCCCGATCAGGCTCGCATGGACGACCTGCCGGGCCCTGGATCCGAAAACACTCCGCCCTTCCGAGCCAAGCACGCGTGCAGTGGCAATCCGGGAATTCAGGAGGGAAGGAAGCAGACTGAACAGCGGCACGGAAAGCACCGTGATCGCCAGGGCAAACCCGAGAACGCGCCCATCCAGACGGAAGAAGCCATCGGGCAATCGCATCGAAGCGATCATATCGGTCAGTGCCAGCAACTGGATTGCTCCCGTTGCCGCCAGGACGCCGATCAGACCACCTATGGCGGCAGGAAGAGTATTTTCCACGATCATCTGCCGCACCAGCGCCTGGCGCGATCCGCCGAGGGCGGAACGAACGGCCATCTCACGTTCGCGAGTGACACCGCGCGCGAACAGAAGCCCTGCCACGTTGACGCACGTCACCAGGAAGACGAAGACGACCGCCGCGAGCATGAGGGCAAAGGCCCGTTGTCTCCCCTGCACCGTCTGAGTGGAAAGCGACTCTACCTCGGCTCGCATGTTTGCATTAGCGGAGGGGTACTGAGCCGCCAGGTGTGCGGAGATCGCATCCATCTCCGCCCGCCCCTGCGCCAGACTCGTGCCCCGCTTCAGCCTGCCCAGCACGAACATGTTCGGACTGCTTGCCCGATCCTGGAGCTGGTCTGCGATGATGCCGACAGGAAACCAGAAGTCGATCACCTCGTGTCCGTAGGCAGGATACCGAAAACCAGGGGGCGTCACGCCAGTTACGGTGACGGCATGGCCCGCCATCCGGATGGACTTTCCGATGACGTTCGGATCGGCGCCGAAATGCCGTTGCCAGAAGCCGTGGCTGATCATGGTCACCGGCGTCGGAGACGAGACATCGTCCTGCTCGCCGAGGAGTCGTCCCAGGCACGGCGTTACGCCGAGAACACGGAGGAGGCCGGAAGAAACAAAGCCGGCCGGGCACATCTCAGGCAGGTCGCCGCCGGGAATATCGGCAGGCACCGAATTGAAGGCATAGCAGCCCAGCTCTTCGAAGCTCCTGGCCTCTCTGCGCCAATCGAGGTAGTTGAGGTAGGAAACGCCTGTCGCTTCCCCCTGTGTGGTGCGCTGACGAAGGAAGACAATCCGGTCGGGCTGCGGGTACGGAAGGGGACGGATAAGAAACGCGTTGACGATACTGAAGACGGCGGTGCTGCCCCCCACGCCGACCGCCATAAGCAACACAACGAGGAGGCTGTACCCTGGACTCCTGAAGAGGAGTCGAAATCCGTGTCGAATGTCTTGCCACAGCATTTCCATGGAAGCACCTTTGGCCTTGCCAGTCTTTCTTTCGCAACGTTATCTCAATGCCACAGAGCCAAGATTACTGAAGAGACGCAGGTTGCCCGCGCCTGAGCCGATCCGGCCTGAAACCCTGTCATGCAGGAAGGAGTTCTCGACGGCGCCCCCCACATCGGCGTCTTTGTCCAACTTGACAGAGCCCATCTCACTCTCCAGGTCGAGGGCGCCCTGGTATTGTGCTGGCGCCTGGAAGCGAATCTTCCCCCACTCCGTGCTCACGTCCGCGACGAGCTCGGCCGGGCACGCATCGACGCACGAGATATCGATGGACCCCTTCTGCGAGCTGGCGACAATGTGTTCGGCCGCGATCTCCCGGCAGGTGATGCGGCCCAGTTGCGTCTCCAGATCCAATGACCCGCGGATGTCCTCGCACGTGATGCTACCGAATTGCGTCGACGCCTTGACATCCCCGGTGAGTCCCGCAAGCCTCACACGACCGAAGGTGGTCTCGCAATCCACGTGAGCCGCTCGCGGAACGACGATGTCGAGATCTACCGACACGAAACGATGCTCCTGCGGCATCGATGGCTTTCGAACGGCAATGAGGAGCCTCCCAGCGTCCCGTTCTGCGACGATCTCCAACTGTTCGCCGATCTCTGCCGCCTCGCGTTTCGTCGGCGCATGGATGAATGCCGTGGCTGTCACATGGCAGTCCATCTCGTCGCCCGCGCGGACGTTGATGGCGCCGTCGTTGTCGCGGACCACCAGCTTCGAGCCGGACACAAAGCCGGCACGGGCTGACTTCTCCACCCTGCATTCCGCCGTGGTCTTTCGAAGACACCTGGCGCAGTTGTAGCATCCGCTGGCCGCAAACACGTGACCTATCAGGCTCACCACCAGAATTCGTCTTGTCGCAGTCTTCATCTCACGTCCTTTCACTGACCGGGTAACTCCCTCGCTGTTAATCCGCTACTCGCTATTCGCATCTCAGTGCCTCCATCGGATCGACCTTCGCCGCCCGCCTGGCGGGGATGTAACTGGCCAGCAGCGCCGCACCCGCCAAGGCGAGCGACACGCACGCGAAGGTCACCGGGTCGGTGCGCGTCACGCCGTACAGGAAGCTGGAAATCACCTTCGTCAGGAGCAGCGCTCCGCCGACACCGATCAGAACGCCGACCAACGCCAGCCTGAAGCCCTGCCCCACGACCGCTCGCAGGATGTCCGCCTGGCGCGCGCCCAGCGCCATGCGAATCCCAATGTCATGCGTCTGTCGCGTCGTGTTGTATTGCAGCAGGCCGTAGATACCGATCGTCGCCAGAGCCAATGCGATGCCCGCGAAGATCCCCAGCAGGATCATGACGAACCGCCGCGGCGCGAGCATCTCCGACAGCGTCGCCTCCATCGGCTCGATCGTCTCGATCACCTGGTCCTGTTCCAATTGGGCAACGATCTCGCGAATGGCGTGTACCAGACGCATCGGGTCACCGTCCGTACGCACCAAGACGGCCGTCCATTGTTCGTACTCCATGACTGGTGTGTAGACGGTCCCCACGACCGGGCCGGGCGTGTCATACGAGCGTATGGTATCCACGACTCCAACGATGGTGTGGGCCTTCTGTCCGGACGAATCGCCCCTCAAGAACGTCTGGCCCAGGGGGTCGCTGTCTGGGAAACACTCGCGCGCGAGGGTCTCGTCAATCACGATGGCATCCGAGTCCAGGTCATCAAAGGCCTGTCCAGCGAGCCAGTGTACGCCCACGGCATCGAAGAAACCGGGGGTCACCGATATCCAGCGGGCTGAATGACGCTGCCCTGGTGGCCCTGTCGATCCGGCAATGGTGAAATCTGCGCCCCAAGCGTCGGGTGAACTAAAGATACTATCGTTATAACCTCCCACCGAACGAACGGAAGGAAGGGTCTGGATGCGTTCGAGGAGAGGTTTGAAGAAATTGCTGCATTGCTCGGTTTCGAGGTATTTTGCCCATGGAAGGTCGAAACCCACGGCCAGCAGGTTTTGCGGCTGGAATCCCAGATCGACGGCCTGCAATGCCACCAGCGTGCGGATCAAGAGGGCCACGCCGATCAGCAGGACCAGCGAGAGACCCAACTGGCTGACCACCAGGCCATCGTGAAGGTGACGCCAGCGCCGACCGCCCGTGGTGCGTCCCGTCCCTTGTTTGAGGGTCTCGTTGACGCCGATGTCGGAAGCCCTCCAGGCGGGCACCAGGCCGAACAGCAGTCCCGTCAGCAGCGAGACCCCCAGGGTGAAACCGAGGACCCGCAGGTCGATGTTCGTCTCCTGCAAGCGCGGGATATCGGCCGGGCACAGGGCCACCAATCCCTTGACCGAGCAGAACGTCAGGACCAGCCCCAAGCCGCCGGCTGCCAGGCTGAGCAGAAGACTCTCGGTGAGCATCTGACGGATGAGGCGACCGCGTCCGGCCCCGAGCGCCATGCGCAGGGCCATCTCGCGCTGCCGCACACTGGCGCGAGCCAGGAATAGATTGGCGACATTCGCACAGGCGATCAACAACACGAATCCCGCGGCTCCCAATAGCAGCAACGGCAACCTCCGATGATGGTAGACGAGTCCATACAGAAACCGGTGTACGTCAACGATATGGGGTGCGGCGTCGGCAGACTCGGTGCGCCGGAGACGACTGGCCAGTACCGTCAGGTCCGCGCTGGCCCGCTGCGGCGTGACGCCTTTCTTGAGACGGGCCAGCGGGATGACCGGAGCATCATAAGGCTGCGCCGGACCTTCGGGGAAGATCATCGCTCGCCAGAAGTGCACCCCCTTGCCGAAGGGAAAGCTGAAGCCAGGCGGCATCACGCCGACGATCGTATGCGTCTCAGACACCATGTCGACGTCCCAATCCGCGTTGCGTTTCCAGGCGGTGAGGGTAAGGTTCCGGCCCACGGCATTCGGGTCCGCACCCAGGTGATCCCGCCAGAAGGCATGACTGACAACCACCACGCGCGGACCTCCAGGCTTCTCATCTCCCGGGCCGAATCCGCGTCCCTGTATCGGCTGAATCCCCAACGTGGGAAAGAGGTTGGCCGTGGCGTCGCAGCCCATGACTTGATGGGGAGTCTCTATCCCGTGGACGTACAGCGGACAACCGCAACAGCCGGCGACCGATTCGAATACGTTGTTGTGTTCCCGGAGATAGAGGAAGTTCGGACGATAGCTGAACTTCTCCGTCGATTCGATGCCCGACTGCTGGATCCACACCAACTCATGCGAGTCCTTATAGGGCAGCGGCCTCAGCAGCACGGCGTTGACCACGCTGAACAGCGCCGTGTTGGCCGCGATCCCCGCCGCTAATATCCCAACGACCAGGGCCGCAAAGCCGCGACTTCGCGCCACCATCCGCAACCCGTACCTGATGTCCAGCCACAGTGTCTCCATGCGTCTCTCCTATTCGTACTGCAGGGCCGTCTTCGGGTCGACTCTGAGCGCCCGCCGGGCCGGGATATACGTGGCCAGCAGTGAAGTCGCTGTGAGCACAACCACGGTGACAACGATGCTCACGAGATCAATGCTACCGATGCCTTGGACCGCGCTTCGAATCACTCGCGTCATGACGAATGCCAGCAGCATGCCGGCCAGCAGCCCTGCGAACGTCGATGTGGCGCCCTGACGCAGCACCAGGGCCAGAATGTCCCGCCGGGTGGCCCCCAACGCCATGCGAATGCCAATCTCAGGGGTTCGCGAGGCGACCATATGGCTCTTGACGGCATAGAGACCCATACCGGCCAGGAACAGGGCCATGGCCCCGAACATCACGGCAAGTCGGGCAATGACTCCCGTGAACAATACGGTGGGATGACTGCGATGTCGGTCCGCCAGAGACGCAACTGCAAGAACCGGCAGACGAGGATCGATCTTCCGAATTCGTTCGCCGATAGTGCGCACCAGCGCGGCCTCGGCGCCCGGTGCCGTACTTCTGGCCAGTAGATGGATGGATGCGGGTTCATGGTCGGCTTTGATTGGCTCATAAAGGTGGGGTTGGACCTGGCCATTGCCCCAAACGCTCCGCAGGTTCGGTACGATACCGATCACTCGGCGGAGCCCCCAGCCATACTGGATGAGACAGCCAAGGGCACTACCCTCCGGCCGGAGCTTGCGGGCCAGAAGCTCATCGATAATCACGACCGGTTCTGCATCGGGAGCGCTGTCGAGAGGGCGAAAGGCCCGACCCTGCAGGAGCCGAATGCCCATCGCTTCCAAGTAATCGCCGTTCACCTCATAACAGTGAAGTGGCTTCGTCAATAAGCTGCCTGTTGCGTCATCTTCGCGGCCCGGCACATACTCGACGACTCTTTCGCGAACCCAGGGCCACCACCCCAGGTCCACGGGAGATTTGCAGGACAGGCCCACCGCCGCAATCTCGGGCACATCCTTCAACCGCTCGGCCAACCTCTCGCAGGCCTGCTTTGCCTGAGTCGTGTCGTAACCGCCTGCGAATGGTTCCAGGCTTGCAACCACCTTGCCGTCCAGGCCAAAACTCGGCTCGACCCGGGCGGCCCGCAACGCGGTTCGAGCCAGCAGCGTCGCGGTCATGACGAGCGCCACGGACAGGGCCATCTGACAGAGCACCGACAGGCCGCGTGGTACGAACCTCCGCCTTGTTCGTGTAGCTTGAAATACGCCTCGGCCGGATTCCTTCAGGTCGCCAACAAGATCACGCCCCGAGAGGCGCAGGGCCGGTCTCAGACCGAAGAGCACGGTGGCAATCACGCAGAAACCCAAGGTGGCCCCCAGGACGCGTACGTCCAGCGCGACTCCAGAAATGATGGCCTCCCCCAGGTACATGGGGAGTTGGCCCATCGCCGCCCACAGTTTGAGAACCCGGACGCCCCAGAAGGCGACAGCCACCGCCAGGATGCCACCGAATACGGCCAGGAGCAGCGATTCGACAAGTAGCTGCCGCACGATCCGCAAACGTCCGCCCCCGATAGCCGCACGGATGGCGATTTCCCGTTGGCGCCCCGCTCCTTGAACGACGATCATATTTGCCAGGTTCAAACAGGCAATGAGCAGGACGACGCCGGAGACGCCCATCAGGGCCAGGCTGATACGACTCAATATGGGCCTGTCATCGTCGACACCGGCGGCGTCGAGTCTGGGCAACGGGTTGAGGCGAAACATGTTCGCCTGTCTTAACGGATGGGGATACATCTGCTTCAAGCGTGGGAACATGGATTGCAGCCATGCTTGAGCCTGAGATCGACTTACGCCAGGTTTGAGTTGTCCCACCAAGGCCAGTGGCGGATAGTGCCATACTTCATCCGACCTCCCCTCCCCCCTCTCGAAAAAGCATTTGAACACGCGACCGTACGTGCCCAGAGGCAACCAGAGGTCGGGGACAACGACGGCGGCGCCGGTGAATGTCTTTTGTGTCACGCCAATGATTCGACAGAGCGCACCATTGATACGCACATATTGGCCCACCATCTCGGGCTCGGCCCCCAAGCGCTGCCAGGTTCGGTAGCTCAGGACCGCCACCGGCTCAGCGCCGGCTAGCTCCTCCTCAGGCAGAAACGTCCGCCCATGGAGAGGCGCTGCGCCCAGGGCGGTGAAGTAGTTGGCCGAGACGTACAGCGGATCCACATGCCTGGCACTGCCGTTTCGTACCAGGGTAGCCGTTCTCATGCCGTAACCGTTGGCGATGAGGTCGCTGAACACCGGATTGTTGTCACGCAGCTCGCGATAGCCCTGATAAAGAACGAGACCCAACTTATCGAATTCGCAGCGCACCAATCGGTCGGGCTCTCTGACGGGCAGCGGTCGAAGGAGCAGCGTATTGACCACGCTGAACATGATCGTGTTGGCCCCGATGCCGACCGCCAGGGTGACCAAAGCGATGGCCGTGAACCCGCGATTCTTCGCCAGCATCCGCAAACCGAATCTGACGTCCTGCCAGAGCGTCGTCATTGCATGACTCCAGTTCGTAGTTCACAGTTGTCGGTTCTCAGTTGTCAGTTACCGGCGGTCAGGAACCCACTGCGAACTGTCAACTGTAAACTGTCAACTCATCCCTATTCGTACCGCAGTGCTACCATCGGGTCGATTCGCGCCGCTCGGCGGGCGGGGACGTAGCCGGCCAGCACCGAAACGATCGCCAGCAGAGTGACCGTCGCGGCGATGCTCAGCGGATCGAGGGGACTGATGCCGTAGAGTCCGGCGCGAATCAGCCGCGCCAGCGCGCCGGCCAGCAGGATTCCGAGCGAAAGGCCCACGAATGTCGATACAGCGCCCTGGCGAAACACGAGGCCCAGGATGTCGCGCCGGGTGGCGCCCAAAGCCATGCGAATCCCGATCTCGGGAGTCCGCGACGCGACCATGTGGCCCTTGACCGCGTACAGCCCGAGCCCGGCCAGGAACAGGGCCATGACCCCGAACATGGCCGTCAGCCGGGCGGCCACTGCCGCTTGTCGTATGGTTCCGTCGTTGCGATGCTGGTCCGTCAGGCTTATCACCGACACTACCGGCAGGCGCGGATCGATCTTGCGGATCTGTGCGCCAATGCTCCGGACGAGAGCTGTTTCGACGCTCGGCGCGGTGCTGGCAAGACGCAGGTGGATGTAGACAGGTAGATGGTCATCGCGGATCGGCTCATAGATGTGGGCCCAGTTCCATGCTTCGCCCGAAAGATCCAACAGACTCGGCACGACCCCAACCACTCGGCACACGTCCAGCTCCGAGCCCCAGCCATGCTGGATCAGGCAATCCACGACGTTGCCATCCGGGCGGAGCTTGCGAGCCAGCAGCTCGTCGATGATCACGACCCGCTCGGCATCGGGAGCGCTGTCGAGCGGTCGGAAGGGTCGGCCTCGAAGGAGAGGAATTCCCATCGCCTCGAAGCAATTGCCATCAACCTCGAACAGCAGCGGTCCTCTCTCCAGCAGGTTTTTCGAGGGGTCGTCTGCAACGCCAGGCTCGTAGGCGATGAACCGCTGCGAGAAACCATGTCGTGTATCGCCGACCGGAAACGACGTGGACAGACCCGCGGCCTGGATGCCGGGCGTCCCCTTGAGGCGTTCCGCCAGCATCTGGCAAGCGGTTGCGGCCTGGGCGTGGGTGTAGCCGCCTGCCAGCGGATCGATCCGGACCACCAGCTTGCCGGCCAGATCGAAGCCCGGACGCGTTCGCGCGATCCTCAACGCCGTCCGCGTGAACAGCGTCGCGCCCATCACCAGCACGACGGCTAGCGCGATCTGAAGGACCACCGGCAGACCGCGCGGGATCAAGCGCCGTCGTCGACGCACCGAGCGGACCACCCCGCCCCCCGACTCCTTCAAGTCACTGATAACATCACGTGCGGACAGACGCAGAGCGGGCTTGAGACCGAAGAGCACGGTCGCAATCAGACAGAACCCCAGGGTGGCGCTCAGAACGCGCGCGTCGAACCAGGTCGTCAATCGAATCGGCAGGGTTGCCGTAGCCAGCCAGGCGTTGAGAATCCGAACGCCCCAGAAGGCAGGAATCAAAGCCAGGACCCCTCCGAACAGTGCCAGCAGGAACGATTCGAGGAACAACTGCCGGACGATCCGCAGGCGTCCGCCCCCGATGGCCATCCGAATGGCGATCTCCCGCTGCCGCGACACTCCCTGGACCGTGATCATGCTCGCCAGGTTCAGGCAGGCGATCAGCAGAACGACGCCCGAGATGCCCATCAGAATCGCACTGATGACGCTCAAGGTCTTCGTCTCATCCTCGTCTTCCCCCGCGCCCATTCGCGCCAGGTGAGCCAGGTACGGTCTGGAGTCGTCCTTCCATCGCCTGGGGTCATGATCCTTGAGGCGCGGCGCCATCGCCTGCAACCTCGCCTCGGCCTCGACCATGTCCAGGCCGCTCCTGAGCCGCCCGATCAACGTGATCGCCGGGTAGTCCCATATCGCCTGTCGTCTGCCCGTCGGCCTCTCCTCGTCGGGGTGGTCTACCTTGCCAAAAGCACCCAGAGGCAGCCAGACATCGGGACCCGAGGTGGTCGTGCCGGTGAATCGCTTCGGCGCCACGCCGACGATCCGACAGGGCGACGCGCTGATGTCCACGTACTGGCCCACGATCTTCGGATCGGCGCCGAGCCGCTGCCAGGTCTGATGGCTCAGGACCACGACCGGCTCGGCCCCGTAGCGTTCTTCCTCAGGCTGGAAGGTTCGTCCATACGCCGGAACGACCCCCAACACGGAGAAGTAGTCGGCCGAGACGTACATCAAGTCCATGTGTCGAACCACGTCACCCTGGACCCAGGTGCCCCGACAGTAGCCATAATTGTGGGCGATCAGATCGCTGAACACCGGGTTGTCATCCCGCATGTCGGCGTACATCGTGTAGGTGATCAGGCCGAAATTGCGAATCCCGCAGTGCACCAGCCGGTCGGGATCTTTCACGTGCATCGGGCGAAACAGCATCGCGTTGACCACACTGAACATGATCGTATTAGCGCCGATGCCGATCGCCAGTGTCACCAGCGCAATCGCCGTGAACCCGCGATTCTTCGCCAGCATCCGCAATCCGTACCTGACGTCTTGCCAGAGCGTCGTCATTGCATGACTCCAGTTCGTAGTTCACAGTTGTCGGTTCTCAGTTGTCAGTTACCGGCGGTCAGGAACCTGCTGCGAACTGTCAACTGTGAACTGTCAACGCATCCCTATTCGTACCGCAGTGCTGCCATCGGATCGATCCGCGCCGCGCGGCGCGCCGGAATCAAACCGGCCAACACTGCGGTCAGAGCAAGCAGAACGACCGTCGCGACGACGCTCACGGGATCGATGGGACTGACGCCGTAGAGCAGGCTGGCCGCAACACGCGCCACTCCCAAACCCAGCAGCAGGCCGAAGAACACCCCAACTACCGTGAGGACCAGTCCCTCGCGAAAGACCATGCTCATGATGTCCCAGTGCGTGGCGCCGAGCGCCTTGCGAATGCCAATCTCTGGCGTCCGCGAGACGACCATGAACCCTTTGATCGCGTAGATGCCCAGCGCTGCCAGGAATAGTGCCGCCGCCCCGGCCGCGAGCGCCAAACGGGCACCGAATCGTGCGAACCATATCGAGGTATCGGCCTTTCGGATCCGGGCGAGCGTTTCGATCGACAGAATCGGAACGCGCGCGTCAATCCTGTGAATCTCCTCGGCGATCTGCTCGCGCAACATGCCGGCCGCTTTGCGATTCGCAACGTGCACGTAGAGATACGGGGACAACTGGTCTGGCTGAGCGGGTTTGTACATTTGGGGGTGGACCTCGGGATCGCCGACGCCCGGCACGTGCGCGACGGTACCGACCACCCGGTAGGGATCGGAATACTCGCCGAAACCGCCATATTGGACGAAACAGCCGAGGGCATTACCGTCGGGGCGAAGTTTGCGGGCCAGAGACTCGTCAATGATGGTCACCTTCTCCGCGTTCGGCACCCCGTCCCGCAGGTTGAAGCGCCGCCCCTGCAAGAGGGGAATCTCCAGCGCGGCGAAGTAATCGCGACCGACGTCAGTTACGGCGGCCCAGCGCGCAAGATGTCTTCTTGCTCCTCCGTCTTCCGCTGTCGGCGTGCACTCGGAAATCGACAGCACGTCCCCGCCGCCGAAAAACAGCCGGGGTGATGTCCCCAGCGCCTTGACCTGCGGCAGGGAGGACAAACGGTCAGCCAGCGCCTCGCACGTCTGGATGCTCCGCACCCGGTCATACCCGGCCGAAAGTGGATCGATCTGAACCACCAGCTTGTCCTCGAGCGGAAACCGCGGGTCCGGGCGCATCAACTGGAAGGCACTTCTCGTCAGCAGTGATGCGCTGAGCACCAGCGCCACGGCCAAGGCGATCTGCCCCACCATCGAGAGGCCGCGGCGTTTTCTGCGAACCGAGCCGAGGACGCCGCCGGCGGAATCCTTCATCTCGCCGGCAATGTCACACCGCGACAACCACTGCGCCGGTCGCAGCCCAAACAGTAGTGTGGCGACCAGGCAGAAACCCAGCGTGGCCACCAGAACACGAACGTTCAAGCTGGGTCTGAAGCACCGCAACTCCGCGTCCTGAACCGACCCAATCCACGCCCTCAGAATGCTCGTGCCCCAGAAGGCCAGTACAAGACCGAGGATCCCTCCCAACAGCGCCAGCAGGGCGGACTCGACGAGCAACTGCCGGATGATGCGCCAGCGGCCGCCACCGAGGGCCATGCGGACGGCCATCTCGCGGCGGCGCGCGGCGCCCTGAATGATGAGCATGTTGGCCAGATTCAAACAGGCAATCAACAGGATGACGCCGGAGACCCCCATCAGAACCAGACTGAACAGAGTCGCGCTCAGTTGTTCCTGCTCGACATCCGCATCGATGAAGAACCGGCCGGGCGGGCGCAGAGCAAGCGAGGAATTGGGCTTCCATTGTCTGGGATACTCCCGTTTGAAGCGCGCGACCAGCGCTTGCAGTTGGGCCTGCGCCGCCGACCGGCTCAAGCCCGGCTGAAGCCGGCCGACGAGATGAACGCTTGGGTAGTCTCGATCCGGCCCGAGGTCTGCCCGGCGGGGTCTCCCCCGTGAAAGGTCGGCCACTGCCAGGTAGCTGCCCAGCGGCAGCCAGAGGTCCGGACCAATGAACGTCGGGCCGGTGAAGCCCTCGGGGGCGATGCCCACCACTTGGCAGGAGACGCCGTTGACACGTAGGAACTGCCCCACCATATTCGGATCGGCGCCCAGCCGCCGCCAAGTGCGATGGCCAAGGACCATGACCGGCGCCCCGCCCACTCGCTCCTCTTCGGGGAGGAAACCTCTTCCTTGTGCCAGGGACACCCCCAGAGAAGAAAAGTAGTTCGCCGAAACATACGTCGCGCGCACCTGTCTGACCGAGTCCCTGTGAACGAGGGTGATGGGTCTGGCGTCATCGCCCTGGGCCATGAGAGCACTGAAGGCCAGACCGCTGTCACGCACCGTGAGATAGGCGGAATAGGCAAACCATGGGAATAAAGCGTCCTGGATCGCGCAATACATCAACTGCTCGGGCTCCTTCACCTTCGTCGGGGGCCGGAGCAATAAATCGGACATGGTGAACATGATCGTGTTGGCGCCGATGCCAACGGCCAACGTCACCAGAGCAATCGCCGTGAAACCTCGATTCTTCGCCAGCATCCGAAACCCGTACCTGACGTCCTGCCAGAGCGTCGTCATTGCATGACTCCAGTTCGTGGTTCACAGTTGTCGGTTCTCAGTTGTCAGTTACCGGCGGTCAGGAACCTGCTGCAAACTGTCAACTGTGAACTGTCAACGCATCCCTATTCGTACCGCAGTGCTGCCATCGGATCGACCCTGGCCGCTCGGCGCGCAGGGATATAGCTGGCCAAGAGCGAGGCAAGGCCGAGCACGACAATGGTCACAGCGATACTGACAGGATCGAGCGGACTGACGCCATAAAGCAAGCTACCGGCCACGCGCGCCACGGCCCAAGCCAGCAGCAATCCCCAGCACAGGCCAACCAGCGTCAGGATTGCGCCCTCACGCAATACCATGGCCAGAATACCGCGCCGGGTAGCACCCAGGGCCATGCGTACACCGATCTCAGGCGTGCGCGAGGCAACCATGTAGCCCTTAACCGCATAGATGCCCAAAGCCGCCAGGAACAGGGCCATTGCCCCAAAGATGAGCGAGAGCCGGGCACCCATGAGCCGGAGCCAAACCGGTAAATCGTTGCGCTGACAGTCCATCAGAGTTCTCACTGACAGGACCGGCAGATATGGATCCACTTTGCGAATCTCAGCAGGGATCATCTGCCGTAGGGTGGCCTCAGTGTTGAGGGCGTCACTTGCCAAGCGCAGGTGTATGTATGCGGGTCTGTGCTTCGGCCCCATCGGCAGATAGATATGGGCCCTTTTCTCTGGGTTGTGCAAAGCGCTGTGCAGGGTTGGCACAATCCCGACAATCCTGTGGGGTTCTGACAAGGAACGCCAGCCATATTGAATCAGGCAACCGAGGGCGTTCGCATCCGGTCGCAGTCTGCGGGCAAGCGGTTCATCAATGATGAGAACCTTTTCTGCATCGGTGACACTATCGAGACGACAAAAAGTGCGACCCTGCAACAGTGGTATTCCCATTGACTCGAAGTATTCCCCACCAACCGGGCATACAAAGGGATCTCTGGCCAACAGATTCCCAGGCGTATCACTTTCCACGCCTGGTGCGTATTCCACAACGGAACCGCCAAAGCCACCGTCGCAGGACAAGCCAGCCATCTGAACGCCCGGCAGCGCATTCAGGTGCTCGGCCACGGCTTCGCAGACTTGGACACTACGGGCAGGATCATAGCCTGCCGCGCGCGCGTCAATCTCGATGAGCAGCTTGCCTTGCAGGTCGAAACCGGGGTTGGTCTGAATGGCCTTGCGGGCACTACGCGTACATAGGACGGCGGCCATCACCAGCACAACCGACAGGGCGGTCTGAAAAACCACGGAAAGACCACGCGGCATGATCCCGCGCGTGCTGCGTGTGGACATGACCCCACCACCGGCAGATTCCTTCAAATCGGCAACGACATCGCGTCGCGACAAACGCAAGGCAGGTTTCAGGCCGAATAGCACCGTCGCAGTCAAACAGATGCCCAAAGTGGCTGCCAAAACGCGTAGGTCGAGGCCGGTCGTAAGAACCCTGGCCAACTCCAGGGGGAATTCCGGGTCAAGGGCTGCTACCCACGCATTCAAAACTCGCATACACCAGATCGCCAATACGATGCCCAAGCCTCCTCCGAGCAGTGCCACCAGCAGAGATTCGACAAACAACTGACGTACGACATACCAGCGACTTCCTCCAACGGCCAAGCGGATGGCGATCTCCCGGTGACGCGTGATCCCATGAATGACGATCGTATTCGCCAGATTCGTGCAGGCGATGAGCAGGATCACGGCGGAGACGCCCATCAGGAACAGACTGGCCCCGGATAAGTAGGCCCTATCGCCCTCGGTCTGTGTGCTGTGGACCGTCCTCGGCAACAAGTTGAGACTCAAGGTGCTGTGGTTGTTGCATGACCTGGGGAAGTTCTCCCTGAGACGAGGAATCAGAGACTGCAACTGGGCTTGCGCCCCGGACATACTCAGACCCGGCCGAAGCCGCCCCATGAGCTGCGGTAGAGGGTACTCTTGGAGTTGATACTGCACTCGCATTCCACTTCCCAAGGGCGGCCAGAGCTCAGGACCAACGAGTGTTGCACC
>Ga0116141_10001994_pt1 | contig 17619 bp, 30 predicted proteins | sample AD_UKC097_MetaG_FD_89744 | JGI IMG/M metagenome (GOLD analysis project Ga0116141, IMG submission 89744) | Active sludge microbial communities of municipal wastewater-treating anaerobic digesters from USA - AD_UKC097_MetaG | ecosystem: Engineered > Bioreactor > Anaerobic > Digestate | place: USA...
GTTTAAGCACACGCCCGCCCAAACGAAAAAAGGCAGTCGCACGTAAGTCGTTGCGACTGCCTCAGTTAGTTCAATAGCGGGGGGAGGATTCGAACCTCCGACCTCTGGGTTATGGGCCCGACGAGCTACCAGACTGCTCTACCCCGCGGTCAATTGTCCATATTATACGGTACGGGCCACGACCCGTTCAACTGTCTCTCGAAGAAAAATCCTGGTTCCTTTAAGGCGGGCCGTGCACCGCTACAGATTCGCACGAATCCTACCAGCGATCTCTTCAATCTGTCCGGCCTTATACTCATACGCCGGCCATCCGGTGAGGACCCGGTCCCCGGCCTTCCTCGGGATGATATGGACGTGCAGATGGTCTACCACCTGCCCAGCCGCAGATCCGTTGTTCACGAGTACGTTATAACCCTCGGCCCCCATCGCCTTGGCAACGGCTCCCGCGATCCTGCCGAGCCGAACTGCCACGGCAGACAGCACACTTGGATCACATTCGTGAAGCTGCGTGCAATGCCCTTTGGGAATGACCAGTGTGTGACCGTCGCTGATGGGACCGATATCGAGGAACGCAAGGACCGCCTCGTCCTCGTACACCTTCGTCACCGGGATCTCTCCGGCCACCATCTTGCAGAACACACAGCCGTCCATGACGTTCTCGCAGCCTATCCTCTCACGTTGTCGAGCAAGACAACGGAGGAAGACTCGCTTCTACTCCTTCTTCTCCTGCTCTGCGTCCTGTGCTTGCTCTGGGGCGGTCTCGGTCGCAGCTTCCGGCGCTTCCGCAGCCAGCTCGGCGGGCATCTCGACCGTCTTGGCCTCTTCGGCCGCCGGCGCTTGGGCAGCGGCCTTCGCTCTCTTGCGGGCCCGTCTTTTCGACGCGCCTCGACGCTCCCGCTTCAGGGGCTCATCGGCGCCCAGAAGCTGGAGCAGCACGAGCTCGCCGTTATCACCGAGCCGCCTGAGCGACAGCCGCACGATTCTCGTATACCCACCCGGCCTGTCCAGATACCGGGGGCCCAGCTCGCTGAAGAGCTTGCCCACGACGGTCCCCTTCTTCACGGGCTCGCCGTCTTCATACGCCACGATACTCCGATTCCCGAGCAGCGCGATGGCCCGACGCCGGTGCTGAAGCTTCCCCTTCTTGGCCAGGGTGATGAGCTTCTCCACGAACGGCTTGACCTCTTTCGCCTTTTGCACGGTCGTCGAGATCGTTTCGTGCTCGATCAGCGATTGAGCCATGTTCCGGCGCAACGACCGCCGGTGTGCCGTATTCCTGCTCAACTGGCGTCCTGCAACTCTATGACGCATATGTCAGACTACCTCTTCTAACCCAGATTCCCAAATCTGCTCGGGATCCCCAACGGGACCGATCTCGTCGGGGCCCTTACCCTTCGGCCGGTTTGCCCACATCCTTCATCCCAAGCGAAAGGCCGATATCGGCGAGCTTCCGCTTGATTTCACGCAGCGAAGTCTTCCCGAAGCTGCGGATCTTCAACAGGTCCGCGTCCGTCATCTGCACAAGCTGGCGAACGGTCTCCACCTTCACGGATTCCAGGCAGTTGCTGGCCCGCACCGACAGCTCCAGCTCCTGGATCGGCGTGTTGAGCTTCGCTTCGAGCTCCTGATCGACCTGCTTCTGGGGCTCTTCCGCCGGCAACTCGCCCGCCACGGTTTCCTCGCCAAGCTCGAAGTACTGCACGAACGGGTTGATGTGCTTGCGGAGGATCTTGGCCGCCTCGACGAGCGACATTTCCGGCGAGATCGTCCCGTTCGTCCAGATTTCCAGGACCAGTTTATCGTAGTTGGTGCGCTGGCCGACGCGCGTGTTCTCCGTGGTGTAGCGAACGCGGGTCACCGGGGAGTACACGGCATCGAGATGAATCCGGCCGATTTCCTGCTCGAAGCGGTCGGCGTCCGCGATGCGGTCCGAGACCGGCACGTATCCGCGGCCGTTATCGACCACCATCTCCATCTCGAACTTGATGTCTTCCGTCAGCGTCGCCAGGACGACGTCCTTGCTGATCACGTCGATCGCCGGGTCGGCCACGATCTGGGCGGCGGTCACCACGCCGGCCTTGTTGGCCGAGACCTTCATCGTCTTGGGCCCCGGCCCCTGCAGACGAATCACCAGGCTCTTGACGTTCAGGACGATGTCCGTCGTGTCTTCCATCACACCGGTGATCGAGGTGAACTCATGGTCCACGCCCGTAATCTTGATCGACGTAACCGCGCTTCCTTCCAGCGACGAGAGCAACACGCGCCTGAGACTGTTGCCGACCGTGGTGCCGAAACCACGCTCGAACGGCTCAATGAAGAAACGGCCGTACTTGTCCGTTGATACACCAGCGTCTTTTTCCACACGAGTCGGCAACTCTAAACCGCGCCACGTCACTCGCATACAGGCCTCCGATCTGGACTACCATCCCTAAGCACACAGCCGAACACGGACTGCCCGCCCACCGTTTGCATGCTGTGATTCCGTATTTCGATTCCCAAGTTCACCGTCACCTCGAACAGAACTCCACCACCAACTGTTCTTCCACGGGAATCTGGACATCCGGCCTCGTGGGCATCGCGACAATGGTTGCCGCCGGTTTCTCACGATCCAGTTGCAGCCAGCCCTGGGTGGTGAAATTCGGATTGCTCTCAAGCTGCTGCTTGACCTGCTTGAGGCTTTTCTCAGAGTCCTTGATCGTAATCTTGTCGCCGATCTTCGTAATGTAGTCTGCGATATCGACCTTTCGCCCGTTGATGCGGACGTGACCGTGCGTGATAAGCTGCCTGGCGGCCTTGCGCGAGGCGGCGAAATTCAGCTTGTAGACCACGTTGTCGAGGCGTCTTTCGAGCAATTGCAGGAGGTTCTCGCCCGTATTGCCCGGCAGCCTGGCTGCCTCCCGGTAGAACCGCATGAACTGCCGCTCGTAGACTCCATAGTACCTCTTGATCTTCTGCTTTTCGCGCAGCCGGACGCCGTATTCGCTCAGACGCCCTTTGCGCCAGCCGTGCATGCCCGGAGCCAGACTTCGCTGCCTGCGCTCGACCTGGCATTTGGCCGTTTCACACTTCGTGCCCTTCAGGAACAGCTTCATTCCTTCGCGGCGGCAAACCCTGCAGGATGGACCTACATAACGTCCCATACTAATCGATCTCCTCAGACCTTCCCGGAGTCCTATACACGTCTACGCTTCGGCGGTCGGCACCCATTGTGCGGCAGCGGCGTCACGTCCTCGATCGAAGTGATTCGCAATCCGGCCCCCTGCAACGCGGAGATTGCGGATTCGCGCCCCGCGCCGGGGCCCTTCACGCGGATCTCCACCTCACGGACCCCGTTTCGCATGGCCGTGCTGGCACAATTCTGCGCCGCCTGCTGCGCGGCATAAGGTGTGCTCTTGCGCGAGCCCTTGAAACCCACGCAACCCGCCGAACTCGAGCAGATCGCCGCGCCGTCCATATCCGTGATCGTGATCAACGTGTTGTTGAACGTCGCCTTGATGTGGACGATCGCGCGAACCACGTTCTTTCTGACTTTCCGTTTTGCGCTCTTTGCCATTTGCCTCTCTTTGTCCTCGTAGTGGGGTGTTCAGCGAGCCGTCGGATCGAGATTCCATCCGCCTCGGCGCGTCGCCTCCCGGCCCTTACCGCTGTTCCTTCACACCCTTCTTTCCAGCAACCGTCTTGCGCGGGCCCTTCCGGGTGCGTGCGTTGCTCTGCGTATGCTGCCCGCGAACGGGCAATCCCCTTCGGTGCCGAATGCCCCGGTAGCAGCCGATGTCGCGAAGCCTCGCGATGTTCTGGGCAATCTGCCTTCGCAACTGACCCCCGACCACATAGTTGCGGTCGACGATCTGCGTGATCCGGCTCAGCTCATCTTCGCTGAGCTTGCCGGCCTTCGTCATCGTCTCGATCTGAGCTTCCTTGAGGATCAGTTCCGACGTGCGCCGGCCGATCCCAGGGATGTACGTCAGCGAGATCCAGATCGACTTGTTGTCCGGAATATCAACACCAACTATACGCGGCATAATCCAACTGTCCTCTCTGATACCATGTGCATCCGATCCCGTCGTCGCTCAGACACAGGCAATCACCCTTGGCGCTGCTTGTGCCGGGGGTTCGAGCAGATGATCCGCACAACGCCCTTGCGGCGAACGATCTTGCAGTTCTCACAGATTCGTTTGACTGAGCTTCTTACCTTCATAGTCGATTCCACGCACTCAAAGGCCCCGCCGGCACGAAAGCGCCCGGCTGGGACCGATTTCAATGACGCAGCACGATCCGCCCTCGGGTCAGGTCGTACGGGGACATCTCCACCGTAACCAGATCCCCGGGAAGGATACGGATAAAATTCATGCGCATCTTGCCGGAGACGTGCGCCAATACCTTGTGCCCGTTCTCCAGCTCGACCCTGAACATGGCGTTAGGCAGGGCTTCAACGACCTTTGCCTGCAGCCTTATCGCGTCTTTCTTCGCCATGTACGTTACCGTTCTCTTGTCAGAACTTCACAGCCACCTTTCACGATGGCTATTGTATGCTCAAAATGAGCGGAACATTTCCCATCTTTCGTCACCACGGTCCAGCCGTTGCCCAAGGTCCGGACGGCATAGCCGCCGGCATTGATCATCGGCTCGACGGCCAGCACCATCCCCTCGGTCAGCAGGATGTCGTCCGCCAGCAGATCGTCACTGACGAAGTTCGGGACCTTCGGGTCCTCGTGCATTCTGGACCCGATCCCATGCCCGACAAAGTCGCGGACGACCGAGAAACCGCGCGTCTCGGCGTGCTCCTGCATCCTGCCGGCGACCTGGCTCCACCGAACGCCGGGCCGAGCCATCGCAATCGCGATCCCCAGAACCTCGCGCGTCGTATCGACCAGATTCCGATTGACGTCGGAGATCTCGCCGATCGGGACCGTCACGGCGGCATCCCCGCAATATCCGTTGATCCGCACGCCGAAGTCGATGCTCAGGACGTCGCCGGCCTTCAGCACCGTCTTGTCCGACGGGATGCCGTGCACCACTTCTTCATTCACGGACGCACAGATCGCCCCCGGGAAGGGCCGCCGGGCCTGCGGACTGCGAACGCCCTTGAACAGGGCCTCGGCTCCCGCATCCGCCGTCATCCGCAGCGCGACGCCGTCCAAGTCGGCCGTCGTCACGCCCGGTGCGGCAATTCTCTGTAGTTCTGAAAGAACGTCGGCTACAACGACTCCCGCCCGACGCATCAACTCGATCTCTCTTCGGCTGCGAAGCGTTATAGCCATTATGCAACTTCATGTTCGCGCGACCGCCGGCCCTTCGCCGGCGTGCGCTCTACTTCTTCTTCCGAGCGAGGGGGTCCAGCATGCGGAAGATCACCTCGGCCACAACATCCGCATCGCCATTGGCGTCGATGTCGTGCACCGTCTGCCTGGCCTTGTAGTAGTCCACGACCGGCTTGGTCTGCCGGTAGTAGGTCTCCAGGCGATTTCGGACCACCTCTTCCGTATCATCCGGCCGCTGTACGAGAGGGGTCCCATCCTTGTCGCAGACCCCATCCTTCTTCGGCGGCATATTCTTTACGTGGTACACGGCACCACACTTCGGGCAACTCCGCCGGCCGGTGATCCGCTCGACGACCACCTGGTCATCGACCTCCAGATTGATCACCATGTCGATCCCACTGCCCTGCGCCGCAAGCGACTTATCCAGGACCTGCCCCTGGTTCACCGTCCTCGGGAAACCATCCAAGACGTATCCGGCCGACGCCTTCTGCACGGCCCGGCTCATCATCTCCACGATCAACTCGTCCGGGACGAGCGTCCCGGCGTCCATGTAGCTCTGCGCTTTTTTGCCCAGCTCCGAGCCTTCGGCCCGCTCGCGCCTCAGGATATCGCCGCTGGACAGATGGACGATCCCATACCGCTCGGCGACGCGCTTGCAGTGCGTCCCTTTCCCTGCACCCGGTGCACCCAGAAGAACCGTTTTCATGCGTACGCCCCCTTGATTCGGCCGGACGATGTGAATCCTTCATAGCTTCGCATCAGGAGGTTCGCTTCGATCTTCTGCACGAGGTCCAGCGAAACGCTCACGACAATCAGCAACCCGGTGCCGCCCAGGAACGTCGTAACCCGCCAATCGATGCCCAACCCGTAAGAGACCACCATCGGGATGATCGAGATGGCGGCCAGGAACGCGGCCCCGTAGTAGGTGATCCGCGTCATGACGGTCTCCAGATACTCGGCGGTCCTTCGGCCCGGCCGAAGCCCCGGAATGAAGCTGCCGGAATCCCGCAGGTTCTTCGCCATCTCTCTCGGCTGGAACTGCACGGTCACCCAGAAGTAGGCGAATACGAAGATCAGCAGCATGTAAAGGACGTTATAAGTGTATGCCCCGGGATCCAGGGCCCCGCGAATCCGCGCCAACACGAGCGACTGCGGGAACACATTGGCAATGTACTCGACGAAAATCGGAGGGAACATCATGAAGCTGGACGCGAAGATGATCGGCATGACGCCGCCGTGATTGACCCGCAACGGCAGGTAATGGCGAGCGCCACCGTACATCCGCCGGCCCCGCATCTGCTTGGCCTGCTGGATCGGGATTCGCCGCTGGGCCTGCGTGATCAGAATCGCACCGGCCACGACAAAGACGAACGCCAGGCCGAGGAACAGGACTTTCCCGGGCCCGATGTTTCCACTCTCAGCCCCCCGGCTGAAGCTCATCTGCCGGAACAACTGGTACATCGCCCACGGCATTCGGGCGATGATGCCGGCCATGATGATCAGGCTGATCCCGTTCCCGATGCCGTACTCGTCGATCTGCTCGCCCAACCACATCAGGAAGATCGTGCCGGCGGTCATCGCGATCACCCCGAGGAAGACCGCGACGCGCTCATAGCCCTCGTAGATCAACTGCTCCCCACGCATGAGAAGCTGCATGTACATGAGCGCTTGAACGACGCAGATCAGCACGGTGAGATACCGTGTATACTCCTGGATCTTCTTGTAGCCGGTCTGGCCCTCCTGTCGCAGTTTCTTGAGCGAGGGGACCACCTCCCCGAGAAGCATCAGAATGATGGAGGCCGTGATATACGGCATGATCCCCAGCCCGAACAGGCTGCTCTGGCTCAGCCTGCCGCCGGTGAAGATTTCGAGGTACTCCGCCGCCCGGCCCAGCGGGCTGTTCGTATCCCGGCTGTCCGCCAACTCCTGAATCTTGGCCTGGTTGAACCCCGGGATCGGGATATGGAACCCGACCCGATAGATCGCCAGCAACGCCACGGTAAACAGGATCTTGTTCCGCAGGTCCTGGATCCGGAAGATATTGACTACTGTTCCAATCACTGGATCGCTCTCCACACGTCGCACGGTCGGTCCGTCTCACGCACGACGACGAGACTCCTAACCATGCTGCTTCTGCTTGCGTTTGATCGGTTTGATCTCGGTCACAATCTTCGTTGCAGTGCCGCCGCAATCGAGAATCTTCTGCTCGGCGCTCTTGCTGAACCGGTGCGCGGCGACCTGCAGCTTCTTCGTCAGTTCCCCGTCGCCCAGGATCTTGACCTTGCTCTCGCTACCGCCCACCAGACCGGCCTGCGTGAGTTGCTCGATCCCCACCTGCATCCCATCGTCAAATCGTTCCAGCTCACACACATTGACGATCTCGAACCGCGTGGCGAAGTTCTTGTTGTTGAACCCTCGCTTCGGCAGATGCCGGAACAACGGGATCTGCCCGCCCTGGTAGAGGGAGAAGCGCTTCGCGCCGGACCGGCTCAGGGCGCCTTTGCTCCCCCGGCCGGCGGTCTTGCCGAGACCCGACCCGCGGCCGCGGCCGACCCGCTTACGTGCTTTGTGCTTGCCTACGACAGAAGTAATTTCATGACTTAACATTCAGATCACCCACTAGGCCTTGGTTGCGATTACGACAGTGCAACGCCTCGTAGAGCCTGGACCGTTTCTTTGCTTCGGAGCTTCAACAAGCCGTTAATGGTTGCCTTGACGACGTTCTTGGCGGACGTGCTGCCGTAGACCTTCGTCAACGCATCGCGGATCCCCGCGTACTCCAGGACGGCACGCGAACTGGATCCGGCGATCACACCCGTACCGGGGCTGGCCGGCGCCAGAACGATCCGCGTCGCCCGGTACTTGCCGATCACCTGGTGAGGGATCGTGCTGCCGACCAGCGGGATCTTGTACAGCGTCTTCTTCGCGTCCTTGATCCCCTTCTCGACCGCGTTGGGCACCTCATTGGCCTTCCCGTAGCCGATGCCGACACACCCGGCGCGATCGCCCACGACCACGAGGGCCGCGAAGCTGAACCGGCGCCCGCCCTTCACGACCTTCGCACACCGATAGATCTTGACAACCGTATCTTCAAACGGCTTCTCTTCGTATTCAGGTGTCCTGACTGGTTCTGTTGCCAACGTCGTCTCCCAGTTTCACGTGGCCCCCGTTTAGAAGGCCAGACCTGCCTTCCTTGCCGCATCGGCAAGTGACTTTACCCGCCCGTGATACTTGTACGGGCCCCGATCGAAACACACGCACTTGATGCCGACATCGAGCGCCTTCTTCGCAAGCGTCTCGCCGACCGCCTCGGCCGCCTTCTTGTTGCCGCCGTGGGGCAATTGCCCGCGAAGGCCCTTGATCTGCGTGCTGGCCGCCACCAGGGTGACGCCCGCGGTATCATCGATCAGTTGTGCGTAGATGTTGCGGTTCGATCGGAACACTGCCAGCCGCGGTCGCTCGGGCGTTCCGCTGACCTTCTTCCGCACGTGACGTTTGCGCCGAAGCGCCGCCTTCTTATGTCGTTCAGTCTTCATACCAGCCGTTTCAATCCATACCCGCCCTGCGCGGGGACATTAGCCGAATGCTCTCTTAGGCCCCGCCCGAGGCGAACGCCTTGCCGACCTTGCGGCGGATCTGCTCATCGGCATAACGAATGCCCTTGCCCTTGTAGGGCTCCGGCGGTTTCACTCTTCGAATGTCCACGGCGAACTGCGCCACGGTGCACTTGTCCATCCCGGACAGCGTGAACTTGGCCGGAACCTCGTTGCCTCGCGTAGCCGCCACATCGATCGTCACCTTCACGCCCTGGGGGATCGGCAGCTCGGCGGTATGGGCGAATCCCACCGTCAGAACCAGCTTGCCCCCCTGCTCCTTCACGCTATACCCGGTACCGTAGATCTCCATCTTCTTCTGGTACCCGGCGGTCACGCCGATCATCATGTTCGCGATCAGCGCTCGCGTGGTGCCGTGGAGCTCCTTGTTCCGCCGGATTTCCGGCTGCGGGTTCACCACCGTGATCCGCTTGCCCCCGTCTTCCACGTTGACCGTCAGACACGGGTCGTAGCCGATCTGCAGCGATCCCAGCGGACCCGTCACCTTCACGATCCGGTTTGCGTGCTCGACCTTCACCCCTTTGGGCACATCAACAGGTTTATTGCCTATTCGACTCATTTAGTATACCGTGCAAAGAACCTCGCCGCCGACTTTGCTCTCGCGGCAGTTGCGATCGCTGATTATCCCCTTGCTCGTGGACACGACGGTGATCCCCATCCCCCCCAGAACGACCGGGAGATCGTCCACCGAAGAATAGCGCCGGCACCCGGGCTTGCTGACCCGTTGGATCTCCGTAATCACCGATCCGCCGTCCGGATCGTACTTCAGGGTGATTCGCAGAAAGCCCTGCTTGCCGTCGTCGATGCGGTCATAGCCCTCAATGAAGCCTTCCGTCTTGAGGACATCTGCAATGCCCTGACACACCTTGGACGCCTTCACATCGACCGTCGGCTTTCCCGTGCGGGCCGCGTTGCGAATTCGTGTCAGCATGTCAGCTATTGGGTCGCTCCAACTCATAGTATCCTATCCTGCACGTTCCGGCTCCTGGCTCGTTTGCCGTCCAGAAATCACCAGCTTGCCTTTTTCACACCCGGGATCTTGCCTTCGTTCGCCAGTTTCCGGAAGCAAATCCGGCAGACCTTGAACTTCCGGTACACGGCGTGCGACCGCCCGCACAACTCACAACGGGTGTACTGTCTGACGCGGAACTTCGGTTTCTTCTTTACCTTGAGCTCTAATGCCTTCGTTGACATCAACGCACTCCACTGAACTGACGCAAGCCCCGATTACTCGATGGCCTTGCTCGTGGCCTGGCCCCGAAACGGCATCCCGAACAGAGACAGGAGCCTGCGCGCCTCCTCGTCCGTCCGGGCCGTCGTGGCCATCGTGATATTCATGCCCTGCTGAAACTCGACCTTGGCCGGGTTGATCTCGGGGAACACACTCTGTTCGCCCAGGCCCATCGAGTAATTCCCGCGCCCATCGAAGCTGTTCGGGTCCAGGCCGCGGAAGTCGCGGACACGCGGAATCGCCAGATTGATCAGCCGGTCCAGGAACTCGTACATCCGCGCGCCCCGGAGGGTCACCTTCAAGCCGGTCTCCTGCCCCTGTCGGACCTTGAAGTTCGACACGCTCTTGCGGGCCTTGCACACGGCCGGCAACTGACCGCTGATCGTGGTCAGGTCCTTCCGAGCCAGCTCGATGTACTTCTTGTCCTGCGTGGCCCTGCCGATGCCCATCGAGATCACGACCTTTTCCACCTTCGGCACAGCCATCACGCTCGAGTACCCGAACTCCTTCCGGAGCTGAGGAACGATCTTCGCTTTGTACAGGTCTTTCAAACGCGCCATAGTCTTTTCTACTCGATTCCAACGGCTCTGCGCCGCCTCGCGGCCGGGCCTACTTCTTCGCCTTTTGGATGACGCCGATCTCGGTGCCGTCGGCCGTCACGCGCTTCTTGCCGCCGTCCGGGCCCAACTGATATCGCACGCGGCCGCCCTTCGACGTCTTCGGGCTCACCGGCAGCACGTTGCTGATGTGAATCGGCTGCTCCACGCTGATCCGCCCGCCCTGCGGGTTCCGCCGGGACGGCCGCACGTGCTTCTTCGCGAGGTTCTGTCCCTGGACCAGCACCATCTTCTCGTTCGGGTAGACGTGCAGCACTCGCCCGGTGTTGCCCTTATGGTCCCCGGCGATGATCTCTACCGTGTCACCCTTTTTCACATGTAAGGCCATGTATCCGCCTCTTCGTATCCAACTTGAATCCAACGTTTCTTCCGGCCGTCCCTACACAACCTCGCCGGCCAGCGAGATGATCTTCATGTAGTTCTTCTCACGCAGCTCCCGCGCGACGGCCCCGAAGATGCGGGTCCCGATCGGGTTGCCCTCGCCGTCGATCATCACGGCCGCATTGCTGTCGAACTTCACGTAGCTCCCATCCGGCCGCTTCACCGCCGTCTTCGTGCGAATGATCACGCACTTGTGCACCTTCTTGTCGTCCAACTGACACGTCGGAAGCGATTTCTTGATCGCCACGCACACCACGTCGCCGACGGTGGCCGTGCCTCGCGTGAACTGCCCTCGTGCACTGGTCTTGCCCACGACGTGAATGCACTGCGCCGACTTCACACCCGAGTTGTCGGCGATATCCAACATGGTTTCGTTCTGAATCATAGTATCTGCATCTCGTAACCGATCTTACGCCTGCGCGGCCTTCTGGATCACTCGAACCACACGCCAACTCTTCATCTTGCTGTACGGGCGAGACTCGGCGATTTCCACAACGTCGCCGACGCCGCTGGCGTTCAGCTCATCGTGGACGGCCAGTTTCGTCCGGCGTCGGATATACTTGCCGTATTTCGGGTGCTTGACCTTGTAGTCGATGGTCACCCGAATGCTCTTGAGGCCACTCTTGCTGCTGACGGTTCCGGTCAGCGTCCTGATCTTCTTCGTTGTTTCCATATCGGCGACTTCCCGCGATTCGATAGCGGCAGTGTCTATGCACTCTTCTGGTGAAGAACGGTCTTGATCCGGGCGATATCCCGCCTGGCGTTGATAATGGCCTTCGAGTTCTCCAGCTTCTCCGTCACTGCCTGCGACCGGAGATCAAACAGGCGCTTCTCGAGATCCTGCAACGTCGTCTGCAGCTCGTCCCGACCCATTTCTCTCAACTGCTTGGCTTTCACCTTCGTGTCCTCTCTCAGATCCCGTGCCCGCGTTTCACAAGACGGCAGCGGACCGGCATCTTGTGCGCCACGCGCGACAGCGCCTGCTTGGCCACTTCCTCACTGACGCCGCCGATCTCGAAACAGATCTGCCCCGGGCGGACGCGGGCGACCCAGTACTCCGGCTCCCCTTTGCCCTTGCCCATACGGGTCTCCAGCGGCTTGCCGCTGACAGGCTTGTGCGGGAAGATCCGGATGTACACTTTCCCTTCCCTGTGCAGAAAGTGCGTCGCTGCCACGCGGCCGGCCTCGATGTTCTTGGCCGTGATCCAGCTCATCTCCAGCGACTGCAGGCCGTAGTCCCCGAACGCGACATAGTTGGCACGCTGGGCATTGCCCTTCATCCGGCCTCGCTGGCTCTTGCGGTATTTGACTCTCTTTGGCATCATCGCCATAGATAACCTCTCAATCCTTCAGGGCGTCCGTTCAGGACTGGCCCTCTTGCTGCGGAGACGACGCCGGCGCACTGTCCGGTCTGCCCGTCGGCTGGCCATGGTGCATCTCGCCCGGCCGGCCGGAACGCGGCCCCATCCGCCGCGGCGGCCGCCGCCGGCTCCGGTCCGGCGCCTCGAGCTCCTCGCCGAACTTGCCCCGATAGATCCACACCTTGATCCCAATCGCCCCGTAGGTCGTCCGCGCCGTCGCCTGGGCATAGTCCACGTCGGCGTCCAGCGTATGCAGCGGAATGCTCCCCATCTTCTGGGTTTCCGTCCGGGCCATTTCCGAGCCGGCCAATCGTCCGGCACACGTGATCTTGACTCCCTTGGCCCCGGCGTTCATCGCCGCTTCGCAGAACTGCTTCATCGTCCGCCGGAACGACGCACGCTTGCCGAGCTGCTCGGCAATCCCCTCGCCGACGAGGACCGCGTTCAGGTCGGGCTCTTTGATCTCGATCACGTTCACCGTCACCTTGCGGCCGGTGACCCCTTCCAGCTCCTCGCGAAGCTTATCGACCTCCCCGCCTCGCGGGCCGATCACGACGCCCGGCCGGCCGCTGTGCAGGGTAACGTTCACTTCGTTCCGCGTCCGGATGATCTCGACCTTCGCAACCGCCCCTTTAGGCATCTGCCGATTGAACCGGTCGTCGATGTACTTGCGAATCCTCTGGTCTTCGACGAGGAAGTCGCCGTAGTTGGCCTTCGGCGCGAACCACGTGCTCTGCCACCCCAGCGTGACGCCCGTCCTGAACCCGATTGGAGATGTTTTTTGACCCATAGTCCGGTTTCTCGATTCTCGTTCTAACTCAGCCTTCTCACGCCTGGCTCACGGTCACATAGATATGACAGGCCTTCTTGCGAATCGGATGGGCCCGGCCCCGGTCCTTCGGCATCCATCGCTTCGTACCGAGCCGAATCCCCGCTTCATCCACCCGCGCCTCCTTCACATACAGCGTATCGACGTCGGCCTGCTGCTCGTCGGCGTCCGCCATGGCCGCCTTCAGGACCTTGTCCACCATCGGCGCCGCTCGTTTCCGCGTGAATTTCAACAGGTCGATCGCATCCTGCACCCGGCGACCGACGATCAACTCCGTGACCAGCCGAGCTTTGCGGGCCGTCATCGGAGCATACTGGTAGGACGAACGCCAGTCGCTGATCTCCACGGGCTCGACCGAGAGCGCCTCTGCCAGCCGGCGGACATCCTCGGGCTTCGGAAGCGGCCTCATCAGCCCTCTCTCCCAGTTCTTCACGGCGGATACGGCGTCCTTCAGGCTCATGCCGCCCCGCACGATGCTCCGGGCCAAACCCTCGACGGTCACGCCCTGCCGCTCAGATACGTCTTTCAGTTTCGTAGCACTCAACATACACCATGCCTCAGACTCGGTCGATCCTTGCGATCCCCGCGATCAACCCGCATGCGTTACTTTATCTTCTTGCTCGAGTGTCCCCGGAAGGTCCGCGTCAGCGAGAACTCGCCCAGCTTGTGGCCCACCATGTCCTCGGTGACGAACACCTTGTTGAACACCTTGCCGTTGTGGACCATGAACGTGAAGCCGACGAACTCCGGGACGATCGTGCACCGGCGCGCCCACGTCTTGATCGGATTGCGAGTTCCCTCGCTGGTCTGCCGGGTCACCTTGCCGAGCAGCTTCTCATCGACAAACGGTCCTTTTTTCAGAGATCTTCCCATCGTCTTCTCTCGTTCCACGTCTTCGGGGCCCCGGTCCGTCTCTCCGGGCCGCCCTGCGACATCAAGCCCTTACAGCACCAATTGGCCTTGCGTTGTGTTGCGGCGTCTTCGAATGATTCTCGTGTTGCTGGTCTTCCGCGGCCTTCTCGTCTTGCCGCCCTTGGCCAGCACACCGGTCGGCGAGCACGGGTGCCGCCCACCGTTGGACCGTCCCTCGCCGCCGCCCATCGGATGATCCACCGGGTTCTGGGCCTTGCCTCGGACGTGCGGCCTCTTGCCCCGATGCCGCATCCGACCCGCCTTGCCGATACGAATATTCTGATGGTCCGGGTTGCTCAGCCGGCCGACCGTCGCGCGACACTCCCTGCGAACCATTCGCATCTCGCCGCTCGGCAGGACCAGCGTTACCCAGTCGCCTTCTTTGGCCACGATCCTCGCCGCACTGCCGGCCCCACGCACCATCTTGCCGCCCTGCCCGGCCGTCATCTCGATATTGTGGACTTCCAGGCCCGCCGGAATCGACATCAACGGCATGCAGTTGCCCGTCTTCGGCTCGCACACCTCACCGCTCTCCAGCACGTCGCCGACCGTGATCCCCATCGGGGCCAGGATGTACCGTTTCTCCCCATCCTCGTATTGCAGCATCGCGATGAAGCACGTCCGGTTCGGATCGTACTCGACGCTCGCGACCGTCGCCGTCATGCCGTCCTTGTTCCGCTTGAAGTCGATCAACCGGTAGATGCGCCGGGCGCCGCCCCCGCGGAACCGCACCGTTGCCTTGCCGCTGTGATTCCGGCCGCCGCTTTTGCCGATTCTCTTGCAGAGCGTCTTCTCGGGCCGGTTCCGGGTCAGCTCGGCATAGTCGTTTACCGAGCTGTTCCGCCGCCCCGCACTGGTCGGTCTGTAGATTCGAATTCCCATACGCCTATCTCTTTCCAGAATCCGCCGGATCAGAACAGATCAATGTGGTGATCGGCCTCGAGGTACACCACGGCCTTCTTCCACGCCGATGTGGTGCCCATCGCCCTGCCTCGGCGTCGCCGCTTGCCGACCCGGTTCGCGGTTCGCACCTTCTCGACCTTGACCCCGTAGATCCGTTCCACGGCATTCTTGATTTCCGACTTGTTGGCCTTCTTGTTCACCTCGAACGCGTAGGCGCCCTTCACGTTGGCGAAGTGCATCCCCTGCTCGGTGACGATCGGCCGGACTATTACGCTGTAGTCATCCATCGATAGCTCGATTCAAAACCTTCGACCCACTCTCACGGCCTACGCCGTCGCCGTTTCCTCGCCGCCCGTCGCGCTGCGATCCAGGAACGAGCTCAACGCATCTTTCGTGAACAGCATCTGCTTGTGATTCACAATCGCCGCCGCGTTCAGGTCCGCCACGGGCAGCACATCCACGCGACGCACGTTGCGGGCGGACTTGTGCACGTTCTCATCGTAGTCCCGGATTGCCACAAGGCAGCTCTGGTCGATCTTGAGGTTCTTCAGCACGCCGGCGAACTGCTTCGTCTGCGGCTTCTCGAACGACAGCCCGTCCACCACGACGACACTGTTGTTTCGCAGCTTGGCGAGCACGGCGGAATCCCGCGCCAACTGCCTTTGCTTGCGGGGCATCCGCTGGCTGAAATCTCGCGGCTTCTTCGCAAACGTCATCCCGCCGCCGACCCGCTTGCCACCGGCTCGGCGGGCACCCATGCGGGCGTTGCCCGTGCCCTTTTGCCGGTACACCTTGCGCGTCGAGCCCGCCACGACGCTGCGGCTCTTGGTCGTCGCGGTGCCCACCCGCTGGTTCGCGTGGTACATCACGATGGCCTGCTTGAGCAGAGCGTATCGTATGCAGCCCCCGAGGACCGACTCATCGACCCGGATCGTTTCCACCTGCTGCCCGCTGGTATTGTATACAGCCAACTCAATCATGTCTGAATCCACTCTATACGCCGAGGCTCTTGGCCTTCTTGACTATGCAGTAGCCGCCGGCCGGCCCGGGGATCGCTCCCTTGACGACCAGGAGATTGTTCTCTTCATCGATGGCCACCAGCTTGTGGTTCTTGCTGGTCACCCGCACGTCGCCCATGTGGCCGCCCATGCGTTTGCCCTTCTTGCACCCGCCGCCCATACCGGCGTTCATCGCGTGGCTCGAGATGGAGCCGGGGGCTCGGTGCTTTCGCTCCGTTCCGTGCGAGGCCGGGAAGCCTTTGAACCCGTACCGCTTCATGGGTCCGGCAAACCCCTTGCCCTTGCTGGTGCCGACGACATCCACCGACGCGATGTCCGCGAAGATCGAGACGGTGATGGAATCCCCCGCCTTGTACGGCGACTGGGCCTTGGCCGGCAGCCGCCACTCCCGGACGAACCGCTTCGGCGTCGTCTTGGCCTTGCGGGTGTGGCCCACCTGCGGCTCGGTCCGCCGCGACGGCTTGACATCCTCAAATCCCAGCTGGACGGCGTCGTACCCGTCCGCCTCGCTGGTCTTGACCTGCGTGACGGTGCACGGACCCGCCTGGATGACGGTGACCGGAATCAGCCGGCCCGCCTCATCGTACACCTGGGTCATACCCACTTTTTTGCCAAGTAACATCGTCATATCCTGACGTCCTACGCTCTTACGCTTTGATCTTTACGAACACGCCCGCCGGCACGACCAACCGGTTCAGCACCTCGGCCGTCCGGGCGTTGGCTTCATGGATGTCGATAAGACGCTTGTGCGTCCGCAACTCGAACTGCTCCCGCGACTTCTTGTCGATGTGCGGGCTCCGCAGCACCGTGTATCTCTCGATCCGCGTCGGCAGCGGGACCGGCCCGCTCACGCGGGCGTTCGTCCGCCGGGCGTGCTCGACGATCTCCTTCGCGGACGCATCCAGCGTACGGTGGTCGTACGCCTCCATCCGAATTCTGATCTTTTCACTTTCGGCAGCCATAATGCTCCTTGAGGACCACCAACCGGCCCGCCCACGCCGGAGACTGTTGATCCGGCACAGGCACAATCACGACAACACCGCCATACCACAACCATGCGGCGACAGACCCGGCCAGCGGTAGAGACACTCCCCACACTGGCCCATATCGCTCGTTTGGTTAAAGGCAGGAAAGGCTGCTGAGCCTGTCCGACGCCTTCGCGAAACTCCTTGCCGGGCGTCGGCGGCCACTTGGCCTTCCTTCGATACAGGGCTCCAGGCCCTCATCGGACCTGGGCGAAGCCGTCCTCCGGCTTCGTCCTGCCCCGTGCTCATACAGAACACCCGTTGCGCCATCCCTGATGGCAATTACAGATATGCCACAGCGTAACTACGTATCGCAACGTCATCCATGACGATGCTCGCTACAGCCGAAAAACTCCAAAGTTAGCAACAAGCCAAAGGCTTGTCAACGCTATATCGAGAATCACGGAAAAATTTTTTAACTTTTCGTCTTTTCCCTTACAGGAGGATCTCGCGGGCGACCTGCTCA
>Ga0116141_10001995_pt1 | contig 17614 bp, 11 predicted proteins | sample AD_UKC097_MetaG_FD_89744 | JGI IMG/M metagenome (GOLD analysis project Ga0116141, IMG submission 89744) | Active sludge microbial communities of municipal wastewater-treating anaerobic digesters from USA - AD_UKC097_MetaG | ecosystem: Engineered > Bioreactor > Anaerobic > Digestate | place: USA...
AGGTGGTCGGAAGCGGCCTTGGAGGCCGAGTAGGGCGAATTGGGCGCATACGGCGTGGTCTCGGTGAACCGGCCGGTTTCGCCGAGCGAACCGTACACCTCGTCGGTGGACACGTGCAGGAATCGGAACGCCTCGCGCTCGCCTTCAGGCATGCCGCGCCAATGGTCGCGCGCGCACTCCAGCAGGTTCAGCGTGCCCACCACGTTGGTCTGCACGAAGGCCGCCGGGCCGTCGATGGATCGGTCCACGTGGCTTTCCGCGGCGAAGTTGACGATCGCCTGCGGCCGGTGTTCGGCCAGCAGGGCGCGCACCAGCGCGCCGTCGCCGATGTCGCCGTGAACGAAGTGGTGACGCTCAGGTGCAGCGAGGTCGGCCAGCGTGTCGAGATTTCCGGCGTAGGTGAGAGCGTCGAGGTTGACCACCGTCCAGCCCGCGGCCACGGCGCCGCGCACGAGGTTGCCGCCGATGAAGCCGGCGCCGCCGGTGACGAGAACCGTCTTCATCAGAACGGGATGTCGTCGTCTTCGAACGGCACTTCCGCCGCCGGCGGTGGGGCGGAGCGAGGTGCGGGAGCGGGGCGATCACCGTCGCGCGCACCGCCGTAGCCGGCGCCGCCGCGGGTTTCGAAGTCGTCGCCGCCCCGCTGGCCGCCGTATCCGCCGCCGCGCGAGGGTTCCGCGCTGCGCTGGGCCGGCCGCGCACCGCCGCCGCCCTCACCGCGCCCGCCGAGCATCTGCATCTCGTTGGCGATGATGTCGGTGGTGTAGCGCTCCACGCCGTCTTGGCCGGTGTACTTGTCGGTGCGCAGCGAGCCTTCGACGTACACCTGCGAACCCTTGCGCAGGTATTCGGCGGCGATTTCCGCGAGGCGGCCGAAGAACTTCACCCGGTGCCACTCGGTGCGCTCCTGCTGCTCGCCGGTCTGCTTGTCGCGCCAGCTGTCGGAGGTGGCGATGCGGATCGTGGTGACCTGCGCGCCCGCGGTGGAAAAACGGGATTCCGGGTCTGCGCCCAGGTTGCCCACCAGGATGACCTTGTTGATGCCGCGCGCCATGTGGCTGATTCCTTTGGGGTGCCGTGCCAGTCACGGCGGGATGACAGATTAGTATATCGTCGCGACCGCGGGCGCCGGAAATTGCCGCATCCACCCCTGCGAGTTCCTCCCGGTGCGTGGTCGGAAAGCCGCCGTCGCGGCCCGTATAATGCGCCGATGACGATTGCCGCCACCGCCCAGACTTCCGTCCCGTCGCGCGCGCTTGCGCCGGGTGACATCCAGCGACTGGTCCGGGACGACCTGGACGGCGTCGATGCGCTCATCCGCGCCCGCCTGGCCTCGGACGTGCTGCTCATCAACCAGGTGGGCGAGCACATCATCGGCGCCGGCGGCAAACGCCTGCGGCCGCAGCTGCACCTGATCGCGGCGCGCGCGCTGGGCTATGCCGGGCGCGACCACCTGCAGCTGGCCGCCGTCATCGAGTTCATCCACACCTCCACGCTCCTGCACGACGACGTGGTGGACGAGTCCGACCTGCGGCGCGGGCGCAAGACCGCCAACGCGCTGTGGGGCAACGCGGCCAGCGTGCTGGTGGGAGATTTCCTCTATTCGCGCAGCTTCCAGCTCATGGTGGAGCTGGACCGCATGGCGGTGATGCAGGTGCTGGCCAACACCACCAACGCCATCGCCGAGGGCGAGGTGCTCCAACTCCTGCACGTCAACAACCCGGACGTGGACGAGGCCGCCTACCTGCGCGTGATCGAGCGCAAGACCGCCGTGCTGTTCGCCGCCGCCACGCGCCTGGGCGCGGTGCTGTGCGATCTGGATGAACGCCACGGCGACGCCCTGTACGACTACGGCCTCAACCTCGGCTATGCCTTCCAGATCGCCGACGACGTGCTCGACTACACCGCCGATGCGGTGGCGCTGGGCAAGAATCTCGGCGATGACCTGGCCGAGGGCAAGGCCACCCTGCCGCTGATCCACGCCATGGCCTGCGCCGATGAGGTGAGCCGCGAGCGTCTGCGTCGCATCGTCGAAGAAGGCGACGCGGGTGCCATGCCAGAAGTTCTGGCGGCCATCGAGCGCGCCGGCAGCATCGCCTACAGCCACCGCCGCGCGGTCGAATACGCAGATGCCGCCGAGCGCGCGCTGGAGTGCCTTCCGCAGAACGAATGGACCGCTGCGCTGCGCGGTCTGGCGCGATATGCCGTGGATCGGGATTTCTGAGCGTCCGGCGTCGGGGGCGAAGGCGTCGGGGGCGTAGCCCCGACCTACAGCCGTTTCCGTTGTGCCCGTCGGGGTTACGCCTCCGACGCAGGGCTACGTGCCGTAGGTCGGGGCTACGCCCCCGACGCTGCGTCTCCGCGAGGTCGACGCAGCGCCGGATGTTGCTCAGCCGGCGTGCTGCACCAGCTGCGCCAGGCGGCGCAGCGCCACCGAGGCGGTGGGGTAGTCCATGTCGCGCTGGTTGCGCATCTCGGTCAGCATCGCCTGGGTGAAACGCAGACCGGAATCCTCGCGCGCCAGCCAGGCCGAGAGGCGGTCGGCGGACTTGCCGGCGGAGAACTGCAGCACCTGCGCCACCAGCGCGCTCTGCTGGGTTTGCAGCTCGTCACGCAGCGAACCGCGTGCCAGCGCATGCCAGCGACCGTCCACCGGCAGGGCGTCGATGCGCTCGCCGAACCAGGTCAGGTGCAGCGCCTGGCCGAGTCCGAAGTAGGTGCGCGCCACCTCCAGCACCTCGAAGCCGTGGGTGAGCGCAACCTGCACGATGTCGAGCGCGCTGCCGAGGAAGGGCATCGCCGCCAGCTGTGCCGCCATGTCCTGCGGGAAGCCTTCGTCCATCCAGCGCGCACGCGCATCGGCATAGGCGGCACGATCCTGCTCGGAAAGCACCTGGGTCAGCCCCGCGCGCAGGGCTGCCACGCCGGCGCTGTAGCGCTCGACCGAGGCGGCGATGTCGAGGCTGCCGCCCGGCAGGTTGAGCAGCCAGCGGGTCATGCCGCGCAGCTTGTTCCACACCAGCATCAGGGCGTCCACGCGCAGGCGGTCGGGCACCGAGGAAGGCAGTGCGTCGATGCCCTGCCACAGCTCGCGCGCCTCGCCGATCACGCGCGCGATGGTGTAGGCCTTGGCGACCTGTGCCGCGGTCTCGCCGGTGTCTTCCTGCATGCGCAGCAGGAAGGTCGCGCCCATGCGGTTGACCATCGAATTGGTCACCGCGGTGGCGATGATCTCGCGCTTCAGGCGGTGGCGCTGCATGTTGTCGGCGTAGCGCTCCTGCAGCGGCGTGGGGAAGTAGCGCTGCAGCTCGGTGGAGAGGAAGGGGTCTTCCGGGACGTCGGAGTCGACCAGCTGGTTGTAGACAGTCAGCTTGGCGTAGGCCAGCAGGACCGCCAGCTCCGGCCGGGTGAGGCCTTCGCCGCGCGCCTTGCGCTCGGACAGCTCCGCGTCGGAGGGCAGGAACTCGATCTGGCGATCCAGCAGGCCCTGGCTTTCCAGGGTGCGGATGAAGTGCTGCTTGGAGCCCAGGCGGGTCACGCTCATGCGTTCCATCAGCGACAGCGCCTCGTTCTGCCGGATGTTGTCGCGCAGCACCAGGCTCGCCACTTCGTCGGTCATCTCATGCAGCAGCGCGGCGCGCGACTGCGCGTCGAGCTGGCCGTGTGCCACGGCGTCGTTGAGCAGGATCTTGATGTTCACCTCGTGGTCGGAGGTATCCACCCCGGCGGAGTTGTCGATGGCGTCGGTGTTGAGCAGGACGCCGGCCTGCGCCGCCTCGATGCGGCCACGCTGGGTCATGCCCAGGTTGCCGCCTTCGCCGATGATGCGCGCCCGCACCTCGCTGCCGTTGATGCGGATCGCGTTGTTGGCGCGGTCGCCCACGTCGGCGTGGGTTTCCGAGCTGGCCTTGATGTAGGTGCCGATGCCGCCGTTGTAGAGGAGGTCCACCGGCGCCCGCAGCGCCGCGCTGATGAGCTCGTTGGGCGTCAGGTGCCCGACTTCCGGCGCAAGGCCGAGGATCGCGCGCATTTCCGGGGTGATGGGGATGGACTTGAGGCTGCGCGAGAACACGCCGCCGCCGGCCGAAATCAGGGCGCGGTCATAGTCGGCCCAGGACGAGCGCGGCAGGTTGAACAGGCGCTCGCGTTCGGCCCAGGACGTGGCCGCGTCCGGGTTGGGGTCGATGAAGATGTCGCGGTGGTCGAACGCGACGACCAGGCGGGTGTGGCGGGACAGCAGCATGCCGTTGCCGAACACGTCGCCGGACATGTCGCCGATGCCCACGCAGGTGAAATCCTCGTTCTGGCAGTCGCGTCCGAGCGCGAGGAAGTGGCGCTTGACCGATTCCCACGCGCCGCGCGCGGTGATGCCCATGCCCTTGTGGCTGTAGCCGACCGACCCGCCCGAGGCAAAGGCGTCGCCCAGCCAGAAACCTTCTTCCAGCGCCAGGCCGTTGGCGATGTCGGAGAATCGCGCGGTGCCCTTGTCGGCGGCGACCACCAGATAGGCGTCATCGTCATCGTGGCGCACCACGTCCTGCGGCGGGATGATCCTGCCTTCGACGATGTTGTCGGTGATGTCGAGCATCGAGCCGATGAAGAGCTTGTAGCAGGCGATGCCTTCGGCCTGCTGCGCTTCGCGGTCGGTGGGCGGGCGCTTGACGAAGAAGCCGCCCTTGGCGCCGACCGGCACGATCACGGTGTTCTTCACCATCTGCGCCTTCACCAGGCCCAGCACCTCGGTGCGGAAATCTTCGCGGCGATCCGACCAGCGCAGGCCGCCGCGCGCTACCGGTCCGAAGCGCAGGTGGGTGCCTTCCACGCGCGGGCCGTACACGAAGATTTCGCGGTAGGGGCGCGGCTTGGGCGACTCGGGCATGGCATTGGGATCGATCTTGAACGCGATGACCTCCTGCGCGCGCGGCTTGGTGCGCTGGTAGAAGCTGGTGCGCAGCGTCGCCAGCATGGCGGTCTTGAAGCTGCGCAGGATGCGATCCTCGTCGATGCTCTCGACCTGATCCAGCACCGCGAGCAGCGCCTGGTGGGCGGCTTCCATCTGCGTCTGGCGGCCTTCGATGCGCGCCGCGACCACCGGTTCGATCGCCTTGGCGCCTGCTTCGTCGCTGCCCACGAGGGCCTGCAGTTCGGCGCTGAAGTGCTTCTGCCCGGCGGCCTTCTGCGCGGCATCCTCGTCGGGATGGAAGCGCGCCTCGAACAGCTCGACCAGCAGCCGCGCGACCAGCGGATAGCGGGTCAGGGTTTCTTCCATGTAGCTCTGCGAGAAGGGCACGCCGACCTGCAGCAGGTACTTGGCATAGCCGCGCAGCATGGCGACCTGGCGCCACTGCATGCGTGCGGCCAGCACCAGACGGTTGAAGCCGTCGCTCTCGGCGTGGCCGCGCCAGATGTTCTCGAAGGCTTCCTCGAAGCGCGCGCGCACCGCGTCCACGTCGACCGATCCCAGCGCTTCGATTTCGAAGTCCTGGATGAAACGGCGGCCTTCTTCCAGATGCAGCGCGTAGGGGCGCTCGGTCTGGATTCGCAGGCCGAGGTTTTCCATCAGCGGCAGGACTTCGGACAGCGAGATGTCGCGCCCGATGCGGTAGATCTTGAAGCGCAGCTGCGATGTGCCATCGCGGGTCTGGTGCAGGTAGAGGTTCAGGCCGATTCCGTCTTCGCCCTTAAGCGCCGCCAGGCGGATCACGTCGTCGGCGGCCACTTCGGGCGTCACGTCCTCGATGTAGCCGGCCGGCAGGGCGCGCCCGAAGCGCGCCGCAAGCTGCAACCCCTCGGCTTCGCCGAGCCGCTGCACGAGCTGTTCGCGCAGGGCGTCGTGCCAGTTGCGCACGATGCCGGCCAGTTTCTGGTTCAGTTCATCCACGTCTACGTTCTCCGGTGCGCCCGCCTTGGGGCGGACGATCATGTGCATCTGTGCCAGCGGCGAGGAGCCGACGTGGCTGGTGGTGTCGATCTGCTGACCGCTGAGGGCGTCCATCAGCATGGCCTCGATGCGCCTGCCGACGTCGGCGTTGAAGCGATCGCGCGGCACATAGGCCAGGATGGAAAAGAAGCGCCCGAAACGGTCGCGCCGCACGAACAGGCGCGGGCGGATGCGCTCCTGCAGCGCCAGTACGCTCATCGCGGTGCGGTGCAGCTCGCGCGAGCTGCTCTGGAACAGCTCGTCGCGCGGCAGGATTTCCAGGATCTGGCGCAGCGCCTTGCCGCTGTGGCTGTCGGGCGCCAGCCCGGACTGCGTCATCACGAACTGGTGGCGCTGGCGCACCAGCGGAATGTCCCAGGCGCGCGCGCTGTAGGCGCTGGAGGTGAACAGGCCGATGAAGCGGCGTTCGCCCGTGGTGCGCCCGGCGGCGTCGAATTCGAGCACGCCGATGTAGTCCATGTAGCCGGCGCGGTGCACGGTGGAGCGCGCGTTGGTCTTGGTCAGGATCAGCGCGTCCGGCTCGCTTTCTGACGCGGTGAGCGAATCGAGCACGCCGCGTACCGAACGGGGGCGACCGGCGCGCTGGTCGCTGCGCAGCAGCCCCAGGCCGCCTTCGGGCAGGGCGCGCAGCACCACGTCATCAGGCGCATTGCCCAAGGCATATTCGCGGTAGCCGAGGAAGACGAAGTGGTCGTCGGTCGCCCAGCGCAGGAACTCGCAGGCTTCCTCGACCCGCTCGTGCGGCAGGTTCGTGCTGGCGCGCGCGAGGCGGTCGGCGCTTTCCAGCGCGCGTTCGCGCATGGCCTTCCAGTCCGCAACGCAAAGCCGCACGTCGTCGAGTGCGGCCAGGATCGCGCGCTCCAGGCGCAGGAAGCCTGCCGGACCGATCTGCCGATCGATCTCGATGTGCATCAGCGATTCGGTGCGGCCCGCGCCGATGCGCGAGACCTTGCCTGCGGCGTCGCGTTCCACTTCCAGCATCGGGTGTCCCAGAACGTGGATTCCGACCTGGGCCGCCGCCAGCACCATGCCGACCGAATCGACCAGGAACGGCATGTCGTCATTGACGATCTGGATCACCGTGTGCGGCGACTCCCAGCCGTGCTGCTCGAGTGCGGGATTGAAGATGCGCAGCGCGGCCATGCCGGACGTGCGTTGTTGCAGGAACCCCAGGAATCCGCGCGCCAGCGCGGCCCATGCGGCCGGCGTGCGTTCGGCGTACTCCTCCGGCTCCATGCGGGCGTAGAACGCGCGGGCGAATGCTTCCGCATCGTGCGCCTGGGCGGAGGGGACGCTGCCGCGCAGCGCGTCGAGGACCGCCCCGAGCCGCATTTCGGCGCTGGAGGCGGGTGAAACGGAGAGGGTGGACATCGTGAACCGAAGGTTGGGGAACACGGCCGGAAATTATGCCACCACGACTACCTCTCGGGGCGCGGAAAAACGCGTGCGAGGTCCGTTGCCCGATGCTTTTCCACCCTTGGGGTCACGACAGGTTCAGTCTTGCCGCGCGCAAGCGTCGCATGCGAACGCTGCCATACGCACGAGAATGGATCGTCGCACCGGTCCGTTGCTCGGGAGCTGCGTGCTCTGCGGGAAACGCCGCCATTGGAGCGCGGACGCGCTTCGCGCTAGAGTTTTCCAGCCGACCCATTGCCGTGAGTGCCAGTCATGAGTGCCACCCCAGCTGCCAGCAACCTGATCGGAATCACCGGCATCGCCAGGCGTCTGGTCATGGATGGCGTTCTTGCCGAGTCCGATGCGCGGCGCGCGCAGGACGAATCGGGCAAGGAACGCAAGCCGATTCCCGTGTGGCTGACGGAAAAGCGCCTGGCCACGGCGGCCCAGATCGCGGCCGCGAACGCGATGGAATTCGGCATGCCGCTGTTCGACCTGACTTCGCTCGACCTGAAGCAGGCGCCGATCAAGCTGGTGTCCGAGCAGACCATGACCACCCATCAGGTACTGCCGCTGTTCAAGCGCGGCACCCGCCTGTACGTGGGCCTTGCCGATCCGACGAATACGCGCGGGCTGGACGAGATCAAGTTCCAGACCAACCTGTTCACCGAGGCGATCCTGGTCGATGCCGACCAGCTGCGGCGCGGCATCGAGACTGCGCTGATTGCCAACGAGGAGTTCACCGGCGGCGGCGAGGACGACGAGGGGCTTGCGGATCTGGAGTCCTCGACGGGAGACGAGGACGAGGATTCCGGCGGCGGCGTGGATGCCAAGGGTGACGACACCCCGGTGGTGAAGTTCGTCAACAAGATGCTGCTGGATGCGATCAAGCGTGGTGCATCCGACATCCATTTCGAGCCTTACGAGTCCGAATACCGCGTGCGCTACCGCATGGACGGAATCCTGCGCACCGTGGCCAAGCCGCCGGTGAAGCTCAATCCGCGCATTTCCTCGCGCCTGAAGGTGATGAGCGGCCTGGACATCGCCGAGCGCCGCGTGCCGCAGGACGGGCGCATCAAGCTCAACATCAGCAAGACCAAGGCGATGGACTTCCGCGTCAGCAGTTGCCCCACGCTGTTCGGCGAGAAGATCGTGCTGCGCATCCTCGACGGCAGCGCCGCCAAGCTCGGCATCGACATGCTGGGCTACGAGGACGAGCAGAAGAAGCTGTTCATGGACGCCATCGTCAAGCCCTACGGCATGGTGCTGGTGACCGGCCCGACCGGCTCGGGCAAGACGGTGTCGCTCTACACCGCGCTCAACATCCTCAACACCGACGAGCGCAACATCTCCACCGTGGAAGACCCGGTGGAAATCCGCGTGCCCGGCATCAACCAGGTGCAGCAGAACAACAAGCGCGGCATGACCTTCGCCGCGGCGCTCAAGAGCTTCCTGCGCCAGGACCCGGACGTCATCATGCTGGGCGAGATCCGCGATCTGGAAACCGCCGAGATCGCGGTGAAGGCGGCGCAGACCGGCCACATGGTGCTCTCCACCCTGCACACCAACGACGCGCCGCAAACCATCTCGCGCCTGATGAACATGGGCATCGCGCCCTTCAACATCATTTCCTCGGTGACGCTGGTGATCGCCCAGCGACTGGCGCGGCGCCTGTGCCAGCACTGCAAGAAACCGATGACCCTGCCCGACCACGCGCTGCTGGCCGAGGGCTTCAGCCAGAAGCAGATCGATGCGGGAATCACCCTGTTCGAGGCGGTCGGCTGCGACCAGTGCAACGAGGGCTACAAGGGACGCACCGGCATCTATCAGGTGATGCCGCTGACCGAGGAAATCCAGAAGATCATCCTCGAAGGCGGCAACTCGATGCAGATCGGCGAAGCGGCGCTGCGCTCTGGCGTCAACGACCTGCGCCAGTCGGCGATGAAGAAGTGCGCCGCGGGCACCATCAGCCTGATCGAGGCCAACCGCGTAACCAAGGACTGAGGCTGACCCCAAGCCGATCCGCTCCCGTAGAGCGCAGCTTGCTGCGCTTTCCTTGCGGCCCCGAAGCTTTTGCCAGACGCGCAGCGCAGCAAGCTGCGCTCTACGGGGCGATGGGGCGCGGCGGGTGGGCGAGCGGATCCGGCTCGCCAGGTACCGTGCTCAAACCCGGCCGGAAAATTCCCCGCTGACGGTATTGACCCAGATCTTCTCGCCGTTGGCGATGTACTCGGGCACCTGGATTTCGATGCCGGTGTTGAGTTTTGCCGGCTTGGGGCGCTTGGTTGCGGTGCCGCCCTTGAGCTCGGGCGGAGTTTCGACCACTTCCAGCGCCACGCTCTGCGGCAGCTGCAGCCCGACCGGTGCATCGTCGATGAGCTGCACGTAACAGTCCTTCAGGCCGTCGCTGATGTAGCCCGCATTGTCGCCGACCAGATCGGCGCCGAGCACGTACTGGGTGTAGTCCTCGTCGTCCATGAAAACGAAATCCTCGCCGTCCATGTACGAGTAGGAGCAGGTGCGGCGGCTCAGCTCCACCTCCTTCAGGTCATCGTCCGCGCGCAGGCTCAGGTCGAGCTTGGAGCCGGCCGGAACGCTGTAGAGGGTGAATCGGAAGGTGACGTTGCCGCCGCGCGCGGTCGGCGAACTGCGCTCGATGTCGCGCACCTGATAGATGCCGCCGTTGTGTTCGACGACATTGCCTTTCTTGACTTCGGAAGCCTTCATGCGGAGAACCCGAGGAGAGGGGATTACTTGGGCTGCAGCCGGATCGCGCCGTCGACGCGGATCGCGCTGCCGTTGAGGTAGCCGTTGCGCAGGATGTAGGCCACCGTATCGGCGAACTCGGCCGGATCACCCAGGCGCGAGGGAAAGGGCACCTGCGCGCACAGCGACTGGTACACCGCCTCGGGCATGCCGTCGACCATGGGCGTGTGGAAGACGCCCGGCGCGACCGTCATCACGCGCACCCCGATGCGGGTGAACTCGCGCGCCAGCGGCAGGGTCATGCCGACCACGCCGCCTTTGCTGGCGGCATAGGCGGCCTGTCCGATCTGGCCTTCCCAGGCCGCGATCGAGGCGGTGAACACGATCGCGCCGCGCTCGCCGTCGGCATGGGCTTCGTTGTGCTGCATGAGGTCGGCGGCGGCCTTGGCGATGTTGAAGCTGCCGATCAGGTTCACCTTCACCGTGTTGGAAAAGGTCGCCAGGGGCATCGCGCCCTCGCGTCCGAGCGCACGCCCGGCACCGAGGATGCCGGCGCAGCAGATCGCGGCGTTGAGCCCGTCCATGCGTTCTTTCGCCTGTGCCAGCGCGGCCTGGGCCGCGGCCTCGTCGGTCACGTCGAGGTGGAGATAGCTCGCGGCCTCGCCCAGTTCGGCGGCAGCGGCACGCCCCTTTTCGTCGCTGAGGTCGAGCAGGGTGACGCGGCCGCCATCGGCAACGATGCGGCGGGCGGTCGCCAGGCCGAGGCCGGAAGCGCCGCCGGTGACGATGGCGCGGACATCACTGGATTTCATCGTGCTGGTTCCTGGGAAAACGCCCGTGGCGAAAGCCCGTCATTGTACCGGCAGGCGCATCGCCCGGCGCGCCACGCGCGACGGCGAACTGGCTGCGGAGACGGTAGGTGGGTAGGGGCTACGCCCCCGACGCAGGACAAGGTGCCGCAGGTCGGGGCTACGCCCCCCGACGGAAGGGTCGGCCGCGCATGGCCGACCTGCCGCGGATGGGGTCATCGCTGCGCGGGTACCGCACGCGAACCAAACACCCGGAACAGTGCCCAGACCACGGCCACCAGCGCGGCACCCCAGACCAGGGTGAGGAGCGGATAGGACGCCAGCAGCAGGGCGCAGGCCACCAGCGCGCCGATGCCGAACAGTCGGTCCACGCCGCTCGGGCGCCGCGCGCGGGTGCCCAGCAGGAGGCTCAGTCCGGCCGCGGCGTAGGCCAGCACCACCAGCATCACCACGACCCCGATGATGGTCTCGAACTGGCTCGACACCTTGGGCGCCAGGGTCAGCAAGGCGATGGCCGTCATCGAAAGCGCCACGAGGAACAGGCCCCAGCCGGCCGCGCCGCGCGCGGTGAAACGGCCGAAGATGGCCGGCAGGAAGCCGCGCTGGGCGGCACGCGCACCCGACTCCCCGGTCACCAGCATCCAGCCGCCGAGCGTGCCCGAGGCCTTCAGTGCGGCGGCCGCGGCGATCACCGGGATGGCCCAGTCTCCGAAGATGCGCCCGGCCACCAGCGCGAAGGGGGCGCTGGATTCGGACAGCTCCTGCGCCGGCGCGATGCCCATCACCAGAACCGAGGACACCAGATACACGACGCCGGCGATCAGCACGCCGCCGATCGTGGCCAGCGGGACGTTGCGGGCCGGGTCGCGCACCACGCCCGCCACCATCGCGCCGGTTTCCAGTCCCACGAAGGCCCAGAAGATCGGTGCCAGCGAGCTGAATACCAGCGAGAGGTCGGAAACCGGCGCCGGCTTGTCCGCGTTCCAGGAAGCCCCCGTGGTGTTCCAGGCGGACTCGTAGAGCGCGGCGTCGAAGCTGCCCCAGCCGAAGATCAGCACCACGGCCACCGGCAGCAGGCCGAAGACCACGCAGAAGGACTGGGAGCGTGCGATCTGGCGCGGCCCCATCAGGTTGATCGCGAACATCAGCCAGATCAGCGCGATCTGACCGGCCACCTGCACTGCCGGCTGACTGCCGTCGAAGGGCAGCAGCACCACCAGATAGCCGAACGCGGCCACCGCGATGGCGTTGTTGCCGATCCACGAGGACACCCAGTACATGGTGGTGGCGATGAAACTCAGGTCGCGTCCCAGCGCCGGACGGACATAGTCGTCCGGCGTTTCCAGATCGGGGTAGTCGCGCGCCAGCCGCGCGAAGGCCGTGCCCAGAAGCACGGCCAGCAGGGTGGCGATGAACCAGCTGATCGAGGTGACGGCGCCCGAGCGCGCCAGCGTGGACGGCAGCAGGAAGAATCCCGAGCCGATCATGTTGTTGGCCACCACGAAGGTGGACAGCACGGGGCCGATCTTGCGCACGGACGCTGCGGCGGACATGGACGCTCCGGATGGGCAGTGGAATGGGGCTTGCTTGCAGCCGCGCGATGGAGACAGGCCGACCCGGAGGATTTCCGGGGCGGCCTGTCGGTTTGCAACTCAGGCCTGCGGACCCTCGTGGAACGGCGGTTCCGGTGCCACCGTCGGCCCGCCTTCCGCGGCGGTGAGCCCGCGGCCCAGGTCGCTGTTGCGGTAGCCGTACAGGGCATACACCACCAGCCCGACGATGGACCAACCCACGAACAGCCCGATCGTGTACATCGACAGGTTGACGAACAGCAGCAGGCAGCCGGCGATGGCCAGCGGGCAGATCACCCAGGCCATCGGCGTGCGGAACGGCCGGCGACGGCCCGGATCACGGCGGCGCAGGATGAGCACGGCGGCGGAAACCGCCATGAACGCGAACAGCGTGCCCGAGTTGGAGATGTCGGCCAGGATTCCGACCGGGAACAGCGCCGCGAACAGCGCCACGAACACGCCGGTGATGAGGGTTACGACGTGCGGAGTGTGGAACTTCGGGTGCACGCGCGAAAGGAAGGCGGGCAGCAGGCCATCGCGCGACATGGTGAAGAAGATTCGGGTCTGGCCGTAGATCATCATCAGGATGACCGAGGGCAGGGCCAGCGCGGCCGCCAGTCCGATGGCGTTGCCGACGCCGGCAAAGCCCATGACCCGCAGCACGTGCGCCAAAGGCTCCTTGCTGCACACCAGCGCATCGCTGCCGACGCATGCGGCAGCCAGCTCCGGGGTGCCGGGGTGGATCGCGCCGCCGGCGGCATTCATCATCGGCTGGGAGCCGATCGCGCCGACCGCGCCGTAGCCGACCAGCAGGTAGAAGACCGTGCACACCAGCAGCGAGCCGATCAGGCCGATCGGGATGTTGCGGTTGGGATTCCTGGTTTCCTCGGCGGCGGTGGAGACCGCGTCGAAGCCGACGTAGGCGAAGAAGATGGAGGCGGCCGCGCCCAGCACGCCGATGCCGCCCAGCGGACTGCCCCAGCCGGTGGGGAAGAAGGGCTGGAAGTTCGCGTCCTTGGCGGCTGGCACCGCGATGGCGATGAAGACGGTCAGCGCGACGATCTTGATCAGCACCAGCACGGCATTGACCTTGGCCGACTTGGACGTGCCGATCACCAGCAGCCCGGTGACCACGAGCGCGATGAGAAAGGCCAGCAGATTGAAGCTGCCGCCGTCCATGGGGCCGGTCTTCAAGGCATCGGGAAGACTTATTCCGGCGCTGGCCAGAAGACCGTTCATGTACCCGGACCATCCCACGGACACCGCGCCTGCCGCTACCGCGTATTCGAGCACCAGCGCCCAGCCCACGACCCAGGCCACCGCTTCGCCGAGCACGCCGTAGGTGTAGGTATAGGCCGAGCCCGAAACGGGCACCATCGAGGCCAGCTCCGAGTAGGCCAAGGCCGCCAGTCCACAGACGATCGCGGCGATGACGAAGGCGACCATCATCGCGGGGCCGGCCTTCTGTCCGGCCTCGGCGGTCAGCACGAAGATTCCGGTGCCGATGATTGCGCCGATGCCCAGCAAGGTCAGCTGGAATCCGCCCAGCTGCCGCTTGAGAGCCTTCTTTTCGGCTGTTTCGAGAATCTTGTCCAGCGGCTTGACGCGCCAAAAGAGCATCGAGGTGTCCCCATGAGTGTTGAAAACGTCCCAGCAACCGGCGCGAGGACGACCCGAGCGCGGAACCTTAACGCGCGCTGAGAATCGCAGCAAGGGCGGAATGGCACGGGTTCGGACATACTGCGGTGCCCCGAGGCTTCCGCACTTCCCGATGACGAGTTTCACCACGTTGCACGCTGCGCTGCAGCAATACGCCGACTCGGCTCCCGCGCAGGTCGCCGTGGCCGCGCAGTTCCTCGATTTCTTCCATTCCCACCCGGACGTATTCCTGCGTCGCCATCCGCCCGGGCACTTCACCGGCTCGGCCTGGCTGGTGAGCGCGGACGGCGAGCGCGTGCTGCTCACCCACCACCGCAAGCTGGGGCGCTGGTTCCAGCCGGGCGGCCACGCCGACGGCGACAGCAACCTCATGCGCGTGGCGCTGCGCGAGGCCGAGGAAGAGTCGGGCCCCGTCGATCTGGTCGTGGAGCCTGCGATCTTCGATCTGGACCGCCACCTGATTCCGGCGCGCGGCGCCGAACCTGCGCACTGGCACTACGACGTGCGCTTCGTGGTGCGCGCGACCGCAAGCGAGGCGTTTGCCGTGGGCGAGGAGTCGCTCGATCTGGCGTGGCGCCCCGTTGCCGATCTGGTGACGGACGAGGCGCTGGACGCCTCCATCCGACGCATGGCGCGGCGCTGGCTGGCGCGGGTGGCCGGGCGCTGACAGCGGTGGCCCGCTATTGCCGGGGCGCGCCTTCCCGGAGGAAGCGGTCGCGCCGCGCCTCGCAGCGCCCCTGCACGCACTGGCAGCCGCTGATCGCGGGAAATCCGCAGATGCCGCTCGTGCCGGAAGCCGCGCAGGCGGCTTTGACCTGTTCGGGGAAGGTCGGGCTGCTGGCGTTGACGCAGGCCGGATAGTAGCCGCAGCAGTTGCCGACGTTCTTGACGGTGCAGTCGGCATCGACGCGGCAGGAGTAATCGACTTCGCCCGAGGAACCCTTGGCGGCGCCGGCCTCCGCCTTGCGTGCGGCCGCGGGCGGCGGGGGTTCTGCCGCGACCGCGTTCGCTGCGTCGGCGCTGCGCGGATGAGATTCGGGCGAGTCCGCGGTAGCCGCTGCCGGCGGCGCGTCGGCAGGCGCCGGCGCGACCGTTTCGCGCGGCGCGCCGCACGCCGCCAGCGCGGCCAGCGCGGCCAGCGCCAGCGCGAGGAAGGCGCGGTGCAGCGCGGCGCGCATCAGGCGCTCCAGGTGTCGCGCAGGGTCACCACGCGGTTGAAGACCGGATGCGCGGGCGCGTGGTCGTATCGGTCGGTGATGAAATAGCCGCTGCGCTCGAACTGGAAGCGGGTCTCGGGTTCGGCGCCGGCCGCGGTCGGCTCGACGTAGCCCTGCACCACGCGGCGCGAATCGGGGTTGATGAAGTCGCGGTAGGTCTTGCCGTCGGAGTCCACGTCGGGATCGGGCACGGTGAACAGGCGGTCGTAGAGGCGGATCTCGGCCGGCACGCCGTGTTTCGCGCTGACCCAGTGGATCGTGCCCTTGACCTTGCGGTCCACCGCCCTGCCGCCCGGGCGGGTGTCGGGGTCGAGCGTGGCGCGCAGTTCGACCACGGTGTCTCCCTCCTTGACGACCTCCTCGCAGCGCAGGATGCCCACCCCGCGCAGCCGCACCTCGCCGCCCGGCACCAGGCGCTTGAAGCCCTTGGGCGGCACCTCGGCGAAGTCCTCGCGCTCGATCCACAGTTCGCGCGCGAACGGCACGGTGCGGGCGCCGAGCGATTCATCCTTGGGGTGGTTGGGGAATTCGAGGAATTCCTCGTGGCCCTCGGGCAGGTTGGTCAGCACCAGCTTGAGCGGCTCGATCACCGCCAGCCGGCGCGGCGCGTGGGCGTCGAGGTCTTCGCGGATGCAGCCTTCCAGCACCGAGTAGTCGATCAGCGAGTTCTGCTTGGAGATGCCCACGCGCTCGGCGAACAGGCGCAGCGAGGCGGGCGTCGCGCCGCGCCGGCGGATGCCCTGCAGGGTGGGCATTCGCGGGTCGCCCCAGCCGTCCACCAGGCCGTCGTTCACCATAGCCAGGAGTTTGCGCTTGCTCATCACCAGATAATTGAGGTTGAGCCGCGAGAACTCGATCTGGCGCGGCTTGGCCGCAGTGTTCGGGAAACCCTTGGCGACCAGCGGGGCCATCAGCTCGGGGTGGCCGGCCAGGTCCACCTTGTCCACGCACCAGTCGTAGAGCGGGCGGTGGTCCTCGAACTCCAGGGTGCACAGCGAGTGCGTGATGCCCTCGATCGCATCGCCCAGCGCGTGCGCCATGTCGTACATCGGATAGATGCACCAGGCGTCGCCGGTGTTCTGGTGCTCGACGTGCTTGATGCGATAGAGCGCCGGATCGCGCAGGTTGATGTTGCCCGAGGCCATGTCGATCTTCGCGCGCAGGGTGCGCGCGCCGTCCGGAAACTCGCCGGCGCGCATGCGGCGGAAGAGGCCGAGGTTTTCCTCCACGCTGCGGTTGCGCCAGGGCGATTCGCGGCCCGGCTCGGTGAGGGTGCCGCGATAGGCGCGCACTTCCTCGGCGGAGAGGTCGCAGACGAAAGCGTCCCCTTGCCGGATCAGCTTCTCGCAGGCCAGGTAGTACACCTCGAAGTAGTCCGAGGCGTGGCGCAGTTCGTTCCATTCGAAGCCCAGCCAGCGCACGTCCTCCTGGATGACCTGGACGTATTCCGGGTCTTCCTTGGCCGGGTTGGTGTCGTCGAAGCGCAGGTTGCAGCGCCCGCCGAATTCCTGCGCGATGCCGAAGTCCAGGCAGATGGCCTTGGCGTGGCCGATATGGAGATAGCCGTTGGGCTCGGGCGGGAAGCGGGTCTGGATGGCGGCGTGCTTGCCCGAGGCAAGATCCTCGCGGACGATCTGGCGGATGAAGTCGTTGCGCTCGGGCGCGGCGGGCGTGGCGTCGGTCATGGCGGCGTGCAGGATCTGGAAAAAGGAAGTGTAGCCCGCGCGGGCAAGGGGTTCCGGGGGTCAGGCGGGGCGGCGGCTCAGCTCGTGCACCGCATCGACCAGCGCCTTCAGGTGCTCGGGCTTCACGTCGGGCGTGATGCCGTGGCCGAGGTTGAAGATATGGCCCGGGCCGGGGCCATAGCTTTGCAGCACCGCCGCGGCTTCGGCGCGAATGCGCTCGGGCGAGGCGAACAGCACGGCGGGATCGAGGTTGCCCTGCAGCGCCACGCGTCCGCCGGTGCGCCGGCGCGCTTCCTCCAGCGTGACCGACCAGTCCACCCCGACGCCCTCGGCGCCGGTGTCGGCCAGAGCCTCCAGATGCGGCGCGTTGCCCTTGCCGAACAGGATCAGCGGGGTGCGCTCGGCACCTTCGCCGCGCGGCAGTTCCTGCGCGATACGTGCGAGATAGCGCAACGAGAATTCGCGGTACATCGCAGGCGAGAGCACGCCACCCCAGGTGTCGAAGATCTGCAGCGCCTGTGCGCCTGCTTCACGCTGTGCGGCCAGATAGGCGATCACCGCTTCGGTCACCACCTCCAGCAGCCGGTGCAGGCTGGCGGGGTCGTCGTACATCATCGCCTTGATGCGGGAG
>Ga0116141_10001998_pt1 | contig 17598 bp, 19 predicted proteins | sample AD_UKC097_MetaG_FD_89744 | JGI IMG/M metagenome (GOLD analysis project Ga0116141, IMG submission 89744) | Active sludge microbial communities of municipal wastewater-treating anaerobic digesters from USA - AD_UKC097_MetaG | ecosystem: Engineered > Bioreactor > Anaerobic > Digestate | place: USA...
GAGATCGCGGGGCTGCGCAAGGCCCTCGGCGACGAGCGCGTCCAGGCCGCGGAGGCCCAGGCGCGGCTGGAGGAGTCCGCCCGCAGCATCGAGCGGCAGCGGGAAATCATCGAGCGGATGAAGACGGAGATGACCGACACCTTCCGGGCCCAGGCGTCGGCCGCCCTCGAGAGCAGCAACCGCAGCTTCCTGGAACTGGCCGAGGAGAACCTCGGCCGGATCCTGGAGCAGACGAAGGGCAAGCTGGGCGAGCACCAGGCGGGGCTCGAGGGGACGATCCGGCCGCTGCAGGAGACCCTGAAGCGCTACGAGGAACAGCTTCGCGAGATGGAGAGGGTCCGGGCCGAGCAGGCCGGCAACCTTTCCCGGCAGATCCAGTCCCTCGGGGCCATGCAGGAGGCCCTGCAGCGGGAGACCGCCGGCCTCGCCACGGCCCTTCGGAAGCCCCAGGTGAGCGGCTCCTGGGGCCAGATGTCGCTGCGGCGCGCGGCGGAGCTCGCGGGCATGGCCCCCTGGTGCGACTTCTACGAGCAGGTCACCGTGGAGACCGAATCGGGGAAGCTCCGCCCCGACATGGTCGTCCGCCTGCCCAACGGCCGCGCGGTCGTCATCGATGCCAAGGCCCCCGTGGACGCATTCCTCAATGCCCTGCAGGCCTCCGGCGAGGAGGAGCGCAAGAGGGCCTTCTCAGGGTACGTCGCCGCCGTGCGCGCCCACATGAACGCCCTGGGCTCCAAGGCCTACTGGGACCAGTTCGAGGAGTCGCCGGAGCTGGTCGTCATGTACCTGCCCGGCGAAACCTTTTTCAGCGCCGCCATCGAGAACGACCCGGGCCTCATCGAGGACGGCAGCCTCCGCAAGGTCATCCTCGCCACCCCCACGACGCTCATCGCGCTGCTCAAGGCCGTGGCCTACGGCTGGCAGCAGGAGCAGGTGGCGACGGGCGCCCGGGAGATCAACCGCCTGGGCCGGGAGATCTACGAGCGCTTCTCCGTCGTCGCCGACCACATCGCGAGGGCCGGGGCGAACCTCACCCGGGCGGTCGAGGCGCACAACGACGCCGTCCGGTCCATCGAGACGCGGCTCATGCCCTCCTTCCGGCGCTTCCGGGAACTGGGCGTCTCGACGAGCCGGGAACTGCCCGAGGCAATGGACGAGATCCGGGTGACGGCCCGCGAGACGATCGCAGGGGTGGAGACGAACCAAAAAGAAGTTGAGAAGGTGTGAAGGTAAGAAGGTTGGAGAAGCGGAGACCGGAAACAGTCCACCGGCCTCTCCAGCCCTCTTACCCTCTCACCCTCTTACCCTCCTACCTTCCGCCTCGCAATAGAGCGCCCCCGGGAAGCAGCCCCTCAGAAGATCCGCCGCTGCAGCTTGTTCTTGTGCATCACCGTCGCCGCGATCTCCTCGATCGACATGGCCGTGATGTTGAGGTAGGGGATGTTCTTGGACACGTAGAGGAACTCGGCCAGGGAGACCTCCTTCCGGCACTGTTCGAGCGACGAGTACCGGCCGGTGGGCCGGCGGGCCATGCGGATCTTCTGGAGCCTCTCGGGGTTGATCGTGAGGCCGTAGAGCCGGTCCCGGTAAGGCTGGAGAACACCGGGGATCTTGCGGTACTCGATCAGCAGGTCCTCCTCGGTGAGCGGGTAGTTGGCCGCAAAAATGCCGTACTGCAGCCCCAGGTAGAGGCAGGTGGGCGTCTTGCCGGTGCGCGAGACGCCGACGAGGATCACGTCGGCCTTGTCGTAATTCTTGGTGGTGATCCCGTCATCGTTGGTCAGGGCGTAGTTGACGGCGTTGATCCGGATGTCGAGCTCGTCGCCTGCCGAGGGGTGGTGGGAGCTGCCGCCGAGGCTCGGCTGCACCCGCAGCTCCTCCTCGAGGGGGCCGATGAACGCGTCGAAAAGGTCCACCACGGCGGCCTCGCCGGACAGGATCAGCTTGCGGATCTGGGTATTGACGATCGTGCTGAAGACGATCGGGCGCGAGCCCGTGTGCTCCCTCGCGTCGTTGATCTGCTCGAGGGCATCCTGCGCCTTCCACATCGTGTCGATGAAGGGAAGCGTGACCTTCTGGAAATCGACGTCGTCGAACTGGATCAGAAGGCTGTGGCCGAAGGTTTCGGCCGTGATCGCCGTCCGGTCGGATATGAAGAAAACGGTTCGCTTGACGGACATGGGCTCTCTTCCCGCGGGGCGTCGACAGGGGCGGCACCCGCCGCACGGGCCCCGGCCGCACCGATTCCCCCGTGGCCCCATTGTATGCAAAACCCCCGTCCTGTAAAGCCCTTTTTGGGAAAGGCACGCGGGCGGGGCTCGCTTGACATTTCGCGGCATCTCCGATAAGAGCACAGCATCGCTTCGAAACGCCCCTCGCGGACCGGAAGGCAAGCCATGAACATGAACGACGTTCTGCGCCGCTACGAGCCCGACCTCAGGCAGGTGGAAGAGCACCTCGGCAAGTGCCTCCACTCGGAGGTCCCCTTCATCCCCCAGGTCGTCAACCACCTCATCACGAGCGGCGGCAAGCGGTTCCGCCCCCTGATGCTCCTGGCCTCGGCGGACCTTTGCGGCTACCGCGGGGAGCGGCGCTATCCCCTGTCGGCGGTCATCGAGTACATCCACACGGCCACGCTGCTGCACGACGACGTCGTCGACGGAGCTGCCACGCGCCGGGGCAAGCCCTCGGCCAACCACGTCTGGGGCAATGCGGCGGTCGTTCTCGTGGGGGATTTCCTCTACTCGCGCTCCTTCACCCTGATGACGCGCGACGGGGATTTGGCCATCATCAAGCTCATCTCGGAGACGACGAACACCATGGCCGAGGGGGAGGTCTTTCAGCTCCTCAAGTGCGGCGACGTGGGGATCACCGAGGAGGACTACTTCACGCTCATCGAGAAGAAGACGGCCGTCCTCATCGCGGCCGCCTGCGCCGTGGGCGCCCTGACGGCCGGCGCGGCACCCGACCGGGTCGAGGCCCTGCGGGCCTTCGGCCACGCCATGGGACTCGCCTTCCAGCTCACCGACGACACCCTCGATTACGTGGCCGCCGAGAAGGAGTTCGGGAAGGCCGTCGGCATGGACATCAAGGAGGGGAAGATCACCCTGCCGCTCATCCGGACGCTGGCCCGTTGCTCCGCCGGCGAGAAGGAATCCATCCGGGGGATCGTGGAGAGGAAGCAGGCGACGGAGGAGGACATCCGGACGGTCTTCGGCCTCATCGGAAAGTACGACGGCATCACGTACGCCCTCGACCGGGCCAGGACCATCATCGCAGAAGGCAAGGCCCGGCTGGCGCCCTTCCAGGACGGCGAGGCGAAGGCGGCCCTGCTGGCCATGGCCGACTTCATCGCCGAGCGCACCCTCTAGGCAGAAGGGGTCAGGGGTTCATAGGTTCCCGCCGGTCGATTGCAGGCCCTGTCACCCGCCGGCTCTATGGCGACTCAGCACCGTCGGCCAGGTCGCGATGAACTCGTCGATCAGCTTCCTGAAAGCTCCCTGTTCCGTTTGTCTCCTCGCCTCATCCGCCGAATCGCGACGGACCCAAGATGCCGCCGTTCTGATTTCTCGGTCGCTTTCAAGCCGCTCCGGCAACAGCAGCCGGTTGATGCTCACCAGCCCGGCGATCTGCGGAAGCTTGCCCATCCGTTCGAAATGGGTCTCTTCGTTCGCTTCCTTCGTCGTGATCACCGAATAGCGGCCGGACCCGTACCGCCCCCCGTTGCTGAAGGTTAGGGTTGCCGTACGCAGGGGCATGAACCCGCACGACGGCAACGCCCGCAGGAAAGGGATTTGACGGTTTGAGAGAAAACCCCTCCTGAATCCCCGTCGGTGCGAAAACCTGCAAATCGGCTTTCGGGCCAGGGGGGATATCCGTAGCACATCCGGAGGCGAAAAGGATGATGCACAGTCCAAGGAAACTCAGCTTTTTCATATCCATCCCCCCTGATTCGCTTCCTCGCTGATCCGGATGGGCCATACAGACCGATATGGGGATTGCCGTGCGAGCGATCGCGCGGCAACGCCGATCGGTCCCCTTCGCCGTCTTCCTTCGGACCCGACCCCCTAAATGAGGTACAGTCCCTTCTTCCCGGCGATCTCGCCCAGGTCGCCGGCCCGGACCATGGCGACGGCCTTGGGCAGGCCCTCCATGATGTCGCGCGCCGTGATGCCGTCTTCCCCCTTCGCGGCCGCCGCGAGGTCTCCCGCCAGGCCGTGGACGAACACGCCGGCCCTCACCGCCTCGGGGACCGGCAGCCCCAGCCCGAACATGGCCCCGATGGCCCCCGTCAGCACGTCGCCCGACCCCGCCGTGGCCATCCCCGAGTTGCCGCTCAGGTTGATGAACACCCGACCGTCGGGGCAGCCGACGAGGGTGTGGGCGCCCTTGAGGGCGATGAAGGAATCGAGGGCGGCCGCCGTTTCCCGGAGGATGCCGACGGGGTCCTTCTCGATGTCGCTGACGCTCTTTCCTGTGATGCGTGACATTTCGCCCGCGTGGGGCGTCAGGACGGTCTCGTAGCGGCGCCGCTTGAGAAACCCGGGGTTTTTCGCGACGGCCGTGATCCCGTCGCCGTCGACGAGGATCGGTTTTTCGATCTTGGCCGCAAGCTCCCGGACGAGCTTCTGCGTCTCCTCGGCAAGGGAGAGTCCCGGCCCCAGGACGACGAGGTCCACGAGCCCCGCCAGCTCGAGCAGGGCCGATTTGTTCCGCAGGGCGATGCTTCCCGACGCGGTCTCCCGCTGGGGGACGAAGACGATTTCGCCCGCCTGCGCGGCCAGCCCCGGGATCACCGAGGCGGGCGCCGCGAGGCGCGAGTAGCCCCCGCCCGCCTTGAGGAAGGACAGGGCCGAAAACGCCGGGGCCCCGTAGTAGCCGGCAGCGCCGGCGACGAACAGGACATCGCCGAAGTCCCCCTTGTGCCCCCAGGCCCTGCGGCCGGGCAGCGGCGGCGGGTCGTTGACCTCCATGCGGATCTCTTCCGAGTCGTAGAGTTCCGGCGGGAAGGAGATGTGGGTCACGTAGAGCTTCCCGCCGAAGAGGAAGCCCGGGTAGAGGAGGTTGCCTGGTTTCGGCAGGCCGAAGGTCACCGTCGCCGCCGCCCGGACGGCCGTGCCCATGACGGTACCCGTGTCGCCGTTGATGCCCGAGGGGATGTCGAGGCTCAAGACGGGCTTGCCCAGCGCGTTGACGACTTCGATCACCTCCCGGTGAAGGCCCTGCACCTCGCGGTCGAGGCCCGTGCCGAAGACGGCGTCGATGACGGCGTCGGCCTGCAGGAGGTAGCTCCGCACGTCATCGGCGGACGCCACGGGCCGGACATCGACGGCCAGGTTGAGGAGCGTCTCCAGGTTCTTGCGCGCGGCCCCCCTGTAGCGGTTCTTGTCGGCCAGGAGGAAGACCTTGACGATGCCGCCGCCCGAGTGGATCTTCCGGGCCACGACGAAGCCGTCGCCGCCGTTGTTGCCCCCGCCGCACAGGACGGCAAAGCGCCCTCCGGGGATGTCCGTCTCGCCGGCCAGCGCGTAATAGGCGGCGACCCCGGCGTTCTCCATGAGGATCTCGTCGGGGATGCCCAGCCGCTCGATGGCATGGCGGTCCATCGCCCGCATCTCTTCCGTTGTGGCAACCTTCATCTCTTCCCTCTCGCCTGCAGATGTGATTTTACTTCCCCCGGTAAACTCTGCCGCCGGTGTATGGACACTGAAGGTGAGAAGGTTGGAGGTTGAGAAGGTTGGAGACGCCGCAGCATGCCATGGCTCTCGGGTTGTCCAACCTTCTTGCCTTCTTACCCTCTTACCTTCTTCACTAAGGAGGCCACCCTCTTCCCGAGCTTGCGCCCGTTCTCCGCCGCCGCCGCGTCGGGGGCCCCGAGGCAGGACACCCCGTAGTGGCCCGTCGCGTCGAGGGGGTCGCCGACGACGATCATCCCGTAGATCAGCAGGGCCTGAATAATGGAGATCATCGTCGTCTCCTTGCCGCCCGACGGGTCGGCGCTCGTGGCGAAGGCGGCGCCCACCTTGTTCTCCATCTTCTTCCGCACCCCCACGTACTTGTCAAGGACATCCTTGAGGGGCGCCGCCATGGACCCGAAGTAGACGGGAGAGCCCGCGATGATCCCGTCGGCGGCGACGAAATCCTCTTTCGTGACGTCCGCCGTGGATCGGATCACGGCCTGCACGCCCTCGACCTCCGCAACGCCCTTGGCGATCTCCTCGGCCAGCTTCTTCGTGTTGCCCGTCCGGGAAAAATAGAGAATGAGCACCTTCATCTTGTACCCTCCTTTCTTCAATTCCGTTAACAGAGCTCTTTATCTTTTCGCCAGCCCGGCGACTTCAGTGCATGAAGAGCGGAAGAGCAGAAGTTGAGAAGAACGGACAAGAACAATGATCATCAAGTACCTCTTTTACGCCGATCTTCCGCTCTTCCTCGCTTCCTACCTTCGCTTGCTCGAAGGGGCAGCCGACCTTTTTCTCCCGCCCACACCCGGTTGTTCGGTCGGCAAGTCCAGCAACGCCGGGGCAATGTGCTTTCCGGCGACCTGCCGTGCCGCAACCCCTGCCGCAAACCCGGCGGCAAGGTCGATGTCGAGCCCCCGGTAGAGATGGGCCGCGAGGTAGGCGGCAAAGAAGACATCCCCCGCCCCCACGGTGCTCACGGGACGCCGGACCGCCTCGGCGCCGAAGTGGACCCCGTCCCCGGTGCGGGTCCACACGCTCGCGCCGCGCGAGCCGCGGGTGATCACGGCCTCGTCGATCCGGAACCGCCGCAGGAAACCCGGGAGGCTCTCGAGGAAGTGATCGAGCATGAGGGCCAGTTCCCCCTCGTCGGCCTTGATGATGTGGGCGGCGCCGAGAGCCCCTTCGAGCCCCGCCGACACACCCGGGACGACCCGGCCGTTTTCGTTGATGCGCAGATACCCCTGCACGTCGAGACTCACGAGTTTCTTCGACTCCCCCATGAGCGTCACGGCCCGCGCATCGATGTCATCGGAATGAAGGGGGCCCGCGTGGACGTGGCGGACCTGTTCGAGAAGCGGCCGAACCTGGTCTGCCGAGATGGGACCCGCCGTCTCCGGCATGAGCTGCTCGCGGAAGTCCCCCCGGGACTCGTTGACGAACCGCGTGGTCCCGGGGCTTTTCCCCGCGTGGACGGCAAGACCCTCGTCGGAAAGGATATCGAGAAGGGGCCGGTGAGGGTCCGCCACGTTCGTCACGACGGACGTCGCGACGCCCAGCCGCTGAAAGGTCAGCCCTCCGTAGGTGACGACACCCCCCAGCCGCTCCGTGATGGACCGGTTCTCGATGATCCGGTCGATCGTGACGGAGCCGACGATGAGGACCTCGGGGTCATATTTGGCACGGACCGTCTTCATGCTGTGAGACTATGCCCCACCTACAATGCAGAGGGGGAGAGGGTGTGAAGGTAAGAAGGTTGGAGAAACGAAGCGCGAGCGTTTGGCTGCCTGCAAATCCAACCCTCTCACCTTCTCACCTTCTCACCTTCGGCGGGATCGCGGAATGCATCCCCGGTCAGCGGCCCCAAAACCCGTGAACGAGGTACCCCGCGACCATCGTCACTACCGTGATCAGGTACACCTTGATGACGGCGATGTTGGCGGGGATCATCTTCAGCCGGTCTTCATAGTTCTCCCTGAGGATTCGCACCGACTGAAACGCCGTCGGAAGGGCCAGCAGCCCCAGCAGGGCCCAGGGCGAGGCCGCGCCGAGAAGCACCGAGCCCGCGAGAACCCCGAAGGCGCAGAGCAGGCCGGCCTGATACAGGAAGACGCCTGCCCTGCGGCCGAAGCGGGCCACAAGGTTCATCTTGCCGCTTCGCCGGTCCTCCTCGTAGTCGGGGATCTCGTTGATGACGATCATGGACCACATGAGAAACCCCGGGACGAGGGAGACGACCAGCGGCTCGACATCGAAGGTCTGTCGCTGGACGTAGTAGGACCCCATCACGAGCACGGGCCCGAAGTTGACCAGCAGCCCCAGCTCGCCGAAGCCCCGGTAGGCGAACTTGACGGGGGGCACGGTGTAGAAGATCGACGACAGAATCCCGACGGCGCCGATCGCAAGCACCGGCCAACCTTTCATCGACGCAAGCCAGATCCAGATGGCGATCGTGATGCCGTAGCAGACGGCCGCGCCCCGCTTGAGATCCTGCACGGTGAGAAGGCCCTCGGTGAGCACCCCGCTTCCGCCCGTGTAGGGGTTCTTCTCGTCGCCCCAGGCACGGTCGACGGCGTGGAGGTAATCGAGAAGATCGTCGAGCATGTTGAGCCCGAAGTGGTGAACCGTGACGCCGATGAAAACGAGAAGGAAGGCGAGGGGATCGAAGACCTGCCAGCGCGCCCAGGCAACGGCGGCGGCAAGGGTCACGGGCAGGAAGCTGGGCGGCACGAAGTGGACGCGGACCGCCTGGACCCAGGGAGCCAACCGGCTCGTGCCGCGAGTCCTTCCGAATGTCTCGATTTTGAGGCGCATCGGCTTCGTTCCGGCGTGCTCGCGAGGGTTGATGTGCGTCGGGCAGGGGGAAAACGGGGCGTGGGCGCCGCCCCCGGGGCCGTTGGGCCCGGGGGCGGCGTGTCGCTTACTTCAGAGATTCCTCGAAGCGGCGGTTCGCCTCGTCCCAGTTGACGATGTTCCAGAAGGCCTCGACGAATTTCGCCCGGAGGTTCTTGTAGTCCAGGTAGTAGGCGTGCTCCCAGACGTCGAGCACGAGCAGGATGCGGAGCCCCGGATACACGTTGACGTTGTGCTTCTCGATCTGCATGATGACCGGCCGGTTCGTGAGGGTGCAGTGGCTCAGCGCCGCCCACCCGGAGCCCTCGGCGCTCACGGCCGCCTGGGAGAACTCCTTCTTGAACGGCTCGTAGCCGCCGAATTCCTTGTCGATGGCCGTGGCCAGGAGCCCCACGGGCCTGTCGGCCGCCTTTCCCTTCGGGGCCAGATTCCCCCAGAAGAGCGTGTGAAGGACATGACCGCCGATGTGGAACGACAGCTCCTTGAGGGTCGATTTCATGTCGAGATCGGCCTTTTCCCGGCGGGCCTTCTCGAGCCGCTCCAGCACGCCGTTGGCCCCCGTCACGTAAGCCGCGTGGTGCTTCTCGTGATGCAGCCGCAGCTGCTCCTCGGAGATGAAGGGTTCGAGGTCCTTATACCCGAAGGCCAGCCTGGGCAGAGAGTATAGATTCGTGTTTCCCATGATGATGCGCCCTTTCCATGACAGGCGATGACGCCCGGGGTGTTGTGTTTGCTGCAGAGAGATTTTTTAAAGGGGAACGGGGGGGAATTGCAAGAAAAATTCTTCACCCGTCCGTCTCGGCGCGGAGCCAGGCCAGGTAGGACGCGCTTGCCGACTCGATGGGGCAGGCGACGATCTCGGGCACCTCGTAGGGGTGGCTGGCCCGGATGGCCGCCTCGACGGCCGGGTAGTTCATTCGGGTCGTCTTGATGAGGCAGAGCCACTCCGTCGACCGCTCCAGGTTCCCCTTCCACCGGTAGTGGCTCTCCACGGGGCCCGCGACCTGGACGCAGGCCGCCAGCCTGCGCTCCACGAGGAGCTTCGCGATCCTGCCCGCCTCCTCCCTCGACGGGGCCGTGGTCGTCACCTGGATGCAGTCGCTCACGGGCTCCTCCGGGGATGGGCCCGCCGACCGGCGGCGGCCCGGGGTTGCAGGTAGAGGTAAAGCCCCGTCCCTGCGAGGATCATGGCCAGGCAGAGGATCTGGCCCATGGTGACAAGCCCGAAGTACAGGCCGAGGTGCGCGTCGGGCTCTCGGACGTACTCGATGAAGAACCGGACGGCGCCGTAGCCGATCAGGTAATAGGCCAAGAACGCCCCCTCGAAGGGCCGTTTCCTGCGGATCCCCCAGAGGACGGCGAAGAGGAAGATGCCCTCGAAGAAGGCCTCGTAGAGCTGGGAGGGGTGGCGCAGCTTCTGCGCGGGATCCAGCGGGAAGACCATTCCCCACGGGGCGGTCGTCGCCCGGCCCCAGAGCTCGCCGTTGATGAAATTGCCGATGCGGCCGAAGGTGTACCCGAGGGGCGCGCAGGGGACCAGCAGGTCGGCGAGATCCCAGAAGCGGACCCGCCGGGTGTAGCAGAACAGGGCCGAGGCCGCGACGATCCCGATGAGCCCGCCGTGGAAGGACATGCCGCTGATGCCGACGAAGCGGATGCCGTTTGCGAAGGTGAAAGGCAGAAAGATCTCGAGGGGGTGCCGGACAAAGTACGACAGGTTATAGAAGAGCACGTACCCGAGACGCCCGCCCAGGATGAGCCCGAAGATGCCCCACACCATGAAATCCTGGATTGTTTCCGCCTTGTAGGGGAACTTCTCCGTGCGCAGCCGGTATACGATCAGCAGGTACGTCAGGGCGAAGGCCACGATATACATGAGGCTGTACCAGCGGACCTGGAAGGAACCGATCGAGAAGAGGCTCGGGTCGATCTTCGAGGGCAGGTGCTGCCAGAACGCGACAAAGTTATCCAACGACTACACCTCTCATGATATTCTCTTCCTTCATCTTCGCCCATCGTTCATGAAGGTAGGAACCTCGGAAGAGCGGCATGGAAAATTTCATTTTTCTTTTTCCGCTCCTCCTCACTTCGGGCGCAGCCGTAGGGCGCTCAGCGCCCCGCGTACCCTTCGCCCTTCAGCTCCTCGACGTAGAGCTGGGCCGAGAAGGCCGCCGTGGCGCCGTCGCCGCAGGCCGTCACGACCTGGCGCAGGAGCTTCTCGGTGCAGTCGCCGCAGGCGAAGATCCCGGGCGCGGAGGTCTTCATGTCCCGGTCCGCCGTGACGTACCCTTCGCGGTTGAGCGCCACGACGCCCTGCAGGAACCCCGTGTTCGGGACGAGGCCGATGAAGACGAAGACGCCCGCGGCGGGGATGTCCCGGGATGCCGACGGGTCCTTGACGCCGGCGATGGAGACGTGCGTGACCGCCTCCGTGCCGCCGATGGCCGTCACGACGGAATTCCAGGCAAAGGCGATCTTCGGGTTCGAGGCCGCCCGCTCGCGCAGGACCGGCGTGGCCCGGAACCGGTCGCGGCGATGGACGATGGTCACCTTGCTCGCGAAGTTCGTCAGGAACAGGGCCTCCTGGACGGCCGTGTCGCCGCCGCCGATCACGACGACCTCCCGGTCCCGGAAGAAGGGACCGTCGCAGGTGGCGCAGTAGGAGACGCCGCGCCCCGTGAGCTCCGCCTCGCCGGGGACGCCGATCTTCCGCCAGTCGGCCCCGGTGGCCACGATGACGGCGAGGGCCTCGAAATCCCCCGCGTCGGTCTTGACCCGCCAGCCCGGCATGCCGGCGATCTGCGTCTTCTCCAGGCCGGAAACGACACCATAGGCCGTCTCGAGCCCGAACGCCTTCGCCTGCGCCTTGAACCTCTCCACGAGCTCGTAGCCGCTGATGTCGGGACAGCCGGGGTAATTCTCGACGACGTCGGTCACCGTGATCTGGCTGACCTGCGAGGCGGACTCGACCAGGAGCGTCCTGAAGCTCGCCCTGGCCGCGTAGAGGCCGGCCGTGAGGCCCCCCGGCCCCCCGCCGATGATGAGGACGTCATAAGCGCCGTCCGAAAGCGTTTTCCCGCTCATGGTGCTCCGCGCCCTTTCTATTTCAACAGTTTCTCGATGCCCTTCCGTGCCTTCTTGTCGGCCTTCTGCTGCTCCTTGAGGGCCTTCTTCTGCGCCTTTTCCCGGGCCTTCCGCCCGGCGTCCGCGACGTCCGCGGAACCGGACGTCACGGGGCCGTCTGCCGGGGCTTCAGGGGCCGCCGGGACGGGACCGGCCGCGGGCGGCTCCCGATGCTCCGCCGTCCCGGCCTCCTCCCGCCTCTTGCGCTCCTGCGCCTTCCGGATCAGGTGCGAGGCGAGCGCCTTGCCGAACTGGCCGATGAACCCGGCGGCCAGGACGACGAGGACCCATTTCAGGACCAGCCAGAAGACGCCGGCCTCGGTCGAGAAGAGGTTGTGGAGGATATAGTCCGTCACGGCCGGAGCACCCTGTTCTCGATCAGATCGACAAGCCCCGTGACATCGTCGAGGTCGAAGCGGGGCGCCGTCAGCCCCCCGGGGTCGTCGCCGGCCACGGCCATCAGGGCCGCGTCATCCCTCGAGATAAACTCCCGGCCCAGGGACCTTCGCCAGACCTCGATCTTCGGGTGCGGGTTCTTCTTGAAGCCCTCCGCCAGGATCACGTCGACGCCGCGGATGAACCTCTGCCCCAGTTCCTCGAGGCCCGGATCCCCCTCGAGATCCGTCAGGACGGCCGCTTTCCCCGGTGAGGCCAGGACGGTCACGGCCGCCCCCGCCCGGCGGTGGCGCCAGCTGTCCTTGCCCTCGCGGTCCACCTCGAAGCCGTGGCGGTTGTGCTTGATCGTGGCCACCCGCCAGCCCCGTCGCTTGAGCTCGGGGATCATCTTCTCGACGAGGGTCGTCTTGCCGCTGCCCGAGGTGCCCACGATGGACACGATGGGGATCTTCTTCATGGCCGGTTCACCCGGATGTTCACGAATCGCAGCCGGGGCCTCATCTCCGGCGTCCCGCCGCCCCGGGCGATCACCTCGAGCACACCCGCCGGGTCCGCAACGGCCGAGCCGCCGAGGTGCGTCACCGGGGTGTCCCGGAAGACCTCCCCGCACAGCGGCGTCGAAGGCCCGATGAGGGCCACGTGGCGCGGACGGCCCAGCTCGCCGAGGATCCCCTCGAGGGTCCCGTTCAGGATCGTCGTGGCCGTGACGATGGCCACGTCGCAGCTGCCGAGCGCGCTTCGTCTTTCGCCCTCCGGCGTGTCGCGCTCGATGACCGTGAGCCGCACCCCGGCGGCCTCGATCCGCGGGACGATGGGCCGGAAGAGGCCGACCATGGCGACCCGCTCGCCGGGCCGCAGGGCCATCAGGTCGATCGCATCCGTTTCCCTCTCCGGCAGGGCGGGGTGGATGAGAGCGTTGGCCGCGGCAAGCCCCAGGGCACGCTCGACGGCGCCCACACCGCAAACGAGCTTCTCCAGGAGCGTCTCCGCGGGCATGCCCTCCCATCGCGCGCCGGCACGCGGGGGCTCGATCTCCCCGCCGACGGCCTCCCTGAGCCTCGCGGCAAGTCCGATGCGGCCCCCGTCCAGGACCACGGCGATGTAGCTCGCACCGATCCGGACGGACGCGACGAAAACCCGCCGGCTCTCCTCGAGAAGTCGGCGGTGCAGGCGGCCGGCGATTTCGCCCCTTTCAAGCATCGGTTCTTTCTACCCGACTTCACCCAGCGGGTCAAGAGAGAAGGGCGGTTGACGCCGGGCTGCCGGTTCATTACAATGTGAGCCGGCAACGGAAATCCGGCGATTGAAAAGGAGGCTAACCATGCGGAACGGTACGGCCGCCCGAGCGGCGACACTCGGAGCGCTTTTGGCCCTTGCTGTGTTCTCCGTCCTGTTCGTCGCGTCCGCCGCCGCGCAGGACGGCAAACAGATCTACAACAACCGCTGCGCCCTGTGCCACGGCGCCGACGGCGACGGCAAGGGCGTCATCATGCAGATCGCCCCCTTCGGCCCCGATTTCTGGAAGACCAACGACGATGCGGCCATCTCCAAGGCGATCGTCGAGGGCAAGGGCCGCATGCCGGCCATCGCGCTCTCTCCCGAGGAAACGAAGGCTGTCGTGGAATACATGAAGGCGAACTTCAAGAAATGACAGGGGCGATCTGAACCCGCGCAGGGATCAGTCCATGGCCGCGCGGGTGACGACGTAGATGTACGTAAGCGGAGCCGCGCCGCGGTTGACGACGTTGTGACGGGTGCGGGGGGGCACGTAGGCGATCTGCCCCCCCGTCATTTCCATCCGCCCGCATCCGTCGCACTCGAGCGTCCCCCGCCCATCGAGGACCACGAGCATCTCCTCGTTTTCCCCCGTGGAGTGCAGGCCCACGTCGCGGCCCGGCTCGAGCCGCACGAAACCGGAACGAAGGTTGGACGTCCGGGGCGGCTTCATGAGCGAAAGGGACCCGCTGCCGTCGTTCGGAAGCGTGAATACGAAGGGTCTTTTCATCTTCGGGCCTCATCGTCAGAATTGCAGGCTCACCCCTGCCATTCCCGTGATCCCCGGCATGGGGTAGTCCTTCTTGTAGGCGTAGCTCTCGTCGGTCAGGTTTTCACCGGCGATGTAGATCTCGCCCTTCGCCCCTTTGGTCTCGAGACGGAACTCCCAGCCCAGCTTCGCATTGACGAGAAGATAGGCGCCGACGGCCGCGATGCTGCTTCCCCCGTAGCCCGCGGTGCGGTTGTTGGCCGTGTACTGGGTATCCACGTACAGGATGTCCGCGCTGAGCTTGAAGTTCCTGAAGAACCTGTAATTGAACCCGGCGCTGGCCGACCAATCGGGGGCATAGGGAAGATTGTCCGGCGACTGATCGAAGAGGTGCGTGGCGCCGGCGAAGAGGGCCAGGACGTCCAGAGGGCTCCAGGTGACGGAAACCTCGATGCCCCGGGCCCTGAAGTCGCCGATGTTTTCGTAGCGGGGGGGTGCGGGAGAGGTCACCAGGATCATGCGGTTCTTCCCGTCATCGGCGAAGTACGTGATGTCGGCGCGGAATTTCTTGCCGAGGGTGTGGCTCAGGCCTACCTCGTAATGATCCACCGTCTCCGCCTCCAGATTCTTCCACCTCGTGTCGCCGCCCCAGAAGAGGCTGGATTGCGTCACGACGTATACGCCGGGGTAGTTGACGCCCTTGGCGTAGGAGGCGTGGAATTCCGTCGGTCCGCAGCCCAGGACGAGGCCCGCCTGGGGTCCCCATTCGGCATCGAAGTCGCTGTGGGAAAAATAGCGGACCCCGGCCGAGGGGATCGCGTACCAGCCGCTCTTGTCCCCGAAGAGGTGGCTCAGGGCCGCGTAGGGTGAGAGGATGCGGAACGTCTCCCTCGGAAAAGTGCTGTCGGCCCGGGGGGCGTCCCTGTCGATGGCGACCTTGCCGCCGATGAAATCCAGATCGATGCCGCCGAGGATCTCGCCGTTTTTCCAGGGGGTGACGGTTTCCTGCAGCCGGGCGCCGTAATTGTCCCAGTCCGTCTGGGTATCGTAGAAGAAGCCCGCCGGGTCGCGCTGGTCCTGCCAGTCGCCCGTGCCCCGGTTCCAGTAGAGCTTCAGCGTGCCCCGCACCGAGGAGTACCGGTGGGCGAGTGTGAACACCGTCATTTCGTCATTTGACCGGTAGGTGCCCTGGCGGGCCGCGGGATTTCCTTCAGGCCCCGGGTCCTCGGCGAAATTGTTCGTTGCGTTCGCCGTGAGGCTCATATGCCAGGACGGATCGATCTGATGACCGATCCGGGCGAAGTATTCCTGCAGCTCCCCGCTGGAGAAAACCCGGTGGCCGCTGGAGGAGCGAAAGCTCTGGAGGACGTAATAATCGGTGTTGCCGACCTTGCCGCCGTGCTCGACCCCCTCCATGAAGGTGGAGTAGGACCCATACGCGGCCCGGACATTGGTGTAGAACCCCTCTTCCGTCTGCCGTTTGGTGATCACATTCACGACGCCGTAGGCGCCGTTGCCGAACAGGACGGGCTGCGCCCCCTTGTAGATGTCGATCCGCTGGGCCGGGTCGACGCTCATGATGTCCATGAGGGGGTGGGTCCAGACGCCGACCACCTTGGGGATGCCGTCGACGGCCGTCTGGATCTCGCCGCCCGGCCTGGAGCTGCCCATGCCGCGGATGTAGACGGCGCCGCCGTCGCCCCCGCCGAAGCTCCCGACGGGATTCTGGCGGGAGATGATCACGCCGGGCACCATCCGGACGGCGGACTGGAAATCCTGGGCGTTGAGATCGGCGATCTGGTTCTCCGTCACGGTGCTGACCTGGCTTGCCAGCCGGTTGACCCGGTTTCCCTCCGCGATGGGCGAGGCCGTCACGACGACCTCCTCCATCCGGACGGCCTCGCCCCTGTCGCCCTGCGCCGACGCGGGCTCGGCGGGACCGAGAAGGAACAGTAGCGCCGCGAGCAACACAACCCCGATGCCCCGGTTCATGCGAGAAACTCCTTCCCCTGCCGGGCGGGACGCCCTGTTCGTATTACGAATATCATTTTCGTGCTACCCGGCGGCGATAAAAAAAGCCGACTCGGCGGCGCTTTCAATCGATCTCCTCGCCCAGGCTCGTGACGCTCAGGCTCCCGTGGCGGACTCCTCTTATGGCCTTCAGAGCGTCTGCCAGCCGCCGGATACCCTTCAGCCGGCCCTTCACCGCAACGATCTCCAGGCAGTGATCGTGGTCCAGGTGGATATGCTGTGTCGAGATGATGGCTTGCCGGTAGTCGTGCTGAAGATCCGTCAGTCGGTTCAGCAGCTCCCGCCGGTGGTGGTCGTAGATGTAGGTGATCGCCCCGGCCACCTCCCGGTCCTCATCCCTCTCGATCTCGACGAGTTCCTTCCGGATGAGATCCCGCAGGACCTCGGAGCGGTTCGTGTATTTCTTGCCCCGGATGATGCGGTCGAAGCGCTGAAGCAGGCTTTTCTCGAGGGATACGCCGAAGCGGATGATCTCGGACACGAAAACTCCATCAGCATGTTTTTCTGATCCGTGCCGCAGCCGCCGGGACTTGTCAATTCCTTTGTGCCGCGGCGGCGACAGGCGCGGATTTTTTGGCTTGCTGAATCCCGATATTCTGGTACGCTGAATCATCCCGATCACGGAGGCTCACGATGAAGAAAATTCTGGTTCTTGCGGTGGTGGCGGCTGTGGCCCTGTCCGGCTCGACGGCCGCGGCACAGGGCGCCCAGCCGAAAGCCGGCGACAGGCTGTTCGACTTCACCCTCCCGGTCCCCGGCGATCGCGCCGACCGGAACTACCTCGGTCTCTCCGGATGGGGAAAGACGTTCAAAATCGCAGACATCCAGGCGAACCTCGTCCTCATCGAGATCCTCAGCATGTACTGCCCCTTCTGCCAGAAAGACGCCCCGATCGTCAATCAGCTCTACGAATCGATCGAGAAGGACCCTGCGGCCAGAGGGAAGATCAAGATCATCGGGATCGGCGCGGGCAACTCCGCCTACGAGACGGAGGTGTTCCGGAAGCGATACAGCGTTCCCTTCCCCATCTTCCCGGACCCCGACTACGACATCCACAAGAAGTGCGGCGAGGTCCGCACCCCCTTCTTCATCGCCGTTCGGCTCAACCCCGACGGGACCCAGACGGTGACCTACGCCCGCCTCGGGTCCTTCGGAGAGGTGCCCGCTTTCCTGCAAACCCTCAAGAAGTCCGCCGGTCTGTAAGGAGGCTGCCATGAAAAAGAGCGCCCTGTTCGCCATTGTGCTTCTGACTGCGGCTCTCGCCGCCCCGGCCTGGGCTCAGACCCACTCCGAGGCCTACAAGGACAACATCTACGTCACCGGCGAACTGAAACCCGTCGACAGCGTGCTTAAGGTGAAGGTGGGCGACGCGGCCCCGGACTTCACGCTGCCCTCCATCGCGGGCAAGAGGGTCACCCTGGGCGAGTACCGGGGGAAGAAGAATGTCGTCCTGTCCTTCGTCCCCGCCGCCTGGACCCCCGTCTGCTCGGACCAGTGGCCGGGCTACAACATCGTGAAGGACCTCTTCGA
>Ga0116141_10002000_pt1 | contig 17594 bp, 9 predicted proteins | sample AD_UKC097_MetaG_FD_89744 | JGI IMG/M metagenome (GOLD analysis project Ga0116141, IMG submission 89744) | Active sludge microbial communities of municipal wastewater-treating anaerobic digesters from USA - AD_UKC097_MetaG | ecosystem: Engineered > Bioreactor > Anaerobic > Digestate | place: USA...
GTCGCGCTCGTCCGTGCCGGAGCGAGGTTCAAGAACGGCGTGCTGGTCGAACGAGACGACGCCCACCAAGGAGGTGACCAGCTCGCCTCATGACACGCCATCCACAGGTCTTGACAATTCCTCGCGCACGCGGGCGGGCCGCATCTGCTTCCGGTGGGAAAGGGGCACTTCGCCCCCCGACATTCGGGGTGCGAAGTGGATATTGGACGGTTCAGGCGGGAAAGGGGGGAACGGTGTGGGGGTGCGAGCAGCGACTGACCGAAGTGGAAGCAGGCGTGGTCACCTGCACCTGGCGCGACCCACTTGCGGCCACGGCAGCCGCGGTCATCCGCCGCGCGGCCCTGGTTGTGTGTCATGTCACCAGAAAGGGGGACTGGCATCTGGGCCTGGACCCGGCAGAATGTGGCCGTGGTTGTCTGTGAGGTTGTGGTGAGGGCGCCTCATGGAGTCCGATGTGTGTCAAGGTTGGCGTGGTGAATCCAAGCGCGGCGCCCGAGGAGGAAGTTCAAGGGGGCTTCTGCCCTCAATGTGGCGCAGCGCTCAGCAACGAGTGGTGTACTGCCTGTTCGCCAGCGCCTGCCGGGTCCGCCGCGGGCTCGGCCAAGAAGTTGCCTTTCTTGACCAATTCGAAGGTCGTGGTCGGCGTCTCTGGACTGGTTCTTGCCGCCATCATCGTCGTGCTTACTGTCGCACTGTGGCGCGAACATCAGGGATCGTTGCCGGTCACCGCTGGCGGTTTGGGCAACGTGTCCGTGACGCAGGGGTCCGGCTACAGCACTACCACTACGTCATCCCGTCCGTCCCCGGCATCCACGGGCCCGACCAGGATCACCATGGGTTCGGACTCGAAACTGTGCACGGCCAGCACCGGAGCGCCATTCACCGAGGTGTGGTCGGGCCACTTGGAGACGAGTTGCCCTTTCAGTGACAACGTGGCGGCGGCGTACCGGGCGGCTGGCCCGTCCAGCACGACCGTCGTGCACCTGGTAGTCCACAGCCCGGTGACCAACTTGGACTATGACACGTCCTGTGAGCCGACGATTCCGGTGCGTTGTACCACCCCGACCGGAGCGATCGTCTATGTCGTGCGTTGATCAGTTGACCGACAGACAAAGGCGGCAGTGTCCTAGGGAATCTACCAATGGGAGGGAAGCATCATGAGCGATATGGATTTCAGCGCGCCGATTGAGACAACTGCTCAGTCGCACGCGGGAAACACCTCCTCCACGACCTGGGACCCCTTCGGCGGCCCTGGGGGGCAGACGGCGGGAGGCGGGGCTGCAGAGGGTGTGCAACAGTCATTGGGTTCGTCATGGCCGGATCAGGCCACTCAGGGTCAGCCTTTCGGTGATTATCAGTCAGACCAGGTGGTGCCGGTCCAGTTGCCGCCAGGCAAACCACCGCTGGTCTTGCTGGTGCTTCCTGTTGTCTTTGTCCTGATTTCGGGGGGTGTAGCCCTCTGGACCTCCTCGCTTCCGATCCTGATCGGTTGCTGGGCTCTGGCAGGGCCGGTGGCAGTGGTCGTGCTTGGGCAGTTCATCACTCGCGACCAGGCGGCGCGGGCGAGACCGACCTACTTGGGTGCTTCGTGGGTCAAGGCCGCGCCGCTTGTCGTGGGAGCGCTGATCGTCGTTGGGATCGGATTGACTGCTTTCGGTATCGGTCGTTGGGTGGCCCGCGCATGAAGGGCTTGGGGCGTTTGGTGGCCGTCTGCACCCTGGTCATGGTCAGTTCTGGGGTCTTCGGGGTGGCGAGCGCGCAAGAGTCGGCGGTTCCGCAGCGACCGGCCGCCGACCCCAGCCTGACAGTCGATACGCCGTCGTCGGGTGCAGCGAAATTCGGGGCCTGCCTGCGGGGCAAGAAGTCCGCGGATGTCGTGCTGCTCATCGACGAGTCCGGCTCGTTGAAGGACAGTGATCCAGCGGCTCAGCGCGTGGTCGCCGCAACGCACTTGCTCAATGAGTGGAAGGTGCTCGCCGAGCGTTCTGGGTCCACGATCAACGTGCAGACCATGGGCTTCAGCGGAGCCACATCGGCGGGGACGTGGCGCACAGTGGGCGCCGGCTCAGCGGATCTCGTGTCTGACGTCGCAGCCTTCGCTGATCGCAACGCGGGCCAACAGACCGATTACTGGATGGCGCTGAACGGGGCGCGCCAGTCACTGGCAGATCATGCGCCATCGGCCGGGACGTGTCAGGCCATTGTCTGGTTCACGGACGGCAAACTGGATGCCTACGCGACCTATGCCGTGGACGGCCGGAGCGCAGTGAAACCCTATCTTTCCTCCGCCGTCAGCAATGCCGAGACATCAACTGCTGCGGCTGCGGATATCTGCCGGAGCGGGGGGGTGGTCGACCAACTACGGAGTGGCACAATCAGCCTATTCGCTATCGGATTGAATGCTGGAACTTCTACCGCTACGGACTTCGATTTGATGAAGTCCATGGCTACCGGTGGCAACTCCCCAACTGGGGGGCCCTGCGGCTCAGTATCCGCGGCCGGTCTGGGCTGGTTCAAGTTGGCGACGGACGTCGGCGATCTCATCGGCAGTTTCGACGAACTGATCGTCCCCGATGGCGGGGTGGTGAAGCAGACCTCGAAGATTTGTCAAGGAGCCGTGTGCACCGAGTTTGCGCACAAATTCGTGCTCGACAACTCCCTGACCTGGGTTCATATCCTGGCCCAGAGCAAGGCGCCTGACTTGCAACTCTATGTGGCCGCACCTGGGGGGGCGCCGGTCAAAGTCGCCGAGTCTTTCGCCGTGGGGTCGGTGAAAGGTACTTCTCAACGCTACGACTCCTCGACCACCAACGTGGATCTTGTCCAGCCGCAGGCCGACTGGTCAGGCCAATGGTCGCTGGTCTTTGTCGACCCCACGAATGGCAGCAAGGGCCTTGACAGTCAGACCTCAATCAGCATGACCACGGACCTCACCCCTACCCTGGTCGTGCCCACCGGGGCGCATGTCGGCGAGAAGGTCCCCGATGTCAAACTCGGTCTCAAGCGCGGCAGCGGGGAGCGCTTCGATCCCACAACTCTCAAGGGAAGCATCAGCGTCGACGCCAGCCTGGCTGACTCCGCCGGACATGTGACGAAACTGCTTCAAGGTGCGGGCGTCGACGCCTTCAGCAAACCGCTGAGCCTCGATTTGGCAGCCGTCTCGCCCGGGCGAGGAACAATCAGCGTCTCCGCGACCGTGACAACGGCCGCCGCCACCGTGGATGGCCAGAGTGTTCCTGGGACGCAGTTCAAGCCCACGAAGGCTGAGTATGCCGTTGACTTGCTTCCCCCCTTGGGGTACCCCACAGTCGAGTCCGAGGGGATGAAATTCGGGGCGTGGAAGGTTCGCGCTCCAGCGAAACTCGTGACTGCGCTGCGCGTCAAGGGCCCAGGGTGTGTGTGGATGGGCGAGAGTAAGGTTCACGCCAGTCCGCAGAAGGCCGGTGCGGTCCATATCACTGGACTCGGCGCTTCCTCAGGCTCGGCAACCTGCATCAAAGCGGGGGATGACAAGGAGGTCCCCCTCACCCTCAGCACCGCCGCCGGCGCCAACGGTGCGGTGAACGGGTCACTCGCGTTGCAAATCGCCCCCACGGACGCCTTGGGGAAGGCCAAGACAGTCGAGATCCCGTATACCGCAACCCTCGACCAGCCACCCAATGTAGGGCTGGCATGGGCTGCGGGCATCGCCGCCGCCGTCATTGGACTCGCCATTCCGCTCGGACTCATGTACGTCCTCAAGTGGCGCTCGGCCAAGATCAAGCCCTTTACCGGGTTGCTCGGTGGGGAACTGCCCGTCACGGTCACGACGGTCGGGGTGGCACGGGACGGCTCTGCTCACATTCTGCTCCCCACAGACTTGCGGGACCCTTTGCCGCTCCCTCCCGCCGGGGTCCGCGACCTTCAACTGGGCCGGGTCAGCGTACGGACCGAAACCGGCTGGTCACCGCTGGCTGCCGCCACGGCATACGTCTCGGCCTCCGGGATGGTCGCTGTCTCTTCGGTGGACGGGACACCCCGCAAGGATGGACGGGCCGCCCTTCCACTTGCGCTGCACAACGAGTGGGCGGTCCTCCACGATCCCTCGGGTCCGGCTGACCAGGCACTCATCGTCCTCTTCGCCGGAGTCGGGGGAGACCGTGCCCAAATCGAGGGTCGGCTCACGGAGTTGGGTCCGCGGGTGATGGAACTCGTCGAGCGAATCCGCGCGTCGGTGGGCTCGACCATGGCGCCGGACACCAGGGGTGTCAACCCGTTCGGCGACGGGTTCGCCGCCCGCGAAACCGCGACCGACCCGTTCGGTGAACAGTCAGGGTTCCCGGCTGGCGTACCGTCCGGCGCGGGTCCGGTCTCCACCGATCCGTTCGCCCCGCCCTCGGCGGCGACCGGGGCCTGGGGCGGGAGTTTCGATGCGACAGTCGCTGCTGACGCCAGCCCCGCGGCTGCTTCACCCCGATTGGCGCCCGCTCCATCGGCGACGGCGGCCACGGATCATGGGGGCGGGATCCATGACTGGCCCACGGTGCCCCGCGGGTCCCAGGCGGGCCCCAACCCGACCCCGCAACGAGCCTCCGAGGCCGCTCAGTGGGGCACGAGTGCCGATCCCTTCGCCATCGACCTGTCCGACTGGTCGTCGGGCAACGCCAACGACAAGCCCCAAGGGGAAGCCTAATGTTCAAGATGCTCTTCGTCGGCTGTGGCGGCAGCGGTGGGGCGATCGTCGGATACCTGATGGACCAGTTGCGCGCTGATTTTCAGCGGGCGGGGGTCTCGAAGATTCCTGGCGTATGGCAGTTCGTGCATGTCGATATGCCGCCCGCAGCAGAGCGCGTCGCTCCGGGGCTGGGGACCATCGAGCAACTTGGTGGCCACTACGTGCCGCTGGCCCCCGACGTGGGCAAGTACGAACTCATCGACAATGGCCTCTGCCAGGGACAAGGGGTGCGCTCGGAGATCGCGACCTGGGCCGCGCGCCGCCCTGAGCGCGTGATGATCCCCGTGCAACTTGGGGCCGGACAGCAGCGCGCGATCGGGCGGGTTGCCGTGCTCTCGCGCGCCGCGCAGTTGCGGGAGCGGCTGGCTGCCATCGTGGCGCAGGTCAACGATGCGACTGCGGTCGAGGCGGCCATGCAGGCCAGTGCGCAGGTGCCCACACTGGGTCACTTGCAGAATGCCGTCTACACCTTCGTGGTGTCGTCCATGGCGGGCGGGACCGGCGCGTCGATCTCCCTCGACGTCACACGAGTCCTGGCGGATCTCACGGGCAACCCCGCGATGACTGCGCTGTTCATGTGCACGGCCGACGTGTTCGACACGCTCAACCCGGAGAACCGGCAGGGCGTGCGGGCGAATGCCCTGGCCATGCTCGGCGAATTGGTGGCGTGCCAGACGGGGGCGGCGGGTGGTCACGACGTGGAGTTGTTCCGGCACATGGGGATCATGTCGGCCCATCAAGGCAGCACCTTCCGACGGATCATCCCGTTGTCGAGTTTCCGGGGCCAGGGCAGCCCGGTCGGCGACCGCAAACCGCACACGATTTATCGAGTCACTGGACAAGCTCTCGCCGCTTTGGCCCTCTCGGATCGTGCCCTGACCGCGATTCGGCAACGCGTGATCGAGAACTCGACCCCCAACGTGTTTTCCGACAAGGACAATTTCGGGTGGGGACAGGACGACATTGATGTCGAGTGGGGCTCGATGGGGTATGCCTCGCTGTCGACCGGTCGAGAGCGCCTCGAGAGTTTCATCGCGCAATGGCTGGCGCGGCAGAGTCTGGACCATCTGCTCAAGGGCCACACCGGGCACGGCGACGCCCGCGACGACAAGGCCCAGGCCGACGCGCTCGCACAGGCCCTGTTTCCTCAGGTATGCCGCTCCGTCGGGTTGCCCGAATCGTCCGACACGGAAACGGTGCGCGCCTGGGTTGGAGGGGCCTTCGCCGCCAGCGATTGCCAGTCCGCGGCTCGCGAAGTGATCGCGGCCACCATGGGCCCGGCGATGCCAATGCCCACGCCCGGGGTGCAAGCATCGCAGTACCTCGGTGGCTTGGAGTCCTTCCTACGATCAGCCGAGTCCGTCATGCTGCGCTCCGTCGCCGATGCGGGGTATCGCTATGGCTATGCCTGGTCCCAGGCCTTCGTCGCTCGGTTACATGCGGCCTTCGTGGACGCCGTGGGTCGGGCCGGCATGGTGTATGCCGTCGCCCTCGCGGACCTGCTGCGTTCCCATCTGACTTTGGTGTCGCAGAAACTGCTGGAGTTCCAGAACGGGGTGCGCGCTGCTTCGGCCAATTTCACGCAGCACAAGCAGGGTCTGATGAGCACGATCCAGGGTGCGATCCAGAACCCGGCGGCGGTCATCGACCCGGTGAAGACCCTCTACCTCCGGCGTACCGACATGCAGATCCGCGGTCGCTGGTGTGAGGTTGTCGGGGGAGTACTCTCCCAGGTCGACACGCAGGTGCTGTCGGGTTTGTCGACCTCGCTGCGCGTGGCGCAGGATGAGGTGCTGCGGGCCATGCGAGCCCCGGGCGAACACGGTGGGCTAGCGACCGTCCATACCGATCGCTATGCCGAGTGGCCGGTTGCGGGCGAATTGGTGGACGGCCGCTGGGGCGCTTCTGTCAACGAGGTGCTGCTGACCGACTATCGCGGTTTCGAGGCCGAGACCACGCGCTTGTTGCCCTTGGCGACCACGTTGGGAACCGACACCGCACCGCCCACCGTCATCGAAGCCGCCCGCCGCGCCGTCCGCGCAGTTGTCACCGGCCAGTGGCCGACCGCTCAAGGGTTGGCCGCCCCCGAGGGTTTGCTTCGGATCGATCGGCAGCCGACTTTCGCTGCGTTGCCCACGGATCCGGCCACGGCCGATTCCATTGTCCCGGCGCTCGGGCAGTACCGCTGGTCGGCGTCGACGCACGAGATTCTCGGCCGGGCCATGGAGTGGGTGCGCCGGCCGGGATTCGCGGTCAATGATTACGTCACGGCGTCCATCCGCGACCTCGCTCAGGAACATCGGGAGCCGAGTGTCGTGGAGTCTCTCTTCACGACGTTGCGGCTAGCAGATCCGATGACTCCAGTGGACTCGGCGACCTACGGTTCCTCACATCAGGTGGCGGCCTCCATCCAGTACGCGTTCTCCGCGATTCCATTGGAGGGGATTGCCGCGGGCGAGGAGTTGCTGGCGCTGGCGCCGCAGCGCGGTCTGGGGCAAGAGACCGTGACGAACCTGACGGCGGCGTTGAGCCAGCAAGGGCCCAGCCGCATCGACGTTTACGGCTATTACCCGCTCGCCATGCCCGTGGCGCACGCGGGCGTATGCAACCCAGCCGCGGAGCAGTGGGCGGCGTCGACCACGTCCCACGACCGCGCGGCATTCTGGGATCTGCGCCGAGCCCGACCCTTGTACGCCGCAATAGCGATGAGCCCGGCGGAACGCCAGGCGCTTGTCGCGGGGTGGTTCGTCGGCACGCTGACCGGGGCGGTGGCCGTTCCCGAGGCCTACCAAACGAAGGCCGTCTCGGTCTATGACCCGATCAGCCTCGAGTGGTTGCCGTTCCCATTCCCCTACCTCACTGCGCCCGAGGAGTTTCGGATGCACCAGGACCTGCTGCCCGCGGTGTTGGAGTCGCATCTGGTCGCGGTGTCCAACTATGCCCGGAGCACGCCGCCTGGCCGATCTCTCGCGCCCTACCGGGCCTTGCGGCGACTGTGGGATTCCAGTGCCTCCGGTCCGATCGACAGTTCGTTCGGAGTGTTCTCGCTCAGTGCCGAGGCGCTGCTCACGAAATGGCGGCGGGACGGCCAGCCCCCTCGGGGACGCCCCCGCGGCAGCAAGGCCCTCCCCGTCGAGGGCGCCGACGCCACAGCGCGCACCGAGGCCGCCAAGGCGTGGGCGCAAGGCGTCTTGACCGGAATGGAGAACCTCTTCGGCACCGAAAACGTCGCCTACCGGACGATCAGCGGAGCCGCCGAACGGTATGCCGCACCCATGCTGCGTGACCTGTACCCGGACATCGAGATCATGCTCCCTCGTATTCTCGAACTCCTCGACCGACCGATCGAGGACGACGTGATCCCGGGCGGCAACGCCCTCCCGGACTTCTAGGCCGCCCCCATGTCGATTGTCACGGTCCTCTTGACGAGATCAGCGACTGGTGAGGCCATGGTCGCGACCCTGCGCGACTGGTCCGCGGCCGGGCAACTCATGCCGTTCGTATGGCTTCGGGAGGCTCGGGATACCCTCCCCGCCGCGACCTTACGGGTCTCCGCGGGCGAGTTGACGTCGGTGACGCTCCAGCACTTCGTCGCCTCCGAGGCGCCCCAACGGGTCCGGCTGGTCGCGTTGTGGGGTGATGCGGACGGCGATTTGGCTGCGATGTCCGATGTCGCCAATCGCCACGCGGACGCCTTGAGATCGATGAACATCGCATCCTTGGACCTGGTGAGCATCAACGTGACCCGGGTGGGTCGCTACGACCCTGATCGGCTACTCGTGTTGACCGGGTTCCACAGTCTGCTGCTGTCGCCGGACGACTCGCGGGGTCCGGCGAGCCCCTCGCGATTCTTGGATGCGGACGACGATGTGACCGCGGTGGCTCGCTCGGCGGTCCATGCTGTGGCAACGATCGGCGGGCTCCTTCCGGGCCTTCCGGACGCGCCGTTCGACGACGTTGACCCGCCCCTGAGCGATCATGTCCGTGCCCTGCGGGTATTCACCGTGCTCATCGACGCGTCCTCGGTCGAGGAAGCCCTGCGCGTTCAGGTGTTATCGATGGCCGATGGGTTCCCCCTCGTCACGGAGAACGGCATCTCGGCGACGACGATCGAGAACGTCGAGTTCGCCAGCGGAGCGATGAGCGATGCCGTCTGGACCGCACACCGGCACCTGCTCATGAGCGGTCGCGTGCCGCCCAGCCGGGATCCGATCATCAGACCTGGCCTTCTCGAGTCCATCAAGTTGTTCTTCCAGTTTCTCTGGGCGGCATTGCGCGCTGCGCCTGGGCAATGGGCCCAAAGCGTCATCTACTCGGGAAAACAATGGGTCGCCAACACCGCGACCCGGGCCATCTTCGGTGCGGACTCCCAGATGCAGATCGTGGTCGGCGGGGTCGCCGCCTCGACCGGGGATCAAATCAAGGCAGTTCGACAACTCCAGGACAGCCTGCCCGACGCCAACGGAGAGCACCAGGTTCACCACGATTACGGGCCGGTGTGGCGGGATGTCGCCGGCGGCGCGCTCACGCTTCTGGATGGGGCGACCCGATCCGACACCGTGCGGCATGTCGACATCGGCGGTCAGCGTGCGGTCATGCGCAACGGGGCTTTGGTGGCACCTGGATTCGATCGCAGTTTCGTGATCGCGGACGCGCATGTGCGCAACATCCTCGGGCTCGACCGGGTGCTCCCGTGGGATGTCCTGGCTCTACGACAGTTGGTCCAGCGCGCAGACGCGGTGGACCCAACCGACCCCGGTTCCGCCTCGGTTGCGGCGTGCCGCGCCGATGCCGTCGCGTGGTGGGCCGGCATCAAACAGACCTACACGGCCAAGGTCGGCGACCGCCTCGCCTCGGAGTGGACGGCACGCCTTCGTGAGATCGCCCGCTACTGGCACATTCTCCAGGAAGCCCAACGTCACGCCGCCATCACCGGTGAGGTCGAACGCGCCCAACGCCGCCTGGCGACCTGGATCAGAATCATCCTCGCGACCGTGGTGACCTTGTGCCTGGCGACCGTGGCGATGGGGATCTTGGCTGTCTTCGGCTGGGTGACGGTCGTGCTCGCCTGTGTGGTTTGGGTGATCCTCTGGCTCGGGGCGACCTTCACGGCATACGTCAAAGGCACAGCGTCGATCTTCCAGGCGAAGTACCGTCGCCAAGAGGCGGTGACCCAAGCACAGGCGGCCGAACAAAACCTTCGGGCGGCGCTCGCCGACGCTGATCGTCTCGCCGATCTCTACGAGCTCTTCCAATCGTGGGCCGAGGTTCTTGCTGCCTTTGTGGCGAAGCCCTTGGGCCGCGAATGGACCGGGACGACCCGGCCGGCGGTAGCCAGCGAAGGGCACGCGCTGGCCGCCCAATTCGCCCGGGCGGAAGTCGACCAGCGACGGGTTGCCATGGTGGCCCATGCTTTGCGGGAGAGGCGTTTCGGTCCCGGTTGGCTTGGTGCGTGCTGGTCGGTGTTCCTCGAATCCGCGGCGGTCGACCTCGGCCCTCGGGGGGTCAGCCTGATCGGACGGCCGGAGCAACTTTATCGTCAGCGAGCAGTCGCTGAAGACGTGCAGTTGCCGTCCTGGGCCGCCCACCTTTCCGCGAACGGCGCCAGCCATGACGCTGGCTATCGCATGTGGGAGGCCCTCGTGGGCCAGTTGCGGGTCCATCAGGTTGGCCAGGTCGCCGAACTCATCGGTCTCCTACGCCTCCAGGACGGCAATATGCCAGAGTATGCCGACTTCGTCGCTGCGTTGGACCACCCCGACCAGCGCACCTTCCCGAACGAACTATTCTCGCCGCGCGCGATTCTCGACAACGAGACGCGACCGCGAGAACAATGGCAACGGCGGGGCATGTCCGGGTTGAGCGAATTGCGGACCATGGCCTCGATCGGGGGAGCGCTCGCGAAGACCGACCTCTTGCGGGCCAGTCTGCCGACACCACCACCTGAGCGGACCAGTCTGCCGACCACACCACCGGAGCTCGAGTCACTGAACGGGCGGCCACCGGATCGGCCGTTGCCTCCTGACAACCCGGGGGGCGACGACAACGGGTTGCGGTTCTAGGTGAGCGTGCGACGTGGTGACCAGCGGAAGGAATGGCTGCCGATGAATCATGACGGCCGGGAAATGCTCTGCGCCTGGCAGGAAGCCATGGGGCCACAGACGCCCGGTGTGCCGTCTCGGGAACAACTCGAAGAGATAGCCGACCGGGGCCGAGTTGTCCCCGAGGACGGGTATGCCGCGTGGCAGTGGCGGCACACGATTGCGCACCTCCTCAAGCAGGCCGGGCTGGGCGTGAAGTGGCCAGCCGTTGTCCTCGGCTTGTCCCTGCTGATCCCGCAGCACGTCGCTGCCGATGAACTCCCAGTATCGGCTCCGGACGAATCCGGGGGGCGCGAGGCGCAGGCACCGACCGTGGACGCGGCAGATGCGCCGACGACACGGGAAAGTGCGCCGCCAGGACCGTCATCGGAATCGAGTGAGGCAGGGCCGGACGCGACCGTCGGTGCTCCGGAGGATGTCGCAGAGTCGAACGCCATCGTCGATGTCGTCGATACCTCAGGAGTTGCCGTGCCGATCGCGGAGGCTGATCCGGTGGCCGAATCATTCAGTTCTGCCTGGATCGATCCGTTCGAAGCCCCCTCGGCTCCGGTGAGGCCGGCCGACCCCCCGCTGGTGGACCCTGCACCGCTCGAGCAGACATCGGAAACGGGAACCGTTCCACCGTCGGCGGATGGGGGGTGCGAGGGCCCGATCCCGCAGGAAACGGAACTGCCAGCGTCCCCGGACTCCGCTGAGATGGGGTCCGGGGAGATTGCGGACGCGGACGTTCCGGACGCGGAGGTTGCGGACGCGGACGTTCCGGACGCGGAGGTTCCGGACGCGGGGGTTCCGGAGCTGGCGGCGGCGCTGACTTCCGCAGCGGCAGCGGGGATAGCCTCCCTCGACATTGAATCTCCGGCGATCGCGGACTCCCCTGCGGCGGTGTCGGCGGCCGTCCCGGACCCGGCATCGGTGGATGCTGCGGCACCGGCCGCCGCGGGAGCCACCCGGCCTCGAGCAAGCCTTGCGGCGACACCGGAGGCCAACCGCCTGCGTGCCCTGCAGGAGTGGGCCGATGAACAGCAGACCGCGGGCCGGGTGCCCAAAGCCGCAGTGAGTCAGGCCAACCTCCGCATCCTCTCGCGCTACCGCTTCACCAGTCCCGCCGAGATCGTGAAGCGGGTCAGCGGGCTCACCGCGTGGGCCGCGGAGATCCTCGCCGTCCTTGCTGAGGCCGACAGCGTCTATGAAAAGGCCAGTGACGATCAGCCGGGGGAAGACGGCATACCGAAGCCGTTGTCAGCCTCTGAACCTGGCGCCGAGTCGGCCAGCGCCCCACCGGCACCCTCCGGTGCGTCCGCGAGCCTCGGCCAGTCGTCGACGGCGCCGGACCCGTTGCGCGAGCGGGTCGCATCACTCACTGCCGACCAGTTCGTCGAGGCGTACAGCCTGGCGCCGGACAGCGATGAGGTCGAGGGCCGGATCACCGTCGTCAGCAAAGGCACCGAGTTGCACCTGTCCTGGCCCGAGGCGACCGGACCGGGCATCACCGTGTACCGCCTCGTCATCGGCGATGGGGAGCGGCCGCTCAACCCGCAGTTCGGCGCGACCGCTGCCATCACCGTAACTGGTTCTGCCGTAGTTGAGTTCGTGACCCGTTCGGTTGTCGCTTTTCTCCAGGTGTGGTCGTATGCCGCTCCGACCCTCGAGGAGGCGGTCGAGGCCCAGCCCGACCTCGTGGCCGAAGCGGTGGTGGTGCGCCCCATCACCAACGTCGTGCTGCACGCCGACCCGGGGCAGGTGCGGGCCGAATGGGAAGCCCCCGACGGCGCGAGTTGTGTGCGGCTCTACCGTTTCAAGGGCCATCGGGCTCCTACGCACCACCGGGAGACGGACCGCATCCTCGAGGCCGACGACAACCTTGGGGGCTTCTTCGACTTTGACGCGACGGGCGCACCGGTGTTTGTGTACCGCGCCGTCGTCGAGGCAAACGTCGCCGGTTCGACTCAACTCTCCGAGCCGGTCGACGTCACCGTCGAGGTGCCGGCCGACTTGTCCCCGGTAGTCGATCTCGCGTGCGAAGTCACCAGTTTTCCGGCGCGAGGCCATGCCGGCCAGGTCACGTTGACCTACACGGCGCCGGAGGCTGGCCAGGTCCGCGTCTACCGAATCCACAGCCAGTTGCCTGGCGGGCTTGCCGGTCGTCCGTTCCGGTTCGACGCACTTCCCGAGGCGCAGTTCTCGGAGTCGCGCCGCGTGGTCAACCCGGTGCACAAAGGCGAGGACGGCCGCGTCGCGATGAAGGCGGTTCGGTGGACAGCCGACGAATCGGTGACGTACTTCGTGCCGGTGACGATCCTCGGTCACGACGCGATGGTCGGGTCGCCGGTGCGACTGATCGGCATGGGTGCCCCAGGTGATCCCCGGCTCAGGGAGCGCGTCCACGAGCAAGTCGTGACTTTCGAATGGCCGAGCGGCGCCACCGAAGTCAGCGTGCACCTGGCGGCGGTCGGCGACCAAAGCGCCGAGATCACCGCCGGCGCGGCCTTCGCGCAGATCGACGCTACGGACTACGAGCGCCGCGGGGGATGGCGCCTGCAACTCCCCAACAGTGGCCATGACCTCGATCTCGTCCTGACCGGCGTCAAAGGCAACCATCGCGGACCCTCGTCTCGGATCACCTTCTCACCGTTGGTGGTCATGGAGTACCAACTCAGCGCGGTGCGGGCCATGGGTCTGTTCGGGAAACCGAAGATCGTCTTCTCGGCCTGGGTGACCCACGGTCGGTTCAAGGCCGGGTGCCCGCCGCTCGTCCTGGTGTACCGGCCCGATCGCCTCCCACTGACCCCGCGTGACGGTCATCTCCTCCCCGTCGTGCCCGACGGCTCGGCGAATGTTCCGCCCGCGGCCGAGGCTCGGCAGGCAGCGGCTGCGACCTCCCCTGCCGAGGCCATGAAGTTCCGCGCCGAGATTCCCGGCGGGCACGGGTACCTCAGGGTGTTCATTAGCGCCAGTGTGCCGCTGGCGATGCGCCGAAGGATCGCCTTGATCGATCCTCCCGTGTGGTCCCTGAAGGTGTGACGAGATGTCGACGACGCCCACGATGCCGTCCCGCAACCAGCCGGGGCAGTTGGTGTATGCCTCTGCGCGCGGAGGGTTCGGCGTTCAAGCCCGGACCGAGGACCTGACCCCCGAGGAAGCGGATGTGATGCTCGCGGGCATCGATCGCGATCGGCGGGAGTTCGGGGAAGTGATCCCGCCCTTCGCCGCGCCCGAAGAGGTGGCGGGATTCGCCCGCAACCTCACGTGTCGGATGACGCCGGCTGGGCTGATCACCTGGCTGTCGAGTCCCGCGGGGACCGATAGTTCGGGTCGACCCGGAAATGTCGTCACTCATGTCCTGCTCGAGCGCCTGCCGCGACCTGCCGGCTCGCCGCGCCCGGTGGAGCGCTGGCGCGCGTCCGGTTGGCTCACGCCGTTCGGGTCGGCGGCCGTTGAGGCTGTTGGTCTGCGCATCCCCTTCGGCGATGACCGACCGGTTGTGAGTCGGGAATCGGTGATCGCCTTCATCACGGACCCGGACGCGTGGCGGCTCGGCGCGCTCTGCGAGATCCTCGACGCCTTGGTCGGACCGAAAGGTTCCGCACCGGTCGTGGTGATCGCCTCGTCGCCGGACGAGGCGGCCTTGTGGATGGGGGCGGTGAGCCATCTCGTCACCGCCGAGGCCGCCCAGCGGTTGAGTTTCGCACTGTGGGAGAGCGCACGCGGCGTACTTGGCCGTGGGCGCGACCTCGACCTGACCTTCGTGTCACCGGCCGAGGCGGCGGCTCTCCGAGAGGCCGACCCGACGGTGGGAGTCATCGACCCTCGGGAGGAGCCGGCGCCACGAGCCTGGGAACCGCATGTAGAAGGGACCGAGGAACGACGATCGCCGTTCGGGCCCCTCGCGGTGGCGCTGTTCTCGCTCTTCGACGACCCGGCAGCCATCCTGGCGGAGGTGGAGCGCATCGGCAATCGGGGATTGCGCGTCGAATCCCTGGGGTGGCCTCTTGCGATGGCCCTCGTCGGGCACCTCGATGAGTGGCCGGAACTGGTGGGCCCCGTCGCCGAGGCGCTGCTCGGGGAATCCCCCGATGACTTGGACCGGCATCCTGACCTGTGGCAACTCGGGGTTCGGGCCATTGCGCAGCAAACCGGATCGAGCGCCCAGGAGGCATGGAGGGTCCTCAAGAAGCACCCACACACGTCCGCCCCGGTCATGGACTTGCTCCGCAAGATCCATCTTCATCGCCGTCTAGTCGACATCGACGGGCTAGTCGCTGAGGCGGTGCCCGTTGTCGGCCGGGGACGATGGTCGGCGTGGAACGACCCCGACATTCAGAGCGCTGTGCTCGCGGGCGTCCGTCGAGCGAATCAACGGGGAGGGATCACCGAGGCGATCATTCTGTTGCGGATAGCCGAGGCTCTCAGCGGGGAGAGTCTTGGCGAGTGCGCGCCCACCGAGGCCGGCTCGGCATTGCAACGGGCCTTGACCGAGCACTTGACACCCGTGTTGACCTCGACTCCCCACGACCTCGTGCAGGCGGTGCCCGCACTGTCACGCAGGGCTCTAGCGCTCATCGTCCGGCCAGCGCTCGCGCAGTTGCCGCTTGTTTGGGCAGGGCCAGGGGCCGCACCCGGACGCCGAGTCCCGGTCGCGGTCATGAAGTGGCTTTACCCGAGTCCACCAGATATCCCACAATCGGGAGGGCCCTCGGATCTCGACGTCGATGTCGCGGCCGTCCTCGCCGAAACCGGGCGCGAGTCCCCGTGGTGGCCCTGGGCGCGCTCCACCCTCGTGCGGTATGCCACCGTCACACCCCAACCCACGGTGCGAATCGACGAACTCCTCGCGACGCGGTTGCCACCGGGCGAGTTGTCGCTCGCCGAGGTGTATGCCGTCGCCGACGCCGATCAGGCACGGGTCGCCCCGTCAACGGCATACGGTGCGTTGGCGACGCTGGGTGCATCGGAAGGCCGCGAGGCAGTCCGAGCCCTGGAGTGGCTGGACCGCGGGAGTTTGTCGGCCTTGAGCCGGGCCGATCGTGATCTGGCGCGGCGGCTGATGCGGGTGCTGAATCCGTCCCCAGGCGTAGCCGCGGATCTGCGGGGTTTGCGCGAGCAGGCGCGAGAGGCTGTCGATACCCTGGCGCGGTTGCAGTCGCGGGCAGGGGTGGCCCTGGGGGGCCTCTGGAGCACGTTTGTGCTGCTTTGGATACCCCTGTCGCCGCCACGCGCGGTCGAGCAGATCGCTGCATACCTCGTCTCGAGCGACGTGGGCGACGCGTCCGTGGCCGCGCGCTTCTTGGGGAGGATGCTCGAAGGGCTCGTGAGAGACGAGGACTACTGGGACGCGACGACAGATGTTGCTGCGTTGGCGGTCCAACTGGAGCCCAGTTGGACGCACGCGAAAGACCCGCGGGTGCCCCTGTTGGCGCGCTGTTGCTCACCGGGCGAGGCGAATGCGCTCGATATCACGGTAGCCGCGATCTTCGGCGTCACAGACCGGAAGGGGCTCCAGGCCTGGCGCGACATGCTCCACGAACGGATGGCCGAGCGCCAGGACTTCGATCGTGAAGCACGCAAGGTCGTGAACGCCTGGTTTGACCGGGTGGCCGGCGGCGACGGGTTGGGGAGCAAGTTCGTTCGCCGAGGCAAGCGGGAGAACGAGGGATGAGAAGGGTGCGACGCGATGCCGCAGTATGAGTTGGGGCCGAATCAGAGTGTCCAGACCCGCCGCGGGCTGGTCCGAGTCCAGGCCACGTATGGCGCCACCCCGGTGCGCTTGGAGTTCCGGTATTCCACCCCACCCGAGGACGCCAGCGCGCAGGAGCAACTATGGACGCGGCACGGGGATCTGTGGGTAGGGACCTTCAGCCGCCCGTTGACGCAATTGCCCCAGCGGGCCGCGCTCTTTGCCACGGTGGCCAATGGTGAGTTCCCGGTCAACGAGAAACTCGCGGTGACGATCGACATCGGCAATGACCTACTGACCATCGTTCCCCGCAGCCTGGGGGGCTGCAGCGAGGCCCTCGTGGCCGAGATTGAGTTCTTCGGACAGACGCTCGTCTTCAAGGACTCCACTCCGGTCGACCAGGGGACCGTGACACCCGCGCGCGCGGCGGTCCGTTCGGCCTTGCGTTCTCGAGAGGTCTCTCCCGAGGTCGAGTCGATCGTTGTGGCAGTTGATCTGTCCGCCTCAATGCGAGGACCGGCTTCGCGACAGGAGTTGGAGACTCTCCTCGACTGTGTTGAAGCATTGGCTGGGGAGGCGACCCCCGGCAACCGCCCGGCGCTCCTCGGACTCGAAAAGCCGGCGCAATCCTTTCCTTCGCGTGCCGAGTTGTTCGGTGCCCTCGACGCGAACGACGTGCTTTTCGGGAGCAACCTCTCGAAGTACGAACTCGTCGCTGCGCTTGTGGCCCCGGACCGAATGCTTTACCTGGTCAGTGACGACCTGCCCGTGTGGCTCGCCGACTCTGGGGCCCGGGACATAAGGGGCCGCGTCGAAGTGGTGCTGCTCGGCTATCCCGGTCCAGCCCCCGAACGGGTGGGTGGCTGCTTCGTGACCCGCTGGTCCGCCGCTTCGACCGACATGGCAGCCGCCCTCACCGAGGGCGTCCGGCACCTTGTGCGACCGATGCTGCGCGACCTCGAGTCGAAGGAGACTGCCCGGTGAGTAAGTGCGTGCTCTGTTTCTATCCCGTGGCCTCTGATGCGGTCATGCTCTACTGTGACAACCCCAAATGCGCGCACGAGCGCAAGGTGGACGCCGTGGCGACCGAATACCTGGGCAAGGA
>Ga0116141_10002002_pt1 | contig 17590 bp, 14 predicted proteins | sample AD_UKC097_MetaG_FD_89744 | JGI IMG/M metagenome (GOLD analysis project Ga0116141, IMG submission 89744) | Active sludge microbial communities of municipal wastewater-treating anaerobic digesters from USA - AD_UKC097_MetaG | ecosystem: Engineered > Bioreactor > Anaerobic > Digestate | place: USA...
AATGAGATAAAGAATTAAAGAAAGGGAAAGTTAGATGGTAAGTAAGATTAAAGAGGCAGTAGGCGTAGTAAAGTCTTATAATAAAGAAAAGGGATACGGGTTTATTTCTTGTGATGATAATTTGGATGAAGACATTTATGTTCATTTTTCCGAGGTATTATCAGAGGAAAAGTCACTAATTCCCGGTGAAGAAGTAGAATTCAAATATAAAACTTATACTGATGAGGCTAAAGGGATAAAAGAAAAGCTAAGGGCCTACCAAGTTAGAAAGAAAGAATAAGGAGGGACTTATAAAGGAAGATGAAAAAGAAAGTCTTATTAGAGAATAAAACAAATGCTAATTTATTAGAGAGTTATATGCCAATAGAAAATAACAGCTCAGTAATTGGTTCGTTTAAAGTAAAAGGAATGATAGTTGAAGATACAATCTCCAAGAATAGAACTAAGTACCCTAAAGGTGCTTGGTTATCTGAAGGAGCTTTAGCAAAAGGTGGAAGGTTTATAGATAGAACAGGTAAATTAATTCCATCTAAGTTAATGGGTTCATTAGACCACCCAGATGATGGTCATGTAGAGATGAAGTTAAAAGAAGCTTGTGTAATATGGAATGATATTCAAAGAAACCCAGGTGGAACATGGGACGGAGAAGCTCATATCTTAAACAACGAGCATGGGAAAGCATTAAAGACAATTTTGGATTACGTTAAAGAATTTGGTGGTGGTGATATGATTGGAGTATCATCAAGGTCAGTAGGAAACGTAGAACAAAAAACGGATGAATATGGAAATTATTATGAATCAGTAATTCCAGGAACATTAGAGCTGAAGTCTTTTGATGTAGTATACGAGCCATCATTTGGAGGAGCACAAATTCTTCAAGAGTCTACTAAAGCTTTAGGAAAGCAAAAAGTATTATTTGAGAGTATTAGAGCATTAGGGGAAGAAGATGAAGAGCATAAAGAATATTATGATAATCTTGCGAAAGATTTAGAAAATAAATTTAGTAAGGAAGGGGAGAATATGGAAATTACAAAAGAATTTATTGTAGAAAATATTAATCAAGCTTTACAATTTAATGATTATGAATTAAACAAACAGGAATTAATATTATTAGATAAGGTTGTTGAAAAGAATTATGATAATATTGCTTGCTGGGGATATGAAGACTATTACTATTTTGCTAATTTAGTGTCTAGGGAAAATTTTATATATGCACTTCAACAATTTGACCTTATTGACCGAAACGATTTAGATTTTCTATCAGAGGTAATAATTAATTTAGAAGAAGCTTCTAAGATTGAGGAATTGACATCCAAATTAGAAGAGACAGCAAAAGAAGATTTGCCTGAAGGGGAAGAAGTATTAGAAGATATTACTGAAGAAGAGGCAGATAAAGCTAAGAAAGAAGACAAAGAAGATTCTAAGGAAGATGAAAAGACTGAAGAAAACGAAGAAACAGAAGAAGATGAGGATATTGAAGACAAGCCAAAGACAGTAGAAGAAAAGTTAGATGAAGTAATAGATATATTATTTATGCAAGGTGAGGAAATAACATCAATTAAAGGATTAGTAGAAGACTTAACAATGAACTATGATTTTAATGATGTTGATGAGATTGAAGTTGAAGAAGAGTTAGAAGATATTGATAATTTAGAAGACCAACCAGAAGATGAAGATTTTGAAGAAACAGAAGAAGCAGACGGTTTAGAGAGTATTTCTAGAGAAGAGCTTGAGTTATTATCTGATGAAGAATTGGAAGAAATTTTAGAATCCTTAGGGGAGTAATAAAATGGTGAAGGAGGGTGAAATAAAATGGCGAAGAAATTAGTTTTATATTCAAATGATGATATAATTGAAATTTACGGTGGTCCTAAAGGGTTTCTTGAAGCCTGGGGTGAGCATGGGGAGTTAGAAGGTTTAACAGAAGAAGAGATTCAAGAAATTGCTGAAGAGTATCTTGAAGCAAACTATGAAGTAATTGAAGATATTTTATGGTATGATTGTAAAAGAGAATTAGAAGCAAAGAATGGTCGTGTTGTAGTTGGTGGGTATCAACACCATCACTATGCTGGCTATTTGCCTCATTATGTAAATGCAGATTTTTATATTTTAGAGGATAATGCTTTAAAAGCTGTTTATGATGAAAATGCAGATTTTGTAACTATTTATCAAGAAGGGGAAGCATTAAAAGTTGAAATAACTACGCATGATTATACACATATAAAAGAGATTAAATTATTAACAGACGAAGGAATTAAATTTATTAATGATTTAGAGGAAGAATATCTATCTCCAAGTTTTGAGGATTTAGAAATGTTGTTTAATGAGTCTGAATATTCAAAAGATTTTTTTGATGAAGGTAGAGCTTTTCTTACTGAAGCTAAAGAATTAGAAGATGAAGATGAGGATTTACTAGTAGAAGAGTTGAAACAAGAATTAAAAGAAATGTGTGAAAAAACAGACACTAGAATTTCTGGTATAGAGTATCTTATCAAGTATTACATGGAATCACTACAATGGACAGAAATTGAATCCATTACCTATGTAATAGGTTTATTCAAGAATGGAATAATACAACAAATTAAATTATTAAATTCAAATGATTTTCTTGCTGAAGCTAAAGAATTAGAAGATGAGGATGAGGATTTACCAGAAGAAGAGTTAGTAGAAGTTCCAGAAGACCAATGGGGAGAAGATTATGAAATAGACTATGAATCTTTCATTGATGTTAATGAGCAACAAGAAACATTATCATTTATAGAAACTGGTTATCTTTTGGATTTAAAAGACCCAGAATATTTTAGTAATTTAAAAATAATTCCAGATGAGATGAAACGTTTTGATAGGCTTCATGCATATGGAACTAGAGACCAATGGTCATATAATGATACTGAAGAAGCTATAGCTGATGCTAAACAAATTGTTAATGAATTAGAGCCTTATGAATATATTGTAGTCTCAGTATTCCCAAGTTCTAAATTAAGGAAAGATACGAGTAGAAGATATATTGCACCAAAAGCATTTGAAGTAGATGGTAGAAAATTTAAATACCCGTATATGGCAGATTATTCAAATAAGGATAAAGTAACATTTTATGATATTGGGGATATTCCTAGAAGACAGAAGAGAGTTCAATATATAATTTATTCTTGTATGAATGATGGTCAAGGAAATATAGTAGAGAACTTTATTTATAAGCAAAGACAGTACAAATCAAGACAATTGAGAAATCAGTAAACAATTTAATACATAATAAACCACTTATGTATTAGTAAGAAGTTATATATAATAAACAAAAGAGTTAATAGTTAAGTTATCTCATTATAGTAGAGTTATAGTAGAGGGAGAAAAGAAAATTAAAAGAGGAGATGATTTAATAATATGACAAAAGAAAGAATTCGTGAAATTATCGCTGAACGTAAAGCTCAAAAAGCTGAGGAAGAAAGACTTCAAGCATTAAGAGAAGCAAGAGAAGCGAGGAATGTAAGAAACGATAAGCTTCAAGCATTAAGAGAAGCAAGACAAAATCAAGCTGTTAGACAACCTGTTCAAAGAACAGCAAAAGTTCTTAACGAAAGAACATATGTTAAGAAACAAAAGACATTAGCAGAAGCAGTAGATGAAAAGATTAAGATGCTTGCTAATGGTGACGAACACGTTGAAAGAACTTATAGAGTATTAGCAGACAATATCGTAGGTTCATCACAATTAGGATTAGGGGAATCAGTATTAGAAGCTGATAAGAGATTAACAGAAGCAACACAAGCTAGTTCAGATGTATATGGAATGGGAACAAGATTAGGACTTGGAATCAATCAAATTAAAACATATTTTGATTTATTCTTTGGATATTTCCCAGACTTAATCACACCTAGATTAGCATCAGTTCAACCATTAAAAACACAAAATGGTGTAGTTCATATGTTCTCAGTAGTAGCGGGGAATAATGCAGTAGGAGTAGCAAAAGGAACAACACTAATTAGCCCATTTGAAATCAATATTGATAAAGACTATGTAACAAACGTAGCAAAATTACCAAAAGGTACACTTTCAAAAACAACTGTAGACGACGACACTTATACAACAACAATGGTTCCATGGCAACCAGCTATACCAAGAAGTTTATATATTAAGGGAGTAGACTTAACTTGGTCAAGTGATACAGCAGCAACAGGTAAACTTGGTCAAGTTAACATTGCAGTAGCAGTTACAGTAAGTTCCTCTGAATATAAAGTAGTAGTAACAGGTGATGCTGCAGTTCCATCTGAAATTGAAATGGCATACTACTATGATAATGTATTTGCACCAACAATGGTTCCAGAAATTGAAGGAGAATTAGTACCTTATGATGTTAAAGCAACTAATAAAGAAGTTAAGACTAATTACTCATTCACAGCTGGGTATGGATTCGAACAAACATTTGGATTCTCATTTGAAGAAAAGATTAGTGAAGCAGCAACATATATCTTAAAGAAAACAGTAGACTTAGAAGTAGTAGGAAAGATTATGGCAGCCGCTCCAAAGACTATTACATGGAACGCTTCACCAGCTAATACTGGGGGATTATACCCAGTTCACAAGATGTCATTAACAGATGCTTTTATTAAAGCAGCTAATGAAATCTTTAACAAATCAAAGAGAAAACGTGGTAATAAAGTAATCGTAGGAACAAACGTATTATCAATTGTTCAAAGCTTAGATGAATTTAAAGAAAATAGTAAAGCATTAGAAGCAGAAGGTGGATATTATGTAGGTGACTTAAAAGGAATGGAAATCATTGCAGTTCCAGAATTAGGTGCAGATGATTTCGCAGTTATTTACAAATCTAAGAAGGATGATTTTGATGCAGGTATCGTATTTGCACCATTTATTCCAGTAGTATCAACACCATCAGCAACACTAAGTGACTTCCTAGTTCACAAAGCATTCATGACTTCTTATGATGTAAGAGTTATTAACCCTAACTACTTCGTAAGAGGAAAAATTATTAACGATAGTAATAAACCAATTTTCACTTGGTCATAAGGATAGTTTAAATAAAATTTTGTATATTTAAGAAAATCTTAGCTAAGGTTTAAATATATAAAGTAGAAAATTGAGAAGGGGTATAAAACCTCTTCTCAAGAATCTACAAATTTTAATTTGAAAATAAATACTTTATATGATAGACTTAAGGAGGAAGAAAATATGCCAAATGAAATAGATATAGCGTTTAAGAATAAACTACAAAACTATTTTCCAAGAGCTATTTGGACACCAACAGAATTGGCATATAATACAGCATATAACTTAGTAGATAATCCGACGTTAGTAATGGAATTTCCTTTTATTTCTGTTTATAGGCCAGACCCTCTTAAACCTAATGAAACACAAACATTTTCAGCTAGGAGGATAGGTTATCCTTATGCAAGTTCTTTGGAGATAGATAGTTCTACAGAGGATAAATTAGGTGTAAGGAAAGTTAATCATTATGCAAGATATATTGTAGCAGATTTAATTTATCAGATAGAGGTATATGCAAGAACACAAGAGGAAGTAGATACAATAATAAAAGAGTTGATGTTTGCTTTTAGTTTAGACCCAGTTCTTTATGTAGAACATTATGATTCAAGATTAAAAACAACTTTAAATCAAAGATATGAGATAGAGTATCATAATGGGCCAGTAGACCAAAGTGAATTTCAAGATAATGATAGGATATATCATCAAGCAATCGCTTATATAATTAAGAGTGCTAAATTATTTAATTATAAACCGATTTCTTCAATAAGTGAAGTCTTATTAGATTTAAGAGATAGCGAAAAGAATCCTGAATATTTAGTAGGTATTAAAGGTAATATTTATATAAAGAAACAGGAATTGACTGAAGGAGAATATTTAAATATAGCTGAACCAGGAGAAAATAAGGTTTATATAATAACTGATAAAAGTTATGTATACTTAAATAATAAGAAGTATGAAATAACAAAAGATAATCTTGTAATAATAGACAGAAGTAGTTTTAATAGTTTATCAGAAATAGAGGAAGATGTAATATATTTTTTAAGAAAAAATAATTAAAAGGAGTGGATTTTGAATAGATGAAAATTAAAGTTTTTAATGTCTCAAAGTATAATTTAGGAAAGCGAATTTTAAAATTAAGAAACGCTCCTGAGTATATAATGGAGGCACATCGTATAGGATTAACAAATGTAATTAACTCTTATTATCAATTAAAGAAGGGTAAGGTTCTAAATGAATCTTATATAATAGATGATAAGGATTTGGTTGAGATGCATGATTTATTTGTTAGTAGATTAAACGATGAAAATAAGGAAGAGAAAGAGTTAAAAAATATTTTAGAGGAAGCAAAGAAGAAGAACGATTTAGATTTTATGAAGTCATTTTATCAATATACAAATATGGATATTATAACTGGTAATAGGATTCCGAAGGGTGCTTCAAGATTTATTCTTCAAGATGTCATTTATGATTCAAGTAAAGACATGAAAAAATATTTTAGGAAATTGAAATAAGGGGGATAAAATAGTATGTCAATTAGAATAAATATTTTGAACCAAAACTTGGATGCATTTCAAGTTATTGGTCAAAAGAGAGTTAAAGTCTTTATCCCAGATTTACCAACAGGTTATCAGATTACAGGTGAAGGGATTACATTTAGACCATTTGTTGAAGTAAAGACTATTACAGAATTAAATACATTGATTTCACCAACAGCCCCAGCAGGATATTCAACAGGTAATAAACTAGTTGCATATGATATGGTATATAATTCATTAGTAGCATTACTTAGTGAACCATCAATAGAATCATTATATTTAAGATTTAGTGGTGATAGTGGTAAGATTTGGAATGAAAGTGATGCAGAGGATGCATTACCTATTTTACCAGAAGTATATGGTTATCAATATATTTACATGTTATATAGTGGAGCTAAAGCAAAAGAATATGATGTTGATAGGCAACAAGTTTACGATATATATGATAATTTTTATGAATATATCAATGGTAATATAGGAGGAGCTTTAAACTATAAGAAAGAATATGATAATACATTACTATATTCAAATATATATGCTCCAAAATATATTGAAGGATTAGATAAAACAATAGATTGGAAAAAGGATATTAAGGAAAAGATAAAAGAATTTACTGTTACTTATTTAAACGAAAACTTAACACCAGCTGAGAAAGCTAATTTAGCAAATACATTTTTAGGGAATGTTCGTTTAGAAGATAGTTTACATTTATTCTTTGTAAATTATTTTGAAGAAGGTAACTTATTACCGTCAGCAACAGTAGCTTTAATTAAGGCAGTAAGGTTATTAAGAGATGGTAAACCATACTTATCAATTGCTGGGCAAGAAAACTTAATTTGGAATGAGCAAAGCACAGGTGAAGTAGCAATTCAATTATCAAAGAAAGAGAATGATAAACTAAGAGAAATTGGAGTTAATGTATTAGAAACAAAGAGAAACATAGGAACATATTTTACTTCTTATAATACAGCAGCACAAATATTCCCAGATAAGAGAGCAAATGTAATCGCATTAAAATTGTATTTAAAGGAAGCATTTATATTATTTTTAGACCAATTTAGACAACAACCAAATATCGCAAAGACATGGAGAATAGTTGAGAACTCATTAAAAGTTGAGATGAATAAATTATTAAATGCTGGAGCAATCAATGCAGTTGGAGTAGATTGTGGACTTGGTTCAACAATGACAAGACAAGATATATTAGAAGGTCGTTTAATCGCAAGGGTGGTATATAGACCGATAATGTTGATTGATGATATTGCATTAAATATTGTAGTAACAACAGAAGAAGTAAATGTATATTTTGATACTAACTTAGGGATAGGAGGTAGTGTATAATGTTTGAAGGGAATGGAAAAGGACTTTCTTCAAGAATATTAGCAAGACTTGGGGGATTAGGAGATATTAGAAGAGATAATAACTTTATATTAGTTATTCATGATTTAATGGAAGATAATGAATTAGAGTTAATTATTGAAAAGGTTCCAGCTCCAAGGGAAACAACACAGAAGATTGAATTACGTAGGGGAAATGATGTAATCAACTTCCCTGGTGGTATTACTCATAACCTTGGAACTATCACAGTATTAGACGTATTAAACCCAGATGAGATTGATAAGCTTTGGACTTGGTGGAGAAGCGTTTATAATCCAACAACAGGACAAATTTATAAAGCTTCAAACTTTAAAAAGAATGGGACTATTTATGAATATGCAAGTGATGGAACATGTTTAAGAATGTGGAATTTAGAGGGTTTATTCCCATTGGGTTCACCACAACATGGTGACTTTGATGCTTCAAGTAGTGGTTCTTTAAAGAGAGTTAATTTAGAGCTTTCAGTAGATGCATGTGATATTAGACCAGTATATGAAGGATTTAAGAATGTAGCTGATATTTCACAACTTAGGTTAACTGATGAGGATTCATATGATGCAGGAATTGTTTTATATGGTGGTAATGTAGATTCATACTTTATTAAATTAAAGGAAGCACAATTTAGACAATTAAGACAATTGATTAGTATATGTGAAAGGGATATAAAAGAATTAACACATAGCTCAAGCCCAAATTATAGATATTATGCTGCTTCTTTAACAACTGCTAAGAGAATTACTGAAGCTGATAAATTAACAACAATCACAGCTGCATTAGATGATTTATCTAGATGGTATTCAGTTATGTCATTATATGTAGAGGGTGTGACACCATAATAAAAGAAATTAAGTTAAGTTAAGTTTAATAACTTAATAACTAACTCGTAACTCGGGTATTATTTAACAATGTGAATAGGATAACTTCTTAGCAGATATTGTTAAGTAATACCCTTGTTTTGTAGTTATAAATAAAAATAAGAAATTATATTTAAAATGATAAAAAAGCTGTCAAATTTGACATATAAGAGACTTTAATATTATACCCAATATTTAATCATGGGTAATAAATTAAAAAGCTTTAAAAGTTAAATTTGGTGTATAGAAAGGAAAGTTAGATGAGAAAAGTAATAAGTTTAAAGTTACCAAGTTTAGGGCAGATGGAAGGGATACCGGAAGAGATTAAATTATATGCAGCTACTGGGAAAGAAATTTCAGCTTTAATATCATCTTTTACAGATGCATCAATTGAATGGGTAATAAACCAATTAACAGAGCCAAAGTTAAATCCAGATTTATTATGTGATGAGGATAAAGCATATATCTTAATGAAGATAAGGGAAATTACATATCTACCATTTTTAGAAATGCATTTATGTTGCCCTTTTTGTGGGGAAGTTTATGATTATCAAATAGATTTTAATATATTGAAAGTTAATTATTTGGAAGATGGTTTTTTAACCGAAGAAAAGCAAATAGGTGAAAATAGTTATTTATTCCAATTACCAGTTAAGAAAGACTATAAAGAAAGGGAAGAATATATTAAAAAGAATGGTGAAGATATAAAGCAAGCTGGGACATTGTTTTTAGCAACAAAGATAAAAACAGTCAATAAGAGAGCGTTATCTTTTTTTGATAAGGTTTTATTTATTGAAAGTCTTCCAGGGCAAGACGTAGTAGAATTATTAAAGCTAGTAAGTCCTGAATTTGGACAAGAGAGAACATTTGATGTAGTATGTAAGAATAAGAAATGTAAACGAAGTTTCAAGGGGGTGATTGGCTTAGACGCCGACTTGTTTCGTTAACATGTTATTATTATACTTAGCAAAAGATTTAGAAAGTTTAAAATCATTGCAACCAAAAGATATACAAGCATTAGAGGATTTAGCAGTATATGAGTTAAACTCATTATTAGAGAAACAATTTTATTTATCATATTTTGTGAATGTATCAAAAGAATCAACAGATAATATGACACCAATAGAATTGGATAGATGGGTAGAGTTATTGAAGAAGCAGAAGGAATTAGAGAATAGTCAAGTAGAATAATAAGAGGGGATAAATAAATGGCGAAGAAGGATTATTATAGAAAAGAAGAGAGAACAACACCACAAGTATCAACTTCTAGAAATACAACTTTATACTCAAGAAAAGCAAAGACTAATAAAGATTTATCAATTGCTTTAGGTATGGGTCAAGGTCCTGCTTTATCAGATGAAGGTCTTAGAAAAAGAATAAGTGAATTAAAAATAACTCAAGAGTCATATGATAAAATAGTTCTATTCTTAAAGTCAGCAATTAAGAATCAAAAAGAATTTAATGAAACAGTAGAGTATTTTAATGATTTGTTATATTTTAGTGAGAATGTTGACGTTAATCTTTTAAATAATCTTCAAAAGAAAAAAGAATTAAAAGAAAAAGAACTTAAGCTACAAGGTGACTTAAATAAACTAGTTAAAGAATTAGGTGTAGAGTATAAGAAGCTTGTATCTTATAATCAGGATATCTATAAGATTTCACACGATTTACAATTAGAGTCAAATATTACATGGAAGCAGTTCTCCCAAATATATAGTGAAGCATATAAGAATGCTCGTTTAATGAATGACCAAATAGGTAAGAGTTTACATACAAGTAAAGAATTGATAGCAACAGTAAGCCAATTATCTAAAGATGGTTGGAAAGATATAGACTCTTCAACATTAGTAAATATCTCTTCATCAGTATTAACACTAACAAGAACATTGGGGGTATTTCCAGCTGAGCTTAATGATACATTTAGACAAGCATATAGACAATTTGGTGATAATACTGATAGATTTATAACTACATTGGGTGATAGATTAAATGCTTTTAGTAAAACCTTTGGTATATCAGTAGGAATGCTTAGCTCAGTAGTAGCTGAAATGTCTGAGGCTACTTCCTTCTTATTAAGAAATAATATGGAAGCACAACTAAAAGCCAATGCAAGTATAATGCAAGCAACAGCGTTAGCTGGAAGAGTAGGCTTAACATCAGGAACATTTATAGCTGATTTAGCGCAAACAGCTCAACTAGGAACTGCTGAGCAGATGGCTAAGATATATCAAGGTGGAGCATTATTACAAGGGTTTAATACTGATGTATTCAGGGAACAATTGAGAGCACAAAATTATGATGAAGCAATTAAGGGATTATTTGCATCTATTAGTCAAACAATAAATGCAACACAAGAGCCTTATTTAAGAGCAGAGTATATTCAAAGAATTGGTGGAGCATTTGGATTATCCCAAGATGAGTTATTAAGAATAGCAACACATGGTGATAAATTAGAAGAATATGACCAAGATTTAAAAGACAAATTATTAAAGTCAACAGATTCAATGTTAGAAGAGTTGAAAGATTATAAAGTAGCTTGGGCTGACCGTTGGGATGCTTGGTTATCTAATACAGGTCTTTCAGAAATTATAGGTAAAACATATAATGAATTGGGACTTTATGGTTTGGGTGATAAATTAACACAGTTGACTAATATTACAAAATTAATATTAGCAGTAATTTCAATGCCTAAATTAAAAGACGGAATATTTGGTAAAGATGCTAATGCAATGGGAGTATTACAAAAACTATATGGAGTAGATACTAATAGAGCAGCAATTGGAAAAGGACTAGGGACAGTAGCAGGATTAGGAATAGCAGCTTATAGTAATTATAAAATAGGTTCTGTCTTATCAAATCCTTATGCTTCTCAAAGTGATAGAGTATCCACAGGAATCGGGGGGACATTAGCTAGCGCCGGTGGTGGAGCATTAATTGGGGGTCGATTTGGGGGTGTTCCCGGAGCTATAATAGGTGGAGTAATTGGAGCAGGAGTTGGAATTGCTAATTCAGTAATTTCAGATAGTAAACGTCAAGAGGCTATAACAGCAATCAATAAAGATATGGAAGAGACTAGATTATCAAGAACAAGACAACAAGTTGCTTCAACAAACCCTATTATAAATGCAATAGAAGATTTAAAAAATACAATGGTGGAAGTAGTTTATGATAACACAGATAAGACAATTGCAAATGAAAATATAAATAGAGCTATAGATATAAATGAAAGAGCAAGATTAGCTATATATAGTGGGAAATAAAAATTATTAAGAATTTAAACTATTAAAGGAGAAAGTATGCCAGAAGAATTAAGAGTAGTAGATAATAAAACTTATATAGAATTAAAGTATGACCAAAGAGATTTGGATAACTTTAAACCTTATTCTTATAATCAAAAGAAGATTAAGATAAAGAATGAGGACCCCTTTAAAGATGGTATTCTTTTATATTTAGCAAATTTAAACACTATAGAGGATGATGGGATAGAAGGTTCTAGGAAAACATTTAAAAATGAAATCTCATTACATTTAATGCCAGATTCAATATCAGAGATATATACATATAATGTGGTTTCCCAATCACCATATGCTTCAATGAGACCTTATTATTTTTATACATCTGGTAGTGAAAAACAAATTAGTTTTACATTTCAAATACATACAGATATGTTAGATACGATTGAAAGAAAAGAAGGTCATTATTTTGGTAGTGATATAACTTATAAGGATTTAGATATTGATTATGGGGGATATAAAGAATTATATACAATGCTTCAAAATTATCCAGTAATTAACATGATTCTTAATATGTCAAGACCAATATATAAGTATAACAATAATAACCCGGAATTATATGAGCCCTTAGTATATTTCCAATTAGGTAATCAATTTGCAGGAATAGGTTATTTAAACTCAAGCTTTAAATTTTCAAAACCATATGATGTAGAGACAGGGACATATAAGATGATAACTATTTCAATGACTATAACATATATGGAAGAATTTGATATTTATAGTCAATATCAAGCTGACTTAATGACAATGGGAGAAAAGGAATCTTGGTATAGGATTTCTTATACTGATGAAAACGTAGGGTATGCAAATCAGATATCAGAAATTGCTAAGAATTTGGGTGTTATTAAATTAGAGGAAACACCAGAATCAAGATTAAGGGATAGTATGGTTGTTGATAACTTTTTAATAAATTATTTCGAAAAAGGTAATGTAGTTCAAAATGTTATGTCATCAGAAAGATTACAAAAACTATTTAATGTAGAAAATATATTAGTTGACTTTGGACAATATTCAACAAATAGTTATATGTCGGAAATATTATCAGATTATAAGAACATAATTCAGGATAAAATATTAAATCTAGAGAATTCATTTAGGTTAACTGATGAGGATTTACCCGAAAAATATTATTTTATAGATTCAACGGTATCAAATTTTTATTTAGATTTATATAAGTTGATTATAGAATATTTGAATATAATTGCTGGTTTAATTATTTATGAGGAACCTAGTAAAAGGAAAGAAAGGTTAGAAAAAGTATTGAGTGAATTAAAAATATTAGAAACAAAACTAATAAGTGGAAGTTCACTGAAGACATATTTATATGATAACCCTGAATCAAGTATTGGTAAGAGGACTTCAAAAAGGGATATATTTTTAAGACATTCATTAGATAATATAATCTCATCGCTAAAAAACCAAATGCTTGGGAAAAAAGTTCAAAATAATATATGTTCAAGGGATAGTCAAATTGAATTAGAGTATACTTTTGATTTGGATAAACTTAGAAGATTTTACAATTTTATGACAACAACAAAGACAGGGAATTTTTATAAAACTAATCAAGAATTCCTAAATCATATTAAGTTAGAGACTCAAGGACAAGAGGATAATGTTATTATAATTACTGACTTAAACGGTAGAAAATTTCATTTAGCTTTAGATGAAGATATAGAATTAAAAGTAAATACAAAAAGATTATTATTTTCTGGTAATATTTCTATATCATCGGACGATTTTATGGAATTACCATTTTATGGGGATGATAAATGGGGTTATACAAATTATATAAAAATAGATAGTGCATTAAAACATATAAAGATGTTGGTAAGAAAACAAACAGCAAGTCAAAATAATGAATTATTTTTTATAGATAAAGGTAAATCAAATAAGGTTGATAATCATGAGTGGACAACACCACCACCGGGTGAGAAGACAAAGAATATTTGTTTAGCATTATATCTTTTTATTTTAATTGATTATTTTTATTTCGATGAAGAGGATTATAATGATTTTCCAGAGGAATTTATATATCAAATTTACGAAGCAGCATATGAAGGAAACTTAAATAAACCGAATTATTTAAATAAAGCATTTAGTAGAAAAGTTGTTTTAAATGATAGGTGGTTACAATATACTAGTCACCCGGATCTTGATAAGTTTTTTTCTAGTTATTTGTCAAACTTTAGTAATACAACATCAGATAATCATTATTATTATAGAATTATCCCCGAAGAAGAGCAAAGCGAAGTATTTAATTTAATTCATGATTTAAAAGATAGAATAAATTTAGCTTTACAAATTTATACAAATATCTATACAACCGGGGGTATGACATCATAATATGGCAAGAATATATTTATTTGAAGTAGAAGATACTAGAGGGAAGATTCAACTAGTAGAATATAACACTCAAACAGGATTAACAAAAATAGTTAATAGAACTGGTGAACAAATTATTAACCTTAAAGATATAGGTATTACTATAGAAGATTATTTAGGAAATATTTATTTGAGATATAATAAGATTATAGAATGGGATGATACATGGACTAAATATACACCATTGAGTGAAAGACCTAATGCATATAGGGATAGACATAGACTTGATTCAATACCGCTTCAATCAAAGTTAATTCAATCTCTTATTGATAAACAAAATATAGATGATAATTTATATATTTATTTCTTAGTTGGATATAAAGATAATAATGGACAATTTCAACCAATCAAAAATTTCTTTAATGAACAAGGGAATATAAACTCTAAGAGTGGTTCTGGTTCTAATACATTTGATGGGGAAATAATGATACCAATGATACCAGATGAAATGGGGTATAATTATTCAGCTAATTTTTCTTCACAACCAGTATTAGGTAGAGTATCCCCATTACATTTTTATAGTAGTGGTAGTAGTGAAGTAGTTTCATTTAGTGTAAAATTAAATGAGGACTTAATAAACTATAAAGGACATGGTATATATGCTTCTGATAAAGAGTGGATATCATTATCGGACTATGTAGAAAACATAAGAAGAATGTCTTACCCTGTAATTGATATAGATGGTAGAAAAATATTCCCTGTAGTTTATTTTCAACTAGGTTCTTTTGTTGCAAAGGAATGCCATGTAGAAACAACAGTTTCTTGGGAGAAGCCTATAAGGGACGGAAAATATACAGTAGTTAATTTGGGGTTCACAGTAACTATAGAAACAGGGAATGAGCAATTATTATCAACATCCGAGAAGTTTGAAATAGGTGGTGAAATAGTGGAGGGACTTTCATCTACATATGATAATATTTATTATGCAGATAAGGTTATAAGTGAGATATATGATATAGAAGGATTAACAATAAATAACCCGAATTTATTTGTATCATTAAGACAAACTCAAGAACTAGCAAAATTAGGTATAGAAGCTGATAAAAGGTTTATAGATACAGTTGCTAAGAAATTAGATAATATTTTTAGTGCATTTAACACAAAGATGTATGGTTCTGAGTATTCAAGAATAATAACAGAATTAAAAGAGGAAGTAAGAAATCTTGCTAGTGCTAGTAAAAAATTTGAAGAAACAGCTCAATCACTTACAAGCGAAGGGACTACTATTTATATGAAATATTTAGCTGAAGTAAGTAAAGAGACTAATCCAAATAAGAAAATAAGTTTTGGTGATTGGTTATTGAAACAGGATATGTCATTTAAAACTGAATCGGGGGAGGAATATCGAGTAACAAAGAATTGGTTATTTGAATTAGACCAACACAGTATAATGAAGAAGGTAGATACTTTATTAGAATATTATACCGATGACCCTGAGAGTAGAAGAAGTAAAGCAGAAATAAGAGAAGAAATATTTCAATTATTAGCAGATATAATAGAGACATATAAGATGGGGGTTGGGTATTGTGCGAGTAGTTAATTTTAATTTAATTTTACCAAATAATAAAGTTTTAGATTTAAACAACTCCGGGTTAATTCAAGCAAGGTTTAATAAGTATAAGTCAAGTGAAATGATAACTAATACTAATGTATTAACTGACTTGGAGATGAGTTTGTTTGATAAGACAGGAACTGATTTATTATTAAAATTACAACAAGAGACTGGTTCATCAAAGCTAAGGTTTAATTATGGTTTTGATATAGAGCTTAGTGATGTATATGAGATGACAATAACTAATATAGGAACTGAATATAGCCAAGGCTCAGCAATAGTAACTATAAGTGGAATAGGTAGTCAATATGGTATAAGATTTCCCGCAGAGTATTATAAAGAGGGGACATCAATTAAAAGTATTATAAAGAAATTAGCTGATAGGAATGGTTGGTTATTAACAGATGAACCAGATAACCCAAATTTAAAGACAAAATTTATTGATGATATATATGATACTATTAAATTGCCAGAGCCGTTGATTAAATTAAATACTCAAACTGATATTCAATTTATTACTGAGAAATTAAAACCAATCTTGGATGCAACAGCTGTAGAGTTATATTCACAGGATAGGAATTTAGATTTCTTTATAGTAAGTCTCCAAAATATCCCAACTAAGAGTAATACAAGGCAATTAGCATTAAAGGTTGAAAAGAATGACAAGAGGGCTACAACAAAAAGAATATGGCATTTTACATATGGGTTTAGTCCTGATAGTAATATTATAAGAATCAACCAACAAATAAACCAATCATTTTTAGTGGACGGTTTAAACTTAGTAATCCCTGCTGCAGAGGGGGAAGCTTTAATATCACAATTAAAAGATAAATACGGAAATTTATATCAATCAAAATATAAAGAAAGAGTAGATAGTATTATATATTCAAAGAAGGATATAATTAGTAAATGGTTGAAAGAATTAAATTTACCAGTATTAGATATAGAGCAATTTCAAATTAACTATCAATTTGTAGACGTAGATAGTTTAGGTAATAAAACTTTAGAGCAGATAGTATTAGACCAATTACAAAATGCATTAAGTATTGTTAATACTTTACAAATAACAATAATTGGTAACAATAAAATTGAAGGTGGGGATTTGATTGATTTACAAGTAGCGACAAGAATAAAATCAACTCAAGGGAATAGGAATACATATATATTTAAAAAGAATCCTTATTTAAGTAAACGTTGGAGGATAATAGGAATTACTGAAGACATATCAGTATCAGGGGGATATACAACAACATTGAACTTAGTAAGTGATGTAAGTTCTAAAGATTTAATGGTAAGAGTTCCCTAGATTTTTTGGGGAAATATGATATAATATAATATAAGGGGAAGTAGATTGAATAATAAGATAAGCACTAGTGATATATTTACTGGTTATGTAGTTGAAGTTATAAAAAATAAGAGAGGAAAACCTACATTAGAATTGAGAGTAAGAATTCCCTCAATTCATAATACCGGGTCTATAAGTAGGATTGAAGATAAGGATTTACCAATAGCAAAACCCTTGTTAATACCAACGGCTGCGGTTAATTTAGAGTTATTTGAAGATTTCATTAAGAGTATTACAAAGGTATTTAT
>Ga0116141_10002005_pt1 | contig 17571 bp, 7 predicted proteins | sample AD_UKC097_MetaG_FD_89744 | JGI IMG/M metagenome (GOLD analysis project Ga0116141, IMG submission 89744) | Active sludge microbial communities of municipal wastewater-treating anaerobic digesters from USA - AD_UKC097_MetaG | ecosystem: Engineered > Bioreactor > Anaerobic > Digestate | place: USA...
GGAGGAGGGAGGAGGGAGGAGGGAGGCGTTTGGGTTTGACAGTTGAAAAGTGGAAATATGGTGGGGGGAACGGCGGCAGAAGTCAACGCGATTCTGCGCAAAATCAAGAAAATATATTGCGCAAACCGGTCTGGCGTTTTGTGCCCGGGATTCATATGCTTTTTTTGTGACGCTTGTTTGACACCTCTCCATCGACAAAGGAACCGATATGAAAATCCCGCTTATGTGGCTGGCGCTGATCGGACTCGCATTCACGGTACAGGCGGCAGACGAGGCCGCCCCGCTCTTCCCGTTTGTCATCTCGTATGACGGGCCGGACAACGCGTCGAGCGTGGCACACCTGCTGGACGCGCCTGCGGGACGGCATGGTTTCGTAAGGGCGCAGGGCGGGCATTTCGTCACCGATGCCGGGCCGATCCGTTTCCACGCGACCAACCTGACCGGTCCCGCGAATTTCCCGTCGCGCGCGGACGCCGACAAGCTGGCCGCGCGGCTCGCCCGCTTCGGCATCAACTGCGTGCGCCTGCACTTCATGGACACGTGGTACGTGAATTTCATGCCGCAGCCCACCCAAGCGATCCTCGCCGATGACACGCGCACGCAGCGCGAGCTGGACCCGAAACAGCTCGACCGGCTGGACTACATGATTGCAGCGTTCAAACGCGCGGGTATCTACGTGAATATCAACCTGCATGTCGGCCGCACGCTGGACGAGCGCGACGGCTTCCCCGGCATTAAACACCTGTCGTGGGCCAACAAAGGCATCGGCCAGTTTGAACCGCGCATGATCGAGCTGCAGAAAGAGTACGCGAGAAAACTCCTGACGCACGTCAACCCGTACACCGGCAACGCCTACACCGATGAACCGTGCGTCGCGATGATCGAAATCAGCAACGAGGACTCTCTGCTCAGGACCTATCTGGGCGGCACGCTTGACCGTCTGCCTGATCCTTACGCCGCCGAACTGCGCCGCCAGTGGAATGACTGGCTGCACGAAACCTATGCCGACGCGGCCGCGCTGCAAGCCGCTTGGACATGGAAGAACGAGCCGCTGCGCGACGAGCAATTCGCGGAGGGCTGTTTCGACGCCCCGTTTACGTTTGATTCCAAACGGTGGTCGTTCCAGCCCGGCACCGGAGCCGGCCGGGCCTCCGTCGAAAACGGCGTGCTGAAGGTGTCGGTGACCCGCGACGGCGGCGAATTCTTCGCCAAGGTGATCCGCGGGCAGATTGCGTTGAAAAAAGGGCAGCTTTACACCCTCTCCTTCCGTATCAGGCGCACCGAGGGCGAGGGAGCGTGGAAACTCAGCGTGGCGGTCGCATCGGCCACGGACGGCTGGCGTTCTCTGGGACTGCAGGAGCTGGTGAACGTCGGTCCAGCGTGGAAAACCGTCACGCGCGTGTTCGAGGCCAGCGAGGACGTCGAAAGGGCGATCCTGCAACTCACGCGCTTCAAGGTCGGGCGGTATGAGTTGGACGATCTCTCGCTGCGGGCCGGCGCCGAGCAGGTGGCTGAACCGCTGCAAGGCTTTGCGGATCGGTCCGTGCCCTCCGTCACGATCGGTGCCGAAGCGGTGCCGCCCCAGGCGCAGCGCGACTACCTGCGTTTTCTGCTGGCGACGGAAACCCGCTATTGGACCGGCATGGCGGCATTTGTGCGCGGTGACCTGAGGGCCCGACCGCCAGTCTCCGGCACGCAGCTCGGTTACAGCCCGTCGTACATCCAGGCCAAGCTCGATTATGTCGACATCCACGGCTACTGGCGTCATCCCTCCGGCGGCTGGATCTCGCTGACCGCTAAAGAACCTTGGAAAATCGGCAGCGATTCGATGGTGCATTCACTCGCCAACATTCTGGGCATGGCGGGCCAGCGCGTGCTGGAGAAACCCTACACCATCAGCGAATACAATCACCCCTACCCCAACCCGTTCGGCGCGGAGGCGCAGCCGATGCTGGCCATCTTCGGCCGGCTGCAAGGGTGGGACGGCATTTTTCAATACAGCTACAACCACTACGTCGACGACTTCGAGCCGCAAGCCATGCCCTGGTGCTTCTTCGACCTGCTCGCGCGCACCGACGTGCTGGCGCACTTCCCGGCCTGCGCGGCGATTTTTCTACGCGGCGACGCGCGGGAGGCGCTGCAGACCGTTGCCGCGGCGACCGATGAAACGGCTTACCGCGACCGGGTCGTCGCATCGCGTTCGCCCGCCTTCAGCATCGGGGCGGCGGGCCATGACGTGCGCCTGGCGGCGCTCCACCGGGTCGGCGTGACGTTCAGCGGCGGCGCGTCCGGCGAGGCAAGCAAGGTGTCGGAAGAACAGCGGGTGTTTGTCAGTGACACCGGTGAGATCGTCTGGAACCGGGAACGGCCCGGCGCGGCGTATCTCGCCCTGCGCGCGCCCAACACCAAACTGTTCACCGGCTTTCCGGACGGGCGCGCGGTCGATCTCGGGCACGGCGTGTCGCTGGCCGTCGGCGCGACGCGGCTCAACTGGGCGACGGTTTCGCTGGTTTCGCGCCAGGCGACCGGTTTCGGCGGCGAGGGGCGTCCGGCGAGCATCCTGCTGGCGGCGACCGGCGACGCGGGCAACACAGGCCGCGTGATGAAGCAGGTCGACAAGGCGCACATCACGCTGACCGAACGCGGGCACGCGCCCATGTTGGTCGAGGGCATTCCCGCTGTACTGACACTGCCCGCCGATCCCGCGCGAACGACGTGCTACGCGCTCGATCCTCGCGGCGAACGCAAGGCAGCGGTTCCGGTGGAGGCGACGTCTGGCGGCGCGAAAATCGTCATTGGGCCGCACTCCCGGACGGTCTGGTACGAAGTGGTCATCAATAAATAAGGAGTGAAACGATGAAATCCAGTGTGCGCGATGCAGTGTTGATTCTGGGCATTCTGTCATGCGGCGCTGTCACGGCGTCGGCTGTCGAGATCGAAAATCTCGGGACGAACGGCATTCTCTCCTCTGGTTCCAGTTGGCTGGGTGGTCAGGTTCCCGGGTCCTCAGATATCGCAGTCTGGGACGGCGCGGGCGCGGCATCCGCGGGCGGCTGGCAGCATGTGCTGGGCGATGATGCAACGTGGCGCGGCATATGCGTCACCAATTGCATCGAGTCCTTGTCGATCACAAATGCCGGGGCCGAAACCCTGACGCTAGGTGCCGACGGGATCATTATCGGACCGACAAACAGTTACCTCCACGTTCCGATCAACCTGAGTACTGATCAGATCTGGACCGTCGGAGGGCCATTATACCAGTATGCATCGGTCTCCGGCGATCATGCCCTGACAGTACGCGGCAGAGCCATCACCTTTACAAAACCTAACACGATTGCGCAGCTCGCTGTCGAAAACGAAGCCTGCCTCTTGCGCGACGAAGCCTCCATCGACGCCAATGTGGTCGTAAAAAAAGGATGTATACTCGGCTGGCATCGGGAGCCCGCCGACTGGTCCGAAGTCCTGCGCCAGCCGCTCACTCAACAGAACGGCATACTGCGTTTCGGCTGGTATAACCAACAGCCGATCACCGGAACCATCCTGTATGAAAGCGACCTGATCTGTGGAATGGTTTCATCCGACCGGGGGGCAGGACGGATTCAATTTGATAACGGCTGGATGAGAAATTTGGGAGGAACCGTTTCCAACAACTGGATCTATCTTCGAACCGGCCTGTACCATCAGGAGTCCGGCAAGACCTGGATCAAGAACGGCCTTTATTCCGGCTATGACAGTAACGCAGGGCGCCTTGAGACAGGATCATTTGTGCGTGTATCCGGTGGCTTGCTTGATGCATGGCGGATCAATATCGGCCTAGGGACGCAAGATAGTCAACCTGGCGGAATGCTGATCGAAGACGGAGAGGTTTCGGTGTTGCGTAACGAAAACGGGTCGCAGAACGGCATCGAAATCGCGGTTTCAAAAGATTCCAACTTCGGTGTGACGACCAATCAGGCATCGGGCTGGCTACGCATGTCCGGCGGAACGTTGAATGCGTTACAGATATCATTCGGCAAACTGATTCAGAACATTGCACAAGGCAGCGCGATTCAGGACGGTTGTGCACATGTCGAACTGACGGGAGGCACTATGAATATCGGTCAGTACGGTTTCGGCCCCTGTGATCTCTGGAACACCTCCGATGACCCAGAAATCCATCCTTCCGCTTGGTATGATGTGCGCATGTCCGGCGGAACGTTCGGCGCGCTGGCTTCCTTTACCAACAGGGCGCGCACTCGGTTGAGTGGCCAGCACGGCGGTCTGACCGTGCGCACTGCCGATCCCTCCGGCCAGCCGTGCAACATCGTCATGGAGGAATCGCTGACCGGCTCGGGCGGCTGCACGAAAATCGGCGGCGGCACGCTCTACCTGAAAGCCGCCAACACGTACACTGGTCGGACGGACATTCTGGCCGGTGCGTTGACGCTCGACACCAGAGTTGTCGAGCCTGAAACGCCGGTCGGCCTGCCGGCGCCTGCGGCTGTCTGGGTTGCCGACAGCCTGGGTGCCACACCGGGAGCTGAAGTGACGGACTGGCCCTCCACCAACACCACGCATCACTACACGTTGACCACTGCGAAAGCGATCCGCTCCGCCTCAACAGCGCCGCGTATCGCCGCGCAGCCTGTTGGCGGTCATGCTGCGGTCACGTTTGACGGGCTCGACAACGCGTTGGGATTGACAGGATTGAATCCGACTCCTCTGACCGGCGCCACCAATTTCACGATCGCCCTCGTCATGCGCAGCGACAGCACCGGCAAAGGTCAGGCATCCCCGTCAGGCACTTACGGCACGTCCGTACTACTGTCACAAACAAATCCCGCCAGCGACCAGAATCGCTGGCGTATTGGCTATACCGCTGCCGGACGGCTCGGCGCTGCAGTCATAACGAATTCTCCCGGCATACACACCACCGCCGTTTGGGCACCGCCGCGTTTGCTGAACGATAATGAGCCGCATATCATGCTGTTTACTTGGACGGCCGGCGGCGACACTATTGTGGAGGTCGACGGTTACGCGCATGGTGCGCCCGATCTCAGCGGCGTTAAATCAATTACTAAATCGCGCATGATGATGGGCACCGATGAAGGCGTCAATCCCTTCCGTGGCGACATCGCGGAAGTCCGGTTTTACAACAACCGGAATCTTTCCGCCGAGCAACGGCGACAACTTGGGCTCGATCTGGCACGGACCTACGGCGTCGAAATCGTGGGCTATCTGAGACCGGAAGAGAAACAGTGCGCCTCCCTTGCAAGCCGCGACATCCGCATCGCGTCCGGCGCCTCGCTCAATACGGGCGCGATCGGTCTGACACTTTCTCAGGGCCAAACCATCAGCGGTGCCGGTACGGTCAATGGAACATTACGCATCGACACGAATGGCGTGCTCGCTGCAACAAATACGACAAGTGCTCTGACGATTTCCGAGCTTGCACTGCAGCCAGGCGGCGTCATCCGCTGGCGTTACGATTCACAGGGACGCGGCGCACCGGTACAGGTGGAGAATCTGACCCTGCCGGATGGTGTCGTCATGTTGGAAATCACCTCGGACATGGCGGTACCGAAACCGTTCGGTGTCGTTCTGAACTATACGGGCACATTGACAGATAACGGTGCTGCTTGGAACATTGTCGGCAGCCATAGCGCTACGCGCGTGGAAATCGATGAAGTCGCCAAATGTCTCAAGGTGCAAACCAAAACAGGGACTTTTATCAAAATCCAATAAACGAGGGAGGTTACATGAAGCGCATATTACAGTTCAGTATTTTGGGTTTGGCCGTGGTGTTTGGCGCGGCTGTAAAGGCCCAGACCGTTCCGCTCAATCAACAAACGGCGAGAGTGTCGCCCGCATGGATCACGGACGGCGTGATGGTGCAGCTCTGGCTGCGGGCCTTCACACCTGAAGGCACACTTGACGCGGCGCGCCAGCGGCTCCCCCACGTCGCCGAGGCGGGGTTCACCATCATCTACCTCAGTCCGATCTGCCTGATGGACGATGACCCGCGCAAAGAGCATTGGGCGCCGCGCCAGCGCAAGACCGAGAATCCGCGCAATCCGTACCGGATCAAAGATTACGAGCGGATCGATCCGGAGTTCGGCACCCGCGAGGATCTGCGGGCGTTCGTGAACGAAGCGCACAGGCTCGGGCTGCGTGTGCTGTTGGACCTCGTGTACCTGCACTGCGGGCCTGGCGCGGTGTTGATCGAGCGGCATCCCTCATTCATGAAACGCGATGAGAAGGGCAATCTGAAACTGGCGAGCTGGGGCTTCCCGGCAATTGATTTTGGAAAACCAGAGGTGCACGATTATTTCTGGCGTAACATGGAGATGTGGGTACGGGACTTCGATATCGACGGGTACCGCTGCGACGTGTCGGACGGCATCCCGCTCGCGTTCTGGGAGAAGGCCCGCAAACGCCTTGAAGCGATCAAGCCCGACATCGGCATGCTGGCGGAGGGCACGCGCAAGGAAGACCAGCTTAAAGCTTTCGACCTGGATTACGGCTGGGGTGCGGCGTTCAAGACCTGGGACAACGCCGCATCGATCCGAACCCTCTGGGAAACCCAGCACGCCGCACGCCCGATCGGCGGAGCGAAGTTCGTACGGTTCATCGAGAACCACGACTATGTCGAGGACGAGGGCCTCAACCGGCTGGATAAAGCCTGGGGCGTGTCGCGTGTCAACGCCGTGCTTGCGGCGCTGTTTACGCTGGACGGATTCGGAACTGTCATCGGCCGTTGCGCCCGGTGAACAGCGACCTCAGGCTGCCGCCAGGCCCCTTGCCAACGACAGATCCTGTATCATCCGCCGGCCCTTTCGCGGACGCGGCCGTCCGCACCCCGGCAGTGTGTCACGCCGTCATCAAAAGCCGAGGTTGAAGCCGATCAGGAAGCGGTGGTCGATGTACTCGCGCAGGGCCATCACGCTGCCGTCTATGAAGAGATCGAAGTAATTGCCCAGTCGCTTGTTGTAGGTCGACGACGCGCCCCACACCAGTTCCCAGTCGGTCTTGCCGCTCAGCCCCTCGTCCTCGGTGCGCCGCAGCGGGCGCGCGTCTTCGCGTTGCAACCCTCCGATCAGATCGAAGCGGAAGGTGTAGCCCTGCCATGCCTGCAGATAGCGCAGCACGCCCAGCAGGCGCTGATCCCAATACGGCGTCCAATAGAAATCGCTGGCGTCGCTGGACGACACGGTCGACAGATCAAGCCCGCTCCACACGCCGATGTCGGGCATGACTTCCCAGAACGATTCACCCTGGACATAGAAGAGCGCGTTGTCGTCTTCGTAGCTCCAATACTGGCTGCGCAGATTGACGATCCACGTATCGGACGGTTTCCAGCGCGCGACGGCGCCGACGGAATCAGAGGTCAGCGCCTTCACCGAGGACGTCACCAGATCGCGCGTGTAATAGACAAACAGGGTCAGGTCATCGCGCGGCGCCCAGTGCGCGGCGAGATCGCCGATCACTTCATTCTCGTCATCGGCCGCATCGAACTCGTCGCTGTCCGGGCTGTCTTCCATATCGATGTCGAAGAGATCATCCTCATCATAATCGGGATCAAGGCTCGCGACGCCGAGTGACCCGGAGAGGGTCGCGCCACTGGCGGTCCGGTAGGAGAGCCTTCCACGCGCCTCGCGTTTGAGCGCTTTAAACAGGTAGCTGGTCATGTCGTCCGGGTCATACGAGACCGCATTCCAGCGCGGCCGGATACGCTGTTCGATGCGGCTCTCGAAATACTCCGCTGAAAGCTGCAAGTTGCGGTTGAGGTTGAGCCCGCCGCGTCCGCCGTAACGCAAGATTTCGAATTGATCATTGGCCTTGCTGTGCGACACCTCGCCACCGATGAACGGACGCGAGAGGTAGACCCACGGGTCGGGAGTGCCCTCTTGGTACGCATTGATGCGCTCATATTCGGCGAGATCCGACGTGCGTCCTGCGACCGCTTCGCGCGCAGTCGGATCGATCGGCGCGTCGGGGTCCCGGGCAACGCCCTGCATCGTTTGCGCGGCATGCGTCGGCGCGGTTTGGCCGCCGCCGGCGGCGCTTTCCACCGCGACCATGGAAGAGGCCACGAGCGGCTGAACATCGCGCTGCGGACGGTTGCGGAAGTGCGCGCGGGTTTCCACCGTGATCTTGCGACACAGCTCTTCGGGGTAGCCGTCGCGCTTGAGCAGATCCAGCATCTCGTCGGCCAGATGCGGCTTGTTCATGAGGTAGGCGATTTCGACCCGCGTGCGGCGCGCCATGAACATCGGATGGTACTCGTATGCATGCCGCACGACATCCGCTCCTTCGTCGGTCCAGTCCGGCTCGTGACGGCGGACCAAGAGGAGATTGTCGCCGGCCACGGTGTAGCCGCTCATGCCCTGAAGAAAGCCGACCTGGTAGTGGCGAGCAGCCTCGGAAACGATACTTTGCATGGGATTCTTGAGCAGAGAGAGGTTGCAGGCGCTCTCCTGGCCAATGTCGCCATAGGGGTAGGCCACCAGACCGACCGGGCTGTTCTCATCCCCCATCTCATCTTGAAGGATTTTACGGCTTTGACGAAACTCGTTGCGCATGCGCCGGTCCCATTCGTTCATGGATTCCAAACGCTCCTTCTCCGGCAGCCAGAGCCGGTTGGGCAGGCTCATCCTGATCGCTTTGCCCTCTTTGTCTGTCGCCCGCTCGTCGTGCGCACCATACAGATGGCTGCCGATGACCCAGTTACCGGACGCGGCATACGCGCGCATCTCGTTCCATCCGGCGACCGACGGCACATACTGCTCATTCGGCTTGGTGATCGCGAACATCCCGAACGGCACACCGAACTCTTCGGCGACTGGAGCGCCTAGGGCGAAGGCCGCCCGCAAGGCATCATCAAAGGTCACCGAGACGACCTTCATCGGACGGGCAGGCGTCCGTATTTTTTTGCCGGATTTGAATTTCTTCTCTCCCGTGATGCCGTAGCGCACCTGGTCGATGAAACGCGCGGTCCAAGGCACGGACTCCTCTTCGGGCTCCGGATCCTCGCGCCGCTCGCCAGACGCAAGACCGATGACCGACGGAATGTCGGTCGGCGAGACAATGACGAAGCCCTCGCGCTTCAGGGCGGCCAGATGCTCATGCAGCCGCCGCACCGACGTAACCGGCATCCAGTCGCTTTCGGTCAGATCATGGTAGAGCAACGTAAAGACGGAACCCTGCGCTGCAGCGGCCTCCATTTTGTCGAGCCGTTTGAGCGCGTCACGGTAAGCGCCCTGCGCCACGAACAGACGCGCCTCGTAGTAATACCGCATCGGATCCGTGGGATCGAAGTTTGAGAAGCGGTCATGCAGGATCTGTTCGGCATCCTCGAAGCGGCGTTCCGCGAGCGCCAACTCAAACAGCAGGCTTTTCGCGCGCGTGTTGTGCCGGTTGTATCTCTCGAGGACTTGGACGGCCCACGACTTGCACTCTTCGTAGCGGTGCGCCTGAAAAAGCCGTTCGGCATACAGAATTTTTGCCGTGATGTCCTCAGGGACTTCGTCAATGGCCTGTCGGATCTGGTCCAAGATGAAGTGCGTCGTAAACAGACCTGGCTTGCGCTGATTGAGCACATGGCACCGGTTCGCCATGCGCAGGCGCAATTTTCCGCGCTGCACGGAATCCACCGTGTTATCGATCACTTTCTGCAGACGCTCCACGCTGAGTTCAGTCAGGTCGATGATTTCAGCGATATCCGCGCGCAACGTCATGGCGCGCAGATTTTCCGGCTCGAGCGCCTGCACATCCAGACAGAGTTGATCGGCGCGCTTTAACTCGCCGATGCGCAGTTCCAGCACCGCCTGATCCATCATGAACCCGGTGTTGCCGGGCAGTTCCTCATTGATGTGGCGAAAGAGTTCCACCGCCTCGTCATACTCGAGTTTATGTGTGAGCAGATTCGCCAAGTTGATCTGGATATCCAAGCGGTCCGGTTCTTGTTTGATCAATTTCCGAAAGATGACCTCGGCCTCAGCAGGCTCGCCGATACGCAAGAGATTCTGCGCATACCAGAAGCTCAGGTCAAACAGGTCGGGCTTCAGTTTCAGCGCCTTTTTAAAGTGGGTGTCCGCAGCCCGCCAATCCTGCTGCATGATCGCACTCTGCGCCAGCAGGTTATACGGCATCCACTGATCCGGCATAAGCTGTTGAAAATATTCCCACAGTCGCCAAGCTTTTTCTTTTTGTTCGGTCCGGATGTACGCCCAGCCCAAGGCTTCCCAACCGGCCTGCAGCGAGGGATCCTGGCGCAACGCCTCTTCCAGGAAAGGAATGCTCTCCGCGTATTTCTCCTCTTGAGACAGCATCAGTCCGCGGTAAAGCAGGGCAGCAGGTGCGGACGTGGCGACATCCGTCGCGCGCGCCTCGGCAATAGCCTCCTCCATGGCTGCTCGGTCCAGCGTGCTGTCGCTTTCAGACAGGGGGATCGGCGCGTGCCCAACCGTTTTTGCGTGGGGTTGAGCAGTCAGTGTTGACGCTGCCAGCGCCACACCCAGCATCGTCACGCCAGAACGGAATGTCGGTCTCATAATTCCCCCGTGCGGCACTGCGGTTATTTTTTCCAATACGTTTGCACGATTGACTGCGCGACCCGTTTCGAGCCGACGTTAGTGAGATGAATGCCGTCGGGATCGCGGACCGTCAGCGCGGCGCCGTTCGGAGCCATGACATACAACGAGAAGGTGCCGGGACGGCGCGTCAGCAGCGGCGCCATATCAAAAAGCACCACCTTCTCCTTGCGCGTCTCGGTCGCCGCCTCGCGTTTGAAGAGCGCATTGACCGATTGGGCGTACTCTTGCTGCGCAGGCTCTTTCATGTCAGGCAACAGCAGCCAGACCACGCGCGTGGCGCCGCCCTTGATCAACTCGTCCATGATCCGTCCGACCCGCAGGCCGTACTCCCGCTCCCAGTCAGGCTGGCCGAACGGCACCACCCGGCCGGTGGAATCTTTGAGCGACTGCCGGTCATTCGCACCCAGTGACACCACCACCGTTGCAGGCTTGTGCTGCTTCATCAGCTCGTCCACTTTTGCGAACCAATCAAAGGCGTCCATGCGCGCCAGGCCCGACGCGAGCGAAGAGAAAGTGGCGGCCGGCGCAACCCCGGCCGCATTCAATTCCTTTTCCATCGCGATTCCCAAGAGCCGCATCATCGAATCGCCGATCATCAGAACCGGCGCGCCGTCGGCTGCCCGTGCCGCGCCTGAAGCGAAAGCCAGTGCGCATCCTGCGAAAAGGGCCGTCATCGTTCGTCTGGTCATCGTGCTACTCCTTGTTCGGCTGGTTGAGCCATTCGCCCACCGTCGTTTGCGTCCATCCCCTCACCTGGCAGAGCCCGGTCAACCGCGACACCCGGTCGACAGGGCGCAAAACCATCCGCCAGAAATCACGGGCCGGACCATACTCGAGATGGCCGGCGCTCTGATACATCGCAACGCCATTGCATAGTAGCAAAAGGGCGAAAAAGACTCCTACAAAAAAACACGTTTGGGCTACCGTCTGTCCGGTGTTTCCGCTCGGCTGCGAGTCCTCTGTCAAGTGCTGCACGTGCATCGCGCCTCCGTTCAAAACTGAAAGTAGATAAAGGGGGCAACCCCGCTGGGCCCCGCGCCGAGAATCAGCGTCAGGATCACGGCCGCCACGCTCCCTTGCAGCCAGGCCGGCCAGCGGTTCACCCGGTCCCAGACCGGTCGCGGGCGCATGCCATCAAGCAGTTGCAGGGCAAAGCCGATTCCAAGGACCAACAGCGCCCGTCCGGTCAGCAGCCGGCAGTCGCCCTCCCACCTGCACAGGCCGCGCAGCAGCTCGCCCGCGACCGGCAGCGAGGATGACCGGAACAGGATCCAGGAGAAACAGACCACATGGAAGATCCACACGCGCCCCAGCAGCGCCCAGAGCCGGCCTGGATTCTCGGACGGCTTCTCCGGCAGCCCCATGAGCCGACGGGCCACACGTTCGAGCGACAGATACAAGCCGTGGAACGCGCCCCACAGCACAAACGTCCACCCCGCGCCATGCCACAGCCCGCCCAGCAGGAAGGTCAGCAGCAGATTGACGCGCGTGCGCGCGGCCGAACCGCGCGAACCGCCCAGCGGAATGTAGAGGTAATCGCGCAGCCACGTGGAGAGCGAGATGTGCCAGCGCCGCCAGAACTCTTGCAGCGTCACCGCGAAATACGGCGCATGGAAATTGATCGGGAAGTGGAACCCGAGCAGCAACGCGCAGCCGATCGCGATATCCGAGTAGGCAGAAAAATCGCAATAGATCTGCAGTGCATACGCATACACGCCGAGCAGCAGGTCGGCTGCGCCGTAGGTCTCCGGCATGGCAAAAACCGGATCGGCGAGATGTTGGGCCAGCCAATTGGCAACGACCATCTTTTTGAAAAGCCCGCCCAGGATCAGCGTCGCCGCGCGGCCGGTGTCGAGCCGCACAGAGCGGTCGGGGAAACGTCCCATCTGCGGCAGAAGGTCCGCCGCGCGGACGATCGGCCCGGCCACCAACTGCGGGAAGAAGGCCAGGTAGTTGGCGAAGTCCAACACCGACGCGGCGACCGGCGTTTTGCGCCAATACACGTCGGCCACGTAGCTGAGCGCCTGGAAGGTATAGAACGAGATGCCGACCGGCAACACGATTTTTTCGATCACCGGCAGGACCTGTTCCTGCAGCGTGATCAACTGTTCAGTCGTGCCGAAGCGGGCGCAGAGCGGAACCGCGAGCGGGACCAGCAGCTTGGTGAAGAGAAAACCGGTGTATTTGAAAATGCCGAGCACCAGCAGGTTGGCCGCCACCGCGACCGCGACGCCGCGGCGCCGCGCGCGAAGCTCGGCGGTCCGGTCGATCCAGCACGCCGCAGCATGGTTCAAGACCGCCGATGCGAACAGCATCAGCGCAAACTTCCAGCTCCAATAGCCGTAAAAGAAAAGACTCGCCCCCAGCAGCACGCCTTTTCGAAGGCGCGGCATGCGTTCCAACCCCCAGTGCAGTGAAAAAACAATCGCGAAGAACAGCGCAAAAACAGTTGTCGGAAACAGCATGGATGTCCCTTATTGAGCGGCCGATCCCTTGTCCGCAGGCGTCTCTGCGCCTTCGCGCCTGTTCGGCTCGCCGGTTCCGAATTTCGCACGCAACCGATGCCACAACGAGGTGTGCTGGGGCACTTCCTGAACAGGGGAAGGAAGCGGTGACTCCGCCCGCGTCACGACGCCGGTGGCGCCGTCGTGCACCGGCCGCAGCGGCTCAGGCGCCTGCGCCTTCGCGGCGGCGGGCACCGGGGGCGGCTCGGCCGCGGCGGGCTCGGGCGGCTGCTTCTGCCCCTGCACGCCCGGCGCAGCCGGGGTCGCGGCTTCAGCCGGCTTATCTGCGGGCTCGGGCGTCGGCACGGCTTCAGCCGGCTTGTCCACGGGCGTCGGCGCGGGCGTCGGCGCGGGCGTCGGCGCGGCGGCAGCGGGGACAGCCGGCAGGCCGACCTGGGTGAAGGCCGCTGCGGCGGCGGGCGCGGTGTCGCGCGCAAACGCGCGGAAGCTGCGCGGCAGCACCACCAGACGCGGCGCGACGCCCTCGCGTTCGGCCTTAGCCTCTTTGGCGGACCATTCCGGATAGGCATACAGCGGCACGTCCCAGACGTCTTGGATCGGGTGCAGCATCAGATTGCCCCGCTGGATCTCGCGCACCTTCACGTTGGAGAGTTTCTTCAGGCGGGCGATCTCCTGCTTCGGGTCGGGCACCTCGTCTTGATCATGCCGCGGCCAATTCCACTCCTCCTGCTGCACCACGATGAAATCGGCCGTGGTCTGCTCGATCATCTTCTCCATCTTACTGATCCACGCCGGATCGGGCGGTGTCCGCACGCGCAGGATCATGCCCGGCAACCGGTGTTTCAGAATCAGCGCCGTCAAGTGCTCAGGCAGGATTTCCGAGAAATAGGCGAGGTCCACGACAGGCATGAGGCGCAGCCGATGGAAGGTGCAAAACATTTTAAAGAGCGACAGCTCAATGTCCGGTTCGGTGGGGATGGTCCCGTCCGCAAGCTGGGTGAAGGCCACCGGCGCCACCGCTGACAGGTCACGCACGTGCAGGCGCACGGAGTCGAGCGCGGCACGCAGCTCGGTGTCGGGCATCTTCGGAACCAGCAGGACCGTCGGCGCAAGCGGACCGCAGTCGATCCGCGCGATGCGCGCGCGCGCCAGCCCGAGCTCCGGCGAGAACGGCGCGATGCTCCACCAGCCGTAGCAGACCTCCTGCGGGATCACCAGCGGCGTGGTGAAAACCGGCTTGCCGTTGACGTATCCCACCGCGCCGTCGCCGCGGACTTCGAGCCTCAGCTTCACCGAGCCGGGCGGGCGCAGCCAGGGCCGGCTTTCGTAGGTACGCAGTTCGCCGTTCAGCCACGTCTGGATCCGGATGAAGCCTTCGTCGTCATACCCGTAGCGCACCATGGATTTTGAGCAGCGCCGCGCATACAGCCAGAAGGCGCCGGCCGATTCGTCCAGCGTGACCTCGATGAAACCGTCGCGCAGCAATTCCGATTTCTTGAGGCGCAGAAAGGCTTCGGACATGTCCGACCCCGCGCGCAGTTCATAGCGGCCGAAGGCGGAGGGGCGGAAACCGCCGAAAGCGATCCAGTTGTCCGAGAGCTTGTTCATGACAAAGTTTTCGGTGATCTTCTCGGTCAGCGGCAGAAAGCTTTGGTAAAGCTCGCGCGTTTTCTTGTTGGGCGACTCGGCCGCCGTCCCGCGCACGAAATCGAAAAAGACGCTGGCCTCGGGAATAGTCAGGAGTTCAGCGGCGAAGATGTCGCGACCGAAGCCGAACAGGTGGGTCTCGGCGCCGCGCCCGATCGCCAGCAGCTCATGCATGTTAGCGTAGCGCTCGACCGGCTCATCCAGCAGCGTTTGCAGGATCAACCGCGCCTCGATGTTTTCAGGATGGCGTTCAACCAATCCCTTCATGACCCCGCGGGCCTCGCGGCGCTGGCGGTGGCGGTCCAGCCACTGCGCTTGGGCAATGGTCACGGCCGGGCTGTCCGGGAAGGCGCGCGCGTAAGCATTCAGCAGGTCGGCCGATTCGTCCACCCGGTTCAACTGTTCGAGCAGGCGCGCGTGGCGGATCGCGAGATTCATCTGACCGGGATTGATTTCAAGGCTCTGCGTATAGGCCTCGAGCGCCTTGTCCTGCATGTTGAGCCTCAGCCAGGCGTCGCCGATCAGCGCCAGCGCTTCGGCATTCCGCGGATCGGCTTTGAGCCACTCGCTCCAGATGCGGATGGCTGCCTGGTAGTCACCGGCGGTGAAGGCGTCAAAGCCCTGTTGACGCAGCTCCTCCCGTTTGGCGTCCGGCGACACGTCGTTGTAGACGGCGAGCAGGTCCGAAATCTGATAGTAGAGCGACAGCGTCTCGTCGCTGGCTGACGGCAGGACGCGCGTGATGCCAAACACCTGCCGCTCAGAGAGTCCGAAAGGAGGTTCTTGAAAATCGCCGGCCAGCAGCACGCCTGGCAACAGCTTGAGAATGTTGCCGGCCGAAGGCAGCGACTCGATGGCGACAGGCAGCTTCAATACCAGTTGGATGTTTTTGGCAATCATGGCGTCCTGCAGTCTGACCAACCACGTCACCAGCGCAGTCACCTGTTCGGGCGCGCAGGACGAGGTGTCGACATACAGCCCGTCCACCCCGTGCTCCATCGCCCGCTCCACAATATCGGCCGGCGCCACTTTCTGCAGCAGCGTGGCGTCGCGGATTTGGACCTGGGGCAGGATCTTCATGTTGTTGGTGCGGGCCAGCAGACTCAGCGCCTTGCGATCCCAGACCGGGAAGGTAATCGGCGCGCTTTCGTAGACATCCAGCCACGGCGGCGCGAGCACATTGAACTGGTAACCGTGCTCGTTCAGCCACTGGGTCAGGTAGCCGACATCCTTCGCGACATCCGGCGTCCAGGTGATCAGCGCGTCACGCCGTCCCACCAGGCGCGCATCCAGAATCGTGGCGGCGGCCATGCCCGGCAGCGGGTCCCAGATGCCCACGCCGAGCATGCCGGGCTGGGGCTCGCCGCGCAACGGCACCCGGCCGCCGAAAAGCGTTTCGCCGTCGAGCCGCGCGAACAGCAGGTTATCGCGCAGGCAGAGCAACAGCTCGTGGCTCTGCCGGAGTTCCCCGGCGAGCGCATCGGTCTCCAGCATCAGCTCGTCCATATCCTGAAGGCGCTGGCGGACCGAGACCTTGCCTGCGTCGTCCATGCTGAAATAGACATATTCGCCTTTCGAGGTTGCGCGCAGGTAAACGCCGAAGCGCCCGCGTTTGAGCAGGAAGCGGATCGAAAAGAAACCGTCCTCGAACGTGTCGCTCCCGGCCAGCCAGGTCTTGGCGCCGGTCGTGGCCGAGACCGGCGACTGCCGCACGGTCATCACCGGATTCTGAGGCGGGATGGCGCGCAGCCTCAGTTCGCCGTCGCGTGCGGCGACATCGCCCCACTCGCCGATCCATCGCTCAACCTCGCACGTGCCGCGCGCCCTGCCGCGTCCGGGTTCCACCGGCCAGAAGGTTTCCAGCTTGCGGATGAGTTCTTCGGGGCTCCAGGCTGGATTGACCAGCAGCCGGTTGAGGCGGCGCGGATCGCTGTGGCGCGTGTTGAGCGCCAACTGGCCGAGAATGAATCCCAAGTCATAATGGGCGCCAACCTGGTGCATGTTGGTCACCCGCACAACTTTGGCCTGCTCTTCATACTGTCCGTAATCGCCATAAGGGAAGAAAAAAGCGACGGGCTTACTGCCGGTCTCTTTTTCGAATTCCCGGATCACCTTCTCGTGATCTTCCTGCAACCGCCGGTTGAACTCTTCGGGCAATTCATAGCGCCGACGGTCCTCCAACCATTGGGGATTGGCGAAAAAAGAACCCGTACGGCCGGCAGGGCTTGTCGGGATGAAATCGAACCCGCGCTCCGACTGCGCGGCCAGTTCCCACGAGCCCATCGTCAACATGTCGCGCAGGTAGGGCCACAGCAGCGCCTGGGCGTCTTTCACGTGCATGGGGGCGGTCACCACGCCCATCACCGCCTTCCACTTATGCAGGTGCAGCAGGTCGCGGATCTCGAAATACGAACTCTTGCGCGACTGCTCAAAGGTCATCAGGATCGCTTTGCGCGGCAGCGGCCGGCCCTCTTTGTAAAAGGCGCGGACATCGGCCAGGCCGATGGGCGAATATCCGTTCACGCGCAAAAGCCGGAGCTGTTCGGCAAAAACGGCTTTCGAGATGTCCTGCGATCCTTCTGCCGCATCGCTGTTGATCCCGTAATAAGCCACCGCGACGAACGTCTGGGCGTCGCGTTTGACCTCGACCTCCGCCTGCGGATACCCGTAGCGGTAGTACAGGGCGCGCAGGGGCGTCCACAGTGCGACCAGAAAGCAGAGCACACCCAGAAAAATGAACCAGGCCCGGACGTTGCGGTCTTTTTCGACCGCGACCGGCCGTTCCCACCCCTCGTTCAACTCAGCCTCTGCGGGAGGCGGCGTGACGACGCCGTTGCCCGGGACAGCCCGTTCGCCGTTCTCGGTGTCACCCCTTTTGTTCATCC
>Ga0116141_10002008_pt1 | contig 17568 bp, 15 predicted proteins | sample AD_UKC097_MetaG_FD_89744 | JGI IMG/M metagenome (GOLD analysis project Ga0116141, IMG submission 89744) | Active sludge microbial communities of municipal wastewater-treating anaerobic digesters from USA - AD_UKC097_MetaG | ecosystem: Engineered > Bioreactor > Anaerobic > Digestate | place: USA...
CTTGCGCGAGACGCGGCGCATCTTGGCCAGGTCCTTGTGGAAGGCCTCCGACAGCGTCATCGGCAGGCTGGCCAGCAGCGCCTGCCGGTGCATGTAGACATCGGCGTTCAGCTGGAAGCCCCGACCGCGCCAGATCGCGTTGGCGGTCTCCTGGGCGGACACGGCCTTCTCGGGCGGCGAGAAGATCGCCAGCTGGTGGTACAGGCTCACCAGGCTGCTGCCCACGTCGATGGCGTTGGCCGCCGCGGTCCAGTCCTGCAGCTTCTTGCCCACGTCGGGCATCACCTCGGCCATCTTGCTGCGCGCGTTCTGGGTCGCGCGCACGTGGTTGGCCGTGACCACGGACTTCATGACGTTGGGGTCGAGCACGTGCACGCCCATGGTCAGCAGGAAGGGCGCGCTGTACTGCAGCGCCGGCTGCATCAGGTCGCCGATCAGCGAGCCCATCTGCCACAGCGCAAAACGCTCGGGGAAGGACTTGATCGAGTAGAAGCGCGCTTCCAGCGATCCCTCGTGACCCTCTTTCCAGAGGGTCAGGCCGGCAGGGTGCGGGTCCTGGATGGTGTCGAAGTCGACGATCTGGTCGCGGATCTCGCGGCCGTCGTCGTAGTGGAGGTTCGGCGCGTCTGTCTGGGAGACCCGGTCCGGGTTGGTGAACAGCGCACACCAGTTGATCAGGTCCGCGGCGTCGCAGACACGGCTGGGCAGCGACGCCGAGCGCAGCGTGGACGCCATGGACTCGCGCAGCGCGACCAGCTCGTCGCGCCGGGTCAGGTCGCCGGCCTGTTCCACGCCGCCGGGCACCGACACGCTCATCATCAGCCGGAAGTCGCGGATCGTGTAGTGGAAGCCGGTGGTCAGCGACTGCTGCGCGCCGTGCAGCAGGTGCCCCACACGCTGCCGCGCAAGGCGGTGGAACAGGTTGTCGTTGCGCGCCGGGCGACCCCAGTGCTTGGCCTTGTCGGCCTGGTCGGCATCCTCGACGCGCAGGTTGGCATAGCGGCGCAGCTGCTCGCGGATGTGCGGCGAGGCGAAGAGGTGGAACTGGATCCCGGTGGCCGGCGGGCAGGTCGAGTACAGCGAGATCAGCACCTCGGCCATGCGGTCGTCGGCACCCGACTGCGGCATCAGCTCGAGCATGAAGCCCAGGCTGTCGCGGTTGACGAAGAGCTTCTCGTCGGCGAGGTAGGCCGAGTACGGCAGCCAGGACGCGAACTGCTCGGCCGGCGTGTCCGGAGGCGAGCCCAGGCGCAGCCAGCCCAGGCTGCCCTGGCCGGGGCGGCTGCCGCCAGGAGAGGCGGCGGATCGGGTCGAAGCGGTCGGAGCGAACGGAGTGGGCATGGAGCGTGCCTCGCAGGGATGGCCGGAAGAGATGTCAGGTCAGTCGTTGGGTTCGTTGCCACGCGGATCGACGGGCATCTGCGGCCGGCCCGCCGGAGGTGTCAGGCCGGGCAGGGACAGCGAACCACTCGGTTGATCTGTCCGACCGGACTGGTTCGATGTCCCGGGGTCGCGCGATTCGGTGGCGCCGCCGGAAGGACGTGCGGTTGCGGGCGGCGGAGGCCGCAACGGTGCGTAGGCATCGCGGATCTGCCGCTGCGCGTGCTCGACGAGCCACTGGCCGTCGTCGACCCGGATGTAGACGTAGCCCTGGTCGTGGAGGTCGCGATCGGCGTCTTCCCAGGGCTTGAACCACAGCCGCAGGATGCGGGCCGACGACCGGAGCGGCATGGCCGTGGGCGAGGGCGGCGTCGATTGCGAAGCGGCGATGCGGGAGGCCGCCGCGCCTGCAGCGCCCGCCGCGGCCGCGCCGGTGATGCCCTCCGTCGCGCGCGGGGCTTGCGGCATGCCTGGGTTGGCACCGGCCGTTCGCCGCTGACTCGGCAGGTTGTTCTGCACGGCATTGGCGTAGGTGCCGGAGACGGAGTCGCAGGTCGCACCGTCCGGGGCCTTGCAGGCATAGCTGGAGCTGCCGCTGAGACCGCTCATGCTCATGCAGCCGCTCAGCATCCAGGCCAGCAGCACCGACGCCGCGGCCAGTCCGGTGGCTGGGGCAGCACGCGATGTCGGAGCTGCGTGGAACACGACGGCGGACTGCTTCATGGCTTGCCCCCCGCCACCTGCGACACCTGCTGGAGGCGCGCGAGCAGCACGGCCCGGTCGACGTAGCCGTCGGTGCGAGTGCCATCCGCCCAGACCAGGGTGGGCGTGCCCTGGACGGCGAGGCGTTGCGCCAGCGCGAGGTTGCGGTCGAGCGGGTTCTCGCACTCCGGGGCACGCTGCGCGGCCGGGTCGCCCGCCGGCCTGAGCAGCGAGGTGTCGCCCTGCAGCATGAACTGGTGCCAGGCCTTCTGGCGGTCCGCCGCGCACCAGATCGAGACCGGGCGCGCGCGGCCCTGGAAGGGCACGAGGAAGGTGTAGATCGTCACGTCGTCCAGGCCGGCGAGCTCGGGCTCGAGCCGGCGGCAGAACGAGCAACCCGGGTCGCTGAAGACGGCGATGCGACGGTGCTCGTTGCCGCCGCTGCCGCGCACGGTCTTGATCGCGTCCGCCAGCGGCAGCTGGTCGAAGGCGATGGGCGGCTCAGGTGCTGGCATCCTGTCGGCCTGCGCCGAGGGAACGCCCGCGCCGGGCGCCTGCCCGGCCTGCGCAGCGCTGGCGGCCGCGCGTGCCAGTCTGGGGCCGGTGAGGTCCTGCATGGTCTGGGTGTCGAAGACCCGGCCGAAGATGAAGTAGCGCGGATTCCGCGGCGACACGTAGGCCACGTTGCTGTTCATCCAGACCTCGTACAGGCCGGCCACGGGCGAGCGCTGCACCTGCGTGAACTGGGTGCCGGGGTGCGCCTTGCGCAGCGCGGCCAGCAGCCGCGCCTCATCTGCGGCAGCGGCGCCGGCGTGGCCTGCGGCAAGGGCCGCCAGACCGGCCACGACCCAGGCCGCGGGCCGGAGGTTCCGGCCGGGAGCACGCAGGGCGGGGGAGTTAAAGGCGAACCCTGGCGAGGGCTTGTCAGTCGTTGGCATCGTCGGGGACCTCCGGGTTGCTCGGTCGGACTGCAAGGGGCGCGGCGGCAGCGGCGCTCATCGGCACGTCGATGCGGACGCCCTTGGTGATGACGACATCGATCTCGCGGCCGGCGTCGACCTCGATCACGGGGAAGGTGTTCTCGGCCAGCTTGATGTAGTACTGGGCGAGCCGGTCGAGGGCGCGGCCGACACCGGTGCCCAGCCCGGCCCGGTAGGCGTCGGCACCCGAGGCGCTGGTTATCGTTCCCAGCGGCGAGGTGCTGACGTTGGTGGACGAGGTCGCCAGGCCCTGGCCGATGCCGCTGACCACGCCGGCCAGCAGGGCGTTGGCCAGCATCTGGCCCTGCTTGGTGACCAGCCGCCCGCGCATGCCGACCTTGCCGTCCTCGCCGTAGACGCTGCCCTGGATCTTCACTTCCAGGGTCGCGCCGTCGGCGCGGACACACGAGAGGTTCTCTGTGCGGAGGTAGGCGCGTTCGGAGCTGATGTCGCCGTAGCCAGCCGCGATGACGAAGCACTCGCGGTACTCGCCACGGAAGCGGTTGGGCAGCACCGCGTTGTCCGACAGGCGGATCAGCACCGGGTGGGGGTTGGACTGCGCCTGCCCGCCGGTGGGTGCATCCAGCCCGCCGAGCAGCGTGCCGCGCGTGAAGCTCACCGGCAGCCAGGTCGACACCGTCCGAGGTTCGGCCGCCGATGTGCCGGCGCGCTCCGAAGCGCTGCCGCTCGTGCCGGCGACGCCTTGCATGCTGCGATCGACCAGCGTGACGCGGCTGATCGCAGGCGCCACCGGTGCCGCCGGTGCAGGGTCGGCCATCTGCAGCCCCGGCATGCCCGCCGGCAGCTGTCGGCCGGCCGTGCCCGGGCCGTAGGTCGAAGGGAGCGGCAGGCTGGCCGCCGGCGGCAGCCCGGTCGGCGTCGTGCCGGCCGAGACCGACGGCAAGGCGGGTGGGAGTGGTCCCGGCACGGGCGGAACCGGGGCTGCAGCGGGCGCCGGAGCGGCGGCGCCCTGGGCCGCCTGCGTCGCCGAGGTCAGGCGCTGTTCCAGTTCCGCGAATCGCTGCATCGTGCGGGCCTCGAAGGCCTGGCGGTCGCGGTTGAGCCGGGTCTGCTCCTCGCGCTCGCTCTCGTATTGAGCAAGCTTGCTGCCTGCGGTGCCGACCCACTGGTCCACCGGGTTTACCTGCTGGCCGGGCGGCATGACGCCGATGTTGGTGACCGGCCCCGGCGCGCCGGCGGCGGGCTTGCGCGCACCCGACGACGATCCGGTGTCCGTGGACGCGAAGATCAGCCACAGCAGGCCCACGCCGGCGGCCACGATCACGCCCAGCAGCGCGAACTGGCGCTGGCGTGGCGTCATCCGCTCGGCCAGTTGCGCGCCGAGGCGGGTGGCCGACTGGCGAAGGGCGGCAGCGGATGGGGGCAGGGGCGACACCATCACTGGCCTCCGCGGCGGATGACGAAGACGTTGGTGGCCTCGCCCGGGCGCAGGTTGTGGTGCTCGACAGCCACGGCCAGCACCTGTCCACCCGAGGGGCTGTCGGGCCGGTCGAACTCCTGCTCCGCCAGCACCATCACGGCCTGGCTGACGTTCTGCAGCAGGTACTTCTCACCCACCAGACCCCGGCCCTCATAGCGCCGAATCAGCGAGAACCTGGCTTCCGCCCAGAGCTGGATGGGCTGGTTGAGCTCGTCCACACGGATGTCGGGCGGCACGCGGTCGGACGCCATCGCCAGGAGCAGCGTCTTCAGCACCCGGATGTGGTTAGGGGCGGTGACCAGCGGTGTCTGCGAGCCCGCGGCGCCGGTCGGTGACTGCATCGCCTGCAGTGCCCGTTGGCCGGGGTCGCGGATGACGATGGTGTCGGCCGGGGTGTCCGCCTTGCGCAGCACCAGCGTGTAGGTGGCGTGCGCCGACGAGATGAACAGGTTGACCGGCTTGGGCGAGTCGCCGACCGGGCGGATGTAGATCTCGCCCTTGTCGCGGTCGCACTCCAGCACGATCTCCCCCGCGGGGTTCACGGCCGGCAACGCGGCAGCCGGAGGCGCCCCGTTGCTGCTGCTGGAGGACGGCGCGGCGGAGCCGCAGTTGCTGGAATGGATGTTGCCGAACACGTCCGTGATCGCGGCGCCGTCGATGCGGATGCGCGTGGGCTCCTTGATCGACAGCACAGCCTCGACGGCCACGCCGTCGCGGGCGTCCAGCACCTGCAGCGCGGTTGCCGGCGCTGCCGCTGCGAGCAGGCATGTCACGGCCGCCCATGCGGCGATCGAGCGGAACCAGCGGGGTGTCAGGCAACCGCGCGCCGTGAACACCACCGCTGCCGGGGCAGCGTGGCGACGGCGCTGCGGCCGGGAGTCACGGCGCGGCATGGGTCACCTCCTTGAAGGTCTTCAGGTGCATCCGGCCGCCGCTGTACGCGAAGCCCACCTCGTAGGCCTTGGCGTCGTTGGCCGTTTCCAGGCCGTTGACCAGCGTGCGCAGCCGGCCGCGGACGACGACGGTCTGGGTGTCCTCGCTGGGCACCAGCTGCTGCGGCATGAAGAAGGTGCTGGCATTGATGCGCTTCAGCCGCGCCGCCTCCAGCTCCTGGCGGGTCTTGAGCTCGCCGTGCTGGTCGGGCTCGACATAGCCGAGCAGGATGTCCTTCTTCCAGTCGATGGAGGCCGGCGTCACGTCCAGCACCAGCCAGGCGATGAAGGCGCCCATCTGCTCGAGGTACTCGCCGCTGGCCTTGTCGCGCGAGACCCAGAAGGATTTGTTGATCGACGGCGGCACGACGACGGTGCGCACGGTGCCCAGCAGGTTGAGGATCACCACCAGGGCCAGCACATGGGCGGCGGCCAGCAGGCCCACGGTGAGCGCCAGGCCGCGGTTGCGGCGGCGCATCTCCTTGATGTCCCCGTTCAGGCGTTCGAAGTCCATGTCAGTCCCGCCCGGCCGTCCGAAGGGACTGAGCAGCCCCTTGGGGGCCGCGAACGAAGTGAGCTTGGGGCTTCATCTCTTGACCTTCGAGTCAGCCGACCATGCGCCGGATGTGCGACGGCGGCGTGGCGCGCATCGCTGTCAGCGGGCTGGTGGGCAGGTGCCAGTACAGCCAGTGCACCGCGAAGGCCGGGTGCTTGTCGGCCTTGATGCGGGCGATGGCGCGCGAGGTGAGGGCGCCGGCAGCCAGGCACAGCGCAAAGGAGAACTTCGAGCCGGACATGTAGCCCATGAACAGCCCGAAGAGCAGGGGCGCGGCGACGTCGACGTCCCAGAAGCCGATCTTCCACTGGTCGTCCAGGCGGCGCGGGATGTAGGTGTCGGCGTGCATGCGGGCCTCCTGCTCGTCGGCTGCGCGCGCGTCAGATCACCGCACCCATGATCGCGCCTGCGATCACGAGGCCGACCGCGGCGAAGATGGCCAGCCCGACATAGAACAGCACCGGGCCGAAGTTGCGCAGCGCGGCCAGCGAGATCAGTGCGACCACGAAGCCGACGAAGCCGACCAGGGCCTTGATGCCCGGCCCCAGGCTGGCGATCTGCGTCAGCGCCGAGGTGAGCGGGCCGGTGATGCCGGTGAAGGCGACCAGGTCGAGGGCGTAGCCGGGAAAGGCGACGCACAGGCCGAGCGCCATCAGCACGAAGAGCGAGACCGGCGACAGCAGTCGCTTCGAGCGGCGGCTGCCGGCGAAGTGGGCCGTACCGGGGTCGTCGACGCCGTAGGCGAGGGAGCCCGTGGCACGGGCGGGATGCACAGAGGCGAGAGCTGTGTTCATGGGAGTCCTCCGAAGGTTCAGGGCTGGGAGACGAAGGTGGATGGCGGTGGCGGTCGGGTCGGGTGGGGGTGATCAGCGGGTTGGGGCCAGGGTGCAGGTCAGTGCAGGTAGGGTCAGGTGGGTAGATGAGGTTCGGGCAACTGCAGGCGCACTACAGGTCGGTGGGAACACGCTCGAAGGCGATCTCGACCCGCCGGTTGCGCGCACGGCCTTCCGGGGTGTCGTTCTCCGTGGCGTAGCAGCAGACGCCGCGTCCATCGACCTTCACCTCCGCGCCAGCCAGGTGCGGGTGGCGCGCCCGCAGGTACTGCGCGACCGCTGCCGCGCGCTGGCGGGCCAACAGGTCGTTGGCAGCCGGAGGTCCGACGTTGTCGGTGCGGCCCCGGATGTCGATGCGCCGGATACCGTCGCCCGAGGCCGCGGCATCGATCGAGGCGCGGGCTGCGGCCGTGAGCATTGCCCTCCCGAACGGAAAGCTCACGACGATCTCGGACATCAGCGGTTCGCCCGCGTCCTCGGGCCCGATCGCGGTTCGCTGCGCAGGGGGCAGCGGTGCCTCGGGTCCGGCAATCACCAAGGTCTCGCCGGGGCTCAGCGACTGTGCGATGACCGCATCCGAGCCCGGGGTGGAGTCAGCTCGCGCTTCAGCCGCTGCTGCACGCGGCGGATCGACGGCCAGCGTCTTCGGCGTGACGACCGGGCAGGCGGGGGGCGTGCACGTGGCGAACCGAGCCTGACGGCCGTGGTCCAGCTGGGCAATCGACAGCCCAGCTGCGGCGCGCGCCGAAGTGGCGGGCGGTTGAGCGGCCTCTGGCCGTGAAGGCAGGGCGCCAGTTCGGGGTGTGCTGCACGACGACGCGGCGCCAACGGCCGTCACCGCGAGCAGTGGCACGGCCAGAAGTCGAAGCGCACGTCGCGTCATGGCGCCACCCTCGCAGCCAGGAGGATGGGCGCCGGTTGCGCCGCCGGCACAGGCCGCTGCGAAGTCGCTGCAACGGGACGTGTGGCCGCGCCGCCGGCGGAAGGCAGCCGGCGGTAGACCTTCCAGGCGTAGGTGGCACGCGCCGCCGTGCAGGCCTCGCCCTTGAGCTGGCTGCAGGCGGCGTTGTAGGCGCCGACCGCGTTCCAGGAGGCACCGTGCCGAGCGAATGCGTCGGCCAGCAGCCACGCGCCGACATGGATGTTCGTGCACGGATCGTAGAGCTGCGCCTCGCTGATGCCATGCCGCGCGAGCGTCGGAAGGTGGGAGCTGTTGATCTGCATGAGCCCGATGTCGTAGGAGCCCGTGCGCTGCAGATGCGATCGGTTGACGGCGCGTGGGTCGAGGTTGGACTCGACACGCGCCACCGCGACCAGCAGGTGGGGCGACAGCCCGTAGCGCTGCGCCGCCTGCTCCCAGCAGGCCTGGGCCTGCGGCGGCGCCCAGCCGGTGGCGAGCGCTGCCAGCAGCCAGGGTCCTGGCATCGGCCTGGTCAGCGACCTTTGCGCGGGGAACAACAGCGGCACCTGCATGGATCGACCCGTGACGTCTTGGTGGACAGGGCGACGCCGTTGCTGTCGGCCAGGCCTGGCCGAGTGGGGGCGTCGAGCGACGGGTGAGGACCGGCGGAGCGGTCAGGGTCGGAAGCGGGTATTGAGCGGGTATTGAGCGGGTATCGAGAGCGGGTCTACGGGCAGGTGACCTGCAGCGCGTGAGGGACGAAGCCCCAGCACCACCGCGCCGTCACCTCTCGCCTCATCCGGGGCGGGACGGGCGCCCGCGCGCGGCTCGGTCGGCCATGTTCAGCCGGGCCTGGCGCAGCACCAGCGTGTCGGCGCCCTCGTGCTGGCGGCACAGGGCCACGCAGGCGGTGGTCAGCTGGTCGAGCTGGAACTTGGGGTTGGGGTGGCGGTTGGCCGGCGAGCGCTGCACGGCCAGCAGCAGCTCGTACTGCGGGCGCCACATCGACTCGCGGCGCCTGGGCGTCAACGGCGGGCGCAGCACCAGCTGCGTGCCCAGGAAGTCGAAGATCCGCGCTGGCGCGTCATCGTGCAGGAAGACCAGCGACACGCAGGCGCTGATGAGGTCCGGGAAGCGGAAGGTCGGCGACACGTTGCCCTCGCTGCGCAGCACCGTGAACAGCCAGTCGTGCTCCTCCAGCCAGAGTCGGGTCTCGATGGTCTCCGGGTGTTCGCTGTCGTGGGTGCCGGAGCCGGCCTGGCCAGCCTGGGTGGCGACGTCGCAGCGGGCAGCGGGCAATGCAGAGTACATGGCGCGGTCCTCGTTCGGTGGCTTCAGGATCTGAAGGCCGTGCTCTGTCGAGCGCGTGACCGAAAGGGTAGGAGCCGGCCGCTGCCGAGGCGCCGCGGAATGGCGCGTTTGCGAGGGGGGTTTCGGGGTCTGGAGTCGAACCCTCGTGGTCGCGGTCCGTTCGCGCGAACGTGGTGGCCTGGCGGGTTTCGGTGCATCTTCGACGAAACTGCACTTGCAGACGCCTTATAGTGTGAGATACGATAGCGGTATGCCGTTAGATGCAGTCAGAACCGTGCTTGCCGAGGTGGCCCAACTCCAGGCGGGCTACCCCTTTCGCACGACGGTCGAAGAGGTGCCCGATGGCGATGTGCATGTGATCCAGATGAAGGACGTCAGCCCCGACCTGGGCGTCGAGTGGTCAGGCGTCATACGCACACGGCTGGCCGGCCGCAAGCAGCCGGACTGGATCGTTGATGGCGACATCCTCTTCGCCGCCAAGGGCGCCCGGTTCTATGCGGCCTGTGTCGCCGCGGCCTTGCCCAACGCCGTGTGTGTGCCGGCCTTCTTCCACCTCAGGGTCAGGCGCGAGGCCGCGCTCGACCCGGCGTTCCTAGCTTGGCAAATCAACCAGATGCCGTGCCAGCGTCAGTTGTTGCAGGCCGCCGAGGGCAGCAGCCTGCTCAACATTCGCCGCGCCGTGCTCGAGCAGTTGATCCTGGCCGTTCCCCCCATCGCCGAGCAGCGCCGCATCGTCGCGCTGGCCCGCCTGGCGGTGCAGGAGCGTCTAGCCCTGCAGCGCCTCATCCACAACCGCGAACAGCAGCTCCAGGCCATCGCCGAAGACCTGGGCGCTGAAGCCGGCTCACACTGACCGCAGGACACCGCATGAACGACCTCGCAACACCCCAGGCCGCCGTGAGCCAGGACGACATCAACGCGGCCGTCTGGGCCGCCTGCGACACCTTCCGCGGCACCGTGGACCCGAGCATCTATAAGGACTACGTCCTGACGATGCTGTTCCTAAAGTACGTCTCCGACGTCTGGCAGGACCACTACGACCACTACAAGGCCCAATACGGCGACCATCCCGAACTGATCGCCGAGATGCTGAAGAACGAGCGCTTCGTGCTGCCGGCCAGCGCCAGCTTTTACGCGCTGCATGCGCTGCGGCACACGCCGGGCAACGGCGAGCGCATCGACAAGGCGCTGCACGCCATCGAAGAGGCCAACCTCGGCAAGCTGCGCGACGTGTTCCAGGACATCAGCTTCAACAGCAACAAGCTGGGCGACGAGCAGCAGAAGAACGACATCCTGCGCCACCTGCTGGAAGACTTCGCCAAGCCGGAGCTGAACCTGCGCGAGAGCCGCGTCGGCCAGCTCGACGTGATCGGCAACGCCTACGAGTTCCTGATCAAGAACTTCGCGTCGACCAGCGGCAAGAAGGCCGGTGAGTTCTACACACCGCCCGAGGTCTCCACGCTGATGGCGCGGCTGATGGACCCGCAGGCTGGCGACGAGATCTGCGACCCCACCTGCGGCTCGGGCTCGCTGCTGATGAAGTGCGGCCGGCTCATCCGCCAGCGCACCGGTGCGCGCAAGTACGCGCTGTATGGGCAGGAGGCCATCGGCAGCACCTGGGCGCTGGCCAAGATGAACATGTTCCTGCACGGCGAGGACAACCACCGCATCGAGTGGGGCGACACCATTCGCAACCCGAAGCTGCTGGACGGTGCGGCCAGCCTCAAGCACTTCGACATCGTCGTGGCCAACCCGCCCTTCAGCCTGGAGAAGTGGGGCTTCGAAGGCGCCGAAGCCGACAAGTTCAGCCGCTTCCGCCGCGGCCTGCCGCCCCGTACCAAGGGCGATTACGCCTTCATCCTGCACATGGTCGAGACCATGAAGCCGGGCACCGGCCGCATGGCCGTGGTGGTGCCGCATGGCGTGCTGTTCCGTGGTGCCGCCGAGGGGCGCATCCGCCAGAAGTTGATCGAGGAGAACCTGCTGGACGTGGTGATCGGCCTGCCCGAGAAGCTGTTCTACGGCACCGGCATCCCGGCCGCGGTGCTGGTGCTGCGCAAGCACAAAACCGACGACAAGGTGCTGTTCATCGACGCCAGCCGCGACTTCGAGGCCGGCAAGAACCAGAACGTGCTGCGCGAGGCCGACCTGCAGCGCATCCTGGACACCGCCGCCGCCCGCCAGCCCGTGGCGCGCTATGCCCACCTGGCCACGCCGGCCGAGATCGCCGAAAACGACTTCAACCTGAACATCCCCCGCTACGTCGACACCTTCGAGGAGGAGGCTGAGATCGACCTGATGGCCGTGCGGCGCGAGCGCGAGCAGTTGAAGGCCGAACTGGCGCGGCTGGAAGCGCAGATGGACGCGTACCTGAAGGAGCTGGGCTATGAGTGAGAAGGCCTCGGCCGATGGCAGTGCAGGGGAACTCGTTCTCTACGCCACGGAGGACGGACAGTCCCGGCTGTTCCTGCGTGCCGAGGGCGGAACGGTGTGGCTCAACCAGGCCGAGCTGGCCGCCCTGTTTCAGACCACGAAGCAGAACATCAGCCTGCATGTCCGGAACGTGCTGTCCGAGGGGGAGCTGGCGGCTGCGGCAACCGTCAAGGATCACTTGACAGTTCGAACCGAGGGTAAACGCGAAGTCCGACGGAAGGTCCAACTCTACAACCTGGACATGATCCTGGCCGTCGGCTACCGGGTGAAGTCACCCCGCGGCACGCAGTTTCGCCAATGGGCCACCACGCACCTGCGCGAGTACCTCGTCAAGGGCTTCGTGATGGACGACGAGCGGCTGAAGAACCCGCCGGTGGGCGACAAGGCCGCGCGCGACCACTTCGACGAGCTGCTCGACCGCATCCGCGACATCCGCGCCAGCGAGCGGCGGATGTACCTGCGCGTGCGCGAGATCTTCGCGATGGCGGCGGACTACGTGCCTTCACTGCCCGAGACCACCCGCTTCTTCCAGGTGATCCAGAACAAGCTCCACTACGCGGTGCATGGCCAGACCGCGCCCGAGCTGATCCTGCGCCGAGCCGATGCCTCACAGCCCCACATGGGCCTCAGCACCTGGAAGGGTGCGCAGGTCACCAAGGCCGACGTGGGCACCGCAAAGAACTATCTTCGAGACGCCGAGATCGGGGAGCTGAACCGCATCGTCACCATGTGGCTGGACTTCGCCGAAGACCAGGCACTGCGGCGCAAGGAGATCTTCCTGAAGGACTGGGCCGAGCGACTGGACGCCTTCCTGAACTTCAACCAGCGCCAGGTGCTGACAGGTGCGGGCACCGTGTCGCACAAGGACGCGGTGGCGCATGCGGAGGGACAGTACGAGCGATTCGCGGCGCAGCGCAGGGCGACGCTAGAGGCCGAGGGCGAAGCGTACGCCGCGCGAGTGCTGGAGGCGCCTGCGGCTGATGAGGCGGGCGTGCAGGAACTCGGGCAAGTCGCCAGGCGGCTCACGAAGAAGAAGGGGACGGGCGATGCTGCCTGATGGATGGCGGAAAGTGCCGCTCGAACACATCGCCGACGTGCGGACCGGCTTAGCAAAGGGAAAGCAGAGCACTCCAGACGCTGTATCGCTACCTTACCTGCGCGTGGCGAATGTTCAGGACGGTCACCTCGATCTTCGGGAAGTGAAGCTCATCGAAGTGGAGCCCCACCAGATCGCGCGCTACTCATTGCAGTCCGGCGACATCCTGATGACCGAGGGTGGTGACTTCGACAAACTTGGACGAGGGGCGGTGTGGGAGGCGCAGATTGACCCGTGCTTGCATCAGAACCATGTGTTCGCTGTCCGTGCGATGCCCAACATCGTCGATCCCGGCTATCTCTCTGCGTTGGCCGCGAGCGAGTACGGGCGCTCGTACTTTCTCAGCTGCGCCAAGCGCAGCACCAACCTGGCGAGCATCAACTCATCGCAACTGAAGGCCTTCCCCGTGGTTCTGCCACCACTCAGCGAGCAGCGCGGTATCTCGCGGATCCTCGCTGCGTGGTCTCGGGCAATCGATGCCACAGAACAGTTGCTAGAAAACAGGCAATCACAGTGGCATGCACTGCTTGCCGCGACGCTACGTCTCCCTTCAGCCAATGGCATGGGTGCAGGCGACAACGGCGGCTATCCTGAATCCGTGCAGCCTGGCATCCCAAACCTGCCGGCGACGCCGGCGGGATGGAGGCGCGTATCGCTGGGCCGGCACTTGACCGAAGTGCGCCGGCCCGCGGCGTTGAATCAGGGCGACACCTACCGACTTGTGACTGTGAGGCGTTCGCGCGGTGGGGTTCAATTGCGCGAGACTTTGACCGGCCTAGAGATCAAGACGCCCACGCAGTTCTATGTCAGGACAGGCGATTTCCTAATCTCAAAGCGGCAGATCGTGCATGGCGCTTGCGGCATCGTGCCCGCCGAGTTGGACAGCGCGATCGTCTCCAACGAGTACGCGGTGCTGAACAGCGATGGGCAGATCGATTTGCGCTTTCTGCGCTACCTGTCGGAGTCACGCTACTTCCAGCAGACCTGCTTCCACTCGAGCATCGGAGTGCATGTCGAGAAGATGATCTTCAAGACCGAGCGCTGGCTGAAGTGGCCGTTCAACATTCCGCCTTTGCCCGACCAGCGGCGCATCGTCGAGGTGCTGGACACCGCGCGGCGAGAGATGGAGCTTATCGCGGCTCAGATCGAGCGGCTCAGGCAGGAGAAGGCCGCGCTGATGTCCGACCTGCTCACGGGAAAGCGCCGCGTCCGCCTTACCGCTGCCGAGACCGCGCCATGACTGCTGCCGCGCCCAACTCGAAGGAGCATTACGCCTCCCATCTTCCAGCGCTGCACCTCCTGTGCAACCTCGGCTGGAACTTCCTGACCACGGCTCAGGCCCTCGCGATGCGCGGTAGCACCCGCGAGGTGCTGCTGCGCTCGCGCCTGGTCGAAGTGCTGCAGACCCGCCGCTACGAGTACAAGGGCCAGTCGTACCCGCTGTCCAGCAGCGGCATCGAACAGATCGTGCGCGAGTTGTCCGCGCTCAGCCTGGCCGAAGGGCTGCTGCCGGCCAACGAACGGCTGTACGGCAAGCTGGCGCTGGGCATCACGGTCACCGAATTCATGCCCGACGGCAAGAAGCATCAGCCGACGATTCCGGTCATCGACTGGGCCAACCCGGCTGCCAACCAATGGGACGTGACCGAAGAGATGGAGGTGCTCTCCGCCCAGGGCACGCACCACCGCACGCCGGACGTGGTGTGCTTCGTCAACGGGCTGCCGCTGGTGGTGATCGAAGCCAAGTGCCCGGAATCCACGCACGTCGGCAAGTCGATGGTGACCGAGGGCGTCAGCCAGCACCTGCGCAACCAGCGGCCGGACGAGATTCCGCAGCTCTTCGGCTACGCCCAGCTGCTGCTGGCCGTGAGCCAGACCGAGGGCCGTTACGGCACCACGGGCACCGCGGCCAAGTTTTGGGCTCGCTGGCGGGAGGAGGAGTTCGATGCAGCGCACCACGCATCGCTCAAGAACGCCGCGGTGCCGGCGGGCGTGCGTGCCCAGCTGTTCGTGGGCAAGCCTACGGCCCTGGCCAGCCACTTCGACGCGCTGTGGGCGCAGCCCATGGAGCCCACCGACCAGGACCGTCTGCTGGTGAGCCTGCTCACGCCGAGCCGCCTGCTGGAGTTCCTGCGCAGCTACGTGCTGTTCGACCGCAAGGTCGGCAAGATCGTGGCCCGCTACCAGCAGTTCTTCGGCATCCGGGCGCTGCTGGCACGCATCCAGCAACTGCGACCCGATGGCGGGCGCGAGGGCGGCGTGGTGTGGCACACCACGGGCTCGGGCAAGAGCTTCACGATGGTGTTCCTCACCAAGGCGCTTCTGCTGGTGGATGCGCTGGCCGAGTGCCGCGTGGTGGTGGTGACCGACCGGGTGGACCTGGAAGGCCAACTCTCGCGCAACTTCATCTCGGGCGGTGCCTTCGGCTCCGCCATCGCGTCGCTGAAGGATGGCGAGACGAGCCGCGCGATGACTGGCCGCGACCTGGCGCGCCGCATCGGCAGTGGCACCGAGCGCATCACCTTCACGCTGGTGCACAAGTTCAACTCGGCGTCCAAGCTGCCGGAGTGCCGCAACCCGTCGGCCAACCTGATCGTGCTGGTAGACGAAGGCCACCGCAGCCATGGCGGCGAGACGCACGAGCGCATGAAGAAGGCGCTGCCGCGCGCGGCCTACATCGCGTTCACCGGCACGCCGCTGCTGAAGGACGAGAAGACGTCCAACAAGTTCGGCCCCATCGTGCATGCCTACACCATGCAACGGGCCGTGGAAGACGAAACCGTGGCGCCGCTGTTGTACGAAGAGCGTGTGCCTGAGCTGACGATCAACGAAGAGGCCGTCAACCGCTGGTTCGACAAGATCACCGCGGGCCTGAGCGACGCGCAGCGTGGTGACCTGAAGAAGAAGTTCGCGAAGAAGGGGGCCATCTACGGCGCGGCGGGCCGCATCGAGCTGATCGCCTGGGACATCGCCACCCACTTCAGCGAGAACATCAAGAAGCTGGACCTGGGCCTGAAAGGTCAGGTGGCCACCGACAGCAAGCTTGACGCCATCCGGTACAAGCAGGCGCTGGACGACACGGGCCTGGTCACCAGCGCCATCGTCATCTCGCCGCCCGACACGCGCGAGGGCAACGCCGAGGTGGACGAGGACAAGCTTCCCGAAGTGCAGAAGTGGTGGAAGCAGACCGTGCTGGCCCACGGCCTGGACGCAGAGACCTACGAGAAGCAGGTGGTGACTGATTTCGGCACCGACGACGGGCCGGATCTGCTGATCGTGGTGGACAAGCTGCTCACGGGCTTCGACGAGCCCCGCAACACGGTGCTGTACATCGACAAGCCGCTGAAGGGCCACAACCTGATCCAGGCCGTGGCCCGCGTGAACCGGCTGCACGACGACAAGCGCTATGGCGTGCTGGTGGACTACCGCGGCATCCTGAAAGAGCTGGACACCGCGATCCGCGCCTACCAGGACCTGGAGACCCGCACCCAGGGCGGCTTCGACTTCGCTGACATCGAGGGGCTCTACCGCAACGTCGACACCGAGTACAAGCGCCTGCCCGGGCTGCACGACCGCATGTGGTCGTTCTTCAAGGGCGTGGCCAACAAGCTGGACCGGGAACAGTTCCGACAGGTGCTGACGCCCAGGTTCGTGAAAGCGCCCGACGGTGAGGAGTACGACGAGCGGCAGAAACTGCGCGACGACTTCTACGCTGCGGTGACGGCCTTCGGCCTGTGCCTGCAGACGGCGCTGTCGAGCCGGAGCTTCTTCGAGGACAAGAGCTTCTCGGAAGCGCAGATCGCCCGCTACAAGGCCGACCTGCGCTTCTTCACCGAGCTGCGCATCACGGCGCGTCGGGACGCGATGGAAGTGGTGGACTACAGCGCCTACGAGGAGCAGATCCGCAAGCTTGTCGACAAGCAGGTGATCGGCAAGGAAGTTCGCGAGCCCGAGGGCGTGTACCTGGTGCACCAGCTGGGCCAGGCCGAGGATCCGAAGGACTGGTCCGAGGAGAAGACGCGCAATGAGACCGACCTGATCCGAACCCGCTTGCGCAAGACCATCGAGCAGGAGCTGGCCGACGATCCCTATGCCCAGAAGGTATTCGGTGAACTGCTGCGCCAGGCGATCGCCGAGGCCGAAGCGATGTTCGACCACCCGCTGAAGCAGTACGCCTTGTTCAAGGACTTCGAGGAGCAGGTGACGTCGCGCCAGCCGCCCGGCACGCCTGACCTCTTGGCGGACAAGCCGCACGCCCGGTCCTACTTTGGCGTTCTGCGCCTTGTGCTGGGCGTTGGCGCCGTGGAGGCGATGGACGACGCGGCCCGCCAGGCCCTGGTGGCGCAGGCCCTGGAGATCGACGAGGTCGTGCGAACGGCGGTGGCCGAGAACTCGCTCAGCCCGCAGAGCATCGAGGCGGCCATTCGTAAGGGGCTGCTGCCGCTGCTGTTCGGCAAACTGGGGCTGGACCGGGCCAAGGAGGCTGTCGAGCAGATCGTGCAGATCACTCGCCTGGGCCTTGGGAAGGCGCAATGACCGACGGGCTTGTCGATCAGCTCGCCAGGGCGGGGCGGTTCAGCGTTCGCTACGGCGAGGAAGTCATTGCCTATGCGCTGAGGCTGCAGCCGCAGCGCCGGCCCTCAAGGGTGGCCATCCACGTGGAGGCCAGCGGGCGCGTCCTGGTCGATGCGCCGGTGGGGGCCACGCACGCCAGCGTGGCGCAGGCCGTTAAGAAGCGCGCCGGGTGGATTGCGCAGCATGTGGCGCAGGCGAAGGCCAGGCTGGAGCACGTTCGCCACCGTGACTACACCAGCGGTGAGACCGTGCACTACCTGGGGCGCCGCTACCGGCTGCGTGTCACCGTGGATCCCTCGGTGGCAGCGTCGTGCCGGTTGCGCGGCGGTTTCCTGGAGGTCACCGTCCAGCGCCGAGCTGCCCAGGAGGTGCAAGCCGAGTTGTCGGGGTGGCTTCGCCATAGAGCCAGCGAAGTGCTGCGCGAACGC
>Ga0116141_10002013_pt1 | contig 17549 bp, 8 predicted proteins | sample AD_UKC097_MetaG_FD_89744 | JGI IMG/M metagenome (GOLD analysis project Ga0116141, IMG submission 89744) | Active sludge microbial communities of municipal wastewater-treating anaerobic digesters from USA - AD_UKC097_MetaG | ecosystem: Engineered > Bioreactor > Anaerobic > Digestate | place: USA...
CTGGAGCCTTGCCTCGGCCGCCGCCATGTCCAGATCAGGCTTGAGTCGTCCTATCAACTCGCTTAACGGATAGGGTTGATTGCGACGATCGACCAGGCCGTAAGCCCCAAGGGGCAGCCAAATATCCGGCCCCAGAAGCATCGTGCCGGTGAATCCCTCGGGCGCCACACCGATGATCCGACAAGACTGGGCGTTGATGTTCGCGACTTGGCCCGCCACATTGGGATCGCCACCCAGTGCCTGCCAGGTCCGGTGGCTCAGCAACACGACCGGTTCCGCGCCATGCCGCTCTTCCTCAGGCAGGAAGGTCCGTCCATGAATCGGGGCCACCCCCAACGCGGAAAAGTAGTTAGCCGAAACGTACGCAATACGCATCTCCCTGACCACAGCCCCCTGAAGCCAGGTGCCGCTCCCATACCGCCGCCCGACGGCGATTAGATCACTAAACGCCGGATTGTCGTCTCGTATGTCGGTGTAGTCTTCATAGCGGAGAAAAGGGAAACCCCGCATGCCGCAGTACACCAACCGGTCCGGATCTTTGACCTGCATGGGCCGAAACACCAACATATTAACCACAGAGAACATGACGGTATTGGCGCTGATGCCAATGGCCAGTGTGATCAGGGCAATGGCCGTAAAGCCGGGTTTCTTCCGCAACATGCGGAAGGCGTATTTGAGGTCGCTGAATAGAGTACTCACTTCGTTCATCCTCTCGCATTAGATCGGACCGATCGGCCTGATCCGACGGATCTGGGGTATCCCAGAAACAAGCTCTGCCGTCTTAGCTTACTCATGACGAAGCGCCTCCATGGGATCGATCCTCGCCGCCCGCCGGGCCGGGATGTAGCTGGCGAGCAACGCCACGCCCAGCAGTACCACCGAGACGCACACGAACGTCAGCGGGTCGGTGCGTGTCACGCCATAGAGGAAGCTGGTAATCACATGGGTCAGGAGCACCGCGCCACCGACGCCGATCACGACGCCGACCAATGCAAGCGTGAAGCCCTGCCCCACCACCTCTCGGACGACGTCTACGCGTCGCGCGCCCAGGGCCATGCGAATGCCGATATCGTGGGTCCGACGCATGGTGCTGTATTGCAGCAGGCCGTAGATGCCGATCGTCGCCAACGCCAAGGCGATGCCGGCGAACAACCCCAGAAGGATCATCACGAAACGCCGGGGCGCCAGCATCTCCGACAGCGTCGCCTCCATCGGCTCGATCGTCCGGATCACCTTGTCGTTTTCCAGTCCGGCAACGACCTCCCGAATGGCGGGCGCCAGGCGCATCGGGTCGCCGTCCGTTCGCACCAGGAGGACCACCCGTCGCGAGTACTCGGTGCCTCGTGTGTAGACGGTCCCCATGACTGGCCCGGGCGCATCAAAGCAGTGAATCGTACCCACGACCCCAACAATCGTGTGGACGTGCTGTCCGGACGAATCGTCCGTCACGAAGGTTTGGCCCAGGCGATCGCTATCGGGGAAACACTCGCGTGCGAGGGTCTCGTCAATCACGATGGCATCCGCGTCCAGATCATCGAACGCCCGCCCGGCGAGCCAGCGCATGCCCACGGCATCGAAAAAGCCCGCTGTCACCGACATCCAGCGGGCCGACCGGCGCTTCCCAAATCCCGTCGATCCGGTAATGGTGAAATCTGTGCCGTAAGCGTCGGGTGAACTGAAGATGCTGGCCGGGCCCCAGCCATCGACGGGGCCTCCCACGGCACGGACAGAAGGAAGGGTCCGGATTCGTTCGAGAAGAGGACCGTAAAAGCCGTTGTATTGGTCGGTATCGTTGTATTTGGCCCACGGGAGATCGATCTCCACGGCCAGCAGGTTCTGCGGCTGGAATCCCAGATCGACCGCGTGCAACGCCACCAGCGTTCGAATCAACAGGGCCGCACCGATCAGCAAGACCAGCGAGAGACCCAACTGGCTGATCACCAAACCATCGTGCAAGCGACGCCATCCGCGGCCGCTTGTGGTGCGTCCCGTTTCTTGCTTGAGGGTCTCGTTGACGCCGATATCGGAGACCCTCCACGCCGGTACCAGGCCGAACAGCAACCCCGTCAGCAGCGAAACGCCGAGGGTAAAGCCGAGGACCCGCAGGTCGACGTTTGTCTCCTGCAAGCGCGGGATGTCGGCCGGACACAGGGCCACCAGCCCCTTAACCGAGCAGAACGTCAGGACCAGACCCAGGAGACCGGCCGCCAGACTGAGCAGAAGACTCTCGGTGAGCATCTGGCACATGAGGCGACCGCGCCCAGCCCCGAGCGCCAGCCGCATAGCCATCTCGCGCTGCCGCACGGTGGCGCGGGCCAGAAACAGATTCGCGACGTTAGCACAGGCAATCAACAACAGAAATCCCGCCGCCCCCAATAGTAGCAGCGGCAACTTCCGATGATGACGGACGAGTCCATCCAGAAGCCGGTGTACGTCGACGACAGTGGGTGCAGCGTCGGCAGATTTGGCTCGCCAGAGACGACTGGCCAGAACCTCCAGATCCGCGCTGGCCCGCTCCGGCGTGATGCCCTTCTTCAGACGGGCCACCGGGACGATCGGGAAATCATAAGGCCGCGCCGGACCTTCGGGGAAGATCATCGCTCGCCAAAACTGGACGGACCGGCCGAAGGGAAAGCTGAAACCGGGAGGCATCACGCCGACGATCGTATGAATCTCGGACACCATGTCGACGTCCCAATCCGCGTTGCGTTTCCAGCCGGTGAGGTTCAGGTTCCGGCCGATCACATTCGGGTCCGCTCCCAGATAATCCCGCCAGAAGGCATGACTGACGACCACCACGCGCGGACTATCAGGCTTCTCATCTTCCGGGCCGAACCCGCGTCCCTGGATCGGCCGCACCCCCAGTAGGGAGAAGAGGTTGGCCGTGACGTCGAGGCCATAGACTTGATGGGGAGTCTCTATCCCGTGGACGTACAGCGGACAACCAGTGCAGCCGGCGACCGATTCGAATACGTTGTTGTGTTCCCGAAGATAAAGGAAGTTCGGACGATACCTGAACCGCTCGGTCTCGTCGGTGAAGGGTGATTTCTTGATCGACACCAACTCCTGCGAGTCCTTATAGGGCAAGGGCCTCAGCATCACGGCGTTGACGACGCTGAAGAGAGATGTGTTGGCCGCGATGGCCACCGCCAGAATCAGAATCGCGATGGCCGTGAAACCCGGATTGCGGCGCATTGTGCGGAGACTGTAGCGAACATCCTGCCATGATATTCCCATGTGTTTCTCCTATTCACACCTTAGTGCCTCTATCGGATCCACCTTGGCCGCTCGGCGCGCAGGGATATAGCCGGCCAACAGTGAGGCAATCCCGAGCAGGGCTATGGTCACGGCGATACTGACAGGATCGAGCGGACTAACACCATAGAGCAAGCTACCGGCCAGGCGCGCCACGGACCAGGCCAGCAGCAATCCCCAGCACAGGCCGACAAGCGTCAGGAGTGCGCCCTCACGCAGGACCATGGTCAGAATAGCGCGCCGGGTGGCACCCAGGGCCACGCGCACACCGATCTCAGGGGTGCGTGAGGCAACCATGTAGCCCTTGACCGCATAGATACCCAGAGCCGCCAGAAACAGGGCCATTGCCCCAAAGATAAGCGAGAGCCGGGCGCCCATGAGCCGGAGCCAAACCGGTAAATCGTTGCGGTGACAGTCCATCAGGGTCCTGACTGACAGGACCGGCAGATATGGATCCACTTTGCGAATCTCAGCAGGGATCATCTGCAACAGGGTGGCTTCAGTATCGAGAGCGTTCCTTGCCAAGCGCAGGTGTATGTACGCGGGTCTGTGCTTCGGCCCGATCGGCTCATAGATATGGCACCGTTTCTCTGGGTTATGCAACGCGCTATGCAGGGTCGGCACAATCCCGACAATCCTGTGGGGTTCTGATAGGGAACGCCAGCCATATTGAATCAGGCAGCCGAGGGCGTTCCCGTCCGGTCGCAGTCTGCGGGCAAGCGGTTCATCAATGATGAGGACCTTTTCTGCATCGGGGACACTATCGAGACGATGAAAAGTGCGGCCCTGCAACAGGGGCATTCCCACGGACTCGAAATAATCCGCACCGACCGGGTATACAAAGGGATCATTGGCCAACAGATTCCCAGACGTATCACTCTCCACGCCTGGTACGTATTCAACAACAGAACCGCCAAAGCCACCGTCGCAGGACAAGCCAGCCATCTGAACACCAGGCAGCGAATTCAAGTGCTCGGCCACGGCTTCGCAGACTTGGATACTGCGTGCTGGATCATAGCCTGCCGCCTTCGCGTCAATCTCGATGAGCAGCTTGCCTTCCAGGCTGAAACCGGGGTCGGTCTGAATGGCCTTGCGGGCACTACGCGTACATAGGATGGCGACCATCACCAGTACAACCGAGAGGGCGGTCTGAAAAACTACCGATAGACCACGCGGCATGATCGCGCGTGTGCTGCGCGTGGACCTGAACCCACCGCCGGCAGATTCCTTCAAGTCGGCAACGACATCGCGTCGCGACAAACGCCAGGCAGGCTTCAGGCCGAATAGCACGGTCGCAGTCAAGCAGAAGCCCAAGGTAGCTGCCAGAACGCGCAGGTCGAGGCCGGTCGTAAGAACCCTGGCCAACTCCAGGGGGAATTCCGGGTCAAGGGCTGCTACCCATGCATTCAACACTCGCATACACCAGATCGCCAATACGATGCCCAAGTCTCCTCCGAGCAGTGCCAATAGCAGAGATTCGATGAATAACTGACGTACAATACGCCGGCGACTTCCTCCAACGGCCAGACGGATGGCGATCTCCCGGTGACGCGTGATCCCATGAACAACGATCATATTCGCCAGATTCGTGCAGGCAATGAGCAAGGTCACAGCGGAGACGCCCATCAGGAACAGACTGGCCCCGGATAAGTAGGCCCTATCGCCCTCGGCCTGTGTGCTGTGGACCGACCTCGGTAACAACTCGAGACTCAAGGTGCTGTGATCATTACATGACCGGGGGAAATCCTCCCTGAGACGAGGAATCAGAGACTGCAACCGGGCTTGGGCCCCCGACATACTCAGACCCGGCCGAAGGCGCCCCATGAGCTGCAGAAAAGGGTACTCTTGGAGCTGATACTGCACCAGCATTCCACTTCCCAAGGGCAGCCAGAGGTCAGGACCCACGAGTGTTGCGCCGGTGAAGCCCTCCGGGGTGACACCAACAACCTGTACCAGCATGCCGTTGACGGACACCCGCCGACCAGTGATTTCGGGATCTGCGCCCTGGCGTTGCCAGAGACGATGACTGAGCACTGCAACCAACTCAGCGCCCAGGCGTTCCTCCTCAGGCAAAAAGTATCGTCCCCGAGCCGGGGCCACGCCCAAAGCGGAGAAGTAATTGGATGAAACATACATCACGTAAGCGCGCCTGCTGACATCACCCCATACCAGGGTGGCAGCGGCAGGCGCCGAATCAAGGGCTACCAGATCGCTGAACACCGGATTATGGTCGCGCATATGAGTATACACCTCATAGGAAAGGTCGAGGCGATCCACTTTGCACGCCACCAGTCGATCCGGATCCTGCACATGCACGGGACGAAACAACATCGCATTGACCAGACCGAACATGATCGTGTTGGCCCCGATGCCAACCGCCAGGGTGATCAGAGCAATCGATGTGAAACCAGGGTTCTTCGCCAGCATCCGCAAGCCGTATCGCACATCCTGCCATAGTATTCCCATGGAATACCCCTGTCTGCACCTTCTTCGCACAAAGGGCTGGGCAAATGGTGTGCCAAGCGACAGTCACACCCAAGGCATCACACAGGGGCCCGCCGCTCTCGCATGTGTCCGCTTTCGGACCGGCGCGCCCGATTCCGGACACTCTCGTAACACGGCCGTGAAGACCACGGGCAGGACGCCTGTGATCTTGAAGACGTGGGCGGGGCGCCCATGCTACTCCAGCCAGCCCGCAATGTTCTGTCGCTCCAGTTCCTCCATGCGGCGGCGCTTCTCCAGGAAGTGTGCGTACTTGTCCCTATCGTCGGCGTCCCACGTATGGGCCTCCTCGTAGTCGCCGCAGAACGGAACGAGCAGATCGATCCAGCAGGCAATCCGTTCGACCTCCGCCGGGGCCAGCTTTGCGTCGTAGTGTCCTTCCGTCAACAGAGCCAGCAGCCGGCTACGGGCGGCCCCCGCGGCGTACGGCGGCAGCATCTCGGGGACCGACTGGGCGCTGATCCAGTTGAGCAGGCCGTCGGTCGTACCTGCCAGGTAAGGGTTGCCCTCCAGCGTCTGCTCCGTCGCCTGTACCAACGCCAGATAGCTCGCGCTCCACCGTCTCTTCGCCAGATTCTCGACCGCCGGCGTGTCCCGCAGGTCAAAGGCCGATTGGTTCGCGGCGGAGTCCGGACTGGCGGGCGACGGGGCGACGGCCGCGGTCCGGGCGAGCCAGTGCTGCCACTTCTGGGCGTCGTTATGGCAACTGATACAGTGACGGTCCAGGATTGGCTGGATCTCGCGGTTGAAACTGAAACCTCGCGGCGGACCCTGGAACGGCAGTAGGTCCTGTGGTCCGGCCTTGATCGCCAGGCTCGGAGCGATGCCTGCCGGAGGGGCATCGTTCTTTGATTCGTGGCAGCCGACGCAGGAGGCAGTCTCTCCCGGCTGCAACGTCATCCAGCTTCGCATGGTCTGCACCGCGTAGCCGCGGGCGTCGATCGCCTGGAAGTACAGCGGCTTCCGCGCGGGCAGTGTGAAGTACGCCGAGCCGTCCTCGTGAACGGTGGCCTCCCCCAACACGACCTTCACGTCCCAACTCCCGTTGCCGACGGCGACCGGCGTGCAGACCAGGGCGTCGCCCGCAGGCCCGGCGTTGTAGTTCCAGCCGACACCGGCCGCGCGATACTCCAGGCCGACGACGCGGAGCTTCTTGACGGCGCCACGCGGAATGCCCGCCAGTCCGGGGCCGGCGTAGATGTCCTGAAGGTAGCAGGTGCCGGTGGTCTGTCGATAATCGACCAGATTCGGGCGAACGGGCGGCCTCGACCGGACGGCCAGAGGCACAGACTGATTGCACGACAGATACGCGTCGGCCGCCAGCAACTCCCGGCGACCATCGGCCGCGATCCAGTACAGCTTGAAGAGCGTCGGCGACCGCGACCAGCCCAGTGGGGCACAGGCCGCCACGAACTCCGATTCGGACAGCGGATAGGGATACTGGTACAGGTCGCCGTCCTGGCCGTAGTAGTCGATGCGGTCGGCGGGTGTATCGCGAACCGGGGCGACCAGTTGGGCGCCCGCGTTCTCCTGTCTGCCGCGGCCCGGGTCCACGATTCCCAGCTTGCCCACTTGCCGCGTGTGGTGCCCGGAGAAGGTGGCGAGGATCTTCTGTGTGCTCGGGATGTTCCGGGCGTGCAGCAGCGAGGTCGGGAACCAGGATTGATTCCCGTAGAGCTCGGTCTGGCCCGTGCCGTCGGGGTTCATCTGGAACAGGCCCTGGACGAAGAGTTGCCCCCGGTCGCTGTATTCCCAGCGGGTATAGACGATCCGGCCGTCCGACATGACGGTTGGGAAATTGTCGTGGACCTGGTCGAAGGTCAGCCGGCGGAGGCAGCGGCCGTCCGGGCCGCAGGTGTACAGGTTGCTGACCTCCGTCCACCAACAGTCCACCGTCTGGACGCATCGCGTGGAGTTGAACAGAATATCGTCGTTCGGTAAGTAGACGCCCTCGTAGTCCGCGAAACCCAGCCCATGGGTCAACTGCTTCACGGAGCCGTCTGCGACCGTCATCTCGTAGAGGTGGTAGTCATCGTCGCGGTCGGACTTCTTCCAGCCAAAGAGCACACGTCGTCCGTCCCACGAGACATCCGGGTCTCGAATGACGCCGTCGCGGTCTTCGATAAGTGTGTGCACACGAGCCCGGCCGTCGCGGAGATCGAGCCGACACAGGGCCGCGTCCGGATCGAACTGCCGTTCGTGCTGCGCATCGGACTGGCCTTCGGTGTAGGCGTAGTGCGAGCCGCCCAGCGTGTGATGCTTCGTGAAGATCCACTGCGGGTACTGCTGCCGCAGGTTTTGGAGACGAACCTCCCGGCGTCGCTCGGCGGCACGCAGATAGACCTCAAGCCAGCGGCGTGCCTCGGTTCGTCCGGACTGCTCCGTGAGCCGGTCGAATTCCTCCTGCAAATCGCTCCCCGCCTGGCCAAGCTCGGCGAGCACGCGGGCCATTGCCTGCCTCGCGGTAGCGGGCAGCGTGGCGGCCGAAAGCCAGGGCCCGAAGTCCGGCCCTGTATCCTGCAAGCACCAGTCCCAACATAGGGGGAATTCACCTTCGCTCCTGATGGAGAACTCCGCCGAGTTCGGATCGGCCTGGGCCTCAAGCACTGCGGCCAACCACTTCTGTGCCTCTTCAGGCAATGGATTCTCCTGGCCCCATGCTCGCCCGGCCACGACGCCCAGGATCAACGCGAGGACGGCCACAACAGCGAATCCGAGCCGTCTCAGATTCTGACGAATGCCGCCGGCGTCGCACCACTGCATTCCCATCCGCCGCTCCTAAACATATCTTCCTGCCGGACATTGATGACCCATACCTGTCACTATAGAATACTCGATCTCGGCAAACGTTGAGAAGCAAATTGATGCCCCCGTCCTGGCCCGCCGCAGACGCAAGGTCACGCACCAATCACTATCTCTCTGCAGGGAGTCGCAGTGTGGCGCGGCAGCCGGGGGGGGTGCGGCGGTTTTCGAGGGTCAGGCTGCCTCCGTGGGCCTCGGCGATCTGGCGGCTGAGGGTTAGGCCGATACCCGACCCGTGGTCTTTCGTCGTGTAGAACGGGACGAAGACGTCGACACCCTCCGCCAGGCCGGGGCCGTCGTCGTCGACATGGATTTCGACCGCTTCGACGCCCGCCTGCCAGCCGATGGCGACCTGCCCATCGCCCTCGGGCCGGTTCTGGAGGCTTGCTTCGACCGCGTTGGAGATCACGTTGATCAGCAGTTGCTCCAACTGGTCGCGGTCGCCAAGGACCTGGATATTGGGCCCGGCTTGAACTGTGATTCCCATCCGCGTCTCCAGACCTGCCACCCGGCGCAGCAGTTGGGCGACGTCCACCTGCGCAAACACCGGCTGGGGCAGGTGCATCAGGCGAGAATAGGCCCCGATGAATCGATCCAGTGCCTCGGCCCGTTCGGAGATCAGCTCCAGCCCGCCTCGGAGATCCTCTTCCCAGTCGTCCGCGAGCGGCTTGCGACCGACCATCACACGCAGGCTATCCGCAACGGACTGGATCGGCGTCAGCGAGTTGTTCACCTCGTGACGTACAGTCCGGATCAGGCGTTTCCACGCTCGCCGCTCCTCCTCGTGCAGAGTGCGGGTTAGATCGGAGAGGAAGATCAGGCTGTGCGATACGCCCTTCTCGCGGTACCGGCCTCGCCTCAGCTCCCATCGACCCGCACCCCCCGCGAACGCCACATCGACGACGCGGGGAGTCTGGCCGGTCAGGCATTCGGTCAGGCCCAGCTCATCCGCCCGGCAGCCGATCAGCTCGTCATCGGTTCGGCCGAGCAGCCGCTTGCCGCTGTCGTTGACCAGTTGCAGCCGGTCCCCGCTGTCGAAACCGAAGAGGGCCACATCGACCTGGGCGAGGATCTTGCGAAGCAGGGCCATCGCCTCCATCGCCCCCAACCGCTGCTCGCGAAGGAACCCGGCCAGCGCGTTGGCCTCCCAGATCAACTCGCCCATTGCATCGTCCACGCGGGCGCCTCTGACCCGCAGTGAGTAGTCCCCTTCGCGAAGCGCCCCGAGCAGATTCGACAGCGTCCGCAGGGGGAACACGATCCTGCTGTGAAGGCTCAGCACCGTCGCCACCCAGGTGAAGATGATCAGCCCGGCCAGCGTCAGACGGGTCTTGATCGTAAAATCACACTGCCACAGCAGGACGAGCGACGCGAGAGAGCCGGCCAGCCCCGCCCCAAAGCCAAGGATCAGGATGCGATGCTCGTACTTCATTCGATCCCGTGCTTTTCCAACCGCCGGTACAGGGCCGCCCGACTCAGCCCCAGGACCTCGGCCGCCTTGCTGATATCCCCCTGAAAACGGGAAAGCGCATTGCGAATCATCATCTGCTCGACCTCATCGAGCGTCATGCTCTCGATCGTCGGCCCGGTCTCCGGCCTCAGCTCGATCCCGAGGTCGCTGGCCTGCACGGTGGCTCCGTGCGACATGAGCACAGCCCGCTCGATTGCATGGTCGAGTTCCCGGACATTGCCCGGCCAGGAATAGTGCAGCAGCACGCGGAGCGACGCCGGGTCGAACCCGCTGAGGGACTTTCGATACCGCCCGGCGTGCCTTTGCAGGAAGTGCGTCGCCAGCAACGGAATGTCCTCTCGACGCTCCCGTAACGGCGGGATGCGAATCTCGACCGTCTTGAGCCGGTACAACAAGTCCTGGCGGAACCGCGAGGCCGCGACCTCCTCTGCGAGATTGGCGTTGGTCGCCGAGAGGATTCGCACGTCCACGCGGTGCGTCCTCGACGACCCGACCGGCTCGAACTCCCCGCTCTCCAGCACGCGAAGCAGCTTCGATTGCAGGTTCGCCGGGATGCTGGCGATCTCATCCAGGAACAGGGTCCCGCCGTCGGCCAGCTTGAAGCGCCCGATCCGGTCCGACCTCGCGTCGGTGAACGCGCCAGCCACGTGCCCGAACAGCTCGCTCTCGAACAGGGTCGCCGGAATGCTCGCCGTGTTCACACTCACCAGAGGCTTGTCCTGTCTCATCGAGGCCCCATGCAGGGCCTGGGCAACGATGCCTTTGCCGACGCCGTTTTCGCCCGTAATCAGCACGTTGGCATGCGACGGACCGACGCGGGCAATCGCATCGAGCACCGGCTGCATGGCCCGCGACTCCGCGATGAAGAACGGGCGGTCCTCGCTGCGCAACAGGAGGTTCTCCTGTTCGAGCTGCCGACCCCGGCGAAGGGCTCGGCCCAGCTCGACCTGCGTCCGCAGGATGGCCAGGAGCCGTTCATTCTTCCACGGCTTGGTGAGAAAGTCCCTGGCCCCCCGCCGCATCGCTTCGACCGCAAGCTCCACGCTGCCCCACGCAGTCATCACCACGACCGGCAGCGTGCTGTCGACCTGCTGGACCTTCGAAAGCAGGTCCAAACCTTCCTGGCCGGAGGTGCTGCCTCGTACGTAGTTGAGGTCCATCAGGACCACGTCGAAGTCCTGCCGGGCAATGGCCTCGATGATCGCCGAGGCCGAGGCGACCGTCTCGATCTCGTACCCTTCGCCTTTGAGCAGCAGCCGCAGGGCCTTGAGCATACTGAGTTGGTCATCCGCCAGCAGGATTCGAGGGGGCTGGTTGTGCTCGGGTGTCTCCATCCGTCGTTCTGCATCCTTTTCCGACCGAAGATAGCGGATCTTTCGCCAGAAATCGGCACTCGGGCTCCCATTCTACACGCCACAGGGTGCGCGGTCCATACGGCGCACTGCAAAGGACTCCAATGCGCGCAAGGAAAAGGAAAGAAGCAGACATTTTCCAGGAGGGGTCGAGGGCGAGATCGAAAACGCGATCACTGGCGGGCGCGAGGGCAACCGCAGGTGTAGCATTTCTCCCGGAAGCGGCCGTAGACGTACACGATCAGTTCACAGCGGTCTTGCACGCCGAGGCGGGAGAAGAGCCGGCACAGGTGGGTCCGCACGGTCGGCACGGACATGCCGAGGTCTCGCGCGATCTGCTTGTCGGAATGGCCCAACAGCAGTTGCTCCACCACTTCCGCCTGCCGGGGCGGCAGCGAAAGATCGAGTTTCATCTCGGTCCATTCCTGCGGCGAGAACAGGCGTCTTTCCGTGACGGATTCCATATCAGCACATCGCATATGCAGCGGGCGAGTTTCCGATCGACTACTTGCCCCTGTGTAGCCCGCGACGTACTGTGCGTCAATTAGGGAAAATGCTTAGTCCCCACCCCTACCGGCCGGCGGCGGCCTCGATTCTCTCGTCCAACTCCCCGAGCAATCCGAAGCCTTCGCCGACCACGATGTGCTTGCGGTCCGTCAGGATCAAATGGGGCAGCGAGTCTGTTCCCCAGTCGAACAATGCCTTTTCCGTGTCGTCCGCGACCCGGCCCACAGGGAATGGGGGCTTGCTCTGCTCGATCCACTGGTCCAGGGCCCCCTCTTCCGTTTTGCCGGCGTGAACCGCCAGGATCGTCACACCCTTGGCGCTGAACGCGTCGGCCTGACGGATCAGCGTGCCGACACAGTGGCGCGAGGGCCTCTGGTTCATGTCCCAGAAGCACACGAGCAGCATCCGGTCCTCGGCCTCGGCGGGTAACTCGATTCCCACCTTCTTCAAGTCGGGCAAAGGCTTGCCCTTCAGCTTTGCCGGTCTTCTGGGAACGTACCGTGATCCGCTACTCCGTTCGGCAATGGTGATGCGGACATCCCTGGCGCCGCCTTCGGTCTCGATAGAGCCGTAGGTGTAGACTCCCTCGATGCGGGCATTCGCCTGGATGCGAACCCGCCCGGCGCAGACCCCGTCGAGAATGAACTCCCCATCGGTGTCGGTCTGGGTATCCCGGTTCGGCTGGTTGTCCCGCGTCCCACCATAGCAGCTTACGCGAGCGCCCGAGACGGGCTCGCCGTCGGAGTCGACCACCACGCCCGTCACCGCCAGGTTGGCGACGTCCAGCGAGTACACCCCCGTCTGGACCCGGCCGCTCGTGACTTGGTCCTCGGAAAGATCAGTCTGTGTTTGGCCGTAACCGTCAGCGGAGGCCGTGATGGTGTAGCGCTGCTCGGCCGGGATCGCACCCACCTCGAATCTCCCTTCGGCGTCGGTCTTGATGCTGCGGTAGGTTAGGAACGACGAGCCCCAGTTGGAGGCCCGGAGCATGACCAGGAGATAAGCCCCTTGGATCGGCTCTTTGTTGGGGTCCACGACCTGCCCGGTCAGAGTGGCGGCCGGAAGGAGCTTCAACTCGACCTGTTTCGCCTCTTCGTCCGCCGGCTGGGCGACGGCGAGATTGCGGTCGGTGTGACGGCCGACCACGTAGAAGACCGTCCTGTCGGGCGACCAACCCTGTGGGTCCCAACTGACTTCGAACTTCCCTTCGGCGTCGGAGGTCGCATCCTTGCCTCGCCCGCCTGGCACCATCTGGACCGTCGCGCCCGCGAGCGGCTTGCCGGCATCGTCGTACACCACGCCTCGGACAGACGGCAGGCCGCTGAGCGTCATCTCGAAGCGTTTCGTTTCGCCGTCGGCAATCGTGAACGACTCGGTCTGCTCGGAGCGGGTGTACCCCTCCTTATAGAGCCCGGCGAACTGATAGCTGCCGCCCGGCAGCCGGATGCGAGCGACGCCGGTTTCATCGGTAACGCCGCCGGTGTATTGCTCGCTGGTCTGGTCGCGAACGCCCAGGCTCACCTTCGCAATGGGTTTTCCCCCGGCTTGCTCCTTGACGAGGACCTCGATGACGGCCCCCTTGGAAACAACCAAACGGATGTCGCTCTGCGTCTCGGCCGCCTTGAGGTCCACTTTCACCGGCTCGGCCACCCATTCGGCGGTTGTACGCCCCTGGGACGCCAGTTGCAGTGTGTAGCTATCTGCGGACAGACTGCCGATGAGGAACGTGCCGTCGTGAGCCGAGGTGACGGGTTCGATCATGAATGGGAGAGTTCGCCGGGAGGGCTGTACGACGAGGGTTGCGCCTGCAACAGGCTTGTCGCCGGTCTTCTCAACCACGACTCCTCCGATTTTTGCCTCCGCGGGCATCGTCAGCGTGATGCCGGACTGGCCGGGCGAGTATTGGCATTTCTCCCCCGCGTATGTCGCGGCATCGAAACTGCAGACGGTGGCCCGCCCGGACTTCTTGGCCAGCAGTTCACATGTCATGTCCGCCGGGAGATTCCTAAAGACGAACCGGCCGGAACTGTCCGTTCGAACCGTTAGCAACTGCGGAGCGATGTAGTACGCCAGATAACGACGGTCCTGCTCGTCGCCGATGATCCCGATGGCGATCATGACCTCTGCATCCACGATGGGTGTACCACCTTCATCGACGATGACGCCGCTCAGTTCCTTGGGCTCGCGGAGCGGAATGTCCGATTGCTGGTCCCCCTCGCGCATCTCCCAGACGGCACAGCCCAGCGCATACCCTTGCTTCCGCGCGACGACGGAAGCCTGCCTGTACACGTCGGCCTCCTTGTCGCGAGAGAAAGCAAAGGCACCGTCCGGCCCTGTCTTCACCTCACCAACGAGCTCGATTTCCGGTAAAGAGGTGGACAGGCCATAGTGTGCCTCGTACAGGGCCACGGTCGCATCTGAAACGGGATTGCCCTGGCCGTCGAGCGTCCTGCCCTTGAAGGAGATCCGCGGAACGGCTTGGCCGGAACCCTCTGCGGCCCGCACAGCACCAATCAGAACCAGGGTGGACATGACGCCCCAAAGCAGTCGGAAGTGTTGTCTGCGCATGAACAATCCTCTCGCACCGTAGAGACAGCCTACGTCTGTACCTATTTCGAACTACGAAGCCCTGCGACCAACCAAAGTGGTCCTGCGCGATGCCGGATCGGGCACGGTTGCCTGGGATCGAGGCGGTGTAGGCAGCGGCTCGTGACCAGCGATCACCGTCGGCTGCTTGCCCTCGGCAAGAGCCTTCACCTCGTCGGCGTCCAACGCACCGGTGAACACACACACGTCATCGACCGTGCCCGTGAAGAAGGCATCGTCGGCCGTTGCGTGCCTGCCGAATTTGAGGGTCGCCGGTTCCGAGTCGGCGTCGCCGGATGGGTCGGCGTTATCGGAGATCAGTTTGCCGTCCCGATAGGCCCTGAGGTTCTCCCCATCGTAGGTCGCCACGAGGAAATACCATGTATTGGCCTCGATGTCTCCGAAACCGGCCGCATGCCATGAGCCTCCGACACGAACCCCGGCGGCCCCACGACACTGCGACGCGCCGTGGTTCCAGTTGATCTGGAAGTTCTTCTCGCAATGCACCGGGCCGCTCGCCACGGGTGCCGTCGGTGCTGCAGGGCTCCTGACCCACGCCGCCACCGTCCAGGTGGGCAGATTCGGGGTCCAGCCGGTGTCCACATAGTCGTCGATGCCGTCGAATTGCAGCGCGCCACCTGTACGGCCGCCGGAAGGCAACCAGACCGGATTGCCACAAATCACGCCGTGGTGGCCATTGCCTGAGCTGTCTGAAACACACGTCCCTTCGCTCTCATCCAGCTTCCACCAGCCGACGAGCACGCACGCGTCCTGTGGCGCGGCTTCCACAAGCTCGATCGCATCGGCAGTGGATTGCCCACCCTGTGACCGCGCACCGAGCAGTTCGACCTCCGCGATCTGCATACTGTTCGCGCGGTCGGGGCGGCGGACGGCCGGGAACACGATCTGGTAGTGTTTGTACGCCGTGCTGTTCTCAAACGCAATCGGCGTCGTATTCTTCGTGTGGCGCGGCCAGCCTGTCGGCCCATTGAAGTCCACGATCTCGCCGCAGGCGATCAGCCTGTAAGGACCGCTGATGTTCTCGTTCGACCCGTGCAGCTCCCACGCGACCGGGTCGCGTTCTTCCAGGTCGTTGCCCGTAGTGAAGGTCAGCCCGGTCACGACGGATGCCCCGGCTTGGGGCGTCGTGCGAAATCCCGTCGCGCGAACCTCTCCGGCGAGGTGAAGATATTTGGTCGTGACCTCGTCGTCTGTGGCGCAGCGAGGCGATTCGTGCGACGGCCAGCCCACGGCGGAGTAGTCGGTCGTCACTCCCTCATCGGGCACCCCGACGACGACATCCGTCGGCCCCGTGACATCGCGTCCCGTCGTGAAAGACCAGACCGTACCCGGAGTCACCGTCTCGTCGTCCTGGACCTCATCGATCCGCCAGTAGTAGGTGGTGTCCCGTGCGAGAGTCGAGAGACGGGCGGTTGTCTTCTCCACCGTGCCGAGCAACTTCAGACCCGAGGGTGTCCGGCCAACGTAGACCTTGTGTCTGGCGGCCTTGAGACCCGGCCTCCATTCCAGCGCGGCTTTGTGCACCTCGGCGTCCGTGCTGCCGTCGTCCGGCTGCGGTCGAATCGCCTTGGGGCCGGGCACCTCGAAGAACTGGACCTTGCTCAGTCCGACGTAATCCGGATCGCCGAAGCTGGCGAGATCATCAAAGCGGACCTTCCGGGCCTTGACCCCGTCGAGCTGGACGACCGTCGGCTCATCGTAATCCTCACTGCCCTGTGCCTGGGCGATGGGCAAATCGTCGCGGATCTTCTGCCAGCCCGTGTCCTGCGTCCAGATCGAGATATCCGCCTTGCTGACGCCCCGGTCGGTGAACCAACCGTCGTTGTAGTTGAACAGACAGATCGTGCCGATCGATTGGGCCTGGCCGAGGTCGAATTCTATCCAGCTCCTGCCGTCGCTCCTGGCAGTACGCCACATATCGGCAGGGCTGACGCTGTGCTCGTCGAGTTCGTCCGCATCCCGATTGCCCAGACCGTTGTGGCTGATCAGGTTGGCAACTTCGGTTCCTTCGTCGGTGCTGCTGGCCTGAACGGCCTTGGGTTTGATTTCCCCGCCGGTCAGGATTGGTTTTCGGTCATCGGCCTTGATCCAGACTTGTCGAGCGAGGATTCGGAAGGGACCGCCCAGTTCAACGGTTGCGATGTATGGTTTCGAGATATCTTTGGGCTCCGGCCACCGGAGCGAACAAGTGCCGCCTCAGCCATACTCGAAGCTCAGCGTGCGTTCGTAAGCCCCGTCGCCACTCCTGATCCGCAGCTTGGGGGCTGCCGGCTGTGAGCCGTTGCGGGTCAACGAGATTCGTTCGCCGTGTCGGCCTTCCAGGTTCTGACTGAACTCGTAGAACGAGCCGCTCTGATTGTATTCCGCCAGCGAGTAGATCGGCTCGCCAACCGGGAGCTCTTTCTCCTGGTCCTTTGTCACAGTGAAGGCCCCTCGATCGCCCATGGGATCGGCCCGCAATTCCCACTTGGCCCCCCTGTCGTCGTTCTTCACGATGCTCCAATGCTCGATGCTGTAGTCGCCCACGGGCAGTCTGACGACGCCCTTCTGTGGTGAGCAGAGGAACAGGCCGTTGACCCCGCCGGCGCCGAAGGACGTGATGCCCTCGGCCAGCCGGACCGTCCCGTACACCACATCCGTGGCCTCGGTCAGGACGATGAACGCCCCATCCTGGGCGATCTCGGGGCGGTACAGCTTGTCGCCCACTTCGATGAAATTCCCCACGTAGCGGGTATCCCGGCTGCCTTCGTCCCCGATTCGGATGCGGTCGCAGTTGCCCGCGTTGGCCGCCTTGTCGCTGAAAAGGCCGTTGATGTTGTAGTCGATCAACACACAGTGCTTCTTCACGCCGCCGACGGTAATCGGCCCCTCGTACCAACAGGCACTGCTAAGCAGGCAGTAGATCCGCTCCGCCGAATACTCGCGAAGCTCCATGCTCAGGTGGTAGGTAATGGGCCCGTCGGCGGTGTTGAAGACGATCTTCAACGGCCCGAACATGTTCCTGTTGCTCTCCTGCCGGTACGGCTGGTACGCCGTGTCGTCCGAGAGGTCGC
>Ga0116141_10002019_pt1 | contig 17512 bp, 30 predicted proteins | sample AD_UKC097_MetaG_FD_89744 | JGI IMG/M metagenome (GOLD analysis project Ga0116141, IMG submission 89744) | Active sludge microbial communities of municipal wastewater-treating anaerobic digesters from USA - AD_UKC097_MetaG | ecosystem: Engineered > Bioreactor > Anaerobic > Digestate | place: USA...
CATCCCGTAATACTGGACATACACAACTCCTGAAAGAGGGTACAAAACGTTTTAAAAAGGACTTCTTCGTACTTTCTGACGACACAAGAGATTGTCTTTTTCTCGAACTTGAACGTGATCAGGTAATATCATGGAAATATATGGAAAAATTAAAAGGACATCAACGGCCAATAGTCATTGATAACTCTGCTATGATATCACTCCTGTATGATTCCTTACACGAAATTGAAACCCTTGAAGAAGAAAACGAAAGGTTAAGAGAAATAATGTCATCACCAATGAATGAAATATTCCAAAAATTTGACGATTTACAAAAAGAATTTCGTAAATTTCGGAAAGATAAAAAAGAAGAAATAAAAACAACATGAAAAAACTGTTAATCCTAGCGTTTTTAGTCTTATCAGTATCACTAAGCGCACAGAACATTCAATTCCTTACCAATGGTAAAGAGAATTTTGCAACCTTCGAGATCTTTAAACCCTATGACCATGGGGTATTGTACTATTTTAGTGATTTCAAAATGACCAAAAATGGTATAAATGAAGTTTATTCCGAAATCTCAGCCTATGTCAATGTCTATAAGACATTTAGTGTCACTGCACAATATAACGCAGGATTAAATCAGGATTTCAACATATTTCCCGTATATCTATGTGGCGTATCAAAATCCTTCAAGATAGGTGAAAAGATAGATTTATCGGTGGATGCTTTATATCGTCATCAAAATTTCTTATATTTAGGTGATAAAGAAAAACAGGATGGCTACCAGATAACAACAGTATTCTCAGGAAACTTTAATAAATTCCAAATTTCAGGATATTGTGACTTCTGGAACACCAAGTATGTAATCTTCGAACCACAAGCATTTTATAACGTCTATAAATCGTTGTGGCTAGGATTGGAATGTAGAACATCAAATTACTCTGACGTATTAAATTATGATGCCGAAGGCGATTATATAGGGCAATATTCCAATTATATAATGGCGGGAATAAAATGGGTGATAAATTAAAAAATGAGTAAAATTCTTACAGCGAAAATTGATCCAGGAATTAAGAACTGGCAAAATACCGAAGTCAAACTTGGACAATCAGGTAAAGTTGTAGGTAAAGTCGTTGCTTATAATGAAGAAACAGGAGGAATTGTCATCGAAGTAGATGATGATGTATGGGAATTAATTTTCAATCAAAATAATAAAATATCTTTTAGCCAATCATAAAATGTCAGAAAAAGATATATTCAATACTTCACATAGTAGTCATAACGGAATTATCCTTGTGGTAATCCTTGGCGTTATACTATTCCTGTGCATAGTAGCAATAGGTATATTTCAAGCAATAGGTTAAAAATGAAAAGCGAATTACAACAGGAACTCCTAAAGAAATATCCACAACTCTTCCAACAGGATTTAAAAATCTATACGGGCGAAAAACCCATGGAAGAAGAATTGGCAGAACTTCATAGCCAAAAGGAAATGGTTCTTCCAATTCAATTTGGATTCGAATGTGGAGACGGATGGTTTACATTACTAGACCAACTGATGCATAGCATCGAATGGCACCTGGATCCTTCTCATACCTGGCCAAGAAAAGAAAGATTACCATTCCAAATTGTACAAGTAAAAGAAAAATTCGGTGGATTAAGATTTTATTTCCATGGCGGAGACGATTATATCCACGGAATGGTCTCATTCGCTGAAGCATTATCATACAAGATATGTGAACATTGCGGATCAACCAATAACGTAACACAAACCGAAGGTTGGATTATAACATTGTGCGAAGATTGTATGAAAGAATATAAAAAGAAATAAAATGAGAATAGAAGAGTTCTTGAGAAATAATGGTAAGAATTACCAATTAAGAGTTATCGGAGAAGAAGACGATAAACTCCATATCGAAGTACAAACTTTAGAATGGGACGGTGAAGGATCCACTCAGGATTTCATGGTTAAAGATAATATATTATTCCCAATAGAAAATGACGGAAGAAGATAAAATAGAAATTGAACGATTGAGGAAAGCAATCGATAAGTACGATGAAGAAATATTCAAAGCACTTAAAACCCGTTGCTCATTGTCATACCTGATAGGACTAAGAAAACATAGCAATAATCTACCTATCGTCGATAATAAACGATTTACTGAAATGGTCGATGATAAAGTCAAAACATTTACTACCGAATTCTTGACCGAAGATAATATTCGGGAACTATATGACGTAATTCATAAACATTCATGCATAATACAACAAAAATATGGCACAAATAGTAGAAGCAATCAATGAAGTCTATAATATAGGCAAAGTCAGAGGAGCATCATTGTTCCTTGCAGGTGGTATTACCAATTGCCCCGACTGGCAATCAGAACTCATAGAAAAAATCAAAGATGTTAACCATCTTGTGATTTATAACCCTCGGAGAAAGAATTTCCCAATCAATGATCCAAACGCAGCAGAAGAACAAATAGTGTGGGAATTCGAACATCTGTCAAAGGCAGAAATCATAGTCTTCTGGTTCTCAAGAGGATCACTAAACCCAATCGTACTCTTTGAACTCGGTAAATATGGATTTATTGATGGGAAAATCATAATCATAGGAATAGACCCAGAATATGAACGCTCTCAGGATGTTAAAATCCAAACATTACTCGGTAAAAAATACGAACAAGTTAATTTCCACGATAATCTGGATTCAATCGCAAAAGAAATAATTGACAGAACTAAATATATAACAGACTAATGGAAACATCAGAACCAATAAAAGATAAACCAATGGTGACCGCAAAAGACCTGGCATTTAAAGCATATTGCGCAAATCTTCCTAAAGATATTGATTTTGCGACAGATGATATAAAAATGAGATTTGAAAACTGGTGGTCAGAATGGTATGGAAGAGAGGAACATAGAGACGGATTTTACCATAAACATAGCGTGTTTATTGATCTAAAACGTTTTATTCAAGCTGAAGATTAATACCAACATAGGATTTTTCCTTTATGTAAAGGAAGCTTTAGTACTATTCATAGCACAATCAGTCCTATGCACAATCATTGCCATAAATTATAGGTCAATCGCTCAAGGTCATTATTTATTCACAGCATTAAGCTCGGCTGCTATCGCATATATAACATATTTTCTCATAGGTAGAATATCAAATCAAACTAAAAGAAAAGAGAAAGGAGATAATATCGCTTGGGTCGGTTTCATGCTCGGAAGCGTGGTAGGAGATATTATCGGTATTTACCTATCAAAATTGATGCTGGGCTCTTAATAACTATACCAGCGACCCCAATACCTTACTATAACATCTGAACGTCTTAAAACTCTTAAAAAGTCGGAATTTTCCAAAAATTTTCTGGAAATTTTTTTTCCGAAATATAGGGTTCGAGTTTCCAACAATTTTTCTGGAAAAATTTCTTTCACGGCATTGACCCCCCTTTCTATACCCCGAAAACCCCTATTATAAGGGGGGATACGGAGGGGGGGAGGGGGCAGGGAGGTGTGTGGTAGGATAAGGGTAGGGTGCCGTTTGATTTTCCGAGTCGGTCTTCAGGAGAAGTTCCTTCTTGGGTCGTTGTGTGTCCTGCCGATTGAGTTTCAAAATATCCTCCCCACCGAAGGTGGTGGGGAGGATATTTTGGGTAGTAAAAAAAAATTTAAAATAACTTCAAAATAATTTGGATAATTCAAAAATCCGTTTTATCTTTACATCGTTAACCAATAAAAATTATGACAATGATTGACATTAGAAACACCGAAGTAGGAAAGTTTTTCGAGGGTATTGTTACCACCGACATTACAAGAACCGAGATGAAGAATATGTTATCGGAGAAGAATTACCCCGATACAATTAGTTTCGTTTCGTTAGTTCCCGAAGACATGAACCAATATCTTGACTATTGGTTGATAGTTGACGGAAAGAAGAAGAAGAACCCGAACCCGACACGTAACCCCTATTACGACATGGGTATCAAAAAACTCGTAAGGAAGTACAAAATTGTTACGGGATTTGACTATGAAAATTCAATCAATAACAGATTGAAGAAAGAAGAAAAAGAACCCGATTTCGAGGCGAAAAAACCCGTTTGGTACGATATGATTTCAAAGTCATTGGTTACCGACAGAAAGACACATACCAAGTTTTATTTGAGGTATCAGTATCAGAACGATAGTACAATCGGTAAACCCGAATTTTTCTTCAATGACGACCCGATAGGAAAAGCGTTGTTTGAAAGTTTCTTGACCAAAAAGGACTACGAAAATCAGTACTCCAACCAAGGACTTGATGACACGTTAAATTTCCAAGTCTGTGACCTTAACAATATCCTTTATATTTCCATGAACAACCAACATTATAGGTTAGTGGACTAAAGGTAAACGACCATAAAAGAAAGGGTGAACGAATGTTCACCTTTTTTTTTACACGACACCGAAGAACGGAGATGGGGGACAGGTGGTGATAAATAACTCAATCGGCACGATACGTTCACAAGGAGGGAAGATGAGATGGGGACAGACGGTGAAAAACAATTCAAACGGCATTTACCCAAGAGAAATGGAAGATGAGATGGATGACGGTCCTCCCAGAAAAGTCAAACGGCAGGAGATTTTAAATCTTTAAAAATTTTAAAAAAAAAGGAAATTTTTTCAAAAAAAAATAAGTCAAACGGCAGGAAAATGGATACTCATTTTCAATGAATTATGATATCGTATTTTTGCTGTTTGAGTTTTGATCCGACTCGACGATGGACATCTCTCTATCCATTCTTGCTGTTTGAGTTTCCACAGTCCTCGACGAACTCTTGGTCGAGAAAAAATCTTCAAAAATAGTAGTTAAAATATTTGGATATTAAATAAAAAGTTTTTATCTTTACACTATGTTAAACCAATAAACTTACGACAATGAAACTCACACCCGAAAAATCAAACATCCTTCGTGACACCATAGGTCAAATAATAAATGACCGTTTGGATTGTTTCGTAGAAAATCTTAATGACAATGAATTTCGTGAAGAAGTCACCGACCAACTTAGTGAGGATTTTACTGATGAAGAAATCGAGGAACTTGTTGAGTTATGGGATAATAACGATGAGGATGAGGGAATTGATAATAACGTGTGGATGGGATTTATTGATGAAATCCTTAATGGAATAATGAAACGAATTGAAAAGTAAGTGAGATAAAGTCACTTATTAAAACCCCGACCAAATAAAATGGTTGGGGTTTTTTGTTTCCACCCAATCTGTCGTCGACTCATGGTGATGGACAATTCAATCGGCAGTTTCGTTGAGAACAAGAGAAGGTTGGGTTCCTGAAGACCGACCCAAAAACTCAATCGGCACGTCTGTCTTACATATAGAAAAAATTGTATTACGTGCCGTTTGATTTCTGATCGACTGGGTCAGGACGAAGTAGTGGTGGTGGATTGGTGTTAAATGCCGATTGACTTTGAAAACTCAGAGTCCTCCTCTTGGGTTGGGATTTACGTCAGTAGTGCCGTTTGATTTTGAGAACTCAGATCCACGGGATGTGGGTGGTGAAAATAATTTTAAAATAGTAGTAGAATAATTTGGAAATCTCATATAATGTTTTTATCTTTACATAAGAAACCAAAACACAAGAATTATGAAAGCGATTTTAATTGATGTAAACCAAGAATGTGTCCGCCCCGTAGTAGTCGATGACCGCGACCACTTACAGAGTATGTACAACCTTATTGGTTGCGAATTGGTGGACAGAGTGTCAATAAATGACCACGATGATATTTGGGTTGACGATGAGGGATTGTTGACCTTGACCGAAGATAGTAAATTTTTTACATACAATGGTCAACTTCTCGCAGGAAATGGGTTGGTTATGGGAGTGAACCAAGAGGGTGAGAGTGTAGAACCGACTATTACCATAGATGAGGTAAGAGCAAGGGTGAAGTTTCACAACTATACTGAAGCGTACATTATGTCGAGGAATATGTGATTGTCTGTGTTTCTTGTCAATGGTTAAGGTGGGCGAATGTCCACCTTTTTTATTTCACAACAGTCAGGATTGTCCATCCCCTTCAGAGCTTTGTAAATCAAACGGCAGTATTACACCGAGAACCCACAGTTCGTCCGATCGCGATCAGCCAAACTTAAACGGCAGGTTTTTACTCCTAGGAGAACCCAAGATGTCCAACATCCACTCCTGGGGCTGCGCTGTTGGAAAGTCAAACGGCAGTATTACATGCCGATTGATTTTTTGGGCTGATCAGCCCACGACAGGTTCATGGGGGAATTCGTCTGTGCCGATTGATTTCTCTGAGTCGTTCACCCTCTGCCAAGAACTAAACTTCTTTCAAAAAAAAATTAAAATAACTGTAAAATAATTTGGAAATGTCAAATATTTTACGTTACTTTGATATGTAAACCAAAACACCAAGACAATGAAAATAGTAGAAAGTTCAATCGTTCATCTTCTCGACAATCCTGAATGGATGAGTTTAAAAATAGAAAATGTTACTAATGATTTGAATATAATAGGTCATCAGTACATTGAAGAAAGAAAATGGTTAGAGGATAAAATAAATTTTCTTAAAGACAGAGGTAGATTTAGAAAATTAGTTCTCAGTCCGAATTCATTGAAATTGGTTGAGGGAATTATTGTTCCCAAAGAAATAAGAATGGACGTATTGAAGTCATTACCAAATCGGAGAGATATAATAATGTTAGATGAATGTAGAGGGATTAGGTATATTAAAACCGATAAAAAATTGAATGTACTTTATGATACTTCTATTTTTGGAAACATGGGACGTGATGAAATAGAGAGATTGACGAGTTTATCCGATTCCGAAAAAGAGAAGTTTTTTTCTGATAAACCAAGTATCGAAACATATTTTTCAGTTGATTTTGAAACGGGAATAATTGACTGTCATTATGGAGAAAGAGATATGTCCGATAGAATGACCGAAGAAAATTATAATTTCTTTATGAAAGTCGTTACATACTTAGAGTTGACACCAACAGTATTACTTGTCGTCAACGGTGGTGAGAAAAAAGGTGATATAATGAGAGGTAATCTCATTAAGAATGAAACCAAGTCATCGGTAATACACGTCAATACCAACTGGAATTACAAGATGATAAGATTAGGTAGTTTCAAAGTTCGTGGTCATTTCAGATTTCAACCCTGTGGACCAAATCATTCACAAATAAAACTTGTCTATATTGATATGTACGAGAAAGGTCTGATGAGAAGATTATCACAAAAGGAATTACAGAACTAACGGTAATACAAGGATAGTAAAGGTGGACTGAGGTTCACCTTTTTTTTTGGACAAGAGTGGAAGTTGGATGGGCTGTCCACCCGTCGAGGTATTCTGGAAATCAAACGGCAGGGTTGGTATTACAAACAAGATGTCCATCATCGGTCTTGAGGATCAGATCTCGGAAACTCAAACAGCAAGTATCCGTGCCGATTGACTTCTCCGACTCGGCTGTCCCCACAAGACTGACTTCCCTCCATAAAAAAATTAAAAATATTTTCAAAAAAGCTTGTGTATGTGAAATATTTTGCTTTACTTTGAATTGTGAATGAAACACAATTTAGTAATCTTAAATTTGTAATAATATGAGTGAAAATTCAAAAAAAATCGGTGAGGTTCTTCAGACGAAGGACTATTCAATGTTCAAGTTCCACAGGGAAAATCGTAAGATTATACCCGCTCACGTTAACTCTCTTTATAAGAGTATGTTAACTCACGGATGGGCTCATGGCTCAATAGCCGTTGTTGACAGTAGGTTAAATGTTATTGACGGTCAACACAGGATTTTAGCGGCTGAGAAAGCTAATGTTCCCGTCACCTACACCATGAATAAAAAGGTGACTGCTGATGAGATTGGTACGTTAAATACCAACACCAAAAACTGGAATATCATCACCCACCTTGAAAGATTTGTGAAACTCGGTTACCCACATTATGTCGTTCTTGACAAGTTCATGAGGAATTTCCCCGAATTGAAACCGACAGAATGTACGATGCTTGTCCGTAATACTATGGCGTCCGCTAACAGAGAAATTTTTGAAAGTGGAAAGTTCGAAACAAAGAATGTTTTGGTAGCGTATGAATGGGCACACAACATCATGAAACTGAAACCTTATTTCGAAAAAGGTTACAACAGGTCAATATTTGTACGTGCCTTAATTAAGGTCATGTCCAATAAACCTGAATTCAATTTCTCGGAATTTCTTCATAAGGTTCAGCTCAGACCAAAATCAATTTTCATGTGTGGTACGGTTGACCAATACATTGAAATGATTGAAGATATTTACAATTATCGCAGGAGTGATAAGGTAAATTTGAGGTTCTAAACTAACTTCATTCACATGAAACCCCGACAGTCTGATAACTGCTCGGGGTTTTTTGTTTCATCATTGTCCACCACAGTTCGTCGGATCCTGAGATGGACAATTCAAACGGCAATTTAAGAATTCCCAACCAAGATACGACCCATCAGGTCTTGAGGATCGGGCCTTGGAAACTCAAACAGCAAATGTCCATGCCGATTGAGTTTCCGACGGCCCGCTGTCCCCATCAAGTCTTTCTTTTTTTTAAAATAACTGTAAAATAATTTGGAAATGTCGCAGAATGTTTTTATCTTTACTATGACAAACAAATGAATTATGAAACGCTGGAAAATTGAGATAGTAGCAACCGATGAAGCACAAGCTTCAAAGATATTATCAACTATGTCTGATCTTTTTCAGACCGCCGCTAGGTTTAATTTACCAATGGAATCTATTCTTATGGATGCTAAAGGGAATAAAGAAATGTCAAGTTGTGAAATGATAAAAGATGAAACCAATGACACCAACAGATGAGTTTTTTACAAAGTTAGCAAACCTTTGGTTCTATAAAGAGCCTCCGACAGGTGAACTTTCCGATAACGTTAAGAAATGGTTAACGGATATGATTAAGATGTTTATGTACGGTGAGGACAGTATTTATTCTCATCCGAAAATAAACGAGATTATTTAACTGTTCAAAGATTTTGGAATTGTTGACTACTCAAAGAATATAAGAGATTTGTACTTTGAGGGTAAGATGAGAGTGCAGGTTGAACTTCGCGAGGCTTTTAACAGTCCAATGGTAACAATGGAACTCAAAGCGTTAGCAAATGTACTCGGTGAACTCTTCAAGAAAATTGAAGGCGAGGTCAAGAAGCAGGTTGAGAAAGAGAAAAATGCTTCAGCAATACCGCAGTTAAGAAACAAAGATATGTTCAAGAATTAATTGTCATCGTTGTTTTGGTTAATACGGAGCGCTAGAAATAGCGCTCTTTTTTTTACTACCACAACAGTCCACCTGTTCCTAGGCCCTGATCAACAACTTAAACGGCAACCGTATTACACGTAGACCAAGATACAAGAAGATTGCTCTTGAGGCTGCCCTGAATGGAAATCAAACGGCATAACGTGCCGATTGACTTCTCCTGCAGCCGACGAAGAATTCCTCGGTAAAATTTGGATATTTCAAAAATTGTATTTATCTTTATATCATGAAAAGAAAAACAGGCACGGATTATCGTAAGGAATATAACGACCTTAAAAAGAGTGAAGTGTCATTAGATGCACATGTCACCGAAAGGTTGGTTGAACTCGCAGAGATACACCCTAATGCAGTCATTCTCAAAATACATGATGACGAAGTGAAAGCAAAATCACTTGATAATAAGGCGTGGGTATCGAAGTTACCAATCGAAGAGAGAATACAATATATAGAAGCCATAGAAGCGTGGAGCCTTGAAAACGTAGAGAAAGTCGTTCAGATGAAGATATAAGTTTTTTGTTTGTCATAGTTTTGGTGAAAAACCCCGTTGGCAGTAGTCGCGGGGTTTTTTTATGCACGAACATGATGGATGTGACATCCCAGGATCGCAGAGTCGTAAAATCAAACGGCACAAGATGCCGATTGAATTGTGCAGCGTGCCTGGAAGAGTAAACTGTACACACTCGGAATTCCCCTGCCGTTTGACTTCAGACTAGAGACGGAGATGGAAGGAGATGGGGGTGGAAAATAATTTTAAAATAGTAGTAGAATAATTTGGATAATTCATAAAAAGTTTTTATCTTTATACTGTAAACCAAAACACAAACGAAATGGAAAAAATTATTGGAAAATACAAAGTAGAAGTAGTGCAGGATGAAGATGCACAAAGTCCCGATGATTGGGGTAATGATGATGTTTTTATTGTGTTCGATCACAGACAGTTTTGCGTGGAACGGAGAGGATTTGATCCAACAGACATATTCAATGAGCGTTTCAACAAAGGTTTTAAAACTTATGACGGTCATTGGATATTTCCTTTGTACGCTTATATTCATAGTGGCGTGGCACTTTCAGTAGGTAGTCACAATTTCCCTGATGCCCGTTGGGATGTTTCTTTCAAAGGATTTGTCCTCGTCAAAAGAGAAAAGGGTTGGTCTTACACAAGTAAAAAAGCGTTTGAGATCGCCAAGTCAATGGTTGAGGAATGGAATATGTATCTGAGCGGTGAAGTTTACGGATACAAAATTACCGATACCGAAACTGAAGAAGAAGTCGACAGTTGTGGGGGATTTTATGGTGAAGAAGAAAACTGTATGACAGAGGCGGAAGGTATTGTACAATACATGGTTGAGCAGGACAAACATGGTCAGCTTGAACTCGAAATGAAGTAGTCCGTATTACGGAGCATTAAACCTCGGCGAAAGTCGGGGTTTTTTTATGCCCGAAGAAGATGTGGGAGAGTCGTCGGCTGACTCAAAGAGTCTGACAAATCAATCGGCAAGAACCGTATTACATGCCGTTTGAGTTTTGACTGGAGACCACGGGTGGACAGTCTATCCAACCTCCTTGGGGAAAAATAATTTTAAAATAAATTGAAAATTGTTTGGCAGTTAAATATAAAGTACTTATCTTTACATCATAAAACTCAATGAGATGGAAGAAGTTCTGACATATCGTGAACAAAACATAGAATACAAAGGAAAGAGAATCCGTTGTATACATATGGAAGATAAGTTTCCTGTTCCCGATGGAACTGAAGGAACTGTAACGAGTGTAGATGATGCAGGAACCATCCATGTGAAGTGGGATAATGGTTCAACTCTTGGGTTAGTCCAAGGTGTGGATAGATATCAATTCGTATAAACATATTGGTGTTTCTGGTTTTCTTTTAGGAATTCGTTTTAGTGGTTTCGCCCCCGATATCAAAAGTATCGGGGGTTTTTCTTGCTGCCGTATTACCGTCAGAACACTCACAAGGAGGAGTTAGATAAGATAGGTATGAAAATCAATCGGCAATATCCTTGCCGTTTGAATTGTATGGATACCAGCAAGGACCTGCTGGATGCACTAGTATCTTCTGGTTTTGCTCTAGTTTGCTCCAGTAAATGGCCCATTTGCTCTGGTAATTGCTCTTGAGGATCGCGCATGGCCCATGCTCGAGAATTCAAACGGCAAGTATTTATTTTTAAATAAACATTTCTTATATTATAATCTATGACACGAAGCGGAGCAGCTATATTAACAGCTTATTTAATGTTGTATGTTACAATGTTCATTCTGTTTCCCAAAGTGATGTTAATCATTCTATTAGGTTCGGTTTTATTTACGATAGGTATTGTATGCCGATTGAGTTTCCAAAAGCCTGAAGGTGAATCAGGGGTGGTGAGATAAAATCTTCAGAAAATATTTGGCGGTTAAATAAATTATACATATCTTTACATAATAATAAAACCAACAGAACTATGGGAAAGTATGTAAATCAAACAACAAAAGGAATGGTCGGAGCATCATTCGAACAGAAATGTAAAGCACTACTTGACGATGGTGCTATAATCACCCAGAAACCCGAAAAGTTCATACCAAATCTTGTATGTGTAATTGATAACGGCTACTTCGGAGCCGCAGGTTACATTTACGATGAGGGAGAATTCAGAGCATTTACCGATCCACGCGATACCAGACCCAAGAGATGGTTTATCTGGGATAAGGTAGAGCAGTTCGCAGGATAGTTTTTCATGTGCATACATTTTTAAGTTAACAACTGGATTGGGGCGACTAATGGTCGCCCTTTTCTTTTTATACACCAAGATGCCAACGGGAACTCCTGGAGCTTTGAGCTTGGGAAATCAAACGGCAATCATTCCTGCCGTTTGAATTGTCGTTACGGCATGCCTGGAATTCCTCTTTCAAGTTTCTCAAAAATAGTTGCAGAATAATTTGGAAATGTCATAAAAAGTTTTTATCTTTACATCATAATCAAAACTTAAAACGATGGGAAAAGATCTAATAAAAGTAGTCTATAATGACGAACCGATATTCACAGTTGAAAATCCTGACGTGAAAAAAAACATTGTTGAACGTATTATGGGGTTTTCAGCAGAAATATCTGAAGTCACATTAGAAAGACCATCAGATAATACAATCAGGAAAGCCAAAAAGTTTGAATTACTTAAAAATGAAGGTCTGAAATTCCCCGCGTTCGGTTTATTCTTATTGTTTCCGAAGGGTACTGAAATTTATGTTTATCTTGACTAATCATGAAACAAAAAACAATAAAGAAATGAACCGAGACCTTGCAATTCTTGCTTATCTTGAAGCAGTCAGAAATTATAATAAAAAGCATAAGAAAAAGTTGAAATATGAAAACTTTAGTGATACACCCAGACGATAGGACAACCGATTTTCTCCGTATCATATACGAGGGAAAAGGTTATGATGTTGTTACCAAAAGATATATTCCTGCCTCGGACTTTATCAGAATGATAAGACCGTATGACAGAATTATGATGATGGGACACGGTTGCCCTTATGGGTTGCTTGGTATGACAATGACCATGATGAATCCACACGTCATCAAAAGACTGAAACTAAAGCAGACAGTTTGTATCTGGTGTAACGCAGACCAGTATGTTTTAAGGGAAGGTCTGGTTGGGTTTTATACTGGAATGTTTATATCCGAAGTTTCAGAAGCTAGATACTTTGGTATTACAGTAGATCAGGAATCAATTGATCACTCAAACAATCTTTTCGTTACTCTTATGAGAGATATTGTCGAGAGTGAAAATGTCCTGACCGAGATTAAAACGTCATACGTTGGTGATTGTCCAGTCATAAAATTCAATAACGAAAGACTGTATTACCGCGATGGGTTTGAGGACGATCCTTATACACGCAACGATGGTGAAACACAGGAGGAAGCTGATGCCCGTATGACAGAACCGACCAAAGAAGAAATTGAACAGTTCAAAAAATATTGGGGACAGAGCCATAGTGAAGCTACATCAAATCTTGGTTACCCACGCAGTCACGCAGAATCTGATGAACTCTTAATGGAAGATTTCTTTTGGGTTGAGAAAGATAAGAAGTGGTATAATAAAGAATCATCACTCTTTACCGAGAGAGATCAGGTTATTGCAGATTATTTACGAAATAATTCATAACAATATGAGCCACGAACAATTTGATGACGGATTTAAAGTATGTTGGGCATGCTTTGATGAGGACTCTAACACCTATCCCATAGACATTATTGATGAAGATGGAAAGGTTGTGACAATAGAGGTTTGTAGCACCTGCTATGAGGACAGAGAAAAATTATTCAAATTAGCTTGATTATTATCAAAACTATGTGTATATTTTATTATCTGTGTTCATAATTAAGTTTTGGTTAAGTTTAACATTGGCGGGTAGAGATACCCGCCTTTTTTTTGCACACGCACGTAGAAGGTGAGTTCCTGAAGACCGTCCAAGAAAACTCAATCGGCAACTTACGAATTCTGGTTGATTCCTGAAGGATCCTGGCGCATGATCAACAAATCAATCGGCAAGAAAATCTCTTTGCCGTTTGAGTTGTGACAGTCCCTTTTGATTATCTTATATATACCGTAGGTATATATAAGATAAGCAAAACCTTACAAAAATTGTTTTCATTTTGCTGTAAAATAGTTTCAAAAATATTTGGCAGTTAAATAAATTCATTTTATCTTTACCGTAGAATTAATTACTCACTTAATACTACAGAGAAATGTCAAACGATCAAATTGCAATGTTAGAGAAATCAGGTCTGAACTGGAAAGTAAAGACTGAAGGCGTACAGACAGCATCTGGAATTTTAATTCCTGACCGTATCGCTCTTGTTCGCGAAGACAACAATGCCGTACTTGGTATTCATACCGAGGCTTACGTTCCCTATCAGAATGAAGAACTCCTTGAACTGTTATTCAGGATCTCTCAGCAGTCTGGTTTGAGACTTCACACAGGCGGTTCATTCAAAGGCGGTGAAAAAGTATGGTTTCAGCTGAAATCCGATGACCTCACTCTTGGTACGGACAAAGTAGAAGGCTACATTTCGGGGTTCAATTCATTCGATGGACGTACTTCACTGGCTTTCGGAAACTCATCAATTACCGTATCGTGCCAGAACACATTCTGGAGGGGTTACCACCAAGTTGACACCAAGCTGAGACATTCATCCACCATGAAGCCGAGAATTGAGGAAATCCTACGCAAAATCGACGTACTGATGAAAGAAGAACAGGACGGCTTCAATGAAATCCGCAGGCTCAATTCCGCACCGATTACTCCCGAAATCCGCGAACTCATTACCAAAATGATGTTCAATCTGGAAAAGGAAGAAAGAATCGACCTTGGCGAACTCTCCACCAACAAAAACAACAAACTCATAAGGTTCAATTCTGTTGTTGATATGGAACTTGCCAACAAAGACCATTCATTGTGGGGGTTGTTCAGCGGGGTTACACGTTACACCACCCATGAAATGAAAAAGGGTGACAACTCCGAAGGTAAGATGTTCGGAAGGACTGGCGCCATCGAGCGTGAAATCTACAAGGAACTTGTTGAGATGGTATAAGCAGTATCAGCAAGAATAAAGAGCCGTAGTGATACGGCTTTTTTTATGCTTTATAGCGAAAGGTGCATTGCCAGCAGAGTCTGGCTGGGAGTCAGTAAAATCAAACGGCAACAGATATTTCTGCCGATTGACTTTACGGGCTGCAGCCCTCCTCGTGGGCTGAAGCCCAATCATAAAAAAATTAAAAATAGTTGCAAAAAAATTTGGAAATCTCATATAAAGTTTTTATCTTTACACAAGAATATAAAACTAGAAGACAATGCCAAATCACGTAGCAAACAAACTCATCTTGGTCGGAACAAACGATGAAATCGTTGAAGTTCTGAAGAAAATTCGTGGCGAGGGAAAAGATAATTATGTTGAGTTCAACAATATCATTCCGATGCCACCCGAACTCCATGAAGTTTCTTCACCTGTCAAAATCGTGACAGAAGCACAGATGGCTGAAGAAATCGCCAAAGCTGAAGAAATGAAAAAGAACAATCCACAGATGTACGATCTTATCGGTCGCCAGCACGGCATTACCAAAAAGATGCAAAAGGAATACTTGAAAAAGTATGGTGCTGATAACTGGTACGATTTTGCGTGCAACAACTGGGGTACGAAATGGGGAGCATACTCACAGGAAGCTCCAGTATGGGGCAAAGAACCTGACGGCAGAGACAATGTTACATTATACTTTGAAACAGCGTGGTCAACTCCACTTCCCATTGTTGAAGCTCTCAGCAAGATGTTCCCAAATATCATCATGAGAATACGTTGGGCTGACGAGGATGTGTCATACAATATCGGTGTTATCAAATTCCTTGACGGAAAAATCCTTGAAGAAATTATCCCCGATGGTGGCACAGTCGAAGCATATAAACTCTACTTTGAAATGCACCCAGGTTACGAAGAAAACTTTGTGTTCGAGAACGGAACTTACGTTTGGAAATCCGAAGAAGAATAAACTCCATTACCAATCTCTCTTTTTTCTTGCTCCAAAAACCCCGTATTACGATGCGGGGTTTTTTTTTTCTACTACCACGACTTATCCTTCGACGACCCCAGAATTGGCAAAGTCAAACGGCAGAACGTATTACGTGCCGATTGACTTCTGGATTTCCATCACCCTCCTCGACGGGCAATCAGGGAAAAAAATAAATGTTAAAATATTTGGAAATTAAATATAAAGTTTTTATCTTTACACAGAAAACCAATTAAAACGAATTGAAATGAAAAAGTTTAAATTAACAATCATTGTCAGTACAGAGGATGACATTACGAAAGATGATTTTCGTTTGTTATACCACGATGTTATTGACGGATTTGAACTCACCCGCGATGGTGAAGAACTGACAGAGGAATTCAAATTAAAGGAAGCCTACATTGATTCGGTTCTTGAAATGGAAACCGATGAACGCAAACTGAAAATTCAGGAAATCCGTAGGATTATCGAGGAATGGGGAGCAACCAGTTCTTGTGAACTTGAACTCGAAGCGTCTCCTTGCCTTAACTCAATGGGGAATGGTAAGCGCAATGTGTCTGAACTTATCGAGTCATTCAATCATGACGGAGTAGGAACAGTAGTCTATCAGGATGAGCTTGAACTTGATGAGAACGATTACACTTACGAAGAGCTCTCGGATGAAATCATTGATGAAATCTCCGACATTATGGAGCAATACGATGTTAGTATGACAAAAACAATGAACCGCTGTAAAAACTAAACCAATGGGAAAATTAGATGCACTTAAAGAACTTGGTTGGAGGGTTATAAAAGAAGTAACCGACACAATCAAAAATGATACTAAAGACAATCCGTTGAATGTGTTTACTCTCAATGAAGATGGCGACCCAGTTGATATTGATGGCGAGTTAATGGATCCCGACGCTATCTACGACCTACCCTATGGTTATGTGGTTGGGAAATACAATGAGTATTTTCAGGGTGTGGTGAAAGTAGTGAATGGGAATGACGTTACTCTCTACATGACAGGCGAAGAATTTGGCGAACTATGGGATACTGAAGTTGACCAACTACCATTTGAAACCCGCGTCGAGTTATTGAACTTCCTAATGAAGCGGAAATAGGAACTGTTTAAATTTAAACAAACCCTGCCAATGTGCAGGGTTTTTTTATGCCCATGTGCATTGCCAGCAGGATGTGGCTGGAGCTGCTCAAGTCAAACGGCAACGCCAGGATAAGTCCCTGATTTCCTGGCTGGTCTGGGATCAACTCAAACGGCAAGAATATCTGCCGATTGAGTTTTCGGGCTGCTCACAGCAGCCCACTTCTATCCAAAATAATTGCAAAAAGATTTGGATATTAAATAAAAAGTTTTTATCTTTACATAGACAAACAATAAAGCTATGACAACAAAAACATTTATCTTTGAAGTAGAGGTTGACGAAAAAACAATTGCGAAGAAATATCCCAATTATCGTTTCAACTTCAATACCATAGAGGAATTCATGAATTTCCTTATGTGTACAATCCCTGTGAAGAACATGCGTAAGTTCGGGTATAATATTAACCAAAAAAAACATATCTAAAATGAAAAAAGAAATTGGAGTAGTAGGTGTTGACAGCGGACAGATATTAGTCTGTGACCCCTGTTATATTGATTCCGAGTGG
>Ga0116141_10002022_pt1 | contig 17506 bp, 16 predicted proteins | sample AD_UKC097_MetaG_FD_89744 | JGI IMG/M metagenome (GOLD analysis project Ga0116141, IMG submission 89744) | Active sludge microbial communities of municipal wastewater-treating anaerobic digesters from USA - AD_UKC097_MetaG | ecosystem: Engineered > Bioreactor > Anaerobic > Digestate | place: USA...
CACCTGTTCCGAGGCCGAGGACAGTTCCTGGCTGCCCGAGGACACGTTCTCCGAGGCCGAGATCGCGTCGGAGACGACGCCACGCAGGCGCTCGACCATCCGCTCCAGGGCCAGGCCCAGGGTCTCCTTGTCGGACAGGGGCTTGGGCTCGACCGTCAGGTCGCCGTCGGCGATCTGGTCGGCCAGGGCGGCGGCGTCGCGCAGGGTCGCGGTCATGGCGTCGACCGAGTCGATCAGGTCGCGGATCTCGTCGTTGGAGGTTGCGGTCACCTTCTGGTTCAGGTCGCCGATGGAGACCGCGCGGATCAGGGTGGAGACCTTGCCGAGGCCGCGGGTGACCGACAGGGACAGCCACAGGGCCAGGCCGACGGCGGCGAGGACAGAGACCAGGCCCACGCCGGCCAGGATCATGCGGGTGCGGGCGAAGGCCGCTTCGGTCCGCTTGGTGGTGGCGTCCAGTTCCGCCTCGTCCAGGCTCCGCAGCGCGGAGACCGCGGCTTCTGCGGCGTCGATGTTGCGACGGCCCTCGCCCGAGGACAGGGCGGCGGCCTGGGCGCGATGGCCCTCCATCAGGAGGTTGGCCACGGCTTCATGATTGCGCAGCATGCCGTCCCAGGCGGTGCGGAACTCGCTCCAGCGGCCCTGGGCGTCGGTCCCGGCCAGCGCCTTGGCGCGGGCGAAGTCGGCCTCGAATCCTTGCCGGTCCTTGGCCACGCGCTGCTCCAGCGCCGCGACCTCCTGGCGGGTCGGCGCGGTCAGCATCTCGCGCTCGGCGGCGGCGACATTGACCACGCGGACCTGGAGCTGTTGGGCGAGGCGAAGGCGGGCCACCGGACCCTCGATCGCGGTGTCGAACTCGCGGTTCGCCGTACTGGCGCTGGAGAGGCTTTCGGCGGCGCTCAGCGCCAGCAGGGCGATGATGGCGCCGAAGGCGACGACCATCTTGGCTTTGAGGGTGAAACGCATGCTGGTCCTTCCTCATGCCTGATGCAGGGGAACGACGGCGCCGGTGGCGCCGCCCTTGGTGGCGAAGATCTGGCCGAGATCGGGGACGACGATCAGGTCGCCGTCCCGTCGGGCCAGACAGCGGATGAAGTCGGTGCGCCACCGCAGGCCCACCCGCGGGGCCTCCTCGGTGTCGACGGCCTCGAGCGAGGTGACCTCGTGCACCTTGTCGGCGCGCAGGCCGACCAGGGTGGGTCCGCCCTCCAGCTCGTACTCGATGACCACGATGCGGCTGTCGATGGTGTCGGCGCCACGCGCCAGGCCGAAGGCCAGGCGCAGGTCGGCCAAGGGGATCACCCGGCCGCGGAAGTTGATCACCGCGCTGACAAAGGGCGCGGACCCTGGAACCGCCGTCTCCGGCGTCAGGTCCAGCACCTCGCGCACCAGGCCGGCTTCAAGGGCGAAGGTCTCGCCATGCAGGTCGAAAGTCAGGACCTGCAGGGCGTCGGCGCTCTGGTTCATGTCGTCAACCATCTCCAGGGTCCTCAACCGGCGGCGCGCAGCTGCGCGTCCCGGCGCTGGCCGGCGGCGACCAGGTGCGCGATGTCGAGGATCAGGGCGACGCCGCCGTCGCCGAGGATGGTCGCGCCCGAGAAGGTCTCCACGTCAGCGTGGAAGGCCGACAGGGACTTGATGACCGTCTGGTGGTCGCCAAGGATCTGGTCGACCACCAGGCCGACCCGTTCCTGGCCGGTGCTGACCACCACGATCTTCTGGTGCGGGTCTGGCGCCTGGCCGGTGTGGAACAGCTCGCGCAGGCGGATGAACGGCACCAGCTGGTCGCGCAGGGTGATCAGGCTGCGCCCGGTGGAGCGGACGTCCTGCTCGGCCGACAGCTCGACGCATTCCTCGACCGCGGCCAGAGGGATCACGTAGCGGGCCTGGCCCACCCGGACCAGCAGGCCGTCGATGATGGCCAGGGTCAGCGGAATGCGCAGATCGATCTGGGAGCCCTGACCCGGCTCGCTCTTCATCTCGATGGACCCGCGCAGGCCCTCGATGGTCCGCTTGACCACGTCCATGCCGACGCCGCGACCGGACAGGTTGGTGATGGCCGCCGCGGTGGAGAAGCCCGGATGGAAGATCAGCTGCAGGAGGTCATGGTCGCTGAGCACGGCGCCGGGCTGGATCAGCCCGTTCTCCTCGGCCTTGGCCCGGACGCGCTCGCGGTTCACGCCCCGGCCGTCGTCGGTGATGGTGATGATCACTTCGGCGCCGGCCTGGCGCGCGGTGAGCCGCACCTGGCCCGCGGGCGACTTGCCGGCGGCCTTGCGCTCCTCAGGGGTCTCCAGGCCATGGTCGGCGGAGTTGCGGATCAGGTGGACCAGCGGGTCGGCCAGCCGCTCGATCACCGTCTTGTCGAGCTCGGTGGTCTCGCCCTCGGTGGTCAGCTCGATGGTCTTGCCGGTGTCGCGGGCCAGGTCGTGGATCAGGCGACGGAAGCGGCCGAACAGCTGGGCCACGGGGACCATGCGCACCACCATCATGGTGTCGCGCAGCTCGGCGGCCAGGCGCTCGATCTCCTCGGAGACGGCGCGCAGGTTGGGATCGGCGCCGGCGGCGGCCACCTGCTTCAGCCGCGACTGGGCGATGACCAGCTCACCGACCCGGTCCATCAGTTCGTCGAGGCGCTCGGCAGGCACCCGCACGGTCTCGCCGCCCCGGCTGGCCCTGGCTTCAGAAGCGGGGGTCTCGGAGGCGGAGGACTCGGCGGCGATGGAGACGAGTGGGGCGGCGACCTCGCTGACGGCGACGGCCGCCGGGGTCGAGGCCGCCGGCGCGGAGACCTCGGGCGCGCCCAGCGCCTCAATCTCCAGGATCATGTCATCGAGGACAAAGATGAAGACGTCTTCGATGGCGGCCTTGGGATGCTCGGTGGTCAGCACCACCTCCCAGGCCAGGTGGCATTCGGTGGGCTCGAGCGCCGCCAGGGGCGGGACATTGTCCGTGATCGCCTTGACCTGGCAGGGGCCGAGCTCGCGCAGCTCGTCCAGCAGGGGCAGCGGGCGCGTGCCGTTCACCAGCGCGTCGGCGGGCAGGCTGAACTTCACCTTCCAGGTGGTGGCCGTCGGGACCGGCTCGGCCGCCTGCTCGGCGCCGGGATCACCGCCGGCCGCGGCCGCGACGGCGGCGTGCAGGCGGGCCAGCAGGGCGTCGCCCGTCGCGGCGGCGGCCTCGCGCCCCTCGGCCAGGGCGCGCATGTGGTCCTGGGCGTCGAGCACCGCGGCCACCAGCTCGGCGGTGGCGGGGACCTGGCCCTTGCGCACCTGGTCGAAGGCCGTCTCACAGTGGTGGGTGAAGGCGGCCAGGGCGTCGAAGCCGAACATGGCCCCCGAGCCCTTGAGCGTGTGTAGCCCGCGGAACACCGCGTCGATCAGGGTGCGATCGCCTGGGCGGTGGGCCAGATCGAGCAATCCGGTCTCGATCTGCTCAAGGAGGTCCTGGGCCTCCTGACGAAAGGTCTCAACCGGATCGGCGCTCACGAGGCGAGCACCTTCTTGACGATGCGGATCAGCTGGTCCGGATCGAAGGGCTTGGTGAGCCAGCCCGTGGCGCCCGCCGACTTGGCCTGGGCCTTGATGTCGGCGTCGCTCTCAGTGGTCAGGAAGATGATCGGCACCCCCTGGTGCGCGGGCTTGGCGCGCAGCTGGCGGATCATGGTCAGGCCGTCCATCACCGGCATGTTGAGGTCGGTGATGATCATGTCGAAGTGGGCGGAGTCGGCCTTGGCCAGGCCCTGCGAGCCATCCGCCGCCTCCGCGACCTCATAACCCTCGCCGGACAGGGCCACCTTGATCGCCTGCCGGATGCTGGCCGAGTCATCGACCGTCAGAATCGCCGCCATTTCTATTCTCCCGCCCCAAGCCAGAACCGGCGGCTTTCGGCCGCCTCAAGAAATCCGCCGCGCGTCAGCACATCGAGGAGGGGCTGAGGCGCAGGTGTCGCGAAGGTGAGATCGCCGCCGGCGTCGCGCTTTTCGCGCCGCGCAGCCTCGATCAACTGAACAAGTGTGAGATCAACCGTGGCGTCTTCAGCAACCCGGACCTCTACTTGAGAGTTGTCCCGCAACGCTAACGACAACCTTTCGTGGGCGATCTTGATACCCCGAATAGTCAGATCCCCGCTCAACTCTACCCCTGGGGGCAATTTGCGCATTGTTTTCGCGGATCTTTTCATGGGATCGCCAAGCGTGGTTATCAAAAGTTGAAACTCAAACACAATCACAGGGCGAGGCGATTAATGAACGGTAAAGCCGATTTTCGAGCGTGGACGACTTACAGGTGTCCCGAAGTCGGCGGTAATTATTGGAATCTAGACCCACAATATGGTACACGCCCGTTATGGATATTGAGGCGTTACTTTAGAGACACCTTCTGAGACGGCGACGGTGGCGCAACCTGCGGGGACGCACCGTCCCGTCGGATTTATCTCATTGATTTTTATCCCGGAATTTCGCCTCATAAGTCCGCTCTGGCGACCTGTGGGATTTTCGGGACAGGCGCTCCTCGCCCGGCTTCCGATACGCGCATGAGTGGCGCCATAGGGGCGGAGACCGGATCAGGCGCCGCGCGTGACGGAACGCCGCACCTACCCGCTTCGGGCCGCCCAGAGGTCCCGCGCTTCGGCATTTGATCCCAGGACGGGTTGGCGGCATGGTCCGGCGCACACACGAGGGAGCGCGCCATGCGGGCCAATACGGAATTCGACATCATCGTCTATGGCGCCAGCGGCTTCACAGGCCGGCTGGTGGCGGAATACCTGGCCGGGCGCTATGGCGTGGGCGGCGAGGTGAAATGGGCCATGGCGGGCCGCAGCGCCGACAAGCTGGCCCAGGTGCGTGACGAGATCGGCGCGCCCAAGGACGTTCCGCTGGTGGTCGCCGACGCTGACGATCCCGCCTCGCTCACCGCCATGGTGGCGCGGACCAAGGCGGTGCTGACCACGGTCGGCCCCTATCAGCTCTATGGCTCGGCTTTGGTGGCGGCCTGCGCGGCGGCGGGGACCGACTATCTGGACCTGTGCGGCGAGCCCGCCTGGATGCGCCAGATGATCGACGCCCACGACGCCGAGGCCCGTCGCACCGGCGCCCGCATCGTGTTCTCCTGCGGCTTCGACTCCATTCCCTTCGAGCTGGGCGCCTTCTTCGTGGAGGAGATCGCCAAGGCCCGCTTGGGCGCGCCCGTCCCGAGAGTGAAGGGCCGGGTGCGGCGGATGAAGGGCGGCTTCTCGGGCGGCACCGCCGCCAGCCTGCAGGCGACCATGGCCGCGGCGGCCAAGGATCCGTCGATCATCGCCTACCTGACCGACCCCTTCTCCCTGGCCAACGGCTTCAAGGGTCCGGCCCAACCGCCCGGCGACAAGGCCGAGCATGACCCGGACCTGGACGCCCTGGTCGGCCCCTTCGTGATGGCGACCATCAACACCAAGAACGTGCACCGGGCCAACGCCCTCCTGGACCACGCCTGGGGCCAGGACTTCGTCTATGACGAGATGGTGGTGATCGACCCGAACGCGCCGCCGGTCGGTAGCCTGGGCGGACCGAACATGCCCAAGCCCGGCGAAGGCCCCAGCAAGGAGGAGCGGGAGACCGGCTTCTTCGACGTGGCCTTTATCGGCATCGCCGCCGACGGCCGCCAGGTGCGCGCCGGGGTCACCGGCGACAAGGATCCCGGCTACGGCTCCACCTCCAAGATGATCTCGGAAGCCGCCATCTGCCTGGTCAAGGACGCGACCGAGGTTCGGGGCGGCGTCTGGACGCCCGGCGCGGCCATGGGGAACCGCCTGATCAAGCGCCTGACCGACAACGCCGGCCTGGCCTTCATCGACGAAACCGCCTGATGGACGGCGCCCCGCGCCCTTTAGGGGGCGGGGCGCTGGATCCGCGGCCCGAGGTTGGTCATCACCGCCCGCGCGTCGAAGGCGGTGGGATCGGCCTCCGGCTTCGGGCCGCGGCTCATGACGATCTCGGCGCTGGCCTCGTAGCGGTCGACGGTGCGCACATCCATCTGGTCGCTCCAGAAGGGGTCGCCCCAGAACGGATCCCAGGATCGCCAGCCAAAGCCTGGGCCGTAATAGCGCCAGCTGGGCCGCCAAAAGCCGTAGCTCGGCCCGTACCAGGGATGGAACATCGGGTCCGGCTGCACATAGGTGCGGCTCGACTTGTCGGTCTTGCGGTCGACCACCGTGAAGGTGTCGTAGCCCTGGGCCACGGTCAGTTCAGCGGCCCGATAGAGCAGGTAGCCCTCCACCGTCTCGCGCGAGGTCAGGCTGTTGCCGGAGAAGGTGACCCGGAACCGGTTGGACTCGATCCGGATCTCGGAGAAGCCGGCGGCGTGCCGCCCGGCCGCGGCGGGCTGATAGGGCGTCGGCGTGGCGCAGGCCGCCAGGCCGAGCATGAGGCCCAGGCTGAGACCTATTGCGGTAAGAGACTTGGCAGTGGGTGAGTGGGCGGCCATGACGCTACCTCGAACAGTGTGCCGTCGATCCTAGACCTAACAGATGGACCGAATTGTGGTTGCGGCCAAGGCGCGGCGGCGCGCCCCGGCAACAGACCGGACACGAAAACGCGCCCGGCGAGGCCGCCGAGCGCGTTCCGTTGGTCAGAGCTCCGGCGTGGGGCGTCAGAACTCTTCCCAGTCGTCGGCGGCGGGCGCCGGCGCAGCGGCCGCGACGGCCGCGCCGCCATAGCTCGCCGCCAAAGTCTCGGTTCTGCGACGCGGCGTCGTGGACGCCGGACGCGAGGCCGAGGTGGCCGGCCGCGGGGAGGAGCGGGCCGGCCGGGAGATCGGCTGATGATCTCCGGTTCGGAATTCGCCGACCAGGCGGGACAGTTCGCCGGCCTCGCCCTTGAGGGCGTGGGTGGCGGCGGTGGATTCCTCCACCATTGCGGCGTTCTGCTGGGTGACCTGGTCCATCTTGTTGACGGCCGAGTTGACCTCGTTGAGGCCGGTCGCCTGTTCCTGGGCCGAGGCGGCGATCTCGGTGACGAGGGCGTCGATCTCGGCGACCTGGTTGACGATGGCCTCCAGGGCCTGGCCAGTGCGGCTGACCAGCTGCACGCCCGAACCCACCTGGGTGGTGGAGGCCGTGATCAGGCCCTTGATCTCCTTGGCGGCTTCCGCCGAGCGCTGGGCGAGCGCCCGCACTTCGGAGGCGACCACCGCAAAGCCCTTGCCGGCCTCGCCCGCCCGCGCCGCTTCGACCCCGGCGTTCAGGGCCAAGAGGTTGGTCTGGAAGGCGATCTCGTCGATCACCCCGATGATCTGGCTGATCTGCTTGGAGGAGTCCTCGATCTGGCCCATGGCCGTGACGGCCTGGCGGACGACTTCGCCGCCCTCGGCCGCGCCGGTCTTGGCGTTCTGGACGACGACGCGGGCGTGGGCCGCGCCTTCGGCCGACTTCCTGACCGTGGCGGTGATCTGGTCGAGCGCCGCGGCGGTCTCTTCCAGGCTGGCCGCCTGCTGCTCGGTGCGCCGCGACAGGTCATCGGAGGCCCCGGCGATGTCGTCGGCGCCCGCATTGATCTGGTTCACGTTGCTGGTGATGACCTGCATCGCGCCCTGCAGACGTTCCATGGCCGCGTTGAAGTCCATGCGCAGGGCTTCGTATTCGGACGGGAACGCATGATCGATGCGGTGGGTCAGGTCGCCGTTGGACAGGCGGCTGAGGCCATCGGCCAGGGAGGCCACGACGGCGCTCTGGGCGGCGGAGGTCTTGGCGCGTTCGGCCTCGGCCTCGGCGCGGGTGGCTTCCTCGCGCGCCTCGAGCTCCTTCTGCTCGTCGTGCATGGCCGCCAGGCGGGCCTGGTTGTCCTTGAACACGGTGAGCGACGAGACGATGGCGCCCAGCTCGTCCTTGCGGGCGATCTGCTCCAGGTTCTGGCTGGTGTCGCCCGAGGCCAGTCGGCCGGTGGCGTCAGCGATGCTCTGGATGGCCTTCTTCACGCCCAGGATGGCGGCGACCGAGATGCCGGCGACGGCCAGAAGGGTGATCAGGGCGCCGGCCATGGCGATATTGCCCTGCATGGCGGCGGCCTTGGCGCTGGCCTTGGCGTGGCCTTGGGCCTCGACCTGGGCCTTGGCCGTGGCCTCGTCCAGGGTCGCGGTCATGCGCGAATACTGCTGTTCGAACGGCGCGACGAAGGTCGCGGCCGTCGCGAAGTCCATGCCCATCATCGAGCCCACGACCTCGATCCCGCCGCGATAGTCGGTCAGGTCCTTGATCAGGCCGTCGAAGGTCTTCTGCTGATCCTTCGGAAGCTTGGCCTTCAGCTTGGCCAGGTCGCCCTTGGTGGCGTCGGCCTCCGCCATCAGCGCATTGAGCTTTTCCGGAATGGCCGCCAGGTCGGATCCGGCCGCCTGGTTGGTCATCAGCAGGTAAAGATCCCCGTGAATAGCGGTGATCTGCTTGGAGATACGGGCCAGCTCCAAGCTGGTCGCCATGTCCTGCTCGACGATGCGATCAATGGCCTTGGTCTGTTGCTGCTGGCTGACGACGGCTCCGCCGGCCACCAGGGCCAGCATGAGCACGGCGAAGGCCGGCGCGACCGCCATCTTCACCACGAGGGAGAGATCGGCGAGACGGAAACTTTTCATCGGGGGTCTCCAGGGGTAGTGCGGCCCCACGAGTGCTTCGTGGGGCCGTCGTCAGTTCACCAGCTCTTGCCGACGGTGAAGAAGATGCGGCGTTCAGCCATCAGGCCCGAGGGGCCCTTGGCCTGGGATTGCCGCTCGTCCAGCAGGTTCTGGCCGCTCAGGGCCAGCTCAATGCCGTAGGGCGCCTTGTAGGCCACGCGGCCGCCCAGCGAGGTGTAGCCCTCGACCGGCTCCAGCAGGTTGCCGTTGTAGGAGTTGAACTTGCTGACGTTGTGCACGTAGCCGTCGACCGCCCACTTCGGGTTGGCCCAGCCGAGCGCCACGTTGCTGCGCCACTTCGGCGTGGTCTGCGCAAAGGCGACCTTGCGCAGGATCAGGTTGGCGTCGGTGGTGAAGCTGTCGTCCTCGACCTTGGTGTAGGTCGTGTCCGCGCTCCAGTGGAAGCCGCCGCCCAGCTTGCCGGAGGCCGCGGCTTCAACACCCCACATCTTGGAGTCCGAGGCGTTCTTGTAGGTGAACACCGGCCAGGTGGTGGCCGTGGGCAGGACGTCCAGGATCGAGGCGCTGAACTGGCCCTTCACGTTCTCGGTCTTTTGCGAGAACAGCTTCAGGCCGGCCTTCACGTTCACCGGGGTGAAGTCGTGATCGACGCCGATCGCGTAGTTGGTGACGATGGCCGGGTCCAGGGTCGGATTGCCCTGGATCAGGCCGCCGGCGGGGGCCGGGGTGGCCGGCGGGATCACCAGGCCGCCCAGCTCGAGCAGGGTCGGAGCCTGGACGCCGCGGGCGTAGGTGGCGCGCACCGAGGTGGTCGGGGTGACCTTATAGACCGCGCCCAGATTGACGCTGGTCTCCTTGATGTCGCGATCCCACTGGCTGTTGGTCTGCGGCGGGGCGCCCTTCGGGAAGGTGCCTTCGCGTTCCAGGGACAGCATGTCGTAGCGGGCCGCGGCGGTGAGCGACAGCTTGTCGTTGACCACCCAGTTCCACATGGCCGACGGAGCCAGGACCGTGTAGCGGACCACGCCGCCCACATAGGACGCCGTATCCAGCTGGTTCTGGCGATGCTCCAGCCCAACGCGGAAGGTGTGGTTGGCGCCGACCTTGAACAGGTCCTGCAGGCTGGTGACCGTGATCGTGTTCAGATACCGGCGGCCGGGCGTCAGCGCGTCCAGCTGGTTCTGATAGATCTGGGCCTGGATCAGGCCATAGTTGGTGTCGGCGGTCAGGGTCGCCTTTTCCGACCAGGTCTTCACCCGGTGCTGGGCGTAGGCGAAGGTCGAGATCACCTGGCTGCCCGCCAGGTTGGACCAGGAGCCCTCGACCCGCAGTTCGGTCTTCGGCGTCAGCTGGGCCACGGCGTCCAGGTTGGCGCGGACGGCCGACGGGTTGTGGATCATGGCGCTGGTGACGAGGTTGTTGGACCGCGCCCACTCGTCCTGGTGCTCGCCGCCGCCGGAGATGCGGACCGAGACCTTGTCGCCGATGTTGAAGGTTTCGACCACGGAGACACCGGCGGTCGTGCCGTTGCCGGCATAGACTTCCAGCCCGCCGACCTTATCGAACTTCGGGTTGTAGGTGATGATGTTGACCACGCCGGACACGGCGTTGAAGCCGAAGATGGCGCTGTTCGGGCCGCGGACGACCTCGATCTGGCGGATTTCAGACAGCTGAACCGGCAGGGCCGTCCAGTCGGTGTAACCGAAGTGGTCCAGATAGACCTGGCGGCCGTTGACCAGCACCAGCAGACGCGGCGAACGCGCCTGGTTGTAGCCGCGGATGCCCACGTCGGACTGGCCGGCCGAGAAGTTCAGCACGTCCACGCCGGCGACGCGCGACAGGATGGTCGGCAGGTCCTTGGCGCCGGAGCGGTGGATATCGGCCTGGGAGATGATGGTCATGTCGACCGGCACCTCGGTGGAGCGCTGGGGCGAGCCGGTGGCCGAGGTGGTCACCGGTTCGTTGAACAGCTGCTCGAGGGAGCCGTAGTCGATCGACTGGGCCGACGCAGGGAGAGCCGCGGCGAGCGCCAGGCCGGCGGCTGCGCCGGCGAGAAGGTGGGTCTTGTTCATGGGAGGTTCCTTGGCCGCTCGGCTCAGATTTCGGTGATCATCATGCGGAAGGCGGCCTTGAAGCTCGCCCCGACAGCCGCGGCCGTCGCCCGGTTCACGGTGATGCTCACCTTCGGTTCGGTCTCGACCCCCATGGCGCAGGCGCCCGACCGGACACACGCCATGTCGGAGCCGATGGTGATCAGCTTCTTGCCCTTGGCGGCCGAGCCGACCGCGCCGTAGTTGACGCCCCCGGTCACGAACAGCGCCTGGACGCCCGCCGCGCCGCCGACGGCGTCGGCTTCAATCGCCTTGCCAACCAAGGTCAGGGTCCCGGCCGCGTAGCCCGAGCCCAGCGCCGCCATCAGGGCGTTCTTTTCCGCCACCGACGCCGGCTTGGACGGGTCAAACACCACGCCCAGCGTCGCCTTACCGGCAGGTCCGTTCTCCAGGAAGGTGAGCGCACGGCCCGCCACCCCAAGGTCCTTCGCCGCGTCCGCGTGCACCACGCCCGGCGCCGCAAGCGCCAGGACCGCAGCGATGGCGCCGCAATTAATCTTGAATTGGTTCTGCATCTTTTCCCCTCGCCCCATCTGGGTCGACGACAAAGCATGCAGTACCGTCTTGAATAAGCAAACTAAGGCGGAATCCTATACACTTTTTACGGAAGTATAAGATACGCGTTACGCACGATCAATTTGGTCATACTTTAGGTTAACGGCGGCTCAGATTGGGTCATACCTCCAATTATACAGATCGAAATCTGTGATGATTGGATTTTTGACACCGAATGACAAAAGCGCCAGGGCGACGTCATCAATAGCGCGCAAGCAGCGCCTGGCCGGCGACCGAAGCAGTAAGGCGGTATGGCCGGTGCGGAAAACTGCTGGCTTAACCAAACTTGACTGTTGTGGACATGATGTCGCACCCGCCCGGCGGTGCGCCGAACGGGTGCGAAAAAGCCTTAAAATTCAGAAGAGCACACCCAGGATGGGGTCAGACTTCGCCACACCCCCAGGTCGAGTTCGTCGGGCCACGGGGTTCGCGCGGCCCGCCGCGCTGGTCAGATCGCCGAGGTCGTGACCATGGCCCAGACGATGCGGCCCAGGGCCCCGAACATCAGCACCGCGGTCGCCAGGAGCTGGATCAGGAAGCCCGCCTCGCGCTTGCCGGGATCGGCCACATAGCCGGTGGCGTAGAGGATGCGGCCCACGATCCAGACCAGGCCGGCGACGGCCGCGATCCGGTCATCCCAATAGACCGCGAACAGCCACAGGCTGGGCAGGAAGATCGGCAGCCACTCCAGGGTGTTGGCCTGGACGCGGACGCTGCGCTCCAGGAGCGGGTCCCCGGTCATGGTCGGGGCGGCGATGCCGGTCTTGCGTCGGGCGCCCCCGACACGCAGGCCCATCCAGAAATAGACAAGCAGCGCCAAAAGCGTGACGATAGCGACTTCGTAGTGCGGTTCCATAGTTCCCCCTGATTTGAAGTCTGCTGCGGTTCTTTCTGCGCAGCCAGGGGCGCAAGTTCGCATGGCGTACGCCGCACGGGAACCTCCCGCCGGCCCTTCAGCGTTCTTGCAGACACCACGGCCATCCAGGAGGACCCGGATGCCTACCGAATCCGCCCAGATCCGCGACATTCGCTATGACGAAAGCCGCGCCAAGCTGACCGTCGATTTCGAAGATGGGGCGGCCCACGTCTATGTGGGCGTGCCCGGCGAGGTGCACCGAAGCTTCATGGTCGCCTCATGCCGGGAGGATTTCCTCGCCGAGGAGATCTCCGACCAATACCCCTATAACCGATTGACCTCGCGGTAGATTTACCGGCCGTCCTGGTAGGGCGCAGAGGCCTTCTTGAGGATGATGTCGTGGGTGGAGTCCGCCACCCCGGCCAGGACGAACTGCACCGCCATGGCGCAGAGGATCAGGCCCAGCACCCGCACCACGATGGTCAGGCCGATCTTGCCCAAGAGCCGGGTGATCAGCGGGCTGGCCCAGAAGCTCAGCATCACGCTCAGCGACACCGCCGCGATCACCGCCACCCCGATGGCCGCGCCGGCCAGGCCGAACTCCTTGGCCGAGGCGGCGTAGATCACCACGGTGGAGATGGCCCCCGGCCCGATCAGCAGCGGCATGGCGAAGGGCACGATCATGCGCTCAAAGCGCCGCCGCGCATGGGCCCGGCCCTCGCCCTCCACCGTCTCGCCGGCCCCGGCGAAGGTGGTGACGAAGTCATCCCGGGCCATGTCGAGCCCCAGCAGGAACAGGATGATGCCGCCAGCGATCCGGAAGGCCGGCAGGGAGATGCCGAAGAAGGCCAGCAGGCTGAGGCCCGAGAAGTAGAAGAAGGTCAGGAAGAACAGGACGAAGAGCGCGATGTAGAAGGCGATCAGCCGCGCGTCCCGGCTCTTGGTCCCCGAGGTCGCGGCCGCGAACAGCGGCACGTTGCCGATCGGATCGATCAGGGCGAAGAGGGCGACGAAGAAGTTGACGGCGAAGTCCTGCGGGCTCATGAGCGCCTCTTAGCCCAATTCGTCCGCTTCGCCGACCTCCGCCGTGCGAGAGGCCGCGCGCCCCTGCCTGGAGAGCGCTTCCATGTCCGGTCTCGTCGCCGAACTTCCCGCCAAGGCCGATCCCCGCCTGATCGTGCCGCTGGACCTGCCCACCGCCGATGAGGCCCGGGCCATGGTCGAGGCCCTGGGGGACATGGTCAGCTTCTACAAGGTCGGCCTGGAGCTGTTCGCCACCGACGGCATGGGCCTGGCCCGGGAGCTCAAGAGCCAGGGCAAGCAGGTGTTCCTGGACTGGAAGCTGCACGATATCGGCACCACGGTGCAGCGCGCCGCCGCCGTCCTGGCCGACACCGGCTGTGACCTGCTGACCGTGCACGGCGAGCCGCAGGTGATGGCCTCGGCGGTGCGTGGCAAGGGCCGCTCTGACTTGAAGATCCTGGCCGTAACCGTGCTGACCAGCCTGACCGACGCCGACCTGGTCGAGATGGGCTACGCCCACGGGGCGCGGGCCCTGGTCGAGCGGCGGATCCACCAGGCGGTGGAGGCCGGCTGCGACGGGGTGGTCGCCAGCCCGCACGAGGCCGCGCTCGCCCGCGCCATCGGCGGCAAGGACTTCCTGGTGGTGACGCCGGGGGTGCGCCCCGACTGGGCGGCCAAGAACGATCAGGCCCGCGCCGCGACCCCGGCAGAGGCGCTGAAGTCCGGCGCCTCTCACATCGTCTGCGGCCGACCGATCACCGCCGCCAACGAGCCACAGGCCGCGGCCCGCCGCATCGTGGCGGAGATGGCCGGCGCCTGATCCGGCTTAGTGGCCGCAGCCGCCGCCGCAGCCACCGGGCTTGCCATGGCCGCCCTTGCCGCCGCCGCCGATGCGCACGGTGACATGGCTGCTGGCCGAGGCCGAGGCGGTGGCGCTGGCCCGGGCCGAGGCCCCTGAGCCTGATCCGGACCCGGAGCCGCCGCCCACGATGACATAGCCGCCCCCGCTATAGCCGCCCTCGGGGATCGGGCCGACGCCGCCGTCATAGGCGAACTCCGGCCCCAGGGTGAGCGCGCCGACACAGGTCCCGCAGGGCGGGGCCGGCGGCGGGACACAGCAGGGCGGCGCGCCGCAGCAGCGCGCCCGGGGCGGCGCATAGTATTGGGCGGCATAGCCATAGGTGGGCACGCCATAGCCCTGGGCCACCTGTAGCGGAGCCTCGCGGACCGGCGCAGCGCAGCCGGCCAGGGCGAGGGTCAGGCCGATCAGGGCCAGGCCAAGGACAGGCTTGAACATGGGACGCACTCCGCCGGAACTGGCGAAAGCCTAGGGTTGTCCCCTGACGCACGCGACCGTTCGCCCCTGGCGGGCGATGGCCACTCGCCTCATGCCGCACAATTTAACCTTAAAGGTTCAAAGGCTTGGCTCAGAAGTCTGAGGCGATGCCCTTGCGCTCCCAGTCGCCGAACCGGGTCGGCTCCGGGCCCGCGGGTCCGCCCAGCTCCTGGGGCTGCGCCTCGGCCCCTACCTTCGCCTCAGCCTGTCGCCGCGCCTCGGCCTCTTCCAGGGCGCGGATGGCGGCCGCGCTGAGCGGCTTATCGGGGGCGGCGTTAGGGGGAAGCGGGGCGGACATGGCTCTCATCTAGTCCGCCGCCGTCGCCGGTTCCAGGGGTGAGAGATGAGAGCGGGCTTGCGCAGGAGCCCAGAAGCGGGCACGCCGCGCCGGTGACTGAGACCTCTGACGATATCCGCGGCCTGCCCGCCCGCCGCGCCGCCCTCGACCTGCTCACCGCCGCCCTCGCCCGCCGCAGCGGCCTGGACGAGGCGGCCGGCGCCAACGCCTTTCGCGGGCTGGAGCCGCGCGACCGGGCCTTCGCCCGCGCCCTGACCCTGGCCGCCCTGCGTCACCTGGGGCCCATCGACCGGGCCCTCGAGGCGCGACTGGCCAAGCCGCCGCCCGAGGCGGTGAAGAACATCCTGCGCCTGGGCGCCGCCCAGGCCTTCGCCATGGGCGCGCCGGCCTACGCCGCCGTGGCCGCCAGCGTCGACCTGGCCGCCGCATCCGCGGCGACACGACCGTTCAAGGGCCTGGTCAACGCCGTGCTGCGCAAGCTGACCCGTGAGCCGCCGAACCTGGCTGATCCCGAGGCCCTGGCCCCGTCCTGGCTGTTCGCCCGCTGGCGCGCCGCCTATGGCGAGGACACGGCCCGCGCCATCGCCGCGGTGATCGCCACCGAGCCGGCCACCGATCTCAGCCTGAAGGCGGCCGATCCCACCTTGGCGGGCGCCCTGGAGGCCGAGAGCCTGGCCGGCGGGTCCCTCCGGACCGCCAAGCGCGGCGATGTCTCGGCCTGGCCCGGCTTCGATGACGGGACCTGGTGGGTTCAGGACGCCAACGCCGCCGTGCCGGCTCGCCTGCTGGACGCCCAACCCGGCCAGACCGCGCTTGACCTCTGCGCCGCCCCCGGCGGCAAGACCCTCCAGCTGGCCGCCACCGGCGCCAGCGTCACCGCCCTCGACCGCTCCGCCGCCCGGCTGGAGCGGCTGAAGGAAAATCTCGAGCGCACCGGCCTCGCCGCCGAGATCATCACCGCCGACGCCGCGACCTGGGAGGATCCGCGCCGCTTCGAGGCAGTGCTGCTGGACGCCCCCTGCTCGGCCACCGGCACCTTCCGGCGCAATCCGGATGTGCTGTGGGCCGCCAAGCCCGGCGACATCGCCGCCCTGGCCGGGGTCCAGGCCCGCATGCTGGACGCCGCCGCCGCCAAGGTCGCCCCTGGCGGGCGGCTGGTCTATTGCGTCTGCTCCCTCGAGCCCGAGGAGGGCGAGGCCCAGACCACCGGCTTCCTGGCCCGCCACCCGGAGTTCAGAATCGAACCGGCCCTGCCGGGCGAGGCCGGCGCCCCCGAGGCGAGCCTGACGCCGGACGGCGCGCTGCGGTTGCTGCCGCAGCACCGCGCCGGGGGCGGCGACGGCTTCTACGCCGTGCGTTTCCGCCGAACGCCGCAATAGGGGGTTGGCCCAGGCGGCGCGCCCCGGTAATCCCAGGACATGCCCGCCTCCCCGATCATCGCGCCGTCCATCCTGGCCGCCGACTTCTCCCGCCTGGGCGAAGAAGCCCGCGCCGTTGAAGCCGCCGGCGCCGACTGGCTGCACATCGACGTGATGGACGGCCACTTCGTGCCGAACATCACCCTTGGCCCCGACATCGTCAAAGCCTTGAAGCCGCACGTGAAGATCCCCTTCGACGTGCACCTGATGATCGCGCCGGTGGATCCCTACATTGAGGCCTTCGCCCAGGCCGGCGCCGACATCATCAGCGTCCATCCGGAATCCGGGCCGCACCTGAACCGGACCCTGAAGCTAATCCGCCAGATGGGCTGCAAGGCCGGAGTGGTGTTCAACCCCTCGACCTCGCCTTCGGTGATCGAGTGGATGATGGACGAGATCGACCTGATCCTGGTCATGTCGATCAATCCCGGCTTCGGCGGCCAGAAGTTCATGCGCTCCCAGCTCGCCAAGATCGAGAAGCTGCGCGAGATGATCGACGCCACCGGCCGCGACATCCCGCTGGAGGTGGACGGCGGCGTCACGCCCGAGACCGCGCCCCTGTGCCTGCAGGCCGGGGCCACGGCCCTGGTGGCCGGGACCGCGGTGTTCAAGGGCGGCCCCAGCGCCTACGCCGCCAACATCGCCGCCCTGCGCGGCGGCTAGGATCCAGCCATGGCGGACGGGCTTGCGGCTTTGACGCGCCTGCCCGGGGGCCTCTTCGCGCTGGCCCTGGCTGAGGGCGCGCGCAAACAGCTGCGCCGGGAATGGACCGGCAGCCCGATGCACCGCTGGCGGATCGCCCGGCCGCGGCCGCACGGCCTGGCGGCCCGACCCCGCGATCCTCGCCCGCCCAACCTGGAGATCGGCCGCCAGATCCTGGCCGGCCGGTTCGAGTTCGGCGGCGTCGCCCTGGAGACCGGAACCCGCGGCGATCCCTGGGATCGGCCCAGCCCCTCGCGCAAGTTCGCCCAGGTGCTGCACGGCCTGGACTGGATGGGCGACCTGTTGGCCTGCGGCTCGGTGGGGGCCACCGAGGGCCTGCGCCTGACCCTGGACTGGAGCCGGGTGTTCGGCCGCTGGAACAGCTTTTCCTGGAGCCCGGAGATCCTGGAGCGGCGGGTGTTCAACCTGGCCTGCGCGGCGCACGTGATCTGCGCCACGGCCAGCGACGTCGAGCGCGACCAGGTGGCCCAGGACCTCGCCCGCCAGGCGCGCTGCCTGCTGGGTGACCTGGAGCCCCCGACCCATGCGGCCGAGCGCGCCCTCGCCGTGGCCCTGGCCGGCGCCGCCCTGGCTGGGGAGGCGGGGG
>Ga0116141_10002027_pt1 | contig 17473 bp, 9 predicted proteins | sample AD_UKC097_MetaG_FD_89744 | JGI IMG/M metagenome (GOLD analysis project Ga0116141, IMG submission 89744) | Active sludge microbial communities of municipal wastewater-treating anaerobic digesters from USA - AD_UKC097_MetaG | ecosystem: Engineered > Bioreactor > Anaerobic > Digestate | place: USA...
CAAGGCGAGAGGGGATTGAGCCGGAAGTCGAACAAACCAGGCAACGCTTCGTACTACTACTCATATACCCGGCTAAAAACCAGTGCTGTGTTCTCGATAAATGGAAAATCCCTTAATCTGTCCGGAGACTCCTGGATGGACAGGGAATGGTCGACAAGCGCGCTGGATGAAGATCAGAAAGGATGGGACTGGTTTGCCCTTCACCTCGATGACGAAACCGAATTAATGTATTTCAGGCTCAGGGATAAAAACGGTAAAACGAATTTCCAGAAGGGTAGCTTCGTAAAAAAAGACGGCTCTTATATTGTCTTAAAGGAGAGTGATCTTAAAATGACACCGAAGACTCTCGCGAAAGTGGACGGGATAACATATCCATCAGAATGGGAGATCGAGGTGGTGCCTTTAAAGGCCCTGTTCAAAGTAAAAACGGCCATGAAAGATCAGGAACACAAGTTTTCGATCCGATATTACGAGGGTGCCGTCGACGCTGAGAAAACGGGAGGCAATAATACAATCCGGGGCAGGGGATATGTAGAACTTACCGGTTACTCAGATTAATGATCAAAAGAAAATATCATCGACATCTTTTTTGGCTATAAATATTTTCTGTCCCGTTGAGGTTTCAAGCTGAATGGTATCTCCTGTCATTCCGGTAACTATAAATTCATCTTTTGAACCGGGCTTAATCTCGCTTTTTTGAGATAACTGCGCGTCGCTGAAAAGGGAGGCCCCTTGGATCGGTTTACACTTCAGGTCTTTCCGCGCAAGTGTGTTACGCTCCGTGGTCGGATCAGTGATCGAACTGATCGAAACACTCTTGAATGAATAATTACTTTTCGCCCCTATCAGGATCGAGATATTTGGTTTGAACTGCTCATAGTCGAGATCGGTAAAGCCATTCTTGTTTTTGGCAAGGATAACTTCTTTTCCATTGATCCGCACTGAGATCGTGGAAAACAGGGCCGAGACTTCCAGATCAAATTCTTCTTCACCAACCGCGACCTCGCCTTTCGCGATCTCATTGTCGATGAAAACCTTCTCAATCACTCCGGCGGGTTCAACATCCCTGGTCGAACCGGATGCTTCGATATTGTAATCAAAGCTTTTCATCTCGCTAAGTACAAGAAGTTCATCAGACTGATCCTCAGGTGGAACGGTTTTCTTAACCAGTCTGGCAAAATTCTGAGTGATGACCAGGTAAAAGTGGTTGAACGCGATTCCAAACATTGAAACCGGGCCGCCTTTGATCCTTATCTTTTCGATTTTCAGTTTGAAAGCAAAAAATCCGCTGGTATTCAGAAAGCCGCTATTATCGGGAATCGGGATTGTGGCAACCCTCTTTTCCGGGGCGGCATCATCATCAAGCAGTTCAAATTTTGCGGCAAAAGAACCATCCTCCAGTTTTCTCAATTTTCTTAAAAAGACCTTCAGAGATGATGAAACTGAAAATTCATCCGCGGTCGCTGAATAATTGATGAGTGGATTAAGATCAGTATTCGACTTACCAAGCGCGTAATCATAAAGGGTTACCATCTCAGAAGGTGGAATGACCACCGGTTTTGAGACGGTTGATGTTCCCCGGCAAAGTTCAGTAAGCACAGCCCTTTTAAACTCTATCGCCCTGTCGATCCCGGCCACCCCGGATTCGAAGGAGTACCAAGTGCCACCCACCGAAAGCGCGACCGTAAGGAATGCAATCGCTCCGACCAGTTTCAGATTTTGTGACAGCGAGAGCATCATCAGGATAAAAGCGAATATAAACAGGTATGGGAAGATATCATACATGAAAAACGATGTGGTGGGCATCAGGCTCAGATACCATCTTGTTTTGTCGTCAAGAGCAAGATCGATTCCGTAAGCTGAGATAGCGTATCCAACACCTGCAATAATGAGGATGTTTACCAGTATGGTTTGCCACTTCAATTCCGTTTTGAGCACCGCGTGGAATTGTTCGATAATCATTTTTGAAGTCTCTTCGGTGATCTTCCCGTTTTGCAGGTCGTGTTCACTTTTCAGATACTCAATGAATTGTTTATAGACCTTTCCGGTCGATCTGAACCCCATCTTCTTGAAAACAAAAATATGTTGCTGTTTGATTTCCGTTGCGAAGGGGAGTTCCTCACCGAGTGATTTGAAATAATTGGTGAGTGAGTATCTGTAAGAGTAAACCATTTTGAACCGACCCGGTTCGGTCTCCTCGATTCGTGCTATGGCGATATCGCATTCCACTTTATCATCGAGTATCTGGAAAACAAGTTCCTTATAAGTTCTTCCCTTAACCTCACTTATGCCGTTCCATGCAAGAAACTTGTACATATCGTAGAAATGAAATTCATCAGTTAACACTTCAGGATGCTGTGCAAGATAGAAGGCAAAATCTTCGATATTTTGAATTTTAGTGCCCTCAAACGATCTGAAAAACTTCCGGGGGATAAACTCGTGGAAGAGTCTTGCCCAGTTTGCAGGCGCGATAATCAGCGATTTCGAGGCGAATGAATCGACAAAAGAGGCCGGGTTGATTGAGAGAATCGCGAGAGTTCTTTCGAGCGCGTCGCGCAGATATTTGTGCCTCAGAGGTTCCGTATCTGAAAGCTCCTGACAGGCGAGAAGAAATTTGAAAAGATCGAATTTTATATCCTGATCTTTGTAGTAAAAATAATTATGCTCCAGATTTCTGAAATAGAGCATTACTGTATTCACGGCGTCTTCCGGTGAGGCCAGATCGAAGTCGATTGAGTTCAAAGAAATTTTCTGTGACGGGAGGAGGTGTCTCAAGACGATCTCGATGAAATAATCCGGTTGGATATTCTGGTATCGTATAAACCTCTTTTTAAGCCCCGAGATATCCTTAACCCCCTCAAGATTGTTGAACCAATCATTCAGGGCTTTAAGATTAGCAGGAATCCGGATGAATTTAAGGAACCGTTCGGCCTGTGTTTTGAGCAATTCAACCATATCGCCGATGTTGTGGAGTTTCTCGTCTCCCAGATCATCCCTGAGCATGAAGAATGTACCATAGTAAAGAGGTACAACTTTTTTACCGGCTATCAGATCATCTATATCAGAAGATGAAAAACGGTTCAGTTCCTCGTTAAGAGTCAGTCCCTCAATTATTGTGTTCACTTCATAGAGTTCGGTTTTATACTCGATCAGTGGCTTTAATTCTTCTCCATTGCGAAGAATCGCGGAATATGCATCCTGCTCAAAAACTTCAGGGTAAAAAAGTCTGAGGAGGATCATCCCGACTGAGTAATAGTCGGATGTTTCGGAGTAAAGTCCCTCAGATATCTCAGGGGAGTAGAAGAATCTGCCGAGGTTGGCTTTTCCCAGAGGAGTTTTATCGACCACAGGGAATTTACTCTTTACCAAGGCGTGTCCATACCCGGTGAGCACGACTCTTGGAGATGTACCAGGTGTAACAAAAAAATTGCAAAGATGAAGATAGGGGAGATAGATATCGCAAGAATGGAGATACTCCAGCAGACTTTTTACCTGCGGCAGGAAACCCTTTCTTACCGCGGCTGGTGAGAGTTCGACATTCAGGAGAGGAATCAGATCCGATTTCATCTCGTATATCTCATAGCAATACTTAAAGCCGTACTTCTTGATCCCCGTCGCGAATTCCACAGGTGTGGCTAATGATGGATGATTGAGCTCGCTCAAACCGGCGTGAGCTACTGATTTCGGCTCACCTGAAGGGTATTTGTATTTAAAGTGAAACTTGATCAGGAACTTGTCACCACCGGTATTCACAGCCTTATAATAGAATCCATCCGGTAAGACTGACAGATCATAGCAAGATTCGGTGATTTTGTAGCTTACGCCTGAAAGGCTTACTAAATCGCCCGGTTCGAGATAGGGAAGTTCTGAGATGACATATTGCTCGTCCAAAAACCGGGCTATCAGATCATTAGACATCTAAAGCTCTTAAATTAAATACGATGAGACGGAACTGTAATAATAAAACTGATAAGTAAAGTTGACGCCGTCCGGGTATTAAATGTGGATAACTTTTCATTAAATGCGGATTATAGCCGGATCAACTTTGCTAAAGAAAGTGCAATTTAACAAAAAATATTGAAAAATGGCACCATTTATTAAAAAACAGACCTTAATGGCAATTTCCTGATCAAATTATTTCGATTAAAAGAAGAAAACGGTTTGATTATATCAATCCATTATAGTATAAAAGTTATCCACAAAATGTGGATAAATTGTTCATAACTCCGGTTCAAACGAAAAAAAACGGGGTTACGCGCTAAAATAAAGGGTGAGCCCCTGATTCAGGGGCTCCGAAAAATTAGAGTTGCACCTTGAGGGTAATCTTCTCCTCACCCCTCATAACCACTACATCGACGAGATCACCTTTCTTGAGTTCACCTAGTCTCTCCATATACTCGTAGAGGTCTTTTACCGGTTTACCGTTTATCTCAACAATAATATCACCTTTTTTCATTCCGGCCTTATCAGCCGGTCTTCCGGGAATAACATTCTCTGCTCTTACACCCTTGATGTCGGAGGCGGACATGTCAGGCATGATCCCGAGCGAGATCTTGTAAGTCGGCTGATCCTTGGGTCTCTCTTTAGGACCTGCGAGTTGGAAAACCGGAGCTGTTTCAGCATTTGCAACTTCAAATACGATGTCACATGCCAGGTTTCCGATCAACTCAGCACCAGCGTTATTAATTTTTTCGAAATCGTCACCGGGGGTGTGGTAATCATCATGAACGCCCGTGAAGAAAAAGAGGACCGGGATATCCTTCGAGTAGAAAGAGGCATGATCAGATGGGCCATATCCCTCAGGAGAGCGCTTAACATCAAGCCCGGTTTTCTCGATCAGTTTGTCGTAGAATTTCCCGAAATCGACTGCTGTGCCCGTTCCACCCAGGCTCAGCACCTTGGTTTTGGCATCCAGACGGCCAACCATATCGAGATTGATCATCATTTTGATCTTCTTAAGGTCGACAGGAGAGTTGTCCACGAAGAATCTTGAGCCGAGCAGTCCCACTTCTTCGGCACCGAAAGCCACGAATATCACGCTTCTTTTCAGATTTGATTTATTGGCTGCCAGTTTTTCAAATATTTCCAGAATAGTCGAAGTGCCGGAAGCATTATCGTCGGCACCGTTGTGGATTGCTATTGTGTCAGGTCGTCTCGAGCCGGTTCCCGGTCCACCCCATCCGAGGTGGTCGTAGTGGGCGCCTATAACAATGAACTCATTTTTAAGGTTTGGATCGTTTCCCTCGATCATCGCAACCACATTCAGGGTTTTCTTTTTCTCACGGGTGACAACCGGAGTGGCAGAAACTGAAGATTTAACCGGGAAAGGGGAGATGGAATTAATGTCTTTTATCAAAGCGGCTTCCAGCTCTTCGATCGTTTTACCGGAAGGTTTCAGCAGTTGGTTGGCGATGCTTCGTGTGATGCTGATCGCGGGGATACCGGCATCGGGTTCGCCAGATCCTTGTGAGGGGTTTATCAGATTATCGTTCTTATCAAATTCAACACCGTTAACAAAAATAACCCCGGCAGCGCCGTTGTCTTTAGCGGTGATAATTTTCTTCCTCAGAGATGAATTTTTCTCGAAAAGATCTGAATGTTTCGAATTTGCCGGTGATCCGCGAAGGATCAGCACCCATTTCCCCTTAACATCTTGTGTAAAATTGTTAACCTTGATCTCTTTTTCGTCGATCATGTACCCATAACCGGCGAACACCACTTCAGCAGAGACAGAACCACTCGCCGAGATGGCCAGGGGGGTAAAATCTTTGTCGAACGCGAGGTTGTTTCCATTAATACTGAAAGAGCTTTTATCACTGATAACAGTTCCACCTGCAACTTCAAAGAACTGGAATCCATCCTCAAAAAGAAGTTTGACGCCTTTGCCCTCGAGTGACTTCCGGATGTAGCGGGCAGCCTCGAGGTCCTTTCCGGTTCCGGGAGCCCTTCCCTCGAGCTGGTCGGATGCAAGAACTTTGATGTGTTCAGCGATCTCCTCCTTGGTAATTTCTGGGGAATCGGGAACCTGGGACATTGTGACGAATGAGATTAAAACGAGACAGAGCAGGGTTCTGTACATTAAGCGTCCTCCGGAGGTGAAATGTTCTTTTCTCTTACTTCTTCTATCAAGTAAGGGAAAGCGTTAAGGTTTTTGTTTATTAGTTCAATATCAAAACTGTTCGCCGCGAATTTAAGTTCATCTGCATAGCTCTGTAGAACCTCTGCTCCGGCGCGGTTGTAGAGTCCGCTTACACCCTCAGCAAAGGCTATTACATCGCTCATCAGTCTGCTCTTCACAGCCGCGGTATAGAGCGGATAGACATCCAGTGCTATTTTCGCGTTGAACTCGTCGACCGGTATTCCCGGTGAAAGCCGGAATTTGACATCCGAAGAGGGTTCATTTGTCTCATCAGATGCTGTTAATGCGGCACCATCACCGATCAGAGAATTGGCGAGATTGATTATATTGTAAATATCCACAGGCTTGATGATGTATCCTTCAAAATAGCCGTTGAAGGCGGGGTCGATATCCTCCTTCAGTGCCGAAGCAGTGATGGCTACAATATGCACACCTCCAAGTTCGCTGTCTTCCCGGATCATTTGGGCAGCATGGTTACCATCCAGCACAGGCATCCGGATATCCATAAACACTATATCAGGTTTATGAATTTTTGCCAATTCGTACGCCTCTTTACCATTCGACGCAAAAAGTATGGTGCTTTCAGTTGGGGAGAAAAGCTCAGCGAGCATTTCACGGTTGGTTTTTACATCGTCGGCAATCAGCAAAGTCTTTTTAGAAAATGAAAAGAAAGGTTTTGTTGCCTGACTGATCGCGGTAACCCGTTCTCTCACCGATGAAGCTGAAACATCATTTATAACCACGATGAACTTGGAGCCTTTTCCCGGTTCACTTTCAACGGAAATGTTGCCTCCCATCATCTCTACAAGCCTTTTGGTGATAGCCAACCCCAAACCGGTTCCGCCATAATTTTTGTCCAAACCGAGCGTATGCTGTTTAAAGGAATCGAAAATTTCCTTTTGATAATCTTTTGGAATCCCGATCCCGGTATCTTCAACTGAGAGGATAAGGTCGACTTTGCTTCTGTCTTCCAGTTTGAACCTGTTTTCAACTTTCAGAGTGATTTTCCCGTTATCAGTGAACTTTACGGCGTTTCCGACAAGATTGAATAATATTTGTCGAAGCCTGACTTCGTCAAGGATGAGAGTCGGCGGAACTTCACCGGAGATGATCAACTCGAAACTGATCAACTTCTCCTGTATCTTGGAGGCGAATATGTTACGGATATCCTCGATGAACGAGCGGAGATCAAGCGGAGCCAGGTGGAGATCCAGCCGTCCGGCTTCTATCTTTGAGAGATCAAGAATATCGTTGATAAGGGTGAGGAGGTTTTTACCTCCGGACTTGATCGATTCAACATAGTGGGAAAGCTTGGGATCATCAACATTAAGCGCGAGGAGATTTGTGAACCCAAGTATCGCGTTAAGCGGGGTCCTGATCTCGTGGCTCATATTTGCCAGAAACTCCGACTTAAGCCTGGAGGCTTCAAGCGCGCGTTCTTCCGACTCGATCAGTTTTTCCTCGGTTTTTATTCTCTCTTCGATCTCACACTGTAACTTTTTCACCGCGTCAGAGAGTTCTGTGGTTCTTTCTTCTATTTTTTGCTCAAGAAGAGTGTTTATATCCTTAAGGCGTTGTTCGTATTTTTTCCGGGCGGTTACATTCACGATAACATTAAGTACGGCCAACTCCCTCTGGTAAAATATCTGTGAGCCGCGGATCTCACCCACGATCCTTTCACCTGATTTGGTGATCAGATCAATTTCATATGGGGCAATTTCTTCACCGCAAAGCCGCCTTCTTGTGTTCTCCTCGAGAACGGAATGAAACTCCCCGCACACAAACTCGAATATATTTCTGCCTATAACCTCTGAGGTTTCGTAGCCGAGAACCTCGTTGATCGCGTCATTTACCAGAAAAATCTTCTGATCACGGTGGATGATCACGAAATCAGGTAATTTTGCCACCAATTCCTTGTAGAGCTCTTCGGATTCTTTTATTAGAGCGTTTGAAGTGGCCAGTTCATTTACAGCGAACTCGAGCGATTCTACCATTTCATTGAAAGATTCACTCAATTTCCCGGTTTCATCACCCCTTCGAACATCAGAGCGCACCTTCAGGTCTCCGGAAGAAACCAATCCAAAAGCCTTAACAAGTTTTGTGATGGGTTCTGATATAACTCTCCCGATGAAGAGGGAACCGAGAAAGCCAAAGAATATAACCACTGAAGAAACAATGAATCCGTAGAGCCGGACTTTAGCCAACTGTTCGTCCGCGTACCTCAACGAATAAGCAGTGTAAAGACTGCCCACTTTTCGATTCTCGAACTCAATGGAAGTTTTAAGGTAGTAGACAGAATCTGAAAAAACGCTGTTAGTTGTATCATGCAGTTGGAGAAAGCCTGCCCTCATCGCCTCACCGGTATTAATTCCGGCAATCAACTTTCCGTCGAGATCAGTTACAACCAAATAGATAACATCCTTGTTCTGGGAGGCGAGTTCAAGTACGGGATTTATCTGATCGATCTCTCTGAGATCGAGTGCGGCCCTTACTCCATGCGCTGTCATCTTCGCGAAGGAGGCAACGCCATTTCTTACCTCTAAGGTGGTCCTTTTCTGTGCAGTGGTTATCATAATAATAAAGAGGATCGAAGTAAGTACGACGAACAACATCGTGATCATCACAGATAGTTTGGCTTTGATGCTGAAGTTGGCTGTAATGAATTTGGTGTAGATCTTTTTTATAAGATGCATATAAATACCTTAGCAGGTTTATCCGGGCTACTCATTTCGTCCCGCACTTTTCAATAAAGCTCTCAATCTGGATGAAGTGTGAAGTGAAAACGACGCGATACTCACCATCGCGTTCAATCGCAATTACTTTTGAGTAAACTGTATCCAGAACCGCATCCATCCCGTTGGCTGATAGCTTCATCTTAAGGTTGGAAAACATTTTTAAATTTCCCGGATATTTAAGCAAGCCTCCCGAGACCGTCATATTCAGGATTTCACCTCTGAGGGTGGTTCTCTCAAATTCAGACTCCTCCATAACCTCGAAGCCGACGGCAACATTATCGACAGTAATTTGAGTTTCAACCGGTTCAGATTCAAGACCGGCATTAAAGGGTCCGCTGATCGTGGCGATATCAAAGAGGTGAACCGGGCTAGCCACACCTTTTGGATTCACTTTGTAAACATCCCGAACAGTTATCGTACCTGAAATGAGTTTAACAGTTTGTTCAGAAACAAGTGTTTGGAACCCTACTGTGAAACTTTCGATCCTTGCGGTCAGATTTACATTTCTTCCAACCACACCATACTTCAGACGCTTACTCGACCCTATGTTTCCAACGATCACTTCACCTGAATTGATCCCGATTCCCATTTGCACTTCAGGAAGCCCGAGCAGTTTCAGATCGTTGTTAAGATGTTTTATTTCATTCTGCATTGTGAGCGCGCATGCAACGGCCCTGTCCGCATGATCACTTTTCGCGAGCGGAGCGCCGAAGATAACCAGGAGCGCGTCGCCGAGCACTTCATCTATTGTCCCTTCAAAAGAGAGGATGATATCTGTCATCCGGCTGATGAATAGATTCAGCAGTTGAAGTGTTCCCGCGGGTGAAAGAGACTCCGCAGAAGATGAAAATCCACGAAGATCAGCCATAAGTATCGATACCGTTCTCAACTCGCCACCGGGCTTTATGCCTGAGGGATCCTCGAGAATACTCTCTACGATCGCGTCCGATAAATAAGTACCGAATACCCCTGTTATAAAACGGTTTCTTTTCTCAAGTTCAATTATCTTCTCCTCAAGTTCAGCCTGCAACGCGCGGATCTTTAGCTGACTTTTTACCCTCGCGAGCACTTCTTCGCTTTCGAAGGGCTTTGTGATAAAATCGATCGCGCCAGCCTGGAAACCGCGTATCTTGTCATGAGTTTCATTGAGGGCTGTCATGAATATCACGGGGATCGAAGCAGTTTTGGGATTCGATTTGAGTTTTGTACAAGTTTCAAAGCCATCCATCCCCGGCATCATAACATCCAAAAGAATGAGATCGACCGGATTTCCCTCGAGAAGGTTAATGGCATCCATCCCGCTTGAGGCAAATGTTACATCAAGATTCTCATGAAACAGAAGACTTCCGAGCACTTGAATATTCTTGGGGACATCATCCACGATCAGGATTTTGAATCGATACTGCTTTGTTGCCGGGTGATTTGACATGTGAATTGTGTTGCTTAGATTTGAATATTAAAAAATTAAACTTAACTATTTCAAAAGAATTAAAAAAAGAGTGAAAAATGGCCAAACGGGCTGTAGTGCTCACCAGCGGGGGATTGGATTCAACAACAGTTGCCGCGGTGGCGAAAAATGAAGGATACGATATTTATTGCCTCAGCTTTAATTACGGACAGAGGCACAAGCAGGAACTGCTCTCCGCGAAAAAGGTTGCACAGTATTTCGGCGCGAAGGATCACCTTGTAATAGATATCGATATGAAAGTGATTGGTGGCTCTGCACTTACTGCCAACATCGAAGTGCCCAAGCATCGTGAAGAGAGCGAAATGAGCAAGGATATTCCCGTAACTTATGTTCCCGCCAGAAACACGATTTTCCTGTCGTACGCGCTGGCTTATGCCGAAGTATTGCAAGCCGATGACATCTTTATAGGTGTTAACGCGATCGATTACAGTGGATACCCTGATTGCAGACCGGAGTATATTTCGGCATTCGAGAAGATGGCCAATCTTGCCACAAAAGTGGGGGTTGAGGGTACAACACATCTGAAAATTCACGCGCCACTTCAGGATCTGAGTAAAAAGGGGATAATCGAACTGGGTTTGAGACTTGGAGTCGACTATTCAATCACCCACTCCTGCTACGATCCGGCGCCTGACGGAAAGTCATGCGGTGAGTGCGACAGTTGTCTCCTCCGCAAGCACGGCTTCGAGCAGGCCGGGGTTGCCGATCCGATAGAATACATTGTATAAATAAAAAAAAAGGCTTGCCGGTTGCGACAAGCCTTTTTTTTCGAATTGGATTTGACTATTTGAGAAGAGTCATCTTGATGTTCTTCACAAACTTACCGGCCTTGATCTGGGCGAAGTAAATTCCTGAAGCGTGTGATGTCGCGTTCCAGATAACTTCATGATATCCGGCACCTTTAACTTCTGAAACAAGATTATCAACCAGTTTACCTGAAGCATCATAGATGCTGAGTTCAACCTGGGCCTCCTGTGGGAGTGAGAACTGAATTCTTGTTGAAGGATTGAAAGGATTCGGGAAGTTCTGGCTCATCGAGAAAGATTCCGGAATGGTATTGTCAACTTCGATGATATTGGAATATTCGAATCTTCCGTCATTATCAATCTGACGAAGTCTGTAATAGGTTTTTCCTGACAGGCTGATCTGATCGGTGAAGTTGTAAACCTGGCGTTCTGTTGTTGTTCCTTTACCTTGAATGAAAGCAACGGTAGAGAACGAGCCATTATCGAAGCTTCTCTCCACTTCGAATCCGTAGTTGTTGATCTCTGTCGCAGTTTCCCAAACGAGGTTTACACCACTCTTGGATGCACTGGCAGTGAAAGAGGTGAGTTCAACAGGAACAGGAGGAGCAACCTGGCCGGTGAATTTATAAATACCGCCAACTGTTGCACTCGTATTGAAAGCTCCTGCCCAACCTGTTGTGTTATCGAAGAAAGCAACAGCGAGGTGCTGCAGACCAACCTGTGAGGTGTAGTCTGTCCAAGTTGTACCATCATTTACCGAATATGAGCAACCGGTAAAACCTGTGGCTGAGCCGGTGGAAACCCACGCGTTGAGTGTGCCGGGAACATAGCAGAAATCGGCATCGTAGAAGTTACCGGAAGCAACTATTGGTGACCATGTAGCACCACCATCAGTAGTTCTGTAATAAAGAGGAGTGGTAGAGATAACATCCATGATGATACCGTTGTTCTGATCTCTCATTTCGATCTTGAACTGGTTGCCAACTGCGATTGGAGTTGTTGATGCAGTCCAGGTGGCACCTTTGTCGGTTGTTTTAATGATTCTGCCTTTATTGGTGGTGAACCATGCTGTGTTTCCAACAGAGCTGTAATAACCCACAACACCATACTCATCAGCTGCTACAGGAGCCGGAAGGTTGGCCTGTGGAACACGGGTCCAAGTGTCGCCGCCGTTCGCGGTGGTGTATATCTCAAAATATCCGCCATTGGGGTCGCCCATGCAGAAGCCTTCGTTCGTGTTGAAGAAGTGGAGCACATTAGGGAATCCGGCAGGAGCTGCAAAAGTTGCAGTTGACTGATGAACCCATGTTGTACCGCCATCTGTGGTTTTAAGAATTCTTCCACCACCCGCTGTTGCGTTGAAAACGGGCATATAAGCTGTGGTAGCGCTGGTAGCAAAGATCATTGATGAACCCCAGCCACTTGTGTAACCTGTGGGCACGCCCGGTGTCCATGTGGTGCCACCGTTAGTTGTTTTGGTGTACTCGGTGATATAGGATGTGGTTGATGTACCATTGTAGGCAGCTGCCCAGACAACATTATTATTCACTACAGAGATGTAGTTGATACCTCTGGAAGCGGTTGCAAAACCGGTATTCTGGATGGTCCAGGTACCGTCTTCTGAGTATCTAACCGTTTGGTCTTTTGATACCTGTTTAGGATTCTTGATATTTGTAGCCTCAGTGGATACAAAGGCGATGATGAAAAAAAACGACAAGAAAAAAGTTGTAACTTTGTTCATGGATCTCTCCTGATTGATGAGATGATGGTGACTCTCCCTGCATGAGAGAGTTATTTGAGTTAACACCTAAATTTACGACATTTTTTTTTAATAACAACGGGTGTTGTGCAAAAAGCTTTAAAATAGAAAAGGCTGCCGGGGGAGGCAGCCTTTTGGTGATCAGGCACTAAACTTATCTGAAATGAAGGTATACGGGTCTTTTAATTTGAGTGTGATTAACGGCTGAAAGGTATTCTCCCTGGCCTGTCGCGTTTTCTCGCGTGTAGTAACCATCTGAATCATCTGTGTACTCAGTTTCATCTTCAGAGTAAGAGTCACTTTCGGATTCGTAATAATACCCGCCATGGTTGTCGATAACGGAATAAGACATTAATTGATTTACATTATCAAGATCAAGTTTACTGGTTTTGCTACGCGAAAACATCGTCACCGCCAGAAATGTGAAGCCAAGTGTTGCAAGTGCTGCAAAACCGACTATCATATAAGTTGCTGACATCATGTGTATCTCCATTGGAATAATTGAAAACTCAATGGTAAACATAAGTGATGCGGATCCGTAAACTCAGGCTTTTCGGTGAATCAGGTTACATCCCGGTTAAATGGGGAATTCTCCCGATAAAAGGGGGAGAATGTTGCAGGTCAAGCGGATTCATCCAACTAATATTCTTCACGATTGGTTAAATTTGGCCTCATGAATTATAAGAATTTGAAAATATTGACTGTCTTTTTACTCTCTTCATTTGCAGCTTTTCTGTTTGGATGGAATGCCATATTAAATGGTACCAACGCCACAATGGATGAATCTTCCATGTGGGCGGGGTACCGGGTTCAGCCTCGCCATTCTCTGAGTGATATGAGAGAGTATGATGTACTAAAATATGATATATCGATAAAACTTGAGCCCGGATCGAAAAGGATTCATAACCGGGTAACCGTAACCCTGATTCCTTCGCGAGATCTTAAAAATATCGAATTTGACCTTTCAAGCGATCTGCAAATTGAAAGTTTGACGCTAAACGATTCTCCCGGCGATTACACGCACGCTAACGATCTTGTAAGGATCGGCTCAGCTTTAGGTAGAGGGGATACCTCCGAAGTGACGGTCGTTTACTCAGGTGACCCATCCGGGAAGCGAAACTTCTTCTTCGGGAGGATCAACGGGATCGAAGTGGTGTACACACTGAACGAACCGGAAAATGCCAACGATTGGCTGTTTTGCAACGATACACCCCTGGATAAAGCACTTGTGAATATCGCGATATCAGCCGATACATCACTTGTATCAGTGTCACTTGGGGTGCTGGATTCGATAGCGACGGATTATGAAAAAGGGCATGGCACTTACTACTGGCGGTCGAGTGTGCCGGTCTCAACTTATTTGATCTCGTTTTTTTCTTCGAGGTACGCTACGGGAGAATCGGTTTATAAAAGTGATATCTCAGGAAAGTCTTTACCGCTGTATATTTATGGAATGCCTTGGCAGAGGTCGAAGTTTGAGAGGATACTGACCGATCACAAAGATTTTCTGAGCGTATTTGAGAAGTATTTCGGTGAATATCCGTTCCCGGATGAGAAATACGCGGTCGCGGCATTCTTGTGGCAGTTTGGAGCAATGGAGTACCCAACAGTTTCAGGTTTCGGGAGCAGACTTATTGACGACTATCCTTCGCAACAAAACATCTTTCTCCATGAACTTGCGCACCATTGGTTTGGAAATTCGGTCTCTCCGAAAAGTTGGGGTGATATCTGGCTGAACGAAGGGTTCGCTACTTTTTGTGAGTGGTTATACCTTGAACATCTCGGTGAAAGGGAGAAGACCGACTACCTTGGCAGGGCCTTGATCAGCGTGAAGGAACCTGAATACCTTAAGGGCTCACTTCAGGATCCTTCTGATATTTTCGCTGCCCGTGTCTACATAAAAGGGGCTTGGGTGTTGAGGATGTTGCGAAACGAGTTGGGTGATGCAAAGTTCTTTGAAGGTTTGAGATTGTATTACAACACATTTAAGTATTCCAATGCCTCGACCGGCGACCTGATCAGAGCGTTCGAAGCAGCGAGCGGCAGAGACCTTGCTAAATACTTCGATCAATGGGTCTTTTCAGGCGAAGGGGTGGTAATTTTAAAGGCCGGCAAGCCTGAAGTGGAGAAAAAGAACGGAAAGTTCTTTACTACTGTCACGATTGAACAAGTACAATCTGAAGAGCGGGTTTACGAACTACTCATTGATATTAATCTAAGGGGTAGCGGGATCAGTAAGCCGGCAAAAGTGAGAATGACCGAAAAAACTGAGGTTTTTCAGTTTGAGTTAGATTTTATAACGGAAACCGTGGAATTAGACCCGGACAATTTCCTCCTGTTCAGGATGGCCAATGATAAAAAAAACTGACAAAGTAACTAAGAACTACGAAAAGATATATTTTATCTCAGATCTGCATCTGGGGACCGGATCGCCGGAGTCGAATCTGGAGCGGGAATCATTATTGGTTAAGTTTCTCTCTGGTATACCAAAAGGGTCGTCCCTGGTGATAGTCGGTGACCTCTTCGACTACTGGTTCGAGTTCAGGCAGGTCTACCAGCGTGGCTTTTTCAGAACTCTGAACGGAATCTACGAGTGTACAGCCAGGGGAGTGGATGTACATTATCTCATCGGCAATCACGATTTCTTCCATCGCGATTTCTTTTCTAAAGAACTGGGGGTCAATCTGATCGAGGATCACCTTGTTCTTCAGGGCACAGGATACCGGATTTTCGCGGCACACGGTGATGGATATGTGAAAAACGACCGCGGCTACCGGGTACTGAAAGCGGTCTTGCGGAATAAAACAGTGCAGTTCTTTTACGGGCTTATTCATCCCGATCTTGGACTATGGATCGCGAGATTCACCAGCAAAGGTTCACGGCACTATACCGGCCAAAAAGACTATGGCAAGGTTGATGGTCTTGTTGAGGCAGCAGAACAAAAGATGAAAGAGGGTTACGATTTTGTTATATTTGGGCACTCTCATAAAAGAAAATTTGTAGAGTGCGGAGGGGGTCACTATGTGAACCTCGGGTCATGGCTTGACAAAGCATGCTTTGGCGTTTTGGAAAATAAAGAATTTACGATCACGGATCTGAATTAATGGCGATTAAGAAGAGCATACCTTCATTCAAGAATAAAAAACAGAAATATCTAATCATTTCCGGAAGTGTTTTCATTTTCCTGATCTTCATTTTTGCAATATTCTGGATGAAAATAAAGGCAGGACTACCGGAAATTGAAGAACTTGAAAACCCTAAATTTTACCTGGCCAGCAAGGTTTTTGACACGAACGGTGAATTGCTGGGGCATTTTTATGTAGAGAACAGGGTTGAGGTACAATATTCTGACCTGCCAAAAAATCTTATTGAGGCTCTGGTTTCGACCGAGGATAAAAAGTTTTTTGACCACTGGGGTGTGGATGTCGACCGCATAGTGAAGGCTGCAGTTAAAACCATATTCATGGGTAAGCCGCAGGGAGCAAGCACCCTTACCCAACAGTTGGCCAGAAACCTGTACAAGTTCAAAGAACTTGACGAAAGTTCTTCCGAGTTGGCGTTGCGTAAAGTCCGTGAATGGATAACTGCCGTTCAGATCGAAAGGTCGTTCTCTAAGACCGAGATACTTACAATGTATCTTAATTTCAATTATTTTGGTCGCCGTTCCTACGGTGTCGAGAGTGCCGCGCGTAACTTCTTCGGAATCCCGGCCAGGGAGTTGACACCCGAAAAATCTGCACTGTTAGTCGCACTTCTGAAGTCACCAACCTACTTCGATCCTATCCGGTACCCCGAGAGGTCACTGGAGCGGAGGAACCTTGTTTTGCGTAACATGGTGGATGATGGATTTCTGACCCAGGAGGAGTACGACCGTTATTCAGCCATGAAGATTGAGTTGAAACGGGAAAAGAAGGATGTTCTGGTTAACAAAGCGCCTTACTTCCTGGAATATGTTAAAACGGAAATGATTCAGGGTGAGAAGGTGTCAGGTGTTGATGTTCTAACTGCAGGGCTGAACATCTACACTTCGCTTGATATTGAGATGCAGAATGCCGCGAACAAAGCTGTGATAAACAATGTGGCGAGACTTCAGAGGGGTTTTGATGGCTACTGGAGCTGGGCCGGACGGCAGAAACTTCTGGATGACATCCTCGATAAAGCGATAAAGAGCGACGAAGAGTATCAGATACTGGTGACCAAGGAAGAAAAAGCCGCTTACTACAAAGAACTCAGGAGCAACAAAAGATTTGTTGATTCAGTAAAGTATCAGGCCACCCGTGTACAGGCTGCTTTTGTAGCACTCGAGGTTGGTACCGGTCACATTCTGGCAATGGTGGGTGGAACTGACACAACCCGCGGCTTTGGGCTTAACCATGTAACTCAGATCAAGAGACAGCCGGGTTCGACATACAAAGCGATAATGTACGCCTCCGCGATCGAAAAGGAAAATGTATACCCTCAGTTCAGAGTCTCAAACGAACCATTGAAAGGGAAGTATTCACCAAAGAACTCTGATGGCTCAAGCGGAGGGGTTTTCCCGATCCGGACAGGCCTTGCCCGGTCTGTTAATATTATGGCTGTCAGGATGATCACCGATGGTTTTGTAAAGATATCGGATATTCGCGA
>Ga0116141_10002034_pt1 | contig 17442 bp, 19 predicted proteins | sample AD_UKC097_MetaG_FD_89744 | JGI IMG/M metagenome (GOLD analysis project Ga0116141, IMG submission 89744) | Active sludge microbial communities of municipal wastewater-treating anaerobic digesters from USA - AD_UKC097_MetaG | ecosystem: Engineered > Bioreactor > Anaerobic > Digestate | place: USA...
TAATTCCATTTCTTCGATTGATTTCAACGCATTTTCTGCATCTTTCAGTACAGATTCACTATTATTTTCCAGCGGGTATTTTTTTAGAATTTCCAGGCCCATCTTGTAGTAACTGATCGATTTCCTGTATTCCCCTTTCTGCATCAAAGCGTAAGCATAACTGTCATAAGTATTATATGAATAAGGGAATTCGATCATATTTACCTCAAAAATCCTCAAGGCCTCTTCAGGCATCCTAAATTTGAAAAGTAACTCAATCCCAAGCATATTTAATTCTTTCTCTTCCAGATTATAGTTCTTAAATTCGGCAGCTTTAATCCTGTAGTATTCCTCAACAGCTTTATCAATTCCACTTTGACCGATAACGAACCCAATTTGCCGGGCAATCGATTTTCTAGGAACCTGAATTTCTTCATTATACAAAACCGAGATTATCTCCTGACCGATAACCGGGGCAAACGACGGGCTGATATATGTGTCGGATCTGTTGTTCTTTAGTACAATAACCAGAATGCTGTCACTTTCGATTCGACCTATATAAGAACCAAATCCGTTGATATCCCCGGCATGCGAAAGGATATTGATCGAGTCACCGGAACTTTCTATAATTTTTTTTCCCAACTCCCAGCCATAGCCGTATGCAGCATATTTCGAAGGGGTAAACATCCTTTTGAAGAGCTCTTCTGATATTAGTTGTCTCTCATACAACGCTTTATCATACTTGCATAAGTCTTCAACATTGGAAATAAGACCTCCGCATCCGACAGTATATGATGGATCGAAATAGGAAGTATTCTCGTATCCCCTTAGTAATTTGTACTCATACCCTTTTGAAAGATTAAGTTCAATTTTATTGGAAACACACTGGTTTGTATGTTTCATGTTCAATGGTTCAAAAATGCGTTCGGCAAGCAACCTGTCAAAGGGCGTTTTCGTAACTACTTCAGCTATATAGGCCAATATATTATAGGCCAGGTTGCTATAATGAAAACCCATTCCGGGCTCAAAATACAAATCGGATTCCTCGGCATATCTGACCAGTTCTCTGAGACTATGATATAGTCTTTCCTGAACTGCTTCTTCTTCCGGATTCAGGTTTTGTAAAATCCCGGATGTATGATTGAGTAACTGTTCAATAGTAATGATATTTCCTTTGGGGCCATTGTAATCAGGTATATAATCTGTGATTTTCCCTTCCAGCCTAACTAATCCTTCATCGACCAGCTGCAAAATAACCAATGCTGTAAAGGATTTTGATATGGAAGCAATTCTGAATCGGGTTTCAGTAGTCATTGAAACATCAAGTTCACGATCGGCAATTCCAAAGGCTTTGTTATAGATTGTTTTCCCTTTTTCTGAAACCCTAACTACTCCATTGAAACAGTCAGCCTTATAGTAAGCCCCTATAAGAGAATCTAATATTGCCTCTTTAGTTTGTGCGTTTGCATTAGAAAGATTTAATGACAAAAGTAAAATGAACAATAATTTTACGATAGTTCTCATTTTCATGGTTTTTAAAGTCGATTACAAGGATTTCGTATTAAATTTTTCTCCTTCATGAGATACTCCCGGCATAATGCCAAAGCTTATCCCCAATTTTGCCTTCCTGTGAAATAAAATCATACCTCTAAAACGCATGACGCCGTAAAAACAGTGACAAATTTATTAACGCTGCCGCCCGTACCGGAACAGATGATTTTAAAGTACAGTTATGCATACGATCAATGCTTACCTGTGTACGCCGGTAGTATGAATAAAAACTGGTTAACTTCCGAGATGCTTTCGAAAGCCCCTTAATGTACAGTACAGTTCATATAATATATACTGTTTATAATGCTGTTTTCTCTTTTTCTTATTTGATCAATTTAGATCAAACCGGTCGAGATTCATTACCTTATTCCAGGCTGCAATAAAGTCTTTTACAAACTTCTCCTTTGCGTCAGCACTTCCATAAACTTCTGCCAGTGCTCTCAACTCAGAGTTGGAACCGAAAACAAGGTCCACGCTGGTTGCTTCCCATTTAATCTTGCCTGTTTTATTATCTCGTCCGACAAAACACCCCTTGCTTTCCGGATCTGGCATCCAGGCAGTATTCATATCAAGGAGGTTTACAAAGAAGTCATTTGTCAGGACTTCATGGCGTTTTGTGAAGACCCCAAGTTCTGAACCGTCATGGTTTACATTCAGAACACGAAGACCGCCAATAAGTACAGTGAGTTCAGGAGCTGTCAGAGTAAGCAGCTGTGCTTTATCGATAAGCATTTCGGTTGCTGAGACTTTAAACTTGGTTTTCTGGTAATTTCTGAATCCGTCAGCGATTGGTTCCAAAACAGCAAACGATTCAACATCTGTTTGTTCCTGGGATGCATCCATGCGGCCCGGTGCAAACGGTACCTTGACATTTATCCCGGCATCCTTTGCAGCTTTCTCAACACCGGCACATCCGGCAAGAACAATTAAGTCAGCCAAAGAGACTTTTTTGTTTCCTGTTTGTGATTTATTAAATGTTTTTTGAATTGTTTCAAGTGCCTTTATCACTTTTTTAAGTTGCGTGGGATTGTTTACTTCCCAGTCTTTCTGGGGAGCAAGGCGTATTCTTGCGCCATTTGCGCCTCCACGCATATCAGACCCCCTGAAGGTTGAAGCAGAGGCCCAGGCTGTGGATACCAGTTCCTTAATGCTCAATCCGGAAGCAAGCACACTTGCTTTTAATCCGGCGATGTCCTTGTCATTAATTAATTCATGGTCAACAGCCGGAATCGGATCCTGCCAGATAAGTTCTTCGGCCGGAACCTCAGGACCCAGATAGCGGGAACGCGGTCCCATATCGCGGTGAGTAAGTTTAAACCAGGCACGGGCAAAGGCATCGGCAAATTCAAGTGGATGTTCGTAGAAACGGCGTGATATTTTTTCATAAACGGGGTCAAAACGCAACGACAGATCGGTAGTCAGCATGGTTGGACGATGTTTCTTCTTAGAGTCCTGTGCAAAAGGCATCAGGCCTTCAGTATCCCTGGCTACCCACTGATAGGCTCCGGCAGGGCTTTTTGTCAGCTCCCATTCAAATTCAAATAAATTCTTAAAGAAATAAAAACTCCAGTTTACAGGGGTTTGTGTCCATGTTACTTCAAGTCCGCTTGTTATTGTATCATCACCCTTCCCGGTCCCGAATGAACTCTTCCAGCCAAGACCCATTTCTTCAATTGGCGCAGCTTCAGGTTCAGGGCCAACATGAGAAGGATCTCCTGCACCATGACACTTACCAAAGGTGTGGCCCCCTGCAATCAGAGCAACGGTCTCTTCGTCATTCATGGCCATACGGGCAAAACTTGCCCTGATATCTTTTGCAGCAGCAAGGGGATCGGGTTTTCCTCCCGGTCCTTCAGGATTGACGTATATAAGTCCCATCTGAACAGCTGCCAGCGGATTGTCCATGTCACTCTCAGGAAGATTGCGCTGGTTATCATCAAGCCATTTGGTCTCATTACCCCAATAAACATCTTCCTCGGGCTCCCAGACATCAGCACGACCTCCGGCAAATCCGAAAGTTTTGAAACCCATTGATTCCAGGGCAACGTTGCCTGCAAGTATCATCAGGTCGGCCCATGATATCTTCCTGCCATATTTTTGCTTTATGGGCCAAAGCAACCTGCGCGCCTTGTCGAGGTTAACATTATCCGGCCAGCTGTTTAGGGGAGCAAAACGTTGCTGCCCTGTGCCACCACCTCCGCGGCCATCGAGTGTACGGTAAGTGCCCGCACTGTGCCAGGCCATACGGATAAAGAGGGGACCGTAATGTCCGAAATCGGCAGGCCACCAGTCCTGAGAATCTGTCATTAATGCGTAGAGGTCCTTTTTAAGCCCTTTGTAATCGAGTGTCTTAAATTCTTTTGCATAGTTGAAATCCTCACCCATTGGGTTAGACAGTGCAGAGTTCTGGCGCAGTATATTCAACTTGAGTTGATTTGGCCACCAATCGCGGCTCTTTGTTCCAGCCGCCCCGGCACTATGCTTACTTGTAGCACCGGTAACCGGGCATTTACTTGATTTTTCTGACTTGTTTCCCATTATTCTTGGTTTTTATTTATGGACTTATGTTTTACTGTGGGTACAAATAATATCATTACAATAGCTCCGATAATTCCCAGGCTAACCACTATTAATCTCGATTCAAGCGGATCGATTAGAAACGTACATGACCCCGCAATCATCAAGGACATCAAAGTTACTGCGTAAAGCTTTGTCTTCATGGTCATTCCTCGACTCGTACGATAACTGGAAATATAAGAACCAATAAATCTGTCCGAGATCAGCCTTTCATATAAGCTTTGAGAACTCCTGATATAAAGTCCGGCTGTAAGTAAGAGAAAAGGCGTGGTGGGCAGGCCCGGTATGAATATGCCTGCAATTCCTGCGAAAAGAGAAAGCGTCCCGAGAATAATCAATATGGGTTTAAGTAAAAACATCGGCTTACTTCCTGATTTTGTCGTATTTTCCAATTATATGAAGCTTCAGGTCCTCTATCAAAAAATCCGGAATCCGCTTCTTATTAAAATAGTCCTCAAGCAATTTGTTTAATTCTTCATCATGGTAGTCATCAATGCGGTCGGAGTCAGTACAATAGATATGATGATGGCTTTCAGCAACCGGATCATATCTCATAATGTCCCTTTCAGTTTTTACCCGTTTGATAAGGCCGTTTGAAACAAAAACATCAAGAACCTTGTAGACGGTTGCTGAAGATATGTTCGGATGGACCTTTCGGATATATTCCATAATATTTTCAGCAGTCGGATGATTGTTCAGATTGGAAATAGCTTCCAGAACAGCAATTCTTTGAGGAGTAACCTTCAGCCCCTTCGCACTAAGTTCCCTGCTTAAATCAACAGCTCTCATTGCAAATAAATTTCTGACGAGAATTATTCTCTTTTAATAATTATCAAATATAGTAATAGTTCCTTTTTTTTCAAGCAAATGGTTTTTTTCTTTTGCTTTCGGGCTGAAAAGAAAAGGGAAAATCCTATGTCAGGGCAATCAGCTCCTTTATCTTATTTATACTCTTCTTTTTAGGTCTGACAGTTATCATACTGGGACCAGAATAGTAACGAAGAAATATCTGATCAGATTCTTTGATTTTGCTTATGACAGTACCAGGTATATTATAACTGAATCTGGTTATTTTTCTGTTATTCTCAGAATATCCTGTGACAACAGACACTGTTGCCGAATCAGCTGTTAAAATATCAGTTGTGTTCCCGGAGATGCTTCTTACATTTTCAAGCTCCATTCTATCGACAATCATAGGGTAAGCCTTATCGTCAATGACAAGGATTACCTTTTCATCCATTCTGAAGCTGGAACCTGAAAGTGTAAGAACATCATAGGCAGTGTATGAAACAACATTCTCCTTATTAACCTCCCTGACGATTGTCTGTGTGAAGAAATAAAGCGGGGTTCTTCGATCCCGGTCCCTGAAGTGGTATTTAAGTTCAAATCTTGCTGTCGAATAAACAATATCATGTTCGGAGAAGATCCTGTTGGCAGTGGAACAACTGCAGAACAAGGCAAAGATCATTGTCAGACCTGAGATCTGGAATGCAACATTCCTTTTAAAAGGCGCTTTCATTTCAATGTTATTTTTGGATTGTTAAATTAAATACCTGTTAAAGGCTGCCGGAAGGTGCAAAAGTTGTTCCTGACTGCCTGAGGAAGCCTTGAAAAGTAAAAACGCGACAAACTTATTTAACATACCCGCAGTGACAGGTTTCCGCTTTTTCTTTTCGCGTTTTCATGTATTCAAGCGGTCTCTTTTCTTTTTCTCAGCGATTTCAAGGAGTCTGGTTAAGGTTCTCCAGTTTCGTGCAGTGCCTGTCACCTTCATTTTTGCCTCGAAAAAATTCGTGTATAGCTTGGTTTGGCCAAATCCGCTTGGACAGTAAATGTATATCTCGCTCCCGTTTATATGGAACTTGTCGGGTGGATAATCAATATCTGCTACTTTTGAGACTTGTGCATCTGATGGATTTTGTTCAAGAAAAATCACCGCCATCTTTGATTGATCAAAGTCAGATTCTTCGATGAAAGGATTGGCAGAGACAATCTTTGTCATTTCATCCAATGTGCGGGTTATCACACCTATGTCAAGATTGAACTCTGCGAAAATTGCCTTACGGATCACCAGAGAAACATCGTCACGACTATCGTTATGACATGTAAAAACAATATTTCCACTTTGAATGTAGGTTTCTGCATCAATATAGCCAATTTGCCTGAGCAAATTGACAAGTCCGGTCATTTTGATCAGATTATGCCCGGTCATGTTAACGCCCCTAAGGAGGGTTATGTATGTCTCCACTACGTTTGAATTAAGTAAACCTTATAACGTTTGAATCGTGGTCAGGTTCTTACAAATCGGTAATATACATTCGGAATAATGAAGCAGGTCGTTTCAAACAATCGGTGTTGTTATGGAGTAACATGATCCGACGGTTCTGTTATCTTCCTCACTTCCGGTATAGCCTTTATATTCTTATCTTATTTGCCATTTATAGCATTTTCGGTTTAGGTGACCATAGCATTTTACAACGTTACCCGGAACTATGCGAAACCGTTGCTGGCAGCTTTGTTTATTGCTTTTGTAGTACGGTGATTGCTGATTTCACCCAATCTTGTTCTTCTTTCAGCTTTATCTGAGGGGTAATGCCTGTGAATTCAAATTTTGATTTTTCTAAATACCTGGTCGTCGTGCTGCTGATTATATACTTTCCACATGGAGTTGTTTCACTTTTTACATTCCCGTAGCCAAGATAACCGCCAGAATTTTCGCCCAGGGTAATCACTTTATCGCTTTGCATAGCGTAAATAATCATACCTTCGGCTGAACTGGCTGTCTTTTTGTTAAAAATCAGTGCAATTTTTTCCGGGTATCTGGTTCCGTTAATTTCCAAGCTTGTTACCGCATTTTGTGTTAATGGAATAAAGGTAAATGGAGTGGCATTTTTCATTCTCTCAATCAACTCTTCAGGATGTCCTTCACTTTCGTATTTTCTGATATTATCAGGTGAAACCCAAACATCAGCCAGATCAACAGCAAAGGGCTTGGTGTAGAGATATTTTAAAAGGTAGATATAGCATTCTTCAGCACCACCTCCGTTGTCTCTCAAATCAAGAATCAGGTACGGTTTCTCCTGTACAGAACTATCTACAGATTGGTAAAAAAGTTCTAACTCTTGTTTTAAACTTATGCTGAACGAAGAAATCCGCAGGTAATTTGTTGCAGAATCCAGTAACCGAAATTCATATGGTTTTACATCTTCTGCTTCTTCTACCCCTACCTTGGTAAATCCAAGTTCAGTTATTCTTCCCCTGTCGGGTTTGATTTTCATGTAAATATTTTGAAAGTTGAAAGCAAGTAACCCATAGTGAAGAGTAAAAGCAAAAGTATTATCATCTTTTCTTTTGATGTCCATTAGAACATGGCCAACGTCAAGCAAGCTTGTTTTACGGAGCACAATTCCTTTGTAACTATCTCTCTTTGATTTTATAATACCAAAGTATAAGCTTCCTCCATTGGTATAAATCCCTTCAATATCATTAAATGGCCTAGATTTAAGCTTGGCTGCAAATGCTGTGGTATCTATCCTGACTTTTTCGAAGGACTGGTAATTTTTTGTTTGTTTGAAATCATCAATTGATCTTTGAGAGTTGAGATCTATAGGCAGCCTTGATATGTTTAAGTCAATGCCGCTGTGATTATCCTTTAACAATAGAAAATAATCTTCAAGGTAGATGGCGCAACGATCGATTGATTTTTCTTTTCCGGTCAAGTCAGTTAAAACCTTTACCTGTTTTCTGTAATTCTCATATTCTTCATAATTGCTCTTAAGACTTTGAAAAGCAGGATTATTGTTCTCTATGTAATTTTTTATGTAAAGAAACTGCGATAAGCAATCACATTCCTGTGCTGATACTTTCAAACATATAAGTGAGAAAAGTATTGCAAATCCTAAAAATTTTGTATTCATAATATTTGTACTTCAGAACTTGTGATTGTATTTATACCGCTGTCAACAGCCCTGAAAAATGGGGAGCTTGTGTTATCCGACCCAGAATCCCGTAAGAATTCCATACAACGCGCGACAGGGGCCAGCCCGCCTGACTGTTTTTTAAGTGTTGTTTATTAATTATTCTTGCATATCGTGCAACTATCCCGAGGGACTTTTCTGATATTGCAGATGAATTACTCTATGAGTGTTGTTTGATGTTGAGTCAATGAGATGGCCGAGAATCTGTTTTATAGTTCTGTTTTGCTTATTTTTCCCCGCACCAAGAAATTCATCATTTAACTCCAGCAGTTTTGGTTCCCAGGTTAGGATCAAGGATGAAATTTCCTGGATTACTGCTTCAGCTTCTTTCATAGTCAGTTTTTTATGTGTAGAATTTCAATGCTTTATAACAGCCAGGCAGTATAATTTAGTAGGTGTTACCCAACGACAGAATCCGGGCAGGATCCCAATACCCCACACGTTCGAAGCCAGTCCGCCTGACTGACCTCGTACATTCGGGTGCGAAGCGTGACAATATTATTAGCACTGGCGTCCATTTCAGGTAACGTTAAATTTTGAAATTATCGACTATGACCGAATAATGTTGTGACATCTTGTCAAATCGCGACAGGACTTTTTGAGCTTTTTCGGGAACAACTGCTTTTTCGTATTCATTACCGGCAAAGTCTTTAACAGAATCTAATGAATCGAACCACATAACAGTTATAAATTCCGTTTCGCCCGGAAGTTCTCTTCTCAATAGTTGAATTCCTTTATAACCTTTTATGTGCCTGTCCTTTATTCCGACAAAAATTTCGGTTTTTAACAGATTCTCATAAGTGTCCGCATTGTTTTTGGTTGTGAAGCCATGCCAGATTCTTGAGATCATAGTTTTATTTTATTCTGAAAGTTACAAATATTTTCTTACGGGCAGAAAGCATTCAATCTTACCTGACGGTCCGGCGGTTAGTGGCTGGATCTTAATTAAATCCTGATGACAATTCTTATTTACAGGGTTTTTACTAATACAACTGTATCGAAATAATCAGGACTTCTTATCGGTTCGGCAGATTCAACAAAACCTGCTTTTTTGTATGCCTTGATAGCTCTGGTATTTCGTTTTGATGGAGCAATAATAAATTTGTTACAGGAATATCCGACGTTTAAGAAAGCACATAATGTTTGTAATGCATCTGATCCATACCCTTTACCAGTGTACATGCTGCTTTTTAACCATATATCGAGTTCGGTGGACTTATCTTCGGGATAAATCCTGTCGTGATTAATTTGTCCTACCGGTTCTCCATTTACTTCAATTATAAAGCATCTTCCCAGTTGTGGCTGGGTACTATCGAAAAAGTATTCTTTATAATCTTCTTTAAATTCTTCCCACGATGGGATCTTGCCATCAGCATATATTGGAGGCCCCATCATGGAACTGGTTAAATCAGAGTTTGTCAGCCAATCGAATATTGGTCTGCGGTCCTGCATCGTGGCAGGTCTCAGGGTTACTAATTTTCCCTGTATTTTTTCAGTCATTTCCGGGAGTATCGGTTAAAACGGCTTTCACCTGACAGTCTATCAATATGATGCGGTTGTATTATCCGATGTAAGCACCGATCTGAGTCCTTGTTTCCATGCGCCAGCGGGGCAGTAAGACTGTTCCGCAGCGCCCCGTTCGAGTGTAGCGAGTAGCGGGGTTGCAAGTCTGCCAGACTGCCCTTCTAAAGAGCACTTTGCCGCCAATGAACAGTATCGGATTCGGGCGCTGCCAATTCTTAATTACTCAGTCGATAAAACGGAATCATTGCTACTGGTTCAAATCCTAATTTCTGCGCCAGTTTATATGACGCTGTATTTTCAAATCGACATGACCAAACTGGTATTAATGCTCTTTCCAGGCAATAATCAATTATCTTACAGCAAGTCAATTCTGCAAATCCAAAGCCCCGATACTTTTCCACGGTTTCAATACCAATTTCAAGCAAATTCCCGTGGACATATGCAGAATAAGCAGTCGAAGCAATCTCCCCGTTATGCAGTAATATAAATCCTTTTCCTTTTTGTATAAAATCCTTAGCTGAGTCCCAGAATTTAAGAGGAATTACACTTCCTTGCATTCGCTCAAAATGCAGAGTATCTGTATCCACAATCTTGTCGTTACTTGAAAGGACAGACTTTTCAAGCTGTAAATACTTATCTCTGTTGAAAATGAAATTCACCCGGGTATTTAGTTCAATTACTCCATTTGTTATGTTCTCTGTGTTTTCGGAAAATTTTATCATCAAGCTGCCAAACAAATCCTGAAGAACAGTATCCCATTCTCTGGGATAAGTCTGAATCCACTCATGTTTATTACGTATATTATCAATATTCAATGCGTAAGATTTGAACCGGCTATTAAACTCAACATTTTTATGATCACCAAAAAGCAGTGATATTCCATATGGATGAATAACATAGAAAGTATGGGGTTCCATAATATTATCCACATATATCTTACCGGTTACATGCTTTTCAATCACAGATCGTGCAAACAGATTATTAATCTGTACTTCATTTATACGTTTATCTAAAAGATAATATCTCTCAGCTGGCAGCAAAATCATATTTCAAAAATAATATCAATTTTCGATGTTTTGGTTGCACCCAACATCCGCAGGTATGTTTGAGTTTGTGTTACCCGATGCAGTATCAGGGCAGAGTCCTGGTTTTTATGCCGGGAAAATGTAACGCCCTCAATAGCCTATACCAAGCTTTTGTAGGTGGTGCTTATTTGTTCCGCATTTTTTCGTTTGAAATACAGTCCTGTATTCCTATAGCTCCTTTTTAAGGTAAATCATATCAACAAGTTGTATGTCACCATCGAAAATAGGGTGGTCATAATTGTCTGTGAAAAAATTTTTAATCCGATGGGACTTTTCAAATCCACAACTTTCATAAAACGACAAGATTGCCGGTGTTTCACCTGTCCCGACAAGCATAGTTTTGTAGTCGTTTTTATAGAAATCAAAGATGAAATTCATTAATGCTCTGCCGTACCCTTTGCCTTGATATTTCTGGTACGTTGCAATGTTTTTCAACTCGCAGGTTTGGCTATTTACCGGCACTACAACACAAACACTTTTCAAATTATCATCATAAAGAGCAAACAAGTCTCCACCCGGTAAATACCTGTCAATCATATTTTCCTGCTCGTCTGCCAGCAGCAATAAATCAAGGAACTGTTTCTTGTTTTCTTTAACTTTTTCTATTCTCACCTGTTTTCTGCTGCTTTAGTTTTTTGTCGAATCTGATTTTCGTCGTATATCCCCCTAATGCCGTTAATGGCCCGGCGGTAGTGATAGTAAGCGTTGCCCGACGAAGCATAAGGGCAGAGTTCAGTTGTCCAGCGACATCGGGGCAAAAACCCTGCCTGACTGCTCAGGCAGACGGACTTGATGAGCATATTGGCCCTGCCGTCCGTGTTTTGTATTCATTGATTTATTTATCGTCCAGTCGTAACTCTTTCGAATTTGTTGGACTCGTTGATTAAATGGGTTCTCATTTGTCCAACTGCTTCATCTTTAATCAGTTTCTGGAGAGATATATATCTATTTAAATTGTCTCTGAATACCTTATCCTCAATGAGTCCCGTTAAAAATTTTTGAAATTCAAGAGTTATATGTTCGATACATCCTTTATAAATCTGCTTCGCATAATCCAGGTTCTCGTATCCAGCTAACTCTGATTTGTCGATAGGCTTTACATCCTTTCCGGCAATTAAGTCAAGAATATATGTATTTGAAAAGGCTGTTTCATAGACCTTTCTAATTGATTCTGGAATTTTATTGTTTTCGAATAATGTTGCGGCCCAGAAAAGGTTGAAAGCTGGAATTCCAATATCATCTGGAAATGCTTTTGAGAACCATCGGAAATAAGTCATGGCACCTTTATAATCCTGAAGCTGCAGATAGAGTTCAGGAATGAAATAACGAATACCGCCGCTGTCCATATAGCCACCGAATCTTTTCTTTTCGTTTGCTAAGATTGCACGGTATGCCTTAATTCTTTTTTGAGCCTTTATTATCTGTTTGTCTGTCATGCTAGTAGTGGGTGTTATAAATTACCCAAAACGTTTGGCGGCATGTTTCTAACACGTTCACCATTGAAAATTTCCTCAGTCTCCTTTGATCCAAATTATGACAAGCAACTAACTAATTGACCGTGTGACCAGTGGGCATTTTTATTATAGATGGTCTATGAGTCATTTCGTGTTGGTTCAATTAAGTCCCAGTAATTACCGTAGATGTCCTGAAATACAGCAATTGTCCCATATTTTTCTTCGACTGGTTCTCTAACTATTTTAATCCCATTATTAAGCAAATTCTGATAATCTCGTTTGAAATTGTCAGTATGCAGGAACAAAAAAACTCTGCCACCAGTCTGATTACCAATCATACTTCTTTGTTGTTCATTTGAAGCTTTGGCAAGCAGAAGATTGCAATCCCCGGATCCGTTAGGTTTAATAAGAACCCATCTTTTTGTTTCGGAAAGAGTAGTGTCCTCAATAAGATTGAAATTCAATTTGCCTGTATAAAATTCTATAGCTCTGTCGTAGTCATCCACCAAAAGTGTAATATGTGCTAATCTCTGATTCATTGGAGTTTTAAATATATTAAAAAGTTTATCATCTGGCAGCACAGCTTGCTGGTAACGTTCGTAGTATGTGGCGGCGCCTCATAGTCGCGGCGGCGTGTGTTTTTGGATTCTAGGTACGGTGCAGGAGCTATCAAAAACCCTGCCTGACTGCGCAGGCAGGCGTCTTAAGCTTATTGACCCTGCCGTCAGTGTTATGGGTTGTGATTATTTTATCTTTATAATAACTCCTGCTTTAAACAATGGTTCAAAAAGGTTAGCAGCACCTCCATGTTCTATTATTTTGCCATCCTTAATACGGTCAACATTCACTCCTGTAAAAGTAATCGGTTTTCCGGTGGGTTTCATATTGAACCATTCATCCCTGAATGTGCCTGTTACAGAATAGACACTTACAACCCATTCGCCTTCAGAGATTTGATTCTCAATGGTCAATTTAAGGTCCGGAAAGACCTTCCTTACTCCGAGAATATGATCTATTGCACCTTTTATTCCTATTTCATATCGTTCACCTTCATAAACTTCAACATACTTTTCATCAATGAATTCATGTATTCTTGATACATCTCCGGTATTTTCAACCTCATCAATATATCTGCTAATAATCTTTTTGTTGTCAGTTTTTCTCATAATATTGTATTGTACAGATTGTGTGAGCATTAGCCATAAAAGCCCAAATTGGAATATTTGCAAGTTTCTCAATACTACTGTCTATAAAATCCATGGGAGTTGTAAATCCGCTCATTGGAGCAATGGCTGCAAATATGTCCGGATATTTGGCCGCAAGATACCATGTACCAGAGCCGCCTAAGCTCATACCTGTGAGATAAACTCTGTTTTGTCAATTCTGTATCTTGCATTTATCTCAGTATAAAGGTTTTCAAACCAATTGTCAGCTGACCACCTGATATGTTCAGGACATTCCGGAGAAACCTCGATAAACGGGAATTCCCAGCCTCGGTATATTTGATCTGAAATACCCTGACTGTATTGTCAAATACACTTTGTTGTGCGTTCGTGCATTGTTTAGTTCAATTTTATCAAGCCAGACAGTCACTTGATTTACCAGATGAAAGGAATTAATCTATATTTAACTTCTTTGCAATATTCAGAGTATCCGGTCAATTCTTTCTGTAAAGTAGTATCCTCATAGTATGTCCTGATAAGAATTAAAAAAATCATAATAACCAGAGGAATAAATGCAAGTACCGAGCCTAATGCCAAAGGTAATGCTATCGAACCTAAAAGCATTCCAAGGTATCCCGGGTGACGCACTATTTTATACGGCCCTGTATTAATTACATTATGATTTTTCTCTTTCTGTATTCGTATTGTGTCTTCAAAGAAAGGATTATGAAGCATTGGCCATGTAGAAAATATTGCTGAAATTATATATAGAACAATACCTAAATACAAATAGTAGAAAGGTATTATATCAGAAAGATTAAATCTTTTATCAATTCCAGCAATAAGTGGCGTTATTATAATAGCGAAAAAAAAGTAGGTCAGGATAATGTATTTATCAGTTTGTTTTGTCCCCTCTTGCATCTTTCCTCTGTCATTTAAGAGTTTTGGCGATTTTTTTTTGAGCAAAATACCTATGATTAGTCCACCCACAGCATATATACCAATATAAATCCATACTCTCAAATTGTTAATTTCTCCAGAAGCAAGAAAAAATACCAGACCTGTTATGATTATCCAACTAATTGGTGCTAAAAATGCCTTTTCCCCAGATTTTGTTAATTTTTCATCCATATATGTTCTCCTTTTTTGTGTTTATACTTCATTACTGCTTGAGTCTCGATGTTTGCTTTTGCACGACGAAAAACGGCCCGCCGGAAGGGTTCAGTAAGCTTAATCAGGTGCTGCCAGTTGGCTAATTATTTTCATATCAGAATCTATGCTGAGATTTTATCCATGTATTAATATACTTAAGGATTTCGGGTGTTATTGTCGTCGTTTGACTTTCATAATCCATCGGGTTTCCGGGAATGGATTTCTGAAATAAATGATTATAACCTGCTGGAGTATGAATTGTGTATGTTTTATTTCCACCTTCTCTTAATGCCCTTTCAATTACTGGTTGATTAACTATTGGATCTACCTGAAGATCTTTCTCTCCGATTAATGAAAGAATGGGGCATTGTACCTTTTTTAAGACAAGCTGTGGATTAAAAGTGTAGAATTCATAAAAATAGGGAAGAAACACTAACTTTGAATAAGTTGGAGCATCAGGAAAATAATCATAACCAATTTTCTTGAGTGAACTCTTTTCAGATTCAGATATCCCATGAATTTGACATATATACATTAATTCAACATGCAATCTTTTATCCGCAGGACTTTCATTTGAGTTTAAAATCTCTGATGTATTTTTAATTATATTCTGGAATTTCTCAATTGTTGTATCATTAATTCCAAATGATCGGGAGATATCGCCTATTTGTTGAAAGAGAATTTCTCCGTTTTTAACACCTGGACTTCCCAGGAGCACTACATACGATATTTGAGATCTTTCCAATGATGCCTTAGCAGCAATTATTCCGCCATAACTATGACCGATCAAACCAATTCTGTTTTTGTCTATTTCCGGCCGTTAGTTCAAAAAATCTATTGAAGCAATTATATCTGTTGTCAAATCTTCGATTGTGGTATTAAAGTCAAGGGTTCCTTCTGAATCTCCAACTCCTCTTTTATCACATCGCAAGACTGCCATTTCATTGTTTGATAAGAAGTCGGCAATTTCAAGGAAAGGTTTCAAAATATCATCTTCAGTTCCGTTACGATTTGTTCGTCCACTACCGGGAACAAGAATAACTGCAGACAATGGCCTATCCGATTCTGGCAGTGTTAAAGTGCCTTTAATCCTGATATTGTCAACTTTGTTATAAAATGCTACCTCTTCAGTAAAGTAATTCCGACTCTAACCTGAGCTTCCAGTTTCCTGTTTACAGGAAGTAAATGTGAGAACGGTGAGTAAGATCGTAGTTATATCCTTGATAATCATTGTGCAGAGTCTAAGGTTGCACCCAATGTTTTGCCGTATAAACCTTTAGGGAGCACGGACTGAGTCCGTATCCACCATTACGAACTTTTATTCGAGAAAGTTCACTTGCATACCCACTTAAATACCAATGTTTTATACCGTTTGTTGTATGATGGCCTTATCTGTTCCTTTTTAAGCTTTTTATTTCATCATTTAAATCATCCAATCGGGTAATAATATGTTTATAAAGCTCATCTGTATCCTTGTCTTTATACTTAATCTCATTAAGTTCCTGAGACAGTTCTTTTTGGCTTTCTTCCATGCTATTCATAATTACACCAATAAAAAGATTCAGGATAATCATTGCTCCAATTAATATGAAACTTGCAAAATAAAAGAAAGGCCATAACGATATTATCTGAATATTTTCATTAACAGATTCTCCAAATATATGTACATTCATAATGTCGGTCCATCCTTCAAGTGTTAACACTTTGAAGAGGGTAACAAACGCATGGTGCAAATCACCAAAGTGCATCGGGTCTGTCGCCCCAAAAACAAATACTCCCACAATTGCATATACATAAAAAAGTAATCCAATAAGCATTATGACATAACCCATCGATGGTATGCTTCTAAGTAATGCACTGATTATTAGCTTTAATTTAGGAAATACTGTTATCATCCGCAGAACCCGCAAGATTCTTAGCATTCGAAACACAGCAAAATAGTGAGTATCATTTAATGGAATCAGACATATTGCTACAATTATGAAATCAAATACATTCCATGAGTCTGCGAAATAAACCCAGGGCTTTTTCCCGTATGAAATTATTTTTAAAGCAATTTCTATCGTAAAAAGTGCAATTATAAGCCGGTCGATCAATGATAAAACATCATAATATTTTTTTGCCAAAGAGGGATAAGTCTCCAAGCCAATAACAACAGCAGACAGGAGGATAAGTGATAAAATAAAATTATTAAAGAGTCTGCTATTTTTTATCTTATTTGCTATTTCGATCAACTGGCTCATTATTTTTAAATTTAAAATTTGCAGCTCCTGCAATCATTGGCACCAAAGTAAGGATAATTGGCATAAAGCGCCCCAAGATAAATACCCACATTCTAAAACTGTTATAAAAACTACTTCCACGTCCAATGGATTCCTTTTTAAAAAGCGTGACTGATTATCAAAAAACAGGTTTTAGACTAACCATTTTTCTTTAAAATATCCTGTAGAAACTCCCATAAACGATGCTGTTCCTAATAAAAGCAAAAGCAAGGCCAATGCTATTTCCAGAAAATGAGTTCCGCAAAACATACCACCTGCAAATAACAAATTATCCCCTTCAGGGAAAACAAATCCAAGGAAAAATCCTGTTTCAACATAAACAATTGCCAACAAAAGGCTTAAACCTTCATATTCGATGATACGAAGGGTGTCAAAACAAAACCCCAAAAATTGCTTTCCAATAAAATCATCTATTACTTTTTTGCTTAAATCTCAATGATAAAAAAATACTTGTCGAAATTATTGTGGCAATAAACAAGAGTGACCATTCAATAGGTATTTTAAAGAAGTCAATCAAAATCATTTTAATACCGACGAAAACCAATACAACAGCCAACCCGTAACTTAAAAGCCAAAAACGATGAATAATACCTGCCAGAGCGAAGTACAATGACCGTAGTCCAAGTATTGCAAATACGTTGGACGTGTAAACAATAAATTGGTCTTGCGTTATTGCAAGAATTGCAGGAATACTATCA
>Ga0116141_10002037_pt1 | contig 17425 bp, 15 predicted proteins | sample AD_UKC097_MetaG_FD_89744 | JGI IMG/M metagenome (GOLD analysis project Ga0116141, IMG submission 89744) | Active sludge microbial communities of municipal wastewater-treating anaerobic digesters from USA - AD_UKC097_MetaG | ecosystem: Engineered > Bioreactor > Anaerobic > Digestate | place: USA...
AAGTGCGGTCGCATCCGGTCTTGCAGAAGGGCGTAGCGCGCGCGGGACTGCTCACCGATGGTGCGAGCGTATCTCACCGAAAGTATGAAAGCCAGCACGACGATGAAGGAAAAAATCCCCAGGTGCGCGAAATAGCCGGTGCGCACCACCAGGTTGTGGTGGAGGATGTCGTTCACCGCGGCGGCGTACATGACGGAAAAGCCGGCGAGGAAAAGGAGCGCGTCCGGCGCGCGGCGGCGGCGGAGCCTTTCCAGGATGATAAGGAGTCCGGTGGCGATGACCAGGGTCGCCGCCTCGAAGAACTGGATGATATGGGTAAACCAGAAGACCGGCGTGGCGACCACGATAAGGGTGAAGACAATCCCCAGGGCCTGCACGCTGCGCCGTACCCATGCCGGGAGTGAACCGGCGAAGAGCGAGCCGAAGAACATCACGAAGAACACCATGCCCGGGAAAAAGGTGAGATACTCCGCCCTGACGAGCATTTCCCATGGCATGCCCGGGACAAGGTTCAGGATGATATACTCCCCGGTGACCGCCACCCGCGCCGCGAAAAGAGCGCAGAACGCCGCGAACCAGAGGAGGTGACGATCGCCCCGCCGGTAGAGGAAGAGCGCGAGCGAGTAGACGCCGATTATCAGGATGGTGCCCGCGAGGAAGATGTCGAAAATGATCCGGTTCTCCCGCACGAGGCGCACGTCCTCCTCCGCGCCGAGGTGCAGCGACTCCCAGACGCCGCCGTTCTTGTGGTGGAAGTTGGACACGTGGAGCACCAGGTCCAGCACCGGGGCGCCGGCGATGGAAAACACCTGCGGACGGTAGGCCGGCGACGATGAGGCCGCGTCTTTCCCGACGGTGCCCGCCCCGGCGACAGGCACTCCGTTCGCGAAAAGCCGCCAGGCGGACCCCATGTCGCGGACCTTCATGGCAAGGCGGCCGTTCGATCCGCACTTTTCATCCAGGAGCACCTTCAGCCGGTAGGACGCGTATCCCCTTCCCGGAAGGAATTTTCCTTCGCGGCGGTGAAGGTTCCAGATGCCGGGAACGCGTATGAATTCCGCGGGCACGCCGTCCGCGGGAGCAGGGGGGTCGATAAACTTTTGCCAGTGAAATTCCCAGCGGCCGTTGAGCTTCACGGGTTTTCTTGAATCGAAACAGGTGCCGCGCAGGTCCAGGACGCCGTCGCGGGCCCGCGGGGGGCGGGTGATATCAGCCCGGGCGCAGGATACCGCCGCGGCAGCCAGAAGGATGAGGATGGCGGTAACGTGGTGACGACCGGGCTTGTTCACGCGGGTGTCGTTCTCCCGTTGGAATTGGATACGCCGCGGCGCGGATACCGCGGCGGAAGGGGGCGGTGATACCGACGGCCTCCCTTACTTGAACACCAGATCGTTCCCGTCGGTGTCCACCTTCACTTTCTGTTCCGCCGCGACGTCGCCGCCGAGAAGTTTCATCGAGAGCGGATTGAGCAGGTACTTCTGGATGGCGCGCTTCAGCGGCCGCGCTCCGAACTGCGGGTCGAAGCCCTGCTCTATCAGGAACTCCAGCGCCTTCTTCGTCAGATCGAGATGGATGCCGCGCTCCGCCAGCCGCTTCGCCACGTCGCGGAGCTGTATCAGGATAATGTCCCTGATGTTTTCCTTCGAGAGCGGGTTGAAGATGATCACCTCGTCGATCCGGTTGAGGAACTCCGGCTTGAAATTGGCCTTCAACTCCTGTTCAACGCCGCTGCGGCGCTTCTCCATGGGGATGGACGCGTCGCCGATGTAGCTTGTCCCGATGTTCGAGGTCATGATGATGAGCGCGTTCTTGAAGTCGACCACGCGCCCCTTGGAGTCGGTGAGCCGGCCCTCGTCCAGTATCTGGAGGAAGATGTTGAACACGTCCGGGTGCGCCTTTTCTATCTCGTCGAAAAGGATCACCGCGTAGGGGCGCCGGCGCACCGCCTCGGTGAGCTGGCCTCCCTCCTCGTAGCCCACGTAGCCGGGAGGCGCCCCGATGAGCCGCGCCACGGCGTGCTTCTCCATGTACTCCGACATGTCGATGCGGATGACCGCCTTCTCGTCGTTGAAAAGGAACTCCGCGACCGCCTTCGCGGTCTCGGTCTTTCCCACGCCGGTGGGGCCCAGGAAGATGAACGAGCCTACGGGCCGGTTCGGGTCCTGGAGCCCGGAGCGCGAGCGCTGCACCGCGTCGGAGATCACCTGGATGGCCGGCGTCTGCCCGACGACGCGCTGCTCGAGGATCGATTCCATCTTTAAAAGCTTCTCCTTCTCGCCTTCCAGCATCTTGGTGACCGGCACGCCGGTCCATCGCGACACCACCGCGGCGATCTCCTGCTCCGTCACCTCCTCGCGCAGGAGCTTCCGCTCCTTCTGTATCTCCGCGAGCTTTCCGTTCATCTCCTGGAGCTTCTTCTCGAGCTCGGTGATCTTCCCGTAGCGGATCTCCGCCACGCGGTTCAGGTCGCCGGAGCGCTCCGCCTGCTGTTCCTCGATGCGCAGCTGCTCGATGTCCTCCTTGATTTTCCTGATGACCGTGATGACTTCCTTCTCGTTCTTCCACTGGCCGACCAGCCCGTTCTTCTGCTCGTTCAGGTTCGCGAGCTCCTCCTCTATCTTCGCGAGGCGCTCCTTCGAGGACTTGTCCTTCTCCTTTTTCACCGCCTCGCGCTCCACTGTAAGCTGCCGGATGCGGCGCTCTATGCCGTCGATCTCGATCGGCATGGAGTCTATCTCCATCTTGATGAGCGAGGCGGATTCGTCGATAAGGTCCACCGCCTTGTCGGGCAGGAACCGGTCGGTAATATAGCGGTCCGAGAGCACCGCCGCGGCCACGACCGCGGAGTCGGATATGCGGACGCCGTGATGCACCTCGTAGCGCTCCTTCAGGCCGCGCAGGATGGCGATGGTGTCCTCCACGCTCGGCTCCTTGGTGAGCACCGGCTGGAAGCGGCGCTCCAGAGCCTTGTCCTTCTCGATGTACTTCTGGTACTCGTTGAGCGTCGTCGCGCCTATGCAGCGTAGTTCCCCGCGCGCGAGCGCGGGCTTGAGCATATTAGAAGCGTCCATGGATCCCTCGGCTGCACCCGCGCCCACCAGCGTGTGCAGCTCGTCAATGAAGAGGACTATCTCCCCCTCGGACTCCTCTATCTCGTTGATGACGGCCTTAAGGCGCTCCTCGAACTCGCCGCGGAACTTCGCCCCGGCGACCAGCGCCCCCATGTCGAGCGCCACCAGCCGCTTGTTCTTGAGGTTCTCCGGCACGTCGCCGGTAATGATGCGGAGCGCCAGCCCCTCGACGATTGCGGTCTTCCCAACGCCGGGCTCGCCTATGAGCACCGGGTTGTTCTTCGTGCGGCGGGAGAGCACCTGCATCACCCGCCGTATCTCCTCGTCGCGGCCGATGACGGGGTCCAGCCTGTTCATCCTCGCCAGGCGCGTGAGGTCGCGGCTGTAGCGCTCCAGGGCGTCGTACTTCTCCTCCGCGTTCTCGTCCGAGGCGCGCTTGCTCCCGCGGATGTCCATCAGCACCTTTAAAAGGTTCTCGCGGATGAAGCCGTGCGCGTTTAGGATCCGCCGCGCGCGGCTCTCGCCCGTGGACGCGAGCGCCAGGATGAGGTGCTCCGTGCTCAAAAACTCGTCCTTGAGCTTCACCGCCTCGTTCCAGGCCTCGTTGAGCACGTCCCGGAGCGCCGGCGACAGCGAACCGCCGCCGGGGCCGGCCCCGTACTGCTTGGGCATCTTCTCTATCTCGGTCTCCACCTCGTTCTTGATGTCGGTGATGGACACGCCTATCTTCCGGGCGATGGTCCCGAAGATGCCGCCGTCCTGGTCCACCAGCGCCTTAAGTAAATGCTCGGGCATAATGTCCGGCTGGTTGTGCGACGTGGCGATGTTCTGCGCGGAATGTACCGCGTCCTGAGCCTTGAGTGTGAGTTTATCCATTCTCATGCGAAATTCCTCCAGCATGCGATCATGTCAGTGCCGAGAGATCGGAGACGAGGGTACGACTGCAGGGAAGATACTTTTCTGTATGTTTCGTACTCGATTGTATAATAAATATCCGAAAAAGGAGATCGTCAAACAAAAAATCCAGCGGAATAAATAATTGACACGGTCCCGAAGATTTTGTACGATATCGACAAGCAGGGGGCAGCGTGTTTTTCAGTAATAAAACAGAACACGAAAAGGGCGAAAGGCGTGTTCACAGGAGGGTGGACCTGTTCCTTCCCACCTACTGCACGCTCTACAACGACACGAAAAAATCCTCCCTTTACGAGTGCTGGATCAACAACATCTCCGTCGGCGGACTGGCCCTGAAAATAAAGGACCGGGACCTGCGTGACTTCGACTGCGACCGGGTGAACGTGATTTACCGCGTCGGTACCCACCAGCGGAACGACAGGCTGTACGTCCGCCAGATGGACAGGGTCCTCATGGACTGGAGATTCGGTTGCCAGTTTCTCGACGAGGACCATAACCGCAGGCACGTAATCCAGGATTTTTTCAAGCTCTAATCGAAGGGCCGTTACGCCAAGAATGAACGCGATGTGGTTACTGCCGGCGGTGCCGGCGGGAAGTGGTATCATGCTCTTTTGCCGATGCGAAACCGGGGTGTATTGGAAACTTTATAGCGCCGTGACCGTTTTTTCTGAACATTGAGTGGGGGAAAAAGATGAAAAGGCGAGTGATGCTGTTCTGGATTGTTGTCATCGTAGCGGCGGCCGCGATATCGGGCTGCAAAAAAGAGGAAGCAATAGTCGTGACGGCGGACTATCTCGCCGCATCGAAATGGGGCCCGTCCAACGGGAGATACGGCTGGTATATCGAATTTAGAAAGGACGGCACCTACGATGAGAATTTCGCCGGCGAGGGGTGCGGCGGGTACAAGGGGACGTATGCCATCGCCAACAATGCCGTTGTACTGAACACGAACCAGAAAGACGCGTGCACTCCCGACCAGAAGCCGGTGGTCAACAGGAAGTGCGTCGTGGAAAAGGACGAAAAGAACCTTTATCGGAACGTGAAACTTGTCTGCGACGGGCCGTACGTCTACTTCCGCCAGGACAGCATCGCGGCCGCGGGCAGGCAGGTTGACATTCAGGGAGTGCCGGCGGTGAGCATGGGCGCGAAGAACGCCGTGGTGAAGGAAGCGGTGATGTTCAGGGCGAGCCCCGACAAGACGGGTGAGGTTATCACCTGCAAGGGCGCCGGTCCCGATGAAAAGTCGTCAAGCGCTCTGCCTAAGGGAATGCAGCTCATTGTGCTGGCAAGGACGATGGAGAAGGCGCGCGTGGGCAACTGGGAGAACTACTGGTACTACGTTGATCCCAACATCGACTAGTACTCAAGCTGTGACGCCGGCGAGGGCTGGGTTTTTGGGGAGTTCATAGAGATGAAGTGAGGCACTTTGTTCAATGAACTATGTGTAGAGTAACATTAATTTAGATGGAATCGAACAACGACAGGGAGCGCCCAGACGCTCCCTGTTTAATGTATAGTTAGAACCTCGCGCGAACCGACACGTCAAAGGAATTCGATTCAAGTATTTTGTAATTTTTATCATCAACATCGTTCGCCGGTTTAAAGCGATTGTAGGAAAACATGATGCCGACGTTGGGCATGGGGAAAAATATCGCGGCAATTCCGTACGTGTTGCCTTCGCTCCCAATGGTATCACCTCTTTGTATTTCAAGTGTAGCACCGATACCGAACTGTGCAACCGGGTAGAATGCGAGCATGCCCTCGACATTGGTATCCGAGGTTTCTTCAGATTCGCCCTCCGTATTGTCCTTCGATGTAGTATTGATGCGCTGCGCGGTGAGATCGAACCCGAACGCCATGCTACCGCCTATAGGCTGCACTATTTTAAGGAAGCCGCCATAATAGTTAATGGTGTCTTCCTCGTCGATTGGCACGCTATACAATGGTATCTCGCCATCCCTTTTATCAACGCTCCTTCCGTAGAGGGCTCCAATCAGCACCCCCTGGATCGGGAGGATGCCGATCCTTCCGGAAAAATCCGTATTTACTGAATCCTGCTCAAAGTTAGTTGATTCAAGGGTGGTTTTCATCCGTATAAGGTCGGCGCTTATATATAAGGGAAAACCGGGAACGAAAAACTCGATGTTGCCCGATACCATGTATCCGTTTCCCGTAATCTCGCCCAATCCTTCGAAATCCAAGTTGTAGTCAGTCCTGATAAGACCGATTGTAATGCTGCTGGAACGGGCGAGGAATGCCGCCTCGGCCCAGGGAAGCGAAGACAGGGGCACTGGTGTGAAATGATAACCAGCATATCCGCCGTATGCCTGGAATTTGAAGTCATCATTTTTTTCCTGAATATACAGCGCCGCTACCTCGAACTGGAATTCGTCGGTCTGAGCCATTGCGGAAGTCATGGGCATTGCTAAGGTAGCCACCATCAGGCAGGCAAGGATACCCAAGTAGAAACCTGCTCTTTTCATAAAATCTCCTTCACATTTTTTAGGACGCAATTTGCCATCATGATACGAATTATGTCAATTAATATATTACCGCTTACTACGGTGCCATCAAATTGACTTGCTTACATTTCGAGTGACCAGCTTAGTCACCCCAAAACAGACTTGACATTCTGTGTGATAAATTTGTATTATCATACATGTGACATAATATACCCGGTACACTCTCCCGGGTAACGAATACACCTTCACGAGGCGCCATGGCCGATACCGTCGAGAAAGAGCTGATCGCTTACGACAGCATGAAGGACCAGGTGGAGCGCGAAGTCTTCACCTTCCTGGACCGCGCGGGCCTCGGCGTGGACGATTACCCGCTGCCGAAAGTATCCTTCGAGAAGGGAGCGACGATGATATCGTTCCCGCTGCCGGCGCTCACCGACGCGATGCTGGCGATGTTTATCATCCTCATAAAAAGCCAGCTGGAGAACATCCGGATCCATTCTTTCGGCGACGGCTACTACGCGTTCCAGGCTTTGAACCGGAACCTCTTCAAGGCCGACAACATCCTCGACAACATCAAGATCGAATTCTTCGGCCTCACGACGAACTTCCGCGCGGACATCTCCAAAAAGGGGAACCTTTCCCAGGACGAGATCAACCTCGCGATCGAGATTTACAAGTCGGCGGTCTCCACGGGGCGGGGCGATCCCGCGCAGAGGCTGAAGAAACTGGGCGCGTCGGTCTACGACGACAACGGGAACATCGACTGGGGCTACATCGCCGGCTACGAGGAGGTGAAGCGCCAGATACGGGAATCCATCATCCTCCCTCTCCAGAATCCCGGCGTGTACGATGAGATCGCGAAGCTCACGCGCAAGACCTACGAGTCGAACCGGCCGCGGGCCATCCTGTTCGAGGGGAGCCCCGGCGTGGGCAAGACCACCGTGGCGCGGATCATCTCCGGCGAGGTGAAGTCGCCCATGGTCTATGTGCCGATCGAGTCGATCATGTCGAAGTGGTACGGGCAGTCGTCGCAGAACCTGGCGCAGATCTTCGAGGCGGCCGACGAGATGGGCGGAGCGATCATCTTCCTGGACGAGATCGACGCGCTGGCGCCGTCGCGTGAACAGAACATGTTCGAGGCGACGCGGCGCGTGCTGTCGGTGCTCCTCCGCAAGCTCGACGGGCTGGATTCGGCGAGCAGCACCCTCACAATAGGCGCCACCAACCGGATGATGGACCTGGACCACGCGCTCATCAGCCGCTTCGACCAGACCATCCACTTCCCGCTCCCCAACGCGAAGGAGCGCGCGGCGATTTTCGGCAACTACGCGATGCACCTGGGCGAGGAGGAGCTCGCCGAGATCTCGGAGATGTGCGACGGGCTTTCGGGGCGCACCATCAAGGACATCTGCGAGTTCGCGGAGCGGCGCTGGGCGCGGATGCTCATCGTGAAGGACCTCCCGCCGTCGCAGCCGGACTTCAAGTACTACCGGCACAGCGTGAAGCAGTGGACGGAGAAGAAGGTGTGAATTTTTTCCTGACAATGTAGCCACAAGAGGCTACATTATTCGAGATAGGAAAAAGTCATGACCGCAAAATCAATCGGCGTGTGAAAACTGAAAGACAACCTCAGCGGTTATCTGAAAGGGGTCGAGTCGGGAACGGTTATTCTTGTTTCAGACCGTGACAGGATTATCGCGGAGATTCATAAGCCCGATCCGAGTCTTTATAAAAAAACTAACACTCTGATGGCCTCGTGGGTGAGGGAGGGAAAGGTGTCCGCTCCTAAAACGGAAAAAACCGTGTGCCCCGCATCACCGGTAACGATCGCCGGAAAGAACTCCCTGAAACTGCTTAATGAAGAGCGGGGTGAATGAGCGCCCTCTATTTCGAGACGTCAGCCCTGCTCGCCTGGCTCTTCGGTGAAGAAAACGCCCGGGCGGTCATTGACCGCATCAACGACGCCGAGAAGGTCGCCACCTCGGTGCAGACCCGCATTGAAACCGAACGCTCTCTCCTGCTGGCCGAGAAAACGGGTCTTATTGCCCCGGCGGAAAGGCAGAAGCTTCTCGGACTTTACCGGAGGGTTTTGTCCGGATGGTATTTTTTCTCGATATCGGAAGAAGTGCTCGCCGTTCCAGCGCGGAATTTTCCGTAGAACCGGTTCGCAGTCTCGATGCGATCCATCTCGCGACCGCCCTTGAGTCGATCCAGCTTCTCCAGGATGTGTCCGTGCTTTTCTTCGATAAAAGGATGGCAGTCAACATCGTGGCCCTGGGACTTGTAGATTCAGTTTGATATCCCCGGGTAACCGTTTAGGTAGCAAAGCCAATCTCCACTAGCGCGTTGCGTGCCTGTCACGCTTCGACTTTGTCGGATTATTTCAGCCGTGAGTACGCCGAGGCGATCCTCGAAGGATCCGACGAGCTTCGCCGGAGACAGGTTTTGGGTTATATATATAGTTTTCCGCCCTGGTCGGTCCCGTGGTTATTTTCAACAATTTCCCATTACAGTCCCGAATAACCAGGGAAAAAAATAAATGCCTTTAAATTGGTGTTGCAATTCCCATGATCTTAAGTATGTATTATGCTTTTTCCGGGATTGATAGAAAACTGTATCGATGGTAGTGATTTTCCCGGCTTTAAAATAATTATTTGGAGGTTGTGCAATGATTAACGGTAAAGGAGTTGCGTTTGTTGCCTGTATTGCTTTGATTGTGGGTTCTTTATGGATTGCCTCTTCCGCACAGGAGACTGCCATGTCCAGGAGAGATTGCATGACAAAAGCATCAAGCGATTATAATATGCGGGCCCTGGAATGCAGAAAAGCGTCGAATGCCAAGTGTCCCAGAGACAACAAATGCTACCAGAAAGAGTTGAAAGAATGTACCGCGAAAGCCCGCGCTGAAATGATGGCGGCGGAGAAAAAATGCCCGAAAAGATAAGATAGTGATGCATGTAGCCCTCCCCCTTTTGAAGGGGGAGGGCCGGGGAGGGGATTGGCTACTCCTTCTTATCTTCCTCCTTCTTCTTGAACATCCCCGAAATCGAGTTCCACTTCCACCTGATGAGCATGAAGATGAGTATGATGGGCGTCAGGTAGATGAGAGCGTACGGTATCCAGAGAACAAGGTCAAGCAGTTCGTACAAGGCCTTCTTGTAGGGAGGGACGTGCACTGCGCCGAGCGGCTCCAGGCTGACCGAAACGCTCGCCCAGTTCACGCGGTCCATCACCTGCCACTTGCGGTGCTCGGCCTGGTCCTGGCTGTCCTCGCTGCGCGCGATAGACTCTTCGATCGTCTGCCAGTTCCTCGCCGCGGCCGAGATGCCCGCGAGCCCGCGCGTTTTCCGCTGAAGCCGGATATCCTCGCGGCGCGCCTGGCGCTGCGAGAGCACCATCTGCTCCGTGAGATCGTTGACGTTGATCCGCTCGCCGGAGAGCTTGCCGATGCGGTCCATGTCGAGCAGAAAGCGGTAGAGGTCCTTCGCCTGTACGGCGATGCCGAGATTAAGCGATGAGGTCCCGCTGATGTCGGTGCGGCCGGAGCGGATGAAGCCGTACTGCGAGACTATGGCGAGCAGTTCCTGGCGAGCTTTCTGGAAGTCCGCGCACTGGTACTCCAGGCTGACATGGTACTCGAGCAGGCGTTCCGCGGCCTTCTCCATGGGACGCACCAGCATCGACTTCATGCGCACGGCGGTGAAGAAGCCGCCCTCGTCCTGCTGACCGGGCGCGCCGGGCTGGTTGGCCCTGCGCCCGTCGGCGGTTCCGCCCGTAACCGACTGGTCGATATCGGCCTCCTCGGCCATCCGACCCGTTGCAGCCGGAGCGGCCGTTCGGGCCTCCTGCGCGAGGCGGTTACGCTCCTGGTGGTCCGGAGACTCCTGCTTGCAGCCGGCGACGAGCATCGCGGCAGTGATGAAAATGATGGATATGGCTGTCTGATATTTTTTCGTGAACATGGATGCTACCTCCGTTTCTTAATTCTTTTGACAGAGAAAACCGCCTCCGGTTCCCAAAAAAAATCCCGCTCGCGCTATTCCTTCGATACTACCACGAACTTGTTCACGCCCGCGCGCTTGATGAGGAAGAGCAGGTGTTTCTTCGTCTGGCTCTCCTTCATTATCGAGCGATACGCTTTCGTGTCGGCGACGGGGATGCGCTCTATTTCGCGGACAAGGTCACCCACGATGATACCGGCGTTATACGCAGGAGTGTTTGGCTGGAGCTTTATCACCACCACGCCGCTCTGGTCCGTGATCTTGTGGCGGTAGGCGAGTTCCTCGTCCAGGTCCCTCACCGTAACGCCGATCTCATCAGCGCGTTCAAGCTTTTTGGGCGCTGCGATATCAACCTTGTCCGGGAGAGTGCCGATGCCCAGTGTCATGTCGATGAGTTTTCCGTCGCGGAAGACCGTCACCTTCGCGTCGGTGCCGGGCCTGATGCGCGCGACGAGCCGGCGCAGCTGGCCGACGTCGGCGATGTCCCGGTCTCCTATTTTGGTGATTATATCGCCCGGCTTGATGTCGGACTTCTCCGCGGGCGAGCCCTTCATGATGTCGGAGACGAGCGCCCCGGACTCCTTGCCATACCGGAACGACTCCGATATCTCGCGCGTCACGTCCTGTATGTAGACTCCCAGCCAGCCGCGCACCACCTTGCCGCCGGTGACGAGCTCGTCCACCACCTGCTTCACCATGGCCGACGGAATCGCGAACCCGATGCCGAGGGAGCCGCCGGACCGGGAGAATATCGCGGTGTTGATGCCGATGAGCTCGCCCTTGATGTTCACGAGCGCGCCGCCGGAGTTTCCCGGGTTGATTGCCGCGTCGGTCTGGATGTAGTTCTCGTAGTCGGCAAGCCCCACGTTCTGCCGCCCGGTGGCGCTGATGATGCCCATGGTCACTGTGTGCGAGAATCCGAACGGGTTGCCGATCGCGATGACGAGCTCGCCCACGCGCATCTTGTCGGAGTCGCCGATCTTCAGGATGGGGAGGTCCTTCGGCACGCTGTCGATTTTTATCACGGCAATGTCCGTGGCGGGATCGGAGCCTACGATCTTGCAGGGAAACTCGCGCTTGTCGGAGAGGGTCACCTTGATGTCGCGGGTGTCCTTCACCACGTGGTTGTTGGTGACGATGTACCCCTTGTCGTTGAAGATGACGCCGGAACCGCGCGCGGCCTGCTTCCTGGGCATGGGATGCCCGGGAGGCATCTTGAACTTGAAGGGCATATCCGGGCCGAAAGGCATGCCCTTGATTTCCGCCGACGGCGCCCGTGTGGCGGAGATGTTGACCACCGCCGGGGTTGCCTTTTTCGACACCTCTATCAGCGTTTCGTTGAAGTCGCTGAGCGAGGCGCCCCTCCTGGCCTGGGAGTCGGCCCCCGTCGTCGTGACGGCGATCGCGGATACGATGGCGACAAGCGTTATTCCAGCACGTGATTTTTTCATGGCAACAGGACCCCGATGAAGTGTGATATTCGACGAGCCCGGATATCGTACCGGGAGCCCGTTGAGTGGACTCCATTTCGCGGTGCCTGTAAAGTAATTTTTATCTGCCCCGCTGAGCACGCGTATTTGGTTTGACATGCCGCGGCGCGGTGAAGTATGTGATCGGCAGCGATTCAACCGTGCAGGGGGCCCGTTCCATGAAGAAATACATCGATAAAGTCAACACGCTGATAGAGTCGTTTCCGTACATTCGCGAGTTCTACGGGAAGACCATCGTGATAAAGTACGGCGGCCACGCAATGACCGACGAGGACCTGAAGCGCTCGTTCGCGCTGGACATGGTGCTGCTGAAATACGTGGGCATCAATCCGGTCATCGTTCACGGAGGCGGCCCGCAGATAGGCGATCTCCTGAAGAAGATCGGCATCAAGAGCGAGTTCGTGGGAGGGATGCGCGTTACCGACGAGGCGACCATGGAAGTGGTCGAGATGGTGCTCACGGGCGGTGTGAACAAGGAGATCGTGAACAATGTCAACCTGGTGGGCGGCCGCGCGGTGGGCCTCAGCGGCAAGGGCGGGAACCTCATGCTCGCGAAAAAGATCTATCACACCGAGAACGGGAAGGACCTGGACATCGGCCTGGTGGGCACGGTGAAAAGCGTGAACCCGCGGGTGATAGACACGCTGGACCGCGAGAAGTTTATCCCGGTTATCGCTCCCATCGCCGCCGACGAGAACGGCGTCACCTACAACATCAACGCCGACATAGCCGCGGGGAAGATCGCCGAGGCGCTGAAGGCGGAGAAGCTCATCCTCCTCACCGACATCGAGGGCGTCAAGGCGGGGCAGAACCTGCTGTCGACCCTGAAAAAGGACGAGGCCCAGGGGCTGATACAATCCGGCGAGATCACCGGGGGGATGATACCGAAGGTGAACTGCGCGCTGGAGGCGATCGACGGCGGCGTCGGCAAGGTGCACATCATCGACGGCCGCGTGGAGCACGCCGTCCTGCTGGAAATCTTCACCGACGCGGGCGTCGGAACCGAGATCGTGGGGTGAAGTACTGCGTCAACTACTCGTTCCCCGAGCGTAGTCGAGGGGCCATGTGAATCATCTCGACTTCGCTCGATGACCGTTGCCGGTAATATTCTACCAACGGTAACTCTGCCTATACCCCGCTTCCTTCCTCAGGGGCGCACGCTACTTCCGCTCCCATCTCCTTCTTCGTGTCCTTCCAGATGCTCTTGAAATACTCGGACGACACGTTGAAGTACGCCGCCAGGGGAAACGCGGCGATGAAGGTGAAGACCGCGAGGTATCCCAGCCCCACGAGCCCCTTGAGGAAGGAAACGAATTCCCGGGGCATTCCGGCCGCCTGGGACTGCATGGCCCCGGCGGGCGCGAGCATGGTGATGATGTCGGAAACCGACGAGCGCGCTCCCATCTTGTTCACCATGTCGGGGTACGCGAACTGGAGCTTCCACTGGGCGGCCTTTGTGATTCCCACGGCGTACCGCGTGATGTAGTAGATGATCTGCATCGACAGGAACAGGATGGCCAGCGAGATGATCATGTAGACCACGAGGTTTATCCATTTCGAGCGGAGGAGGAGCTTCAGCTCCTGTATCACTTCCTTCATGTCCTGTGACTCCGCCACCAGGGGCGGCGCTATGACGAAGAGGCAGACCGCCAACAGCAGGCACGCGAAGTTGACGAGGAACAGCGGTATGGTCAGCAGTGTCGTGATTGCCGGCCCCGCGTACGGGATGTACGATATCGCGGTGATCCCCACTTCGATGAACACGATGATCATGAACAGCACCACCATGGCCAGCGCCAGCCCCAGCATGTAGTGGAAGCGGCGCGCCGTATGCCTGATGGACTGCCGGGTTACCTTCGTCGATCCTTCGGGGAACGTGGTGATGCGGTACACGCCGGCGTACGAGGCGAGCAGGGCCGTGAAGGCGAGGAAGATGCCGACATTTTGCAGAAAGTAATAGAAGAAGCTCCGCTGGGGGACAAGGCCCGAAAGCAGCACGAAGACGAGGAACACCGCGACGGCGATGGCGGTGTACAGCCACGTGAGCTTGAAGCTCTTTTTGAAATTCTCGAATTTGAAGCTCTGTCCTATGTCGAGTCCCAGTACCTTCATGATTTCCGCCGGTGGTTTTAATGTTTATTGTCAGGGTGCCCTGTACAGTCGGGGCGCGTGGGCGATATTCAAGAAAAGATTTGCAAAAAAATCAAACCTTTTTAGCATTCTGTAAAAAAAAGGATGCAGATGACATTCATCGATTCACATGCGCATTTCGATCTCTGTCTGGAGGAAAAGGTCGCCGGTGAGGAGGAACTTATCCGGGGCCTGAAGGAGAACGGGATCGCCCGGGCCGTGCACGTTTCCATCGACACCTCCGGTTTCGGGTGGGCGCTCGATTTCGCCAGGCGGCATGCTTCCACCGGCGTGCTCTTCACGCTGGGCATCCATCCCTCCTCGCCGGGCGGGGACGATGACCTGGAAAAACTGGAGGCGCTGGCCGGAAGGGTGATGGAATCGGCGGACGCTCAGCTCCTCTTCGGCATAGGGGAGACCGGGCTCGATTTCTACCGGATGCGGCGTCCGAAGGAGGAGCAGTACCGCTCCTTCGGGAGGCAGATCGCCCTGGCGAAGAAATGGGACCTCCCGCTCATAGTGCATTCCCGCGACGCCACGGCTGAATCGACGGAGGTGCTCGCTCGATACGCACCGCTGAAGGGTATAATGCACTGCTTTTCCGACGGGAGCGCGGCGGCGCGGAAATATCTCGACATGGGCTTCCACCTCTCCTTCGCCGGCAACGTGACCTACAGGACCGCGACGCTTCTTCAAGAGTCCGCCGCGTACGTACCGGCGGACCTGCTCCTGCTGGAGACCGACGCGCCGTTCCTGGCGCCGGTTCCCATGCGCGGGAAGAAGAACCGGCCGGACTACGTGTCGCACACCTACAGGTTCGTGGCGGAGCTCCGGAAGGAAAAGGTCTCCGATCTCGCGGGCCGCATAGAAGAAAATTTCAACTCCCTGGCGGGCGCCGCGGCGCGCGCGGGAAAGAATGCGCGGTACTCATCATGAATTCACACACATACCCGTCGGATTTCCTGGTAATTGGAAGCGGTATCGCGGGGCTCACCTTCGCCATCAAGGCATCGCGGTACGGCACCGTCAACATAGTGACCAAGAAGAAGGACACCGATTCCAACACCAACTACGCGCAAGGCGGCATCGCCACGGTGATCGATCCCGGCGATTCCCTGGAAAACCACGTAAACGACACCCTGAAGGCCGGGGACGGGCTCTGCAACATCGACGCGGTCCGCATCGTCGTGGAAAACGCGCCGGAAAGGATCAGGGAACTGATGGAGTGGGGAACCCGCTTCAGTATGAAAAGTGACGGGCATGGGCACGAGGTCCTGGAACTGGGAAGGGAAGGCGGCCATTCGCAGAACCGCATAGTGCACGCGAAGGACCTCACCGGCAGGGAACTGGAACGCGCCCTGTTGAGTAAAATATCATCCATAAAAAGCATCCGCGTCTTCGAGGACCACACCGCTATCGATTTGCTGACGGAACACCAGCTGGGGAGTGCCGCCGGAGAGCGCGCCCGCGCGGGCGAACCGGGAAAGATCACCTGCTACGGGGCGTATATCCTGGAGAATGCCACCGGGGCGGTGCACCTCTTTCCCGCAACGGTCACCATGCTCGCTTCCGGGGGCGTGGGCCAGATCTACCAGCACACCACCAACCCGGAGATCGCCACCGGGGACGGCATCGCCATGGCGTACCGCGCCGGGGCCATGGTGGCGGACATGGAGTTCATCCAGTTTCACCCGACGTCTCTCTACCTCGAGGGGCTCAAGGGGCGCTTCTTCCTCATCAGCGAGGCGGTCAGGGGCGAGGGCGCGATACTCACCGACGTGGGCGGCAGGCGCTTCATGGAGGGAGTGCATCCCATGAAGGAGCTCGCGCCTCGTGACATCGTCGCCAGGGCGATAGACGCCGAACTGAAGAGGTCCGGCGACAAGTACGTGCTTCTGGACATTTCCTTCAAGGGCAGGGAGTTTCTCCAGAAACGGTTCCCCCAGATCTACGAGCGCTGCATGAAGGAGGGAATCGACATCGCCGCCGGGCCCATCCCCGTGGTGCCCGCGGCCCACTACCTCTGCGGCGGCGTCGTATCGGACCGCAACGGGAGGACATCCCTGGAGAACCTCTTTGTTTCAGGGGAGTCGGCGTGCACCGGCGTGCACGGCGCCAACCGCCTTGCGAGCAACTCGCTCCTGGAGGGGATCGTCTACTCGCACCGCGCGGTCGAGTACATCGGGAATAACCTCGACCGCCTGGGCCTGGGCGGAGAACTCCCGGAATTTCCCGCGTGGAACAAGGAGGGGACCTTCGACCTGGAGGAGTGGATCCTCACCCAGCACAACATGGAGGACGTGAAGAGGCTGATGTGGGACTACGTGGGCATCGTCCGGACCAACCTGCGGCTGCAGAGGGCGCGCCGCCGCCTCAAGCTCATGGAGGAGGAGATACAGGACTACTACAGGAGAAGCACCCTTTCCTCGGAGCTGGTGGAGCTCCGCAACCTGGCCACCGTGGCGGGCCTGATAATCGAGGGCGCCATGTGGAGGAAGGAAAGCCGGGGACTGCACTACAATACGGATTACCCGCGGCAGGACGACAGCTACAGGAAGAACATCATACTGATGTCAAACGGGGAAACGCTTTTCAGAAACCTGTCCGATATGCTCTTTTCCTGACAGGGAACTACTGGCGGGTTTTGATCCTGTCGATGGCTTCGTCGTTGGTATTGAAAATATCGACGAAATCGGAAATACCCACGATGTCCATGACCTTCTTGAAATGGTTGGTGAGGCCCACGAAGGTGACTTTCCCGCCCGTGTCCTGGAGGTCCTGGATGATGTTGATAAGTGAGGCGATGCCGGCCGAATTGATGTACTTGGTCTTCTCGAAGTTGATGATGATGTTCTTCGGCGCGTGCTTTTCTTTCAGCTCGGAATAGGTCTTCATGACGTCGCTGTCGGATTCGGACGTCATGTCCCCCTCGATGATGAGGACCGGCACATTTCCAATCATGTTCGAGGATACGCTGTAGGCTTCCATGGGTAAATCCACCTTGTTAGAATGATGCGCTAAACCCGTCCGACGTGTGCTGCCGTGTACAACCCGGATCCGTTCGAAAGAATTACCCTATCATAGGGCGGATAAAACATATGTCAAGTAATTATATCAACCAGTATACCACAAAATGATATATCAATAAAAAAATTTTCGGTTAGCTACTACCGTAATGAAGTCCGCGATACCGGCATGTTCCCGTCCCGGGGGACGGTGGGACAAAACGCGTGTGACATAATTATGGATGGGGTGACTGGCCCGCGGTGATGCACGGAATAACGCGGAGGGCGCGTAAAATATGGCCGATGCAGTCCAACGTGCTTGACAAGGACCGCATCGGCGATTATAGCCCC
>Ga0116141_10002038_pt1 | contig 17416 bp, 12 predicted proteins | sample AD_UKC097_MetaG_FD_89744 | JGI IMG/M metagenome (GOLD analysis project Ga0116141, IMG submission 89744) | Active sludge microbial communities of municipal wastewater-treating anaerobic digesters from USA - AD_UKC097_MetaG | ecosystem: Engineered > Bioreactor > Anaerobic > Digestate | place: USA...
GCACTGCAATTATCGGGAACTTGGCCGGCGTTGTTCGAATCGTCGAGAACGGCAAGGTCTTTTTCACCGGGTTTGATTTGAAATGGGGATATCTATGGAATTGCAGTCGGGTGATCCATGACAGCAATCCCGGAGGAGACACGCAGACAATCAACGAATTCCCGTTTTTCGCGGAGGTCTGGGCGAATCTCCACGGTCACATGTCGGATATCCCATTCGTGCTCCTGTTCGCAGCCCTGCTGGTCGCGTTTCTGCGGAGCGGATTGGATCGTCTGCCTATCGGGAAAAGCCTGCGACTGCGATGGCCGCTCCTGCTGCTCCTGGTGATTTCCCTGGGGGGACTTGGATTTGTCAACCTGTTCGATCTGCCCGTATTCTCTCTCGTATACGGCTGCGCTGTCCTGATCCTGGTCGGGCAGGCATGGCAGAGAAAGAAGCCGATACGGCATTTAGCGTTCCTATGCTCCCTGTTCGCATTTCCTTTGATGGCGTATCTGGCGTATTTCCCTTTCCACCGGGATTTCATCCCACCGTTGCAGTATCCGGCGGCGTTTCCATTCGGAAGTGAGAAGGAAACACTGATCCGATTTGCGGAGCATCATTCGGGATTGTGGGAGTTTCTCTGTGTATTCGGACTCCATATTTCCGTATTGCTCGCTTACTTGTGCTGGAAAGCCGGTGAAAGCGCTCGATCGTTGGGCAAGGAAATCGTCGGGATGATCGGTATTGCAGCGGCAACGTTTTTCCTGATCTTTGCGGGGCTTTCGGGTCACCTGGTCTGGAGCGCAACACTCTGCGGCTCGGTTCTATTCACTTCGCTTTTCTTGAAGTCTGCGCTCTTCCCTTCAGCCGAGAATAAAGTGCCGAGTTCCGAACGGTTTGCCCTGGGTGCGGTGGCGGTGTGTCTGTGGATCTGGTGGGGCTGCGAGGTGTTTTTCATCAAGGACAATTACGGCTGCCAGCGCATGAATACCCTGTTCAAGTTCCATTTCCCGACCTGGCTGATACTGGGATTCACTCTGCCGGTTCTGGCACAGAGGCTGTGGGTACAAGGGCAGAAAGCGTTACTTGTCGTTCCGGGGATGTTGATAGCCCTGTCTCTGGCCTGTCCGCTCGTTTTCTTTGGAAATGTTTTGACCGGATCGGCAAATCCCACACAACCTATGGGGCTGGATGGTCAGGATTACCTGAAACGACATTTCCCGGCGGCTTATGAGATGATCTGTTTCGTTGACAACAATATCCCGGGACAGCCGGTGATCCTGGAAGCGCCGGGAACCGCCTATCGCTACGACGCGCCCGCTCCCGAAAATGTCCTCTCCGCCAACACCGGCGCACCCACTGTGCTGGGCTGGGAGAACCATGAAGGTCTCTGGCGGGGACATCCGCAGGAAATGGGCCTCCGAAAGCAAGACATTACAACCATTTACAGCACCCCCGATCTTCAAGCCGCCACTCAACTCCTCAAAAAGTACGGAGTATCATATCTGTATGTCGGGGGACAGGAGCGAAGACAATATCCGGCGCAGGGACTGGAGAAATTCGAGGCGCATTTCCCGGTGGAATTTCGCGGCGCGGATGTGCTATACCGGGTTCCTTAAGCAATTCCAAATGCGATTCAGCCTTGCGGAATATCGGGATTGTGTGCAATTCTGATGGGAAATCGCACGGCGGAGAGATCTGATGGTGATTCTTCGAGAGCTGTTGGGATTCTTTTGCATGGCAGTGCAGCTTTATATTTTTGCAATCATCGCAAGGGTCCTGATGAGTTGGGTTCAGCCGAATCCCTCCAACCCCATTGTACAATTCATTTGCAGGATCACCGATCCGTTCCTGGACGCCGTGCGCCGAGCCTGCCCATTCCTGGTGATTGGCGGCCTGGATCTCAGCCCGATCGCAGCCATCATGCTGCTGGAGTTCACTTATCGGTATCTGACCAGTATTATCGGCTGAAGTCCTTGAAATTCCTCAATTTAAAAGAAAATCACCCCGACCGTCCGGACGGGGTTCACGGGTGAGAATCACCTCGCACTTGCATTCAATGAATGCTGCTCACCCTTTGGTTCATCCCCAGGGATTGTGCAGCCAGTCTCCTGCTTGCAGTGTATTGATTATACCGCTGTTATTTCCTTTTGCACAGATGGGTGAACGGCGTGGATTATTGGGGCTGTTTGGATCGGGCCGGGAACACGGCAGCTCTCGGCTTGGGGCGCATATCGCCGGATTGAGCGGTCTTGGCGACAAGAACCTTGGCGAGGCTTTCAAGATTCTGGGCTTCGGGACGGGAGGCTGCCAGGTTCTCCGCCTGGATGGCTTCGTAGACCTCTTTGCGATGAATGGAAATGGATTTCGGTGCGTTGACTCCCAGTTTGACCTGTTCGCCCTTGATATCAATGATTGTGATGACGACATTGTCGCCGATAATGATGCTTTCGTCACGTTTGCGGCTCAGTACTAACATTGTTCCATACCGGGCGGGATCTCGGCTATCCTATTCGCCCACAGCTTCATCCGGTTTTCCCGCCAACTCCGGCGGAATATCCCGCAACAGCAGGTGCTTGGTGTGATATCGGTCATCAATCAGCACCAGCTGTCTTGCCTTGTTGTTCTCCGGGTTGATGATCAAAGGCCCGCGAAGATTTGTGGTGATATCCATGGGATTGAGCGGAATCACCACGATGGTCAAAATGACCGCCTGTTCGATGGATTCCAAACCCACGGTCTGTAATTCCTGAGGTTTCAGCGCCAATTGATAGCCGGGGAAGAAAAGAAACGGATCGACGACAACAAACGCCAAGTCCGGCTCCTCCACCGCTTGCAGCCATATAAACGGAGCCTGGTCCGGATCGGCGATAATGGCGTACTTGTGAAGCCCCGGAAATCCCAGAAGCCCTTCATCCATGAAAATAATGTCGGATTCGGCGACTTCCAGTTCGCCGAAACGGAGCGTCCGGATTTTCATTGTGGCGCTTTCGGACATCGTTGTGTCAATATACCCACAAGAAGACTGTACCCATAGTAGCACAGGGGAATGCAACTTTGGAGTATTTTTTTATCGAAACGACTCCCTTTTTTTATTTAGTGAGCCGGTCCGTTGGAATCGTGTTCCTCCGTAAGTTTCAGGAACACCGATTCCAAGCGGTTCTTTGCATCTCCATCCTGCGCCATTGCGCGTAATTCGTCCATGGTTCCCAAGGCGAGGAGTTGTCCTCGCTGGATGATTGCGATCCGGTCACAAAGTTCTTCCGCCACATCCAGAGTGTGCGTGGAAAGGAAAACGGTGGTTCCCTCCCGGCTTTTCTGTTTCAACAGGTCTTTGATCAGACGCGCGCTTCGGGGATCTAACCCCACCATCGGCTCATCCAGAATCAGAACCGCCGGATCGTGCATCAGGGCAGCGGTCATCACGACTTTCTGCCGCATCCCGTGAGAGTAGGACTCGATCAGATAATGCATGGCATCCGTCATCCCGAACAGGTCGAAATAATGATGGATTCTCTCGTCCGCCATTTGCGGAGGGACATTATACAGACCCGCAACAAAATGAAGAAATTCATAGCCGGTCAACTTGTCGTATAGAAACGGCTGATCGGGAACATACCCGGTGATTGCCTTGGCCTTTTCCGGTTCCACGGAAAGGTCATATCCGGATTTACTGTCCTCTCGACCGATAATGACCTGCCCGGAAGTGGGACGCAGCAGCCCCGTGAGCATCTTAATGGTGGTGGTTTTGCCGGCCCCGTTCTGTCCCAGAAACCCGAACAGTTCTCCCCGTCGCACATCCAAATCCAGATCGGACACAGCCTGTACGGACCCGAAATGTTTTGTCAGATGACTGGTTCGAATCATTCCGATACCCCTCCCGATTGAGTTCTCATCATGCATGCATTCCGTGACTCAACGCGCCTCGATAATCTTCACCTGCATTTTGCCGATGAGTTTGATCAATTCGACTTGTTTATCGAGCGCGCCCTCATTGAGCTTGACATGCGCGGCATCGACCTCTGCCTGGCCGAACGTGCTGTCGATGGGCAGCCAGATCGAGTCCTCATTGCCCAACAGCACCTCATTCCAGGCGTGGTAATAGAACGCGCCATCCTGGTACACAATTCCCGCACAGACCTTTGTGGGGATGTTCAAGGAACGCGCCAGCGCCGCGAACAGGGTGGAATGTTCATTGCAGTCCCCTTTCCGGCTTTCCAGCACCTCCACCGCGGAGGGAATCGTGACACGGACCTCTTTTCGGAGGCTCTCATGCAACCAAGTCGTCAGCTGTTCAACTGCACTCCACCGGGAACCAGAGTTCGCCGTGATTTCTTTCGCTTTTTGAACAATCCGGGAATCGTTGCTTTGTACGAACGGGTCCGGCTCCAGGTATTCTTTGTAGTCTTCGGAACCGGAGTACGCGATTTCGGGGGAATTGAACCGATCGATCAGCGTATCGTAATCCGGCCTTCGTACAACAACGGCAAGTTCCTCGGCGGTTCTGTCCGATTCCAGGACCTGGCGGACTCCATCCAGGAAAAGATCCTCCGGTGTGCATCCGGTGACCGCGATGTGCATCTCTTCCACATTTCTTGGATTCTCGATGGCGTAATCGACCGGAATTCTGGAGGCCGCGATCAAATCGGGTCCGGGGCCGGAAGCCACCGGCATTTCTCGCGCCTGGTCTTCCGTTTCCCGCTTGCACAGGAAAGCAATCCCGGCCACGGAGGACTGCTCCCGAAACACAACGCCATTCGCGTCGATCCAGGCGTCCTCCTGGAATCCCTTATAGGAAAGTTGGACGTGATAAACACTCTGGCTTTTTCCCTCCCACTCCATCTCGGTTTGCTCTTTGACAAGAACTTCCACCTGGTCCAGGCTGGTCGTCAGGGGATCGTAAATGGGAACGCTCGTTTGTTTGCCGACCTCAATCCCATCGCGGGCAACGACCAGATGGACGATATCCGGCGAGTAAATGGGCCCTTGCAGGGGATACTCTTTGGTATGGGAAGCCCCTTCGGATTTTGTGGTGACGGTCAGAGCATTTCCTTCCACTTTGCCGACACAGGAAATATTTTGCCCGCTCGCTACAAAATGGAAAGTGAAATCGCACAAGGCCAGATTCTGGTCGATTGCACCATCGCTGATGGTTTTCAAATTAAAAGGAATCCCCAACGCGTCGATCCGCATGGTGCTTTGCGATTGGAACAGGTAGACCTTGCCGCCGGAGGTTTTTGCGGTGGCCTCGCCCGCCTCGGTCAGACGGAATTCGCTGTGCCCGATCTTGGTTTCATTAAGATAGATGCCCAGGAAATCCTCCCGAAGGACAAAGGCTCCGTTTACCACGTCAACATGCCCTCCTTGTTCCAGGAAAGACCGGTCCGTGTTCCGTTTCTGAAGAGTATAAACAGAGCCGATCCAGACCACTGCGATGACCGCCGTCACCAACATTCGTATACGCATCCAAAGATTCTCCTCGCCGATGGGAGCTTGCGGCACAATTGGGACGCCGATACTGTAGTATTGAGAACGATCCGGCATTCCGACAAGAGAAACGGTAGCACAGGAAGGGCCGACAGTCACAGTATCCTTGCGGCTTCGGGTTCCGGGTTTGAGGAATCATGGTTTGGAAATCGTGTTGTTGTGCATTGGCGTTGCTCCTTATCAGCGGCGGTTGTTCCCGGTCCGTTCACTGCCCGAAAGCGAATGTTCTGCTGGTGAGCATTGATACCTGCCGCGCGGATCACACCTCGCCGTATGGATATCCCGGAACCGAGACTCTGACGCTGGCGGCCTTGGCCTCCGAAGGAATCCTGTTCGAGGAAGCGTTTACTCCCGTCCCGCTGACTCTTCCGGCACACAGTTCACTTTTCACGGGTTGGTATCCCGCGCGGCATGGTGTGCGCGACAATGCGAATTACATGCTGACGGATGATGCCGTCACCCTGGCAGAGGTTTTGCAGCAGAACGGGTATGCGACAGCCGGGTTTGTCGCGGTGATGCTCCTGAGCCGTCAACGCGGCATCGCGCAGGGATTCGATCTGTTTGACGACAATTTCTCGGCCTCCGCTTATGGGGCCGGTAAGCCGAACGTGGAACGCAATGCGGAAGAAATCGGAACCGCCGCTATCAACTGGCTCCAGACCAATAAGCGTTCCCCATTCTTCCTGTTCGTCCATTTCTATGATCCCCATATCCCTTATACGCCGCCCTCCCCATGGGATGGGGATTACGCGGAAAGACCCTACGACGGCGAGATCGCTTATGTCGATTACCAGCTGGGGCAGCTCATCGTGTGGATGCAGAAAAACGGACTGCTGGAAAATACTCTGATTGTGGTCATGTCGGACCATGGAGAAAGCCTGTGGGAGCATCATGAAATGGCGCACGGCATGTTCTTGTACAATTGCACGTTGCATGTGCCGCTGATTATGCGCTTGCCGGATACGGCACGAACTTCGCAGCTGGAGGGGGCACGGGTGAAAGGAACCGTGAACCTGATCGACGTCATGCCGACCATTCTCGATCTGGTGGAATTGCCTTGTCCTGAAATGGATGGGGTCTCCTTTCTTCCCTGCCTGAGCGGGGAACAGCACGAGGTCGGACCGATTTTTGCGGAATCCATGTATCCGCTATTCTTCAATTGGAGTCCGCTGTATGCGATTTACCAGCCGCCCTGGAAATATATCCTGGCTCCCGAACAGGAATTGTATAACCTGGAGGAAGACCCCAAGGAAGAGAAGAATCTCTATTCGGAAGAGCATCCCAAGGTGGCGGAATTGAAGCCGATCCTGCAGGAGGAAATGGCCCGTCTGGAGGAGCAGAGTCATGTTGCCGGGCTGAAACCGGAAAAGACCGAGATTCTCGGGACACTGGGCTACGTCAGCGGGGGAACCATCCGCAACACGACCCTCTCCAATCTGCCGGACCCCAAGAGCCGAACCCGCGTTTATGTTCTGATCGACGAGGGATTGGCACAGATGGCGAAAGGGGAAATGGGGGCAGCGGAATTCAGTTTCCTGCAGGCCTCCAAGCAGGACCCGGAGAATCCGTCGCCATACCTGAACCTCGGCGAGATTTATGCCCGTCAGCGTCAATGGGCAAAAGCCCTCTTGTATACCCAGCGAACACTGGATCTGGCTCCCGACAATTTGTGGGCACAGCTGCAAATGGCGAATATCCTGATAGAAGCAGAACGATATGACGAAGCGCGGAATCGTTTCCTGGCCATCCGTCAGGATTTCCCTCTCCTTTCGTCGGCGCAATTCGGGCTGGGGCGGATTGCCGAGGCGGAAGGGAACCTTGAGGAAGCATTGCATTGGTACTCTGAAGCGCTTAGAATTACACCGAACTTACCAGGGCTGCGTGACTGCTTTCGCAGAGCGCAAGGAAAAATGAAACGACCGGCGGATGGGTAGCGGGCCTTTCCTCAATACCACGTTTCATTGAGTACTTAGCCTGAGAAACCAGGGCTTCAGGAGTCATGGGTCGGCGCGCAGTCCGTTCCCGCCGAACACACAGAGACAATTTATTTCCATTTCCTGACAGAATTCTAACACGAATCCGACACAAAAGAGGTCTGCATCATAGGTAGCCTCAAGGAGCGTGAACCATGGAACCCACTCTGTTTATGTATGTCGCCGGAACCATTGCCGTTGCGATGCTGATTTGGGATACCATTGAAGTAGGGCGCAACGATGCAGCGAATATCGTGAATGCGGTTTTCGGAGCCAGAGTGCTCAGAAGACGAACAGCGGTGTACATAGCCGGGGCGGCGGTAATCCTTGGGGCCTGTGCGTCCTCCCCGGTGATGGAAACGGCCCGAAAGGGGATTTTTGCACCGGAACTTCTATCGCTCCACAATGCGCTTTCGGTCTACCTGGGGGTGTATCTCACGGATACGGTTCTGCTGTACTCCTTCTCCGCATTCGGGATGCCAATCTCCACAACGGCGGGACTGGTGTTCTCTCTGCTGGGGGGTGGACTCGCCCTCGGAGGAATCGAAGCCGTTCACTGGGGCAAGACCACTGAGGTCATCACGGCGATTGTCTGCTCGATAGCGATCACAGGTGTGGCCAGTTTTGTTATTCAACGACTGTTCCGGACAGTCATCGGGGAGGAATGCGAGGATCCGAAACAAGTTCATAAACACGGGGCATGGATCGGGGGATTGATCCTGATGGGCCTCGTGTACTTCATCCTGATAAAAGGGATGAAGAATGTCGCATACATTAAGACTCTCCGGGCAAACACGTTTGATGTCTGGGGCGTCTTTTGGGTCCTGATTGTTCTGTGGGTGACGTTCGCCATTGTAGTCAAAGTGATTCTATTGATGGGGAAGGACCGAGTTGCGCAAAAGCTGTTTGCGGGATTGGCAATTGCAGGAATGCTTGCGATAGCGTTTGCATTCGGCCAGAACGACTTGTGTAACAGCGCCTCTCCGGGTGTGGCTTCCTGGCTGATTCTCCAACATGGGGAAGTGGCCCATTCCATCCCGGTTCCCTGGTGGCTGCTTCTTTCCTGCGGGGTGCTGCTGTTTCTTGGGATGACGACGCGAAATGCGCAGCGGGTAACGCGGGCGGAAGCGAATACGGGCAGCCAGGGGGACGTGGTTCGGTTATACGCCCCGAAATGGTGTATTGCACTGGCCAGATTCATCATGCCACACAGGGACCATCACAAAGTCCTGGCACCGGAAGCGCACCTGACCGAGAAACAGAAATTCCAGCACTATGATGGCCTGAGAGCGGCTGTGATCACTTCGGTTTCCGGCAGTGTGATTGCGTTTGCCTCCGGGCTTGGGTTGCCGGTTTCAACCACGTATGTGGCATTCGCTGCAGTGGTAGCCAGCGGGTACGGGGACCGAGTCTTTATTCGAGGCGATGCGCATTTGAAATTGGGAAGAACCATCTGGGTTATTTTCGGGTGGTTCCTGTCCGCGTGCCTCGCGGCGTTGGCCACGGCGACATTTGCCAAGACCATCAGTCTGGCGGGAACCGTCGGGATCTTCTTGTGCCTCGCCGTCAACCTCACGGTTCGACACGTGATGAAGAAGAGAGCCGATGCGCAGGAGGAGCGCCTGATACGAGAAGCCACTGAGCGGAAGAAGATGGTCCTGGGCGAACACCATGACCATCACAAGACACTCTCGGCAACGGAGCATGATGACGATGAAATGTGACAGCCATTTTGCAGGCGGTGGGATCAGCGCAGAAGCCAGTCTGCAACCGGCGTCCGGGCGGTAAGTCGATACAATCCGCCCCTGGCTGTCCCGATCAGAAGACCGTTATGGGCATCGGCGGCCAGGCAGGTGATTTCGCCGATTCCATCCACAACGGGGGAGAGGGTTTCTCCTTCCCGGAGAAAAACGCTCTTTCCCCCCTGGGCCGCCATCCAGATTCTGTCCTCGGCTCCCGGTGCAACCAGGTACCGCCCTCCTTCAGTCATGTCCTCATATTCGACGGATCGAGCAGACTCAGGTCTGGTCGTGGAAGGCATCGGACCGGGCGGTAGCATCTGATCTTCTACAACTACGGGGGTTCCGTCCGAACGGATGAAAAATCCGACGACGTTCTGAGCCGGAATCGTCTGTGGGGACGAGATCCCTTGTTGAAGACTGGCTCGAATCACTTGGGCTGTTCCCTCTCCTCTTGTCAGCAGGGCTACGCCTCCAACCGGGTCTGTCGCAAGGAATTCGCAGGGGGGAGACAGGAACGGGGTCTCCTCTTCCCCGGAACGACGAAGAATACGGAGCTTGCTCGCAAGCGGTTCGTACAGGTAAATCAATCCGTCACCTCCTACGGTCAGTTGAGGAGGAAATGTGGGAAAAGAACTCTGGAGTGTCCAGATCGGCTCAACAACGGAACCGACTCGGTCCGGGTCGATCAGCGACACTTGCCCTGGAGGAAGGTCCTGAAGCACGGCAATGGCTCCGTCAGTGAATGCGCCAAGCCCCAGAGGTGTGGAGATTCCCCGTACCAGAGGTGTTCGGATTCCGGCTTCATCCACCAGGAAAACGGAATCGGTGCTTTGTTCAATCACCCCCAGTCGCCCATCGGGCAGGACCGCAAGGCTGGTCGGACCGATGAGACCGGAGACAACGGGTCGAATCCACTCGTCCCGAATGGCCACAATCCCCCCCCAGCCATCGGGAGGTGGGACATTCTCCATCAGGAACGTTGTGGCATAGATCGTGCCGTTGGGGCTGACCGCGATTCCGGTCGCGTCGACCAGCTTAATATGGGCTAGAACCGCGCCGTCCGGGGTAAGGCGCGTGATCCTGCCCCCTCGGAAATCCAATCCCTGCTGTTCCGTGACCATCAGGTCTCCACCAGGAAGCAAAGCAATATCAGCGGGGCCTTCCAGGTCGTCACGGAGAGTCATTTGCTCTCCGGTCTGCAGATTAATGGCCAGCAGGACGCCTGTCCCATATTCCACCACATAGACGTGACCGTTCTTGTCCGAAACAAAAGCCGTTGGTCTTTCCAGACCTTCCGCAATGATTTCTTGTTCGCCCGATGTGAGGTGGACTGCAACCAGCGTACCGGGGTCCTCAAGCAATACCCAAAGATCTCCATCCACAAACTCCACATCAACCGGAGTGGGAAGATCGGTTGCCAGAATCTGCAAAGATCTCGACCGGGAAACCTGCAAGATCCGTCCCCGGTCAAATTCGCAGAGAAGGATTCCGTCGAGACCGGCGGCTATGCCGCTTCTCAACATGCCGGTCGGCAGAACGGATTCCAGGGAGAACGAATCGGCGACACGTGGCGCACTCCGGATTGGCAGGGGAACAAGCAACCAGAGAACAACCAGCGCCGCAACAGAGCGAATCATCACGGATTATCCTTGTAACTATCCAGGGAGCGGCTGGGGAAATTCTGCCGCATCAGGTCGATGAATACCGGGTTGCTCTTTTCGGCATCCGAGAGCGGGATTCGCCACTCCGCGATTTTCAGGCGGTCAACCCGGGCGCGCGCTCCCAGAGTTCCGTTCCGGACTTGCACGGTCTCGCCCGTACCCAACTCCACGGCACTCCCTCCCGATTCCACTTTCACACGGCCTTCCTCGACCGAAACGTTCACCTCACTGCCTGAGCTGGCGACCTCAAACCTGGTCCCCAGGACGGTGACGGTGACATCTCCGGCTTTCACACGGAAAGAATCCTTTCCTCCCGTCGTTTTACTGACCTCCGCGAATATCTTTCCCGCAATTAAGTTGATATCACGCCGGTTGTCCAGTCTCAGTGAAGTGGACTCATTCATTCGGAGACTCGACAAATCCGACAGCAGGAGCGCCGCCATGGATCCCTGGCCGCTTTGGATGGTCGATCCATAGCGCAGCTTGGCCAATTGGGCAATCGGACCCTGTTCAGTGGAGATCTCATCCCCAACCGTCAAAAGGACAATCGCCGGATGGGAGGATTTCCACGGCCCCCATAAGACGACGGCAGCGAGACAGCAGGCGACGGCAGTTCCCCAGACCCAGCGCAGCCCAAGTCTCGGTCTCGCTGATTCTTCCGTCCGAGTGGTTAACAGCCCCCGTTCCACGCCACGCCGGAGCCTTGCCAGGTCGGGACGAGCCGATTCGCCGAGCGTTTTCAGAATCCGGTCTGTTGCGGGATTGTCGGCGGGTTCGGATCGAGATGATCTCAACATCGTTCTATTTCCTTTATCGCTCTGCATCTTCAGATGTCGTCCACGGATCGCACGCCCATTCTCTCCAAACGGATTTCGATCTTTCGGCGTGCCTTGAAAAGATGGCTTTTCACCGTTCCTTCACTGATATTCATCATCCCTGCGATTTGTTCGCAAGAGAATCCTTCTGTGTAATGAAGTATGACAATTTCACGCGCTTTCTCCGTCAAGCCGGACAGGCAACAATCCCAAATCTCTCTCCGATAGATCTCCGATCCGATGGAGGCCGACCGAGGGATTGAATCAGGAAGAGACCGTTCCCGTGTGAGGTCTGAGAGGAGTGCAACCTTCCGGCGCAGACGGCGGAGCAATCCACAGCACTCCTGGCGGACAATGGACCGGAGCCAGGGACCGAACCGAAGCGGATCGTTCAGACCCTCAAGATATCGGTATGCCTTGATAAAGGCCTCTTGCACGGCGTCCTCCGCTTCCTGCCGATCCCGCAGAATCGCGTAAGCGGTGGCGAAGGCCTGACCGCCATACCACTCTACAAGGGAACCGAAGGCAGAGCGATCCCCCGCCTGGGCACGTCTGACCAGATCGGAATGGTCCTCTTGGGGATCCGCCACAGGCGGAAATCCTGCCACCGTGTCGTTCTCCATACGCAGTCTCTATTGCAAAGAATGCCGTCAGTCTTGTTTCAGTTTACCGAAAAAGGAAAATAGTCCATGCCTCTCTTGCGTTATAGAGTATGGATATCCATCCGAATTCAGGCCAGTCTATTTGTACCCATGCGGGGGTCGATCCATCCAAGGCTTGGAATGTCGGTCTGAGAGAATGAACCTGCATTCAAACCGTTCCGGCTTCACTTTGACCGAATTGATGGTCAGCATGACCTGTGTCGGGATTCTGGCCGCGATTGCCCTGCCGACCGTGCAAGACCTTCTTGTGCGCGCGAAAGTCGCTCAAACCGTGGCCGATCTGCGCATTCTGCGAGACGGTGTCGAAGCGTTCGCCCTCGACACAGGCCGTTACCCCGTCGGTTCAACCGATCCCCCCGTTTCGCTCATCACCAACTATGACGCAAGGCTCGTACTGCAGCCTTTGGTCGGGACTTACTTGCCCAGCGATTCCGATCAGTTGGTGGATGGTTTCAGCGTGGAGGCCGTCCGTAGAATCAAATCCTCCATCGCGTTGGATCTGTCGGCAGTCCCCGATCTGGTCGGGTATTCGTATTTCGATTATGCACATTTTCTGGTTCCGCCGTGGCAGCCGAAACGAGCGTTCGCACTGACCAGCCTGGGGCCGGATCGGATCGATTCAGGATTGGGAATCGCAGTTCGTCAACCAGCCCTTCTCCAGGCCACACGGTACGAACCGTCCAATGGGTTGCGAAGCTCCGGCGACATTGGAATCGGAAGTCTGTCTCTTCCCAGTATTCTTCCGCACTGAATCGCCATTCCATGATTCGCATCCGCTGTTGTCAGGCTTGTTGTCCTTTCCCTTCGGGAGAACGACGATCCCCATTCAAACAAAAGGTGATCTTGTGAAAATGCGGCATTTATGGAAATGTGCAGGGCGTGGGACATGCCTCAAGGGATCGTTTCTTTCCGATCGAGCAAGCCGGAAATCCGGAGAAAGGAGAGGGCTTTCCCCATGGATCTTGCAGCGGTCAGAGTCTTGATCACGGACGATTCCGGCGCCATGCGTCGGATTCTGACCGATATGCTTAGACGCCTGGGTATCCGGGAGGTCGATGAGGCCAGGGACGGCCTGGAAGCGCTTCAGAGAATTCGGACAACTCCGTATGACCTGGTCCTGATGGATTGGAACATGCCCGGAATGAAGGGAATCGATGCGGTTCGCGAGATCCGCGCGAAAGGCAATCGAGTTCCCATCATCATGGCGACCACGGAAAGCGACAAATCCAAAGTCGTTGAGGCCCTGGTGACCGGGGCCAACGATTATATCATCAAGCCGTTCACGATCGCCGTCCTTTCCACGAAGATCCAGGAGACACTGAATCGCGCCGACGTGCAACCGATGCCGTCCGTCCAGGCGGAAAGCACCGTCTCCACCGAGGATGTAAAAATCCCTTACGATTCGTTGAAAGTGCTTGTGGCGGATGACTCCAGTTCAATGCGTCATATTTTGACGCGGTTTCTGCGCGGCACAGGGATTCAGAGCCTCGACGAGGTCTCCGACGGACGAGAGGCCGTCCAGAAGGTCATGCAAGGAGGGATTGATGTTGTTTTCATGGACTGGAACATGCCCGAGATGAACGGACTGGAGGCTGTGAAGGCAATTCGGGAGATTGGAGAGAAGGTTCCCATTATCATGGTCACCCAGAAGAGTGACCGGGAGAATGTCATCGAGGCGCTTGCCGCCGGGGCAAACAACTTCATCGCCAAGCCATTCTCCGAAGAGATTTTCGCCAAAAAATTAAGAGAAACCCTGAAGAAGGCCTTGCAAGAGGCCGCGCCGCCCGAAACAGGCGCAAAATAACCCTCCACAGCGGGAACAATCCATGCTTCGGAATAAGCCGTGAATCTCCTTACCCCTCGCATTCCCTGTCAGGGCATAACATTCCCTTTTCATGGAGGAGATCGGAATCACTTGCCATCAGCCTGTATTTGGTCGGACAAGCCAGTCCTGCCATGCGCCGATCAGAATCAACATGAACTCATGACGGATAACTGAAGAATTCTTCGGCTCCGCCGGTTCTTAGGAGAGATATACCTTTACGCATTGTCACAAAATATCCTCGCCTTGGCACCGGGTTTGCGTTAATATTGAGCGTGATCCTGAAATTATGTAATATATTTTGTTATTATGTCATTTTTACTTGCATTATCGTTGGAATGAGTTATAGTTTATCAAGGGGTTCTGTTCAGGATCAGACAAGCAATGTCACGGATTTTTACATAAGAAAGTGCCTTCTGATCGGAAGAGACCGAGACGGAGATCGCCACGTCGCGGCCCTTCGCGGACTCCGGGCGGCTCTTCCTAAGAAAGCTCGCCCATAGACAGGCACGGGGGTCTGCCCCACCAGTGGGTCAGGCGTCTCTGGCAAAAAAGGGCCGGAAGCGCGCTTTCTTCACCCCCATCACCGGCCCTGCTGGAGGGAGGCTCGAAAGAAACAGGAAGATTGCGTATCTTCCGTTGGCTGAAATATCAGGAATCCGGCAGGTTTTTGAATGTCTCCAGGCAGACGCTGTCGGATATTGATTCTGCTGATAGAATCGAGGCGGAGAGACGGTTTTGCATCACAGAATGACCACATCTCTGGCTTTCTCTCCACAAGGTCTTCATGTCATCGCCAAGTTGATTTTTGATGAACACGCCATTTCCCGTCATCTCTGAGGATTGAATGATGATGGATGTTCGGTCATCTCATCCATGCGTATTCCCTGTCCGATTCAAGAAGACTGCCGTTTCCGAGAGAAAGGGACCGTCATGACCTCGAAGTTCCCATCCAAGCTGTTCCTATTTTGTATTTGGCTGACCTGTTGGGCCTCCTTATGCGTGAATGCATCGGACGGTTCCTCTCTCGCGGCCGATCCACTTGTTTCCTCCGCCGTATACGCCACGTTTGATGACCTGCCCCCGACCGGACCGAATGACTCCCCCGGCGACAGCGCCGACTGGATTTACACGACAGCCGGTATTCACCCGGACACAACCTATCCGATGACGAATTATGACTGGGCGGGATGGCGAAAGTCGGCAGGATATGCAAGTCCGAATGGGAACATCCGCAACTTTTTCTATCTCTATTTAAACACCTACAACTCTTCCCACATGGGATTCTCGACCTACGGGTATCTCGAGATCGACGATCTGGTCGCCGTTCAAGGCAATAGCCTTCGATATACCGTTACCGGGGGAATCAACGAAAGCGGAACCTTTGGACTGCCCGTTACCACAAAAGAGCAGTTCTTATCCTATCAGAACGCCGGGAACGATCCGGTAGCCCAAGGCGTGGTCGTGGGACATCCATACCTCTATTTCGCGAACAACAGTCCCAGCTCCAGCCCGATTCCATTACCGGAAGCACAAGGAGCCAATAGACTCAGTATGTACTATTTCGCTCCAGCGACCTTGACAAACGGCACGGGCGGTTCAAAGAACCGGCCTGAAATCACGATGCATCTCGGCCCATTCAACGGCACGGGCGGCCACTGGTATCACGAGATCTGCAACCAGGGGGGCGGCTGGACCCATGTGCTCGCCGATGCCCATCCACAGCACAACAATGCCTGGTCAAGCGCCTCTCTGTATCCCTATCCGAGTTCCAGTCTTCGCGACATGGGGATAGCCTATTTCAATAGTTGGTATCGCTGGTACATCACGTTCAAACCTCATGCCGGAATCGGACAGATACCTTACAGTGTCTGGTATGATGAAGTCGAGTTTCGAACGGATTCCGAACCTCAGAATAGCGAGACGATTTGTTCCCCCGCCGTGACCTGGTTTCCCGCAAGCCGAACCTTCGAAATCGGCTTTATGGATAAGTACAAAAACAACCAATACAGCTACTCGACATACGAGGTACGCTACGCGTTCGATCCCATCACGAATTCGACCTGGAATGACGCCACGCCCGTTCATATCCTCGCGGATTCACGGTTCGGCATTAACGAGCGAACGGATGGCAAATTTCAAAAGTGGTCACCCTATTACAATTCCGTATGGGCACCGTTTACCCTTTCGAGTACCCAAGACCTCAATCGCCTTACCGCCGGGACTGTCATCCACTTCGCCATTCGGGATATTTCCCAGATCAATGGAGACAGTCTCCATCCGGTCACCAATTCCGGTATCGGGCATTGGACTGTTGATGGGAGGGACTATGCGAATCACGGAAATACATTCGATTATGCGGGCGATCGAACCGCTCTACCTCTCATTAAGCGAATCGACTATGAAATCCCGAAAGAACCTCCTTCCGGTTTCGGCTCACTTACCGTGACGATTCTTCCTCAACCGGCGGCAACAGCCGGCGGGCAATGGAGGCGGGTCGGAACCGAATCCTGGCTGAACAGCGGCGAAACGGAGACGCGGCTTCCGGTCGGCGACTACTTTGTGGAGTTCCGTACCATCAGCGGTTGGGAAACACCAGCGACGCAGACTATAGCAGTCACGGACGGTGGAACAGCCCGGCTTGAGGCAACCTACCTCCAGATTCCGGATATGAAAGTCTATACGATCGCGGGAAATGGACAGGATTCCTTCTCCGGGGACGGTGGCCCGGCGATTCAATCCACTCTGTCCTTTCCCTATGATGTCGCTGTCGACGCTACAGGTTGTATCTATATTTCCGATTCCGGTAATGCACGCATCCGCAAAGTCAATCTCTCCGGGATCATCACGACAATCGTCGGTACCGGAGCGGAAGACTATTCCGGCGATGGCGGACCGGCTACTCAGGCCACATTGAATACGCCATTCGGCATTCATGTCGATTCGTCCGGGAATCTGTATATCGCGGACACATTTAATCACGCGATCCGCAAGGTCAACCAGGCAGGGATTATCAGTACGGTTGCCGGTAACGGCACGTCGGGCTATTCCGGCGACGGTGGTTCCGCCAAAACCGCGCAGCTGAACAAACCGAGCGCTATTGTTACAGATCATAATGGGAATCTCTATATCGCCGATACGGATAACAACATCATCCGAATAGTCAATGTTTCGGGGATGATTTCGACCATTGCGGGCAATCGGACTTACGGTTATTCCGGTGACAACGGCCCCGCGCTCAATGCATCGTTTCGGCATCCCATGGGCCTGGA